>Ga0272447_1000007_pt1 | contig 189731 bp, 156 predicted proteins | sample YNPCB0133_FD_194589 | JGI IMG/M metagenome (GOLD analysis project Ga0272447, IMG submission 194589) | Hot spring microbial mat communities from Yellowstone National Park, WY, United States - YNP-CB-013-3 | ecosystem: Environmental > Aquatic > Thermal springs > Hot (42-90C) > Sediment | place...
GTGGTCTATTTCTTTGTGCGCAAAGCTCCGCAAGATTTTTCCTTTGGGCATGGCTTAGCGGTCTTGTTCCTTGCTGCTGTCATCACTGCTTCTGGCGAATATGCCCGCGAGATGCTTCGCAAGCCTTATGTAATTGCCCGCCATATGTATTCTAATGGCATTCGTCAGTCAGAAGTTGCTCAAATGAATGAAAAAGGTTACTTAGAAAAGTCGCTCTGGGTGCGTCCAGTTGCAGATAAGACCAATGAGCCAGAGGTGATTCTTGCCAAAGGTGAAGCCATGTACCGCGGTCAGTGCCTCAACTGCCACACCACGACGGGCTACCGTGCCATAACCAAGTTACTTTCGCGGCGCGACCATCAGTCTATTGGCAATTTTCTTCAAACACTGCGCGAATACAAAGACGACTCGCCTTACAAAAAATACATGCCTCAACTTGTCGGCAAGCCTGACGAAATTGCCGCTCTGAACGATTATCTTGACTATGTGGTCAATAAAGATAAAAGTCGGATTGCCGGCTTGATGCGTGCGAGAGAGAGCAAAAACGTGGCACAAGCTCAGTAAGCTCCATTTTTCCACCTGCTCTGAAAAAGCAAGCGTTTAGCGCTTGCTTTTTTCTTTTGCTCAAAAAAGGTTGATAAGATTGATATGCACTTTGCCGCGTAGCAAGGTATCTCCTTCGCCGAGTGCGTAGCTAATGCCAAGCAAGCCCAATGGTGTATCTACGCGAGCGCCGATGCCCACGCCTTGTCGCCAGCCCTCGCGTGCGCCATCCAGCGCATTGAGCGGATTTTGCGGTTTGAAGAAGTATCCCACATCGTAGAATAGGAAGGCAAACGATTTGCGTGAGAGTTGCAAGCGATATTCAATGTTGGCAAAGCCGTATCGTGATGCTAAAAATTCTTGTTCGCGGTAGCCGCGCAAGGTTTGTGCACCGCCGAATCGGAACAGGTCGCTAAACTGCACCTCTTCTGCCAAGAGCGCTATGCCGGCCACACGCAGCGCCAGCACCTGCCGCAGAAAGGTGGGCTGATACCACTCCACTTCTACGCTGAGGCGCTGCTGCACCACACTTCGGCGCACTTGCAATGCCTCAAGTATGGAATCGGGCGCATTGAGGGTCTTGGTGCCGATGCGATATTCATTGCGGAGCAGCACGCCTGATGTGGGATTGAGCGGATAGTCGCGTGTGTCGTAAGTGAGACTCACTCCAGTCAGCAAAATGCCACTTGGCAAGATTGGGTCTTTTCGTCTGATGCCCTGCACAATCGGATTGATGCGCTCCAGTTGTGCCAGTGCGCCCACCGACAAATTCTCACTTAAACGATAGGCAATACTTCCTGCCAGCATCAACTGTGAAAACGATGAATCTTGCTGCAGTTGCATGGCTTCAAACGAGGCATTGAGCGGCAAGCCCAGAACCCATGGCTCATGATAGCCGACGCGCAATTCTTGCGTGAAATTGTTCGGACGCTGCCAGCGCATACCCAGTCGTCGCCCTGAGCCAAATAAATTTTTCAAGCTGATGCTCATCATTCCTGTCAAAAAGCCTGACTCTTCAGGCGGCACGGGCGGCTGATAGCCAAGAATGCCGTCAAATACATTTGTATTGCCTTCTATCAAGTCCAGCTTAATGATGGCTTGAAGCGTGTCGTCTTGTGTAGATTTTTGCAATATCAGCAATTCCGGCTCGCTTACATGCTCAAAGAAACCCAGTCGCTCCAAGCGCGGCTTGATTTGTGCAAACCTTTCCTCGTTATAGAGTTCGCCTACTTTGAGTGGCAACTCGCGCAAAATGGTTTCATGCTGCGTGTTGAGGCTATCGGAAAACTTATAGCCGGCGATTTTTACCGATGCGCCTTCATGGATGACGATGCGCAGTTTCAAGCCCGACTCACTTGCACTGTTTATGTTCCTTTCAATGGCAGCGATGGAAATTTTGGCAAACGGTCGCCCCAGTGTTTCATAGCGCGAAAGAATAGCATTGAAATCTTTTTCAAGCACTTGACCATTGAGCGCGTCGCCTTCATGGGTTTGCATCAGCAGTCGCAGTTCATTTTCAGATAGCAGGCGGTTGCCACTGAAATGAATTTGGCTAATTTTTGTTATCGGTCCCTCGCTTATGAATATCTCGGCGTGAAGGTGCTGATACGCTTCGGGCTCTACTCTCCAGCGCACGCTATCTATTCTCATGTCGTAATAGCCAGAGCGGATGTAGCGCTTTTTAAGTTCATCCAGCTGTGCCTTAAAGGTCAGTGAATCAAATGGTGCGGGCGTGGGAAACACTGTTTGGAGTTCTGCATTCGTTATCTCTTTTGCGCCATACAGTCGCACGCTTTTCAGTATCATGGTGGTAGGTGGCATTTGTGCAGTGCTTTCGTTCGGATGCATCGCCATCACACTCCAACACAGGCTCCACATCCAGCTTGCCACAACGATAGGCTTGATAGCTTTGCACAAAGCCGACATATACCTTCCTTGAAAAGCACAAAGGATTTTGTAAATTTGCACCGCTAATGCATATCAGTAATTCTCGCAGATGAGACTAAAAACTTTGGTGCGCCAGCATGCACTCTGCTCGAGTGCCCCGAAAATGTACCACTTAAATCTACTATTCCAATAATGAAGTGCTTTGGATTTCTTCTATACCTTTTCTTTCTTTTTTCTCTTTTGATACCCAACCGTGTGCTACGTGCACAATTTACGCCGTATAGCGCCGATATTGCCAGCACCTTCAATAAGTTAGAGCGTGTTGGCGACCCGCTCTTTGCCCGTGATGGTGTAGCGGCAATTTACGCTGAAGGCGATGTGTTGTATGTTGCCTTCAACACTGTTGGGCTCTACACTTACGACATCAAAAATCGTCTGCAGCCTACTCAACTTGGCTTCACAAAAGATATTTCATTGCCGACTAATGGTCTTGCCAAAAAGCAGAATTACCTTTACCTAAGCGACAACACCAAAGGCATTGATGTCTTCGATGTAGCAGACCCGACCCAAATTAAATTTGTTGGCAGTTTTCAAACCCTTTCCAAAGAAGCTTACGACCTTTGCACCGACGACAATCGCGACTATCTGTTTGTTGCCACTGGCAAAGGCGGTGTTGAGGTGTGGAGTTTGCAAGACCCTGCACGCCCCAGCCGTATCTTAGAGACCTCTACCCTCACGAAATGGAACTACGCTTGGGGCATTTCTTATCACAAAGGCAAACTTTTTGTCAGCGACCGCGAAGGTGGCTTGCGCATTCTTGATGCCTCGCGCCCAAGCAACCTGACACTGCTTTCCAACTATCCCAGCGCCAAAACTCTGCGCTACGCTATTGCTCAAGACACGCTCGTTTTCTTAGCCAATGCTGCCAATGGCATTGAGGTCATCTCTATCGCTAATATAAACCTGCCGAAGCGGGTCTTCTCATACAATTTCCGCACATATGTTGGCGGTCTTGACTACTACAAGCTCGAGCCGCGCTACTTTTTTGTTGGGGCAGGACGTGGTGGCATCACAGTCTATGACCTCAAAAAAATGTTTTCCCCAGATGACTTCGACGACCCAGTTGATAAATCCGACAGAGGCATTGGCGAGATTGGACGAGTCTTATCCTACGACCACGCCCTCTATGTTGCCACTGACCGCAATGGCTTGCTGGTCTATAACTTCAACCTGACGCCGCTTCTGACCAATGTCAAGGACCTTTCCATTGACGAAGACCAGCTTCTGACCTACACCTTTGAAGGAAAAGACCCTGACGGCAGTCCTGTGCGCATCTCTCTTGTGCCTGTATCAGGTAAAATGCCTGATAACCTTACCTACGATGTCAATACACGCACACTAAGCTGGAAACCGACCTATGAACAATCTGGCATCTACGACTTCAAGGTTCGCATCACTGAGCTCCACCCTGATTCCTTAGCCAGTGAATTGCCGCTTCGTATTACGGTCAAGCATGTCAACCGTCCGCCCGTGCTGCCCGATTTGCAGGCTCAGTTCACGGTGGAAAATAAAGAGCTTAAATACCAAATTCCCGAAGGCAAAGACCCTGACAAGGAAGATGAAGGCAAGCTCACCTACTTTGCTGAAAACCTGCCGCCGGGCGCTAACTTCGATGCCCAAACCCGGACCTTTACATGGAAACCTGACTTCACTCAAGCCGGAGACTATGTGGTGAAATTTACCGTCAAAGACGCCAACACCGATGGGCGCGGCGCTAAGACAGACTCAAAAGAACTCAAAATTCGCGTCGATAACGAAAATCTGCCGCCCAAATTTACTCGCATGGAAAAGCAGATTTTCACCGAAGATACAGAAGGCAGTTTCACGATTGAAGCCATTGACCCCGACAAAGAAGACGACGGCAAGCTCACCTACACGGCTACTTTTCTGCCCAAAGGCGCAACCTTCGATGCCGCCACGTGCACCTTCAAGTGGAAACCTGATTTCACACAGGCCGGCGAATACATCGCTCGCTTCAAAGTCGAAGACCAAGGGCTTGATGGGAAATTCACCCCCAGCAACAAGCGCCTGTCCGATACGATGGCAGTTGCCATTTCTGTCAAGCAAAAGAATCGCCCGCCTGTCATGGCAGCTATTCCTGAAAAGCGAACACGCGAAAATACGCTATTGACCTTCACAGTCAGTGCCAGTGACCCCGACAAGGAAGATGAAGGTAAACTCTCTTTCTCGGCAGATAGCTTGCCACGCGGCGCCACATTCGATGCCAAAACCCGCACCTTTTCATGGAAACCTGATTACACGCAGTCTGGCACCTATCGCGTCATTTTCCGCGTCACTGATACAGGCATAGACGGCACGCCGCTCTCTAGCGAAACGGTTGCCACCATCACTGTTGAGAACATCAACCGTCCGCCGAAGTTCGACCCCATTGCCGATGTCAAGGTCAATGAAAATGAAGAACTCAAGTTCGATGTCTCGGCGCAAGACCCTGATGTTGAAGATGAGGGCAAACTGAAAATCACCGCCGAAAACTTACCCGAAGGCGCAAAGTTCGATGGCAAAACCTTCACTTGGACACCGACTTTTGAACAGTCAGGCTCATACAAAGTCACTTACACTGTAACCGACGCAGAGGGCTTGACTGACAAGAAAACCCAGACAATTACGGTTGTCAATGTCAACCGCGCTCCAAAATTCAGTCCTGTTGCTCCTATTCAAGTACTTGAGCGACAAAAAATTTCCTTCAAGGTCTCGGCGACGGATGACGATAAAGAAGATAAGGGCAAGCTCATCTACTTAGCTGATAACTTGCCAACTGGCGCACAGTTCGACCGCAACACCCAACGCTTCTCATGGCAACCTGACTACGGTCAGCGCGGAACCTACAGTGTGAAATTTACGGTCAAAGATGCTTCTGGCGGCGAAGACACGATGAGCGTTGGTATGGTCATTGAACGGCTCAACCGCAAGCCTCGGCTGGAAAAGCCGCGTGATGTCACTCTCAAGGTTGGCGAGCCGTTTGAGTTGCAGTTGGTTGCCACCGATGAGGATAAAGAAGACAAGCTGACTTTTACGGCAACGGGCTTACCTGATGGCGCCACACTCTCACCCGAGGGCAAGCTTACTTTTACACCCACAGAAAAGACGGTTGGCAAATTCACAGTCCAAGTCAGCGTCAAAGATGACTTCGGCGCAGAAGATACCAAGTCGTTTAGTATCACGGTCTCTAAGCCTAACTTACCTAAACAACCTAAATAATCTTGTGATGCCTTAACAGAGCAATCGGCACGATTGTCGATTGCTCTATGTTTTTTGAATAAATCATGGTGCGCTATTTCTGTACACTTCTCTTTTTGCTGCTCTACAGTGTAACTCTTTCTGCCCAAAATCCTCGCTTTGCCTTTCTCAAGTCTAATTTTGAGCCGCTCTTAGCCGACCCAAAAGAAACACGCATTGCCGCGCTGGTGCATCTTAATGATGCTGGTACCTTGCTCGATATTGGCGCCTCATTAGACTTGCTACAATTTGATGTCGGCTCTGATTCACTTTACCCTGCAACATTTGGCTTAGGCGCAGACTTTGGCACATTTTCTTTGCTACGTCGGCTCGAGGGCTTCAAGTTTCCTGTCGATGCAGCCGATTACATTTTTGGTATCAATGTCAGTTGGCGTCAGCCGCTCCGTACTTCAGATGTGCCGCTTACTTTATTGGCTCGACTGCGTCTCTCGCACATTTCTGCACATCTCATTGATGGCAGCTTTGACTTAGACCGCTTAGAGTGGCGCAATGCGCGTTTGCCTTTTACTTTCAGTCGTGAGTTTATCCATTTGACTGTGGCGCTTTCTTCTTCTTTTGCCCGAGTATATCTTGCTTATGAGTGGCTCTTTAACACTGTGCCAGTTGATGTTGCTCGCCATAGTGCTCAAGTTGGGTTGGAGCTTTTTTCTCAAGTAACTTGGATAGTGCCTTGTATGCCGTTTATTGCGTGTGATGTGCGCCTTTCGCCAATTTGGCAACCAGCACTAGAGCGCACCGAGGGCTATGGCGCCACCCTAAGTGTTCAAGCTGGGATTAAGACAGGCTATGCAGGCACTCGTGGCGTGCGCCTGACCTACCACTACTATACGGGGTTGAGCTGGCGAGGCATGTATTTTGGTGAACGCATCTCCGTTAGTGCAATTGGTTTAATGCTTGATATTTGATAGTATTAACCCCGTTACAATATGCTCATCTGGTTATTGGCTCTGTCATTTGCTTTCCTACTCATGCACTTCATACACAAAAAATGTTTTGAACTCTGCATCGCTTCTGAAAATTTCTTAGCTTTTTTGCTTCAGTGCCGCACTTATTGCACGAACACTAATTCGTGTCATTTTGCTCTTTCTCTCCTGTTTCGTGGCAGCATGCCTTTTGCTATGCGAAATTTCTTATGCACAAAATGAGTTTGATATCCATGATTTTCTAAACCATTACCTTAGTACCAATATGGCGGAACCACGCAATGTGTTAGGCGGCAAGCTCGAGTGCTGCTGCAAAAATCCTCTTACAGGATTCTATCGTGATGGCTATTGCCGAACTGGCGCCGACGATACCGGTCGGCATGTTGTTTGCGCCATCGTGACTGATGAGTTTTTGCGCTTTTCTCGTGCCATGGGCAACGACCTCATTACGCCTCGCCCTGAATATCGCTTCCCCGGTCTTAAGCATGGCGATAAGTGGTGTTTGTGCGCCTTGCGCTGGAAAGAAGCCTTTGATGCTGGACTTGCGCCCAAGGTCGTCTTGGCTGCCACGCATGAGCATGCTTTGAACTATGTGTCGCTTAAAGCTCTCAAGCTGCATGCCGTTGATTTGCCTGCTGAAGAAACAGGAAACAGCTAACTTCAGCGTGTCTGCGGTTGTTTCTTTTTCGTCATGCTCTGCATTGCCATTGCTCGTTCTTTCTGTCGTAGTGGGCGCCTTCTATTTGCTCATTCCCAGCACTCTTCTCTGCCATGCTAAATGCTCTTTCTGTCATTCCTCGCATGCTTTTTGTTTATTCTGAGCGCTTTTCCCTTGTCATTCCGAGCATAGCGAGGAATCTATGATATTGCTGTTTGTTATGGCAAAAGTGGATTCTTCACTACGCTACGCTCCGTTTAGAATAACTGGAAAAGATCATTCCAAGCACCAGTGAGGAATCTAGCTTACCGTGCACTTATTGATTCTTATGCAGCCGATGGGGCAAGGCGTTCTTCTGTTTGTGTGCTTTCCAAAATCAGGTCGTAGCCAGCTTTTAGCCAGACTAAAATGCAGCTTAATGCCTTAAGTTCATATTTCCAGCCGTATTCTGTCCAAGATTTTGGCACGAGGTCTGAGGGCAAAATTGCTGTGCAAAACAGCGCAAAGGTTAGCAGGATTACGTTTAAGACAGTTTTCTTTTGTGCAAAAAACCATAGCATCACTCCGCAAATTGCAATAATAAATGTTGGTGATTCCGCTCGATGATTAAAAATCACTCCCCATATCATCAAAAATCCAAGGTATGTTATTCGAAAATTCAAGTTTTCATACTTCTTCGTTTGGGCTAAGGGCAAAAGTAATGCCACTACTCCTGCAAGTGTTAGCCACATTCTTGGTGGTTCATTTTCAAGCCAAGCCAGCCAGCAGCCATAAATTGATGCACTTCTGAGCGGCTCATAATCTTCTTTCAGTAAATTTAACCAGTTTTCATATTGTGCGATTAAACTGCTGGGTTGCACCACCAGCAGTGGCAAACAGAGCCACAGCACGAACCATATAGCACCGAAAGTTATTACCTTGTAGCGGTTTTTACCAAATACTGCCAGTATACCACTGAGCGCTCCGAAAATTTTAATAAACGCTGAAAGTGTAATTGGCAATGCTGTAAGTTCCCATTTTTTATGCTCAATTGCTACAAAAGTTGCTATCATGCATGCAGCGACTAGTCCATTACTTTGAGCATTTTGCATGTTAATTATAAGTTCCGGTAAAACAAGCCAAGCGATAAGTGCTTTTTTTTCTTGTGGCAAGGGTAGCCGCCATATCGCCAAAAATAAGGGAATTGCGTTAAGAAGATTCCACAGACAGAGTCCTATAGCGTCAGGCAGATACAAAAATGGCAGCATCAATACTGCAAATGTTGGACTGTATTTGTATAGGTCATCATGCTCATCTGGGTAGCTGATGTAGAGATTTTCCCCTTCAAGTAGGTGTTTGGCGGAGTATTTGAAAATGAGGTAATTATTGTAGTGACGCAGTGATTTTTTGTCATGTTCCACCCTATCGAGCACATATTTCTGCACGCTTACTGCAATTGCCAGCAGTGCATAGAAGCAAAAAATCAAGCGACTATCTTGAAGATATCGCATGATGCAAGATTAGGTTTTTTGCTTTTTCTTTTGTGCTGCAGGGAAAAGAACATTATTCAAAATTAAACGGTAACCTGCTGAATTTTTGTGCAGAGCCAAATTAGTTGGAGGGTCTCCAATATGATGTTGGTAATCTTCTGGGTCATGTCCGCCATAAAAGCAAAACTGTCCTTTCCCGAAATTGCCATGTAAATACCGTACTTCTTCTGTTCCTTTTTTTTCTCCCATAATCACTACTGATGACTTAATCAAAGACTTTCTGAATGATGTTGTTTGCCCGTAGAAACCTTTAATAATTGAGGTATGATTTTGCGTCAGCATCGTTGGCACAGGGTCGTATTTTGCACTAAATTCAAAAAGCGTAAAGTAATCATTTTCAGGACCAGTTGCGCTGCCTGTCATCTGTGGGTTGATGTCAATGTTAGATTTCGAATATTCGTACGGGTTGAGACTGACCGTAAAATTTTCGAAGGCAAAAGTTTTTGAAAAGTCTAACTTTTTATTTGCGTCGGGGGTTACGCCATCACCATCAAATTCAGCTGGGACAATATCAATTCCTTCGGCTGCCAGAGCAATATCGTAGCTATCGGGCGCAGAACACATGGCAAACATAAATCCACCTTCGGCAACGAAATCGCGTATGGCTCGAGCAACAGCTTTTTTTTCTTCACTTACTTTCGTAAATCCTAATTTTCGCGCAACTTGTTCAGCATCTCTGACCTGCTTAATATACCATGGTGCATAACGAAATCCAGCGTAGAACTTTCCATACTGACCTGTAAAATCTTCATGGTGTACATGCAGCCAGTCATATTTTTTGAGCTCGCCACGTAAGACTTCTTCATCCCACACTTTTGCAAAGGGAATTTCTGCATAGGTGAGTACCAGCGTTACGGCGTCATCCCATGGCAAATTGGTCGGCGGCACATACACGACAATTTTTGGGGCTTTTTCAAGACGCATGACTGCCATATTATTGTCTTCGCTCTCAATTTCTGCAGTAATGCGCTGTGCCTCAGCATTTGAGATTTCTTCACCACGCACCCCCCGCACTGCCAGCTCCGACATCACGCTCGGCAATGCATCAATGAGAAATGACCCGCCTCGGTAATTTAGCAACCAATCTACAGGAATACCCTTCTCTAAACACCAATAAGCCACGCCATAAGCCTTAAGGTGGTCAGATTGCGTTTTATCCATCGGTATCAACACCTTCTGGGCAAACCCTTGCTCTATGCCCCAACTGGTCAGCAACATTTGACAAAGTATGAGTAAGACTATCTGTCTCATATTCTTGTTACTTTTGGAACTTATCACACAGTAAAAGTTAGTTACTTGTAAAAATCACACCAAAATCCTAAGTTTGCAAGACTTGCCTTTACACTCAGAACACTATGGCATGGCGCTTCGCTGCAAGCCTAACAGTTTTTCTTGCGCTAACGATAGCGCTGGTTCCTGATTCATTCTCGCAAGCTCGGCTCGTCGGTAGAGTTACAGATGAAGAAAATCAGCCGCTTGCCGCCGCTATCGTCTATGTTATCAGCTCAAATTTTACGCAAGCAACGCTGACCAACGCATCAGGCTATTTTACCTTCTTAGACTTGCCCATCGGCAACTACCTCCTCAAGGCCTACAAGCGTGGGCTCCCAACGTGGCAAAAAGACATCAGCCTCTCCAGCCCCTCCACCATTCGCTTGGATGTGAAGTTAGCAGAAAAATCCGCTACGCTTGCCGCTGCTAACGCCAAAACCCCCAGCAAAGTCACTGCCAAAGAACCCAAGGAACGAGACCTTGCCGAAGCCCGACCCGCTCGCCCAAAACCTGAACAAGAACCCAAACCAGAACAAGAGAAAAAAGAACCCGAACGCACCACTGCTCCTACACCGCCCGAACCCAAAGCAGAGACCCTTTCTGATGCCGATATTGACAAAGATGAAGGTCTGCGTCAATCGGTGGAAGAGGCTAAGCTTACCAATGCCAGTGATGCCATCAAGCCTGATACCAAGCCTGAGCTGATTGGTGGCATGGAGGCTCTCAATCAGAAAATCATTTATCCTGCTATTGCTCGGGAGCGTGGTCTTCAAGGTGGGGTGATTGCCAAAGTGAGTGTGGATTCCCTTGGTCTTGTGAGGAAGGTGACCATTTTGCGTTCTACGGATGCCTCGTTTAGTGAGGAGGTATTTCGTGTGCTTAGTGAAGATGTTCGTTTCAAGCCAGCTATGCTGAATGGCAAGCCCGTCGCCGCCACTGCCGTCATCTATGTTGAGTTTAAGCTCAAATAACGCCAAAGTAACCGCTACCGCCATAAATCATTCCACACACCTTTTCTTGCTCATTCCGAGCGCCAGCGAGGAATTCACTCAATGGATGCTTCACTTCGTTCAGCATGACAAATTGGGGAATGTGGATGCTTCGCTTCGCTCAGCATGACAAGGCGATGTCATTCCGAACGCAGTGAGGAATCCAGTGTGTGGAATGCTTCACTTCACTTACGCTTTGTCCAGCACGGCAGACCTGATGCCATTCCGAGCACCTTTTTCTGTCATTCCGAGCGCCAGCGAGGAATCCAGTGTGTGGATGCTTCGTTGCATTCAGCATGATAGGCTGTAGCGTTTTTGCTCCACTCACAGCGCAAAAATGGCTTGCCCGATTCGGCACTCCAAACAACGAAGAGCATCGCAATACATTTCCCTCAACTCCAAAAGCCCTTGCTCCATTGCTGCCGACTTAATTTGATACGACTCGCCTAAAACATCATGCAGCATGCGTTCAGAAACTTTGCTAGTGAGTCCTTTCGGATAGTCAGCATAAAGTGAGAGAATTGAGGCGGAAAGTGCAGCATCGTGATGGTGCTGAGCATAGAGAGCCAGCACTGGCAGAAGCGTGTTGATGACCAGTTCAGCGGCACGAGTTTTTCCGACCAGCGTGCGAATTGGCTTCTGGCTTCGTTCCCCAAAGCGATAGTGATGTTGCCAATAGTCTGCAGCATCTGCACGAAACAGGTGTTCCAGCTGCAAAATTTTACGCCGATTCGGGAGTGAGGTGCGAACAATTTCAAGCGCATGATGTAAAAACCCGTGCTCCAAATTTTTGGAAAGAATTTCTGCAAGTCCAGCCAGCCGAAGCGTAGGAAAATTCTGTGGGCGCAGACGGAAAAAAATCCAAGCTAACCTATCCAACGCAGAGCGCGTGTAAAATGGCGTGTTAGCAAACCGTTTCGCCAAGTCAGCAACATACGCTGCCGTCTCTTTGTCTTCAGATTGATTGGGCAATAGTGAAGACAGTGAAAAATAAATCGCTTCCAGCATGCGCCGCCGTTCGGTGAAGTGATAGGCGCTAAGAAAGCGCAGTTCAGCAAAACTCACGAGCTGAGCCAATGCTTCAAACGCAGAAGTGTTTTCGCGATAGCCTAGTGCACGCATAAGACCGCGGTATATCAGTTCGTCATACTGCTCCTGAGCAAGGGCAGAAGCAAAGCGATTCATTTTTCTTTGGAAGCGTTGCTCGGAGAGGGTGTAAATCCACTCGAGTTTGAGAGTGTCGTCAATATGCTGCACGGTAGGAAAGCAAGCAATGGTGCATGGGCGGCTGAGCATAGCATCGTCTTTGATGCACTGTGCAAGCACCTTATGCACATCATCGTTTAGGAAGCGGCGCAGTTCCAAGATAGGCAAAGTGTCTTGCAAGGGCAGGTCGTGCTCAAAGACAACATGCAAAATTACTGACGCATAGCGCGGGTTGAGATGATGGTGATGCTTGAGCCAATCTGATGTGCGAGAGTGAATCTCAACAGCGCCACAGTGCTCTACGCCATCAATGATAATACGAGCATCAAGAAAATCTGCACCTTCGTTGGAATTGAGCTTGCCAGTGGAGAGAATTTGCAAGGGGCGTCCGTCAGTGAGGGCAAGGGTATGAGAGTGGAGATACAGATTTTTCCAAATGTGTCGCACATATTTCTCAGGTATAGGCATAACGTGTGCGTCAGCTCATAACCATTGTGTCAGGAGAGATGAGCACAGAACCCAGAGTGTAGCGTGTATGGGATTCGAACCCATGATTTCCGCCTTGAGAGGGCGGCGTCCTAGGCCTCTAGACGAACACGCCATAAGTAGGTACAAAATTATGCCAACTGACGCATTCTTGCAAATCCGAATGTTCTCTTGTCGGGCAAATGTAGGCTTATGGCTGTTGTCCCGACTTAGCAATCACATCAAAAATGCCAACGCGAATCATCATGACGGCAATTGCAGCCAGAAGAAGAGAAGCTATTTTGGCAATTGCTTTCGCGCCATTAGGACCGATGAGCCGCTCGACTGTGCCTGAGAAGTAAAACAGCAAGAAGGCAATCAAGAGATTGAGCATAAGTGCCAGCGTGGTCATCAGCCAGCCGTGTGCTTCTTCAGAGATAAGGATAGTCGTCATGGAGCCGGGACCAATAATGAGCGGAATGCCTATTGGGACGATGCCGATGCTAGTCGGGTCAGCAGGTTTTTTAGATTCATCTACATCGGAAGTGGTAAGGTCGCGTATTGCTAACAGAAGCAGAATGAGTCCGCCTGCAATACGGAAGTCAGAGATGGTGATGCCCAAAAATGCAAAGATATTTTTTCCTGCAATCATGACCACGACGGCGATAGTAAAAGCTGTAAAGACAGCTTGTACAGTAAGGCGCCGCTTGACTTTCTCGGGCAAACTTTGTGTTAGACCAATAAAAAGCGGCAGCGTGCCCGGAGCATCAATGGCTACAAAAAGCGGAATAAAAGTAAGCAAGAATGCTTCGAAAGTGAATGGATAGGATGTGCCTTCGAGAATGAAGAAATCAAGCATTTGCCAGTGTAAGCTGTTGCAAATGTTTGAGCATTAGCGTATTGAAAATTTCAGGTTGCTCGAGATTAGGCAAATGTCCAGCGCGTGGGATGATTTCTAGGTGCGCATGAGGCAATTTTTCTACCATAGATTTTGCAACGCTGGGCGGAGTAAGTACATCTTCCTCACCGACAATAACCAACACAGGGCACTCAATAGAGGCAAGATGCGAGGTAAAGTCAGGGCGAGAAGCCAAGGCTTTAAGCTGCTCAATGACAGCCTCTACACGATGCCGCTCAATCATGACGGACAATCGCCCTGCAATTTCAGGCTCGGTGGCATGCGTGGTTTGACCAAGCAGTTTGGGAATCATGCGTGCCTTAGCTTCAGAGATGCCGCGCTGTTTGAGCGCCTCGATAAACTCAAAGCGTTTTTCGCGAGCTTCATCTGTATCTGATTCTGCGCGAGTGTCGGAAAGAATCATTGAGACAGTCATCTGTGGGTAGCGTCGTTGAAAGGCAAAGGCTTGGTAGCCGCCCATGGAGACGCCAACCAGTGAGACAGAAGTAAAGCCAAAATGTTCGACAAGCTGATGCACCGATTCAGCATATTGGCGCATAGTCCAATCCTGACGTGGCTCAGAGCCTTCGATGCCGTAGACATTTGGCGCGAGCACAGAATAACCTGCTTGACTGAGGCACTCAAGCTGCGGTTTCCACATCTCGCTGGAAAGTGGAAAAGCATGTAGCAACACTACCACATGGTCGTTTTGCCGAGAGGGCTTTTCAAGGTGATGACCGAGAAATGACAGCATTTTGCAGCAAAGGGTTTAGCTTGGATTGTTATTTCGGAGCGCTTTGACATCGCGCAAAATAGAGTTTGCTTCGCGTAGCAGGCGGTCGGCTTCAAGTTGGGCTGCCAAGACAATTTCTTCAGCGCGCCGCTTTGCTTGATTTTCAAGTTCTGCAGGCGGCTCTGCCCCTTCCTTAGGTGGAATCGTGTTGGGCACAGGCATCTCTCGCAGAGGCAATGTGCTGGAAACTCCACTTTCTTGTAAGCTCTCGTCCAAACGGCGAAAAAGTACATGCCGCATCTCTTCACCGCGACGAGGCGCAAAGAGCATCCCCAATACCGTGCCAATTGCCGCACCAAGTAGCGTGCCAACAAACAGTCCCTTGTAGTAGTTATCCTTTTGCATAGCGTCTTACAATGGGTTAATTGGTCATGTTAGTTAGTTGCCGATTGAGTTTGCACTGTTGCTTTATACCCCAGAGATTCTATCGCTGCAATCAACTCCTTTTCGCTAACTTTTGACGCATCGAATTCAACCGTGGCGCATTTCTTGGCTGTGCTGGCTTCTACAGACTTGACACCCTCCATTTGCACGAGCTTGGTCTGAATCGATTGCTCACAGCTGGTGCAAACCATGCCGCTAATTGAGAAACTAACTTTCTGAGTCGTTGAAGTGACTGCGTTCTGAGAGCGTTGAGCGCAACTGGAAAACAGTAGCAAGAAAAAAAGCGGAAAAACGATAAGTCTCATAGTATTACTCCTTCTGGATGGTGATACAGACCGGTCTAAATTTACAACTTTTGTTTTGACTTTCCACGAGGACGCGGAGTAAGCTCGTCAAGACTTTCAATCACGGCATCGTGTAGCAAGCGGCGCACCGCACGAATTTTATTATTGGCAGAGGTTGGATACACTCGGTTTGTCAGAAACACCACGCACAGCTGACGAGTGGGGTCGACCCATACGCTGGTGCCTGTATAACCTAAGTGTCCGTAGCTTTGCATGGAGAAATACTTGCCAGTAGAGGCTTTTTCGCCACTGTCGCGCATATCCCAGCCTAAGGCACGGACTCGATGCACACTATCGCGCTGCGTAAAAAGTGCTACCGTTTCTTTTTTGAAGAATGTGCGACCGCCGAATGACCCGCCATTCATCACAACTTGCATGAGCGTGAGAATATCCGAGGCAGTAGAAAACAATCCTGCATGACCCGAAACGCCGCCAAACAAAGCCGCTGTCGGGTCATGAACTAATGGACGAGCAAAGGGCAACTTCCATGTGCAATCGACTTCAGTAGGGGCAATGCGATAGCGCAGGGAATCAGGTGGAGCAAAGAAAGTATGCCGCAAGCCAAGCGGTCGCACAAAAGTTTCCTCAAAGTATTCGTTGAGCGGCTTGCCTGTAATGCGGCGAATAATTTCGCCAAGCAAAATAAAGTTGAGGTCGCTGTAAATCGTGCTATCGCCTACAGGTTTAATGAGGGTATCGTTGTAGATGTGTTGCAAGGCAGAATCTGCATTCGGACAAAATTGGCTGTAGCGGCGAAAAGCAATCAAGCCTGAATCGTGAATCAGCAAGTTGCGAACTAGAATTTTTTCTTTGCCACGATTGCCAAATTCCGGAATGAAGGTCTTGACAGAATCGGTCAAGCGAATTTTCCCTTCGTCGTAGAGGCGCATAATGCATAGCGTAGTGGATAGAACTTTTGTCAGAGAAGCGAGGTCGTAAATTGTGCTCGTGTCGGTGCGTGCCGAGAGCGTGTCGTAAGTGAGGCGACCAAAAGCTTCATGGAAAAGCACACGACCGTTCTGCATGACTGCGACCACTGCTGAAGGAAAGGCGCTATCCTTGATAGCCGCCTCTATGGTTTTGCGCACTTTCTCAAAAGGCTTGGGCGGATGCCAAAAAGCATCAGGCATTGGAGTGATGCTAAGCGAAGAAAGTGCAAAAATAAATGCCACAAGAGATGTTAATCGGACAGGTAAAATGCAAAGGAAGTGCAGCATGGACTTAACATTTACTTTACAATCAATGGGTAAGTTGCAGCAAATGCCAACAACAAAGCTAAAAAACACACTATGGAAAAGAAACTGCAACTCACCGTTCTATCCTTACTTTGCTTTCTCTTGCTGACACGCACTGCCAACGCACAAGTAGATTCTTCGCTGTTTCAAGGCTTGAGCCTTGAAGATTTGCAAAATTTGCAAGTTGTCTCGGTGACGCGTTCGGCACAGAAATCCAACGATGCGCCAGCGACCGTTCGCATTGTTACTGCCGACCAGATTCGCTTGCGTGCATATCAATCGCTGCTGGAAGTCTTGCAAGACCAGCCCGACTACAAAATCGAGACCAACAACGACCCACGATGGCAACATGATGTGCAAACACGCGGTGTGTTCGGCATGGATAAGTTCATCATTCTGCTCGATGGCGTGCGCATCTCTTCGCCAACGAATGACATCTTGCCTGTGATGGAAAATTATCCCGTGCATTTGGCTAAGCAAATAGAAATTGTCTATGGTCCAGCCTCGGCAGTCTATGGTGCAGACGCCCTATCGGGAGTCATCAACATTGTCACACGCAAAGCAGAAGGCAATTTTATCACTGGTTCGGCTCAAGGCGGAATGTATAACATGTACATCGGCAATCTCTCGGCAGGTGTAAAAATAAGTGACTTTGCAAGCCTCACCGTATCGGGACAGTATTTCTACGACCAGCAGCCAATGCTTAGTGCTGTAAAAGATTTTCGAGTTGGCAATGAAGGCATTGAAGATTTTTTACGCAACAATCGCTTCCCAACTGACTTAGGCTTTCCGCAAAGTTCAACGCAACCTGTTTCAACCAGTATTGAATTTCCGCTCTCGGCATATGCGGTGCATGCGTCATTAGAACTTGGTGAGGCGAGGGATAATGTGCGGCTAAATTTTTTCCGCAACGGCTCATTTAACCCCTCGACGACCGCCAATCGACCGAACAATGCCGTCTATAATCGGGATTCATTCTTCGGGCATAATCTCACCGTGATAAGTAGCATCTCGACAGATTACATTACCAGTAACTTGGTCAACACCGGATTTTTGATTTATAGCCAGTATGATTTGGATAACCGCTCTAATTTCCGCAATGCCTATACTGGCATGAACACGGCTTACCTTTTCTCGCATGGCAGAATGTTCAAGGTAGAAGACCTGCTATCATGGACGGCAAGTAACCAGCTTACCTTATCGGGCGGCATCACATTCGAAGATTTTTTTGCTATTCCGAGAGGACATGATTTGCAGGCGCCGTATGATGGCAAACTTGAAAATCAGCCTGTGATTGTCAATAGCATTGGACTGCCGGGTGCGCCAAATGGTGTGCCAGCACGAATTTTTCGCTTAAGCTACACGAACTTCGGCGGATTTGTCAACATTCAGTACGCACCGATTCCGGCGCTGATTCTTACACTGGGCACGAGAGTCGATAGGGACTCACGTTTTGGCGTGCTGGTCAATCCGCGTGCAGGCGCTGTGATTCGTCCAATCGAGACGCTGACCATCAAAGCCCTGTATGGACAAGCCTTTTTGGCGCCCTCACCCCTTTCAGCATATGATGAGTTTGGCACCTTTTTCAACGCAGGCGGACAAACCATTTCTGCCTTTTTCCGTCTGGCTAATCCAAACCTCGGACCACAGCGCATTCAGACCTTTGAACTCAATGCCCGCTTAGCCCTGACCAGCGATTTGAGCCTGACACTGAATGGATACTACAATCTTTTGAATGGACTATTTAGCCAAGTTGCCGCTGTGCCAAATGGGCTCTATGAGGGCAACCCCAACACGCCAAGTCCCGTGGATGGCTTCTATCCAGTGCCCGGCTTCCGCTTCCCTGTTAGCTACATTGAGAGCATTGTCAATCAAGGCAACCAAACCAACTTTGGCGGCACGGTGCAAGTCGATTATGTGCGCAATTTTGGCGAAGGCACACGCGTGGCACTCTATGCTGCACTGAGCTTGATAGATGGCGAAGTCGAAGTGTTCGATATCAGTCAGGGGAAACTGACGAATCGCCAGATTGGTGGCGTCTCGCCAGTGATGTTCCGACTCGGAGGCGATTTGGTATTTGGCAAGTTCTCCATTTCACCACGCTTAGTGGTAGCTGGCGAACAGCGCACTCACCCGCAACAGGGGTCAGCCTTTAAGCCAGAACCTGACCCAAATAACCCTAATCAGGTTCAAACCACGAATAGCCGTTTTCGCCAAGTGCTGCCCGGTTATGCCTTGCTCAACATCACAGCGCGATACGAAATCGTGCCGGGCGTTGCGCTCTTTACACGGGTGCTCAATGCGCTTAACCAAGACTACCGCACGGTGAACTTAGGTGCAGGTCCTCAAGGACTGGCAGGGTCAGCGGCAGTAGAGTTCCCAGAAGGTGCGCCGCAGCATCCAATCAGGGTAACGGGCGGCTTGCAAGTCAATTTCTAAGTGGCACTCATGTCAGACGAGTACAACACTCGCCTGAATTTTTTACAAGAGCCCTTTGCGGAAAGTTTGTTCGAAGCACAGCCGCCTGTCATGCTGAACGGAGCATAAGCGAAGTGAAGCGTCCACAATGGATTCCTCGCTTCGCTCGGAATGACAGAAAAAGGCGTTCGCAATGACATCTTCGGTCTCATCATGCTGACTCGCCCCGTCATGCTGAACGGAGCGTAAGCGTAGTGAAGCATCCCACACACTGGATTCCTCACTGGCGTTCGGAATGACACTGCCCTTGTCATGCTGAGCGAAGCGAAGCATCCACATTCCCCAATTTGTCATGCTGAACGAAGTGAAGCATCCATACACTGGATTCTTCGCTGGCGCTTGAAATAGTAGCTATTTGGCAAAACTGACTTACTCTTTGGTATCAGACTTTTTGATGCGGAAGAACTTGCGTTTGCCGACCCTGATGATTTTTTCACTATCGAGATAGAGCATTTGTTTGGTATCGCTGGCTCGGACATTATCTACCAGCACACCACCCTGCTCAATTAGCCGTCGTGCCTCGCTTTTCGAGCTTGCCACTTTGGCTAAGACCATGGCGTCGAGCAAACCAATTTCGTTGGCGGCTACAGCTATTTCCTCAATATCTTCTGGCGCTTCGCCTTGTGCGATGCTTTCGGCGGCTTGTCTTTCGCGCCGTCCAAGTTCTGGTGAATGGAAGAATGCAACCACTTTTTCACTCAGGAAATGCTTGGCTTCTCTTGGCGACTCTTTTATGAGTTGCTCGAGCATTTGCAGTTCTTCTTTTGTTAGCACACCAGTGTATTGTGCATACTTCATCATGAGTTCATCTGGCACTTTGAGCATGCGCTGATACATCTCACGCGGCGAATCGTTGAAGCCGATGTAGTTATCGAGCGATTTTGACATTTTTTGCACGCCATCAATGCCTTCAAGAAGCGGCAATGTGATACAGACTTGTGCATCAGCGATGCCATATTCGCGCTGTATATCGCGCCCGACCAGCAGGTTGAATTTTTGGTCAGTGCCGCCGAGTTCTACATCATTTTTCAACTCCACAGAGTCCATTGCCTGCGCCAGTGGATAGAGTAGTTCGTGAATGGCGATAGGCTCGCCAGTTTTGTATCGCTTGGCAAAGTCGTCTCGCTCCAGCATGCGAGCGACAGTGTACCGGCTTGCCAAACGGATGACCTCTTCAAAGCTCATTTTGCCGAGCCATTCGGAATTGTATCGGATGATGGTTTTGCTTCTATCCAAAATTTTTGCGGCTTGCTCGAAGTAGGTCTGTCCGTTTTTCTGGGTTTCTTCGCGTGAGAGTTGTGGGCGTGTTTTGCTTTTGCCTGATGGGTCGCCAATCATGGCGGTAAAATCGCCGATGATGAGAATGGCAAGATGCCCCAAGTCTTGAAAATCGCGCAGCTTGCGCAAGACCACCGCATGACCAAGATGCAAATCTGGTCTGGATGGGTCTGCTCCCAGTTTGACCTTGAGCGGTTCGCCCGTCTCTATGCTGCGCTCAATTTTGCGTTCTAAATCTTCAATCGGAATCACTTCAACGGTATTGCGCAAAATGAGATCGAGCTGTTCATTTTTTGGTGGGAACGTCTGCTTTCGCATCATGCGTGTTGCTCTGGATAGATTTTCTGAAATGTCCGTCCTTTTGCACGGCTATTGATGTCGTGCAGGCTCATTTTACCAAGAGCATCTTTTTTGTATCTGAGAATCCGCCAGCTTGCAGTCGCAACAGATACATGCCACTGGGCAAATTTTCTGCATTGAAGCGCATTTGATACTCCCCTGCCTCTTGCCGAGCCTCTACCAGCGTGGCAATGCGTCGCCCTAACATATCAAACACCTCCAAACGCACTTTGCTGCTAACGGGCAATCGATAGCGAATTTGCGTGATAGGATTAAAAGGATTAGGGTAATTTTGATAAAGTTCAAACGTCTTTGGTGGCGCTGACGTCAAGGCAGTAGTAGAGACCTGCCGTGCGCGCTCAAGTGCTGCGCGTGCGTTGACAATGCCCCAGCCGATTTCTCGGTTTGGCGCCGCATGGTTGCTTGCCGTCTCTCGCAGAATGTTGCGCACTTGCACTGGCGTCAAGGTAGGGTTTGCAGACAGCAAGAGTGCCGCAACACCTGCGACAATTGGGCAAGAAAATGATGTGCCATTTGCTCTGGCATAACTTGATGGAGTTGATGTGCCAACGGTAAAAACTGATACCCCTACTGCCATCACATCCGGTTTGATTCGTCCATCTGCGGTCGGACCTACGGAACTGAATGCTGCGCGTGCGCCAGCACTTGTTACCGCCCCAACACTGATGAGCGTATCGGCATCGGCAGGCGCACCGAGCGTATTGGCTGGCAAGGCGATTGTTCCACCATTGCCTGCACTATTGACGACCACGATTCCTACCTGCGCGGCACGAGCCGCCGCACGTGTTGAAATGGCAGTCTTTCCATCCATTTGCTGCCATGTATAGGGCGGAAACGGTGGGTCAAAAACGGTATAGCCCAGCGAACTTGTGATGATGTCTACCCCAAGACTATCTGCCCACTGTGCGGCGGCTGCCCAGTTGTCTTCTTCCACAGGTGTTTCAGTTCGTGCATCTTCTGTGCGCGCCAGTGCGTAGTCGGCACCAAAGGCTGCGCCAATGAGTCTGCCCGGCTGCTTGCCCGCAATGACGCCCATGGTGGCAGTGCCGTGAGGATGCGCCTCAAGTTGTCTTCGGTTTTCCACAAAATCATACTGTGCCACCACTCGCAGGGAGCGAAACGCCTCATGTGCAAGGTTGCTAAATCCTGCATCAAAGTTTGCAATTAGCACGCCGCGTCCCGTAATACCCAAGCTATGCACTTCAGGGATATTTGATAGCGCTAATTGCGGCAACGACTGCCCATAATCTATTGCGTTGGTTAGATGATTCACTTCATCGGTTGGAATTTCTATGGCTGTCTCAAGCTGGGTGCTATGGTTTTCGTGTCTTTCCTTTTTATGCGCTACTAGTTCATTTACGCTTTTGACGGCACTTTGCGCTGCTAGCTGCACCAAGTCCCCGACGCGAATTTCGCCGCTTACAGCATCCAGCCATTTCAGAACATGGCGAATTCGGAGCCCGCTTGCCGACAAAGTGTTCAGGTCGGCTTCATCAAACGGCAAATCCTCTTGCGTTATCAGGCTGGGCAAAGCGCCACTTTGCACCATTTTCATTCTTCTTGCAATCGCTCTTGGCGAAAGCAACTCTTCAGGGCGATATGGACGCGAGGACTTCCTTTTGAGCGCTACGATGACTTTTACTTTGTCATCAGGTTTTGCGGTTTCTATTTGGCGCAAAAGCACGGGCGAAAGTTTCAGTGTAGCAGGTTCATCACTTTGCGCCCATGCGCTCTGACTGATGAGCCACACAGCACTTGCACACAGTATTGCACGCTTGATGGCCTGCGCTTTTAGAAATTGCATCTGGCTTTGGTTGCTTATACTCGTTGAGCTCGAAGCATACTTTTGCTATCTTTTTCAAAAATACAACCTATTCTGAACATGATGAAAGTTGCGGCACTTTGTTTCTTTTTTGTTTTTCCTGCCCTTCTCTTTTCACAGACGCTTACCGTGCGCGATAAAGACACCAAGAAAGCTCTCCCTGGCGTGAGAGTCGTCAGTCAATTTCCGCCGCTTTCTGCGGTAACCAATGCCAAAGGTGAAGCAGATATTTCCGCATTTCAGAGATGTGAAAAGATTAGTATTTGGTTATACGGGTATAAAGCCATACAGCTTAGTTTTGCTGCCCTGCAGGAGCGAGGTTTTGAGGTTTTTCTTACGCCTTCTGCGATTTCAGCCAGCGAGATTGTGGTCAGTGCCACTCGTTGGGAGCAACAGCGACGCGATGTGCCAAGTAAAATCACGACCATTTCACCAAAGGATGTGGCACTTTTCAATCCGCAAACGGCAGCCGATTTGCTGGGCAGTTCAGGCGAAGTTTTCATTCAGAAAAGTCAGCAAGGCGGCGGCAGTCCTATGATTCGCGGTTTTGCCACACATCGCTTGCTCTATGTTGTCGATGGCGTTCGCATGAATACGGCAATTTTTCGCGCAGGCAACATTCAAAATGTTATCTCACTTGACCCCTTTGCCATTGAAAACACTGAAATCTTTTTCGGTCCGGGCTCCGTCATCTACGGCAGCGATGCCGTCGGCGGAGTGATGAACTTTCAGACCCTGACGCCCAAATTTTCAGCCAGCGACAACGACATCTTCGTCAGCGGCTCGGCAGTCGGACGATTTTCTTCAGCCAACAGCGAACAAACTGGTCACTTCGATCTCAACATCGGCTGGAAAAATCTCGCCCTGCTCACCAGTGTCAGTAGCCACGCCTTCGGCGATTTGCAAATGGGACGTTACGGGCGCGACGAATACCTACGCCCCTTTTATGTGCTCCGCATCGATAGCGTCGATAGAATTGTAACCAACGACAATCCTCTTCTTCAGCGCCCTAATGCATACTCGCAAATCAATCTGATGCAGAAAGTTCTCATCAATTTTTCCGATAACTGGCAGGCACAGTATGGATTTCACTTTTCAGAAACTTCCGAGTATGCGCGCTACGACCGACTCATTGAAACCACAGCCAGCGGCTTGCCGCGCAGCGCCGTCTGGAACTACGGTCCGCAAAAGTGGATAATGCACAACCTGAGTTTTACTCATCAAGCTCAAACTTTGCTCTATGATGTGGCTACGCTGCGTTTAGGCTTGCAGTATTTTCAAGAAAGTCGGATTGACCGAAATTTCAGCGGCAGCCAGCGCTTTCGCTTGCGAACCCAGCTCGAAGATGTTACTGCCTATTCACTTAATCTCGACATCACCAAGTTTGCCAATGCCCATCGCTTTTACTATGGCATTGAACTGATTTGGAATGATGTGTCTTCTACGGGGTCAGGCGTAGATATTCGCAATGGGGCAAGTCTGCCTGTGGCTGACCGTTACCCTCAATCGGCATGGCGGTCATATGCGGCATACTTGAACTACCAGTATCGCGCTTCTGAGCAAGTTCTTTTGCAATCGGGCGCACGCTACAACCTATTTTCCAATTTTTCTGACTTTACGCGCAACCTTGCCTTCTTTCCTTTTGACTTTACGAGCGCGTCGCTGCAAAATGCGGCATTGACGGGCAGCTTGGGGCTTGTCTATACGCCCGGCGATGAGTGGACAATCTGCCTTAACGCCTCAACAGGCTTTCGTGCTCCGAATGTCGATGATATTGGCAAAATTTTTGACCAGCCACTCAATACCGTTGTGGTGCCTAATCCGAATCTTCGCGCTGAATATGCCTACAACGGCGAAATCAGTCTTACCAAGCTCTTTGGCGAAACTGCCCGACTTGAGCTTGTTGGTTACTACACGTTTTTAGATGGTGCGATGGTGAGGCGCAATTTTCAGGTCAATGGGCGCGATAGCATCTTCTACGATGGGAGCTTGAAACGCGTGCAAGCTATCCAAAATGCGGCTTTTGCAACAGTCTATGGACTTCAGGCTTCGATTGATGTGCAGTTTCCTTTTGGCATCAGCTTGTCTTCGCGCCTTAGTTACCAAATCGGCAACGAAGAAATGGATAATGGTCAGCTTAGCCGCTCTCGGCATGCCGCACCGCTTTTTGGTATCACACGCCTTACCTTTTCTTTGCCTAAATTAGAGGCGCAATTTTACGCTATGTATAGCGGCGAAGTTAGCTTCGATAATCTCAATCTTGAGGAGCGCGATAAGCCTTTCATTTATGCTCGTGATGCCAACGGCAATCCATTTTCGCCTGCGTGGCTGACGCTCAACTTCAAGGCGATGTATCAACTTTCGGATGTGCTTGCCATCAGCACTGGAATAGAAAACCTCACCGATGTGCGCTATCGCCCATATAGCTCTGGATTAGTTGCCCCCGGACGGAACTTCATTCTCTCGCTGCGTGCTGGACTCTAATGCTTCTCTTTGCCTGCAAATTTGTATCTTTGCCTTAAACACAAGATAACCTTCAATGAAAGTTCTGATTGTTGGTGGCGGCGGCCGCGAGCATGCACTGGCTTGGGCTGTTGCCAAATCTCCAGAAGTTGAAAAAATTTTTGTCGCTCCGGGCAATGGCGGAATTCGCTCCTTGGGCTCAATTGCTGAAACCGTAAACATTGCCTCCACTGACCTTGACGCACTTGTTGAATTTGCCCAAGCGCAGCGTGTTGATCTGACTATTGTTGGTCCAGAGCAACCTTTGGCACTTGGCATTGCTGACCGTTTTCATCAAGCCAATTTGAAGATTTTTGCACCGACGCAGCAAGCGGCTCAACTTGAAACGAGCAAAGCTTTTGCTAAAGCCTTCATGCAGCGGCATCACATTCCTACCGCACCGTTTCAGCACTTTACTCAACACGATGCCGCCCGTGCCTATCTCTTAGAGCGCAACACTTACCCGATTGTCATCAAAGCCAGCGGTCTCGCCAGCGGTAAAGGCGTGACGGTGGCTTACCACAAAGGCGATGCGCTCGAGGCACTTCACGCCATTTTTGAAAAGAAAATTTTTGGCGAAGCTGGTCGCGAAGTTATCATTGAAGATTTTATGCCCGGCGAAGAAGCAAGCATTTTTCTGATGACCGACGGCACCAATTATGTCCTTTTGCCAACTGCACAAGACCACAAACGCGTTGGCGATGACGACACGGGCAAAAACACTGGCGGCATGGGCGCCTACGCTCCCGCTCCAATCGTCACGCCAGAGCTTCTTCGTAAAGTGGAAACGCAAATCATTCAGCCTACTTTGCGCGGCATGCGTCAAGAAGGTCAGCTCTATCAAGGCTTTCTTTATGTGGGGCTTATGATTGAGCACGATGAGCCGCGAGTGGTCGAATTCAACGCCCGCTTAGGTGACCCAGAAGCGCAAGTTATCTTGCCCCTGCTACGCACGCCGCTGCTTGACATCATAGACGCCTTGCTCAAGGGTCAGCTTGCCTCCTTCACGCTTGAGACAATACCGAAGTTTGCTGCCACGGTGGTCATGGCTTCTCAAGGCTATCCTGACCGCTATGAAACAGGAAAGGTGATTACAGGACAGTGTCATTTTGATGGCTCATGCCACACCGATTCAGGCAGCGAGATTATTGTGTTTCACTCGGGCACGCGTTTTGAGCATGGCAAACTCTACACTGCTGGCGGTCGTGTGCTTTCCGTCACCGCTATTGCCGATACGCTGGAACTTGCTATCGCTGACGCCTACGAGGCAGTCTCGCATATCCATTTTGACGGGGCGATATATCGCCGTGATATTGGCAAAAAGGGTTTAGCACGATTGCGCTCAATGAGCTCGTCATCCTTCACTCAAAGAGCAAGCGCAAGTAAAAACTTGGCTGACTGAGCTTTTTACGTAGCTCGAAATTTTCTACCATGCTGGCTACGGTATCTTTCAAAAATTCGCTTCGCCCAACCTTCCGCACCAAGAGATTGACAAGGAACGGCGTTGCGGCTATTTTCTGCAACACGTAGTGCAATCGAAACGACGGGCTTAGCCTATTGTAGACAGCTTTATCATACTGTTTATTAAACTCGGCTGAAAAATTTTGGGCGTCAAAACATTTGCGGATGTGCTCTGCGGCAAATGCGCCAGAGAGCATCGCTTCGCCGATGCCTTCACCGGTGAGCGGGTCGATAAGCGAGGCAGCATCGCCAGTGAGCAAGAAGCGCTCACCAGAGATGTTCATGCGCTTGGAGCCCAGCGGTAGCCCAAACCCTTTGACGCCATCGATGATGGTTGCATGTCGGAAACGCGCTGCCAATTGTGGATGAGAGCTAAGTATTTCTATGAGTTTTTCGCGTAGGTTGATGCGTTTTCTGTGTAGCACTGCTGAAAGCACGCCGAGTCCTACGTTTGCTATGCCGTTTGGCAACGGAAAAATCCATAGGTAACCCGGTCGCAATTCTTTGAGCAAGTAGAACTCCACATAATTTTCAGGGCGTGGGTCTGCGATGCCTTTGATGTAAGCTCGCACGGCGGCAGAGTAGTGATGCTCATCGAGCTTAAAATTTGCCAATCGCTTTGCAACGAGTGAATGTGCGCCATCGGCGGCGACCACCATCTTTGCTCGGAAGATGCGTTTTCCAGCGTGCAACTCCACATATTCGCGATGCTGCTCCACGGCTTCGACTGGCGTATTTTCATAAAACGAGATGTTTGGCGCACCGCAAAATTGCTCAACTAAAAAGTTATCAAAATCTATTCGTCGGCTGACATAGCCCAGCGCACTTCCTGAAAAATGCTTCTTCGGTTTGAAGACCAGCTCCAAGCAATCGTAACTTGGCGAGACAATTTTCACTGCAGTGGTGCAGAGCTTTTTGGAAAATTTCTCAAACTTTTCTGTCAATTCCGGCGAGAGCATTTTCATTGCTTCCGTAACCTTGATGCTCAGGGCATCGCCGCAGATTTTATCGCGTGGAAATTTGGCTTTGTCGAACACGCCGACACGCAATCCAGAGTGTCTTAGCCCAATTGCCGTGCAGGCACCGGCTGGACCGGCGCCGACGATTGCTACATCTAATTCTTGAACAGCCGTGCTGTGTGTGTTTTGCATGCTTTCTTGATTGGGATTCTACAAATACAAACTTCCTTCATTCACCCTTAAAAAACAAGCAACGCTGACAAGACTTTGCTTCGGTCTCATCAGCGTTGCTAGTTGCATTTGCAGAGCAGGTTTATCTATCGGTGAGTAGTGTCAAGCCGAATCCAGCTGGTGAGCCCGCGCGTGTGCTATCGGCTGTGCCGCGTGCCATGACGGTAAAGACGCGCCGACTTCCGATTGTTACACCTGTGAGTCTTCCCAGTGTATCGGCGGTGCCCCCTGCTCGTAGCACGAAAATGTTGTAGCTTCCTGCGTCGATTTGCGCAATGTCAGATACGGTGCGAGGCGCAATGTTCGAAAAGAGTGTTGTGCCTGCTGTTGTGCCGACACGCTGCGCCACCACATTGACGTTAATAGGCGCAGCAGAAAGCGACATATGAGCTACTCGCACGCCGGCTCGCCCCGCACGAATGGCATTAGCAAAATTGACGGTATCGAGAATATCTGTCAGAATTTTGTCATCGCTGATGACAACCGATAGTGGCGGTGCATTCCCTACAACGAAGTAAGTTTTTGCACCATCTTTTGGAAACTCATCCGTTACATCAATGACAGGTTGAACGTTGTTAGTTGGTGTTGCGCGCGGTGTGGCTGGAAACACGCGAATGCGTGTTGTACCTGCGCTGACGGGCAAAAATCCCGTTGTGCCTCGAAAGGCAATGGTAGCTGGCGCGCTCGTGGGTGTTGTCGCTCCCAGTAGTGCAAATGTAGTGTCGTTGAATCGATTGTCGTTGAGTAGCACATTCACTGCTGGGGCATTTGGTGCGGCATGCACGAACCGCACGGCGGTCAATGCTGGCATCTCATACTCTGTGGCTCTGATGGTGCAAGCACTTATCCAGATGCCCAGCATTGAAAGTAGTGTGAAAGTAAGAGCTTTATTGTATTTCGGCATGGTTGTTTGAATTCAAAGTTTTGTGAGATTGAATTTTGGCTTTTAGAAGCCAGCAAATGGTGATATGCGAGAAATGTTTCTTGCAATCACGTCATTCATGTCGTTTTGAATGGTTATGATGGTAAAACCGCCTGATGTTGTGACGGTGTAGGTATTCAATGCCGCATTTCCAGCGGGAATCCATTCAGGCACGACGACGAGAGTGCCGGGCGAACCGAGCGGCATGTTTGGATTGGTTTGCGTCTGACGCTCGGGCACTGGGAAACGAATGCCCAAGTCACTCATGCGGCGCGACTCCAAGAAGAAAATTTCTTGGCGCAAAAGATAGAGCGTTCGCACCAAAGTCGTGCGGTCGTTAGGCAGTGCATCAATATCAGCTGGCGTTAAACTTGTACCAGAAACGATAGGCAGGGCAAACGGCGGTGAGCCTGGTCCGCGACGACGCACCAGCGATGCCGCATACACCGAATCTGCATTGGTGGTCAAGCGTGCTGTTGGGCTTGGAAGAACCAGAATTCTTGATGGCAAATTGCCCGGTCCGGGGAAATTTGTTGCGACAGTAATTGCCGTCAGTGCTGGTCCTGCAGGGCTTGCAATGCGGCGTTCATTTGCATCCGAAAAGAGTTCGGTTGGTCGGCTGCGTGCCAGCGTGACGGCACTGCGCATTTGTGCTCGCGCTTCAGGCAGATTGTTATCAGAGAGAGCTATTTCAGCCAAAATCAGATGGCACTCCTCAGTTTTCAAAAGTGGTAGCGGGGTTGCCCCTTGAATGCTTGCACATTTTGGGTCTAAGAACTCCAGTCGTGGCAAGGGCTGAAAATTGTTGTCGGTCCGAATCAGTGAGTGGTTGTAAATATCGGGTATTGGACCGTTGGTGATGTCGGGGCGCACGTAATAGACGTATGCAGCTCGCCGTGCCAGAGCGGCTTCAGCGTTTCGGCGTGCTTCTGCTTTGTTGCCCAAAAGACGATGCGCTCTTGCCAGCGCCAGAAAGATGTTCATGCGAATGTCGCCCAAGCCATCTGCGAGATTATCTGCTGCATTTACGCTTGGTGCTGTCGCTGCAAGCGTCTGTGCCTCCTGCAGGCGTTGTATAGCTATCTGAAGCACTTCGCGTGCTGAGCGCGGCTGCCCCTTATCTTCGATAGGAAAATGGCTCCAGTTTTCTGCCAGCAGAATCAATGCCATCGCCTGTAGGAATCGAATCTCAGCGCGCTGCAAGTTTGTGGCTTGCCTATCGTTTGGCACAATACTTGAAAAGGCAAACTCAGCCACAGCGTTTACCCTAAGCAAGTTAAAATAGGCCGCTCCGCCTGCCAGCGTCAGGTCTGTGCCTGCAATCAGGCTTGGTGTATCCAAGAGTTGCGACACAAACGAAGTCGCATTAGTGTAATTGTCAGACGCCAGTTCTGTCAGCGTGCCTAAAGCGCCATATCCGATGACAAGTGTGCGGCGCATGCCCGTCAGAACGCTACGCGTGGTGTTGTCTGGATTGGCAATGAGGTTTTCTTCCGTGACGTTGTCGTTTTGCACGCGTGTTGGGTCAAAGAGGTTACCCGGGGCGCAGCTCAAGTTTAGTGCTGCCGCACTTGCGACCAAGACTGCCGAAGCCAGCAGCCACCACGGAATCTTCTTTAGTGTTCCAAATAAAGTTTTCATTTGCGACAAGCTTTTTGAGTTTTTGCAAGTTTTCTCATGCAGGCATATAAAGCATGCCTGCATGTACTTGTTGAAAAAGACAATTAGAGATTGACATCAATACCGAAGCGAACTTGGCGTGGTGCACTGATGGTGCCTCCTACAATTCCACCTACATTCAAGCCGCGACCTTCACGGATGAACTGCGTTTCAGGGTCAACTTCAGGATGCGCCACCAACACGATTGGATTTCTAATGGAAGCAGAGAGTGTTACGCCTGCAAACAAGTTGTTGAAAAGCGAGCGTGGCACACGATAGCGCAAGCTGATTTCACGCAGTTTCACCCAGCTACCATCAATTAGCAAGCTTACCGATTGCGGGTCTCTGGGATAGATTGCATCGTTATTGAGTGGATTGCGAATCAAGGATTCACCGATTTCAGGATAGACAGGATAGGTGGTCTCCAGTGAACCTGCTTCTCTGTTGCGGAAACCGAAGGCATTGACTTGTCGGCGAGCTCTCCATTGATTGAGAAGTTGTGCACCGATGCTATACTCCAGCAACGCGCTTACACTTAAATCCCTGAAAATGGTCATATCTACGCCAAATGAGCCATATGATGTGGGCACTGGCGACCCGCGCAGTTCTTGCACAAATCCACCGCGCCAGACGCCATCCGCCCCCGGCGTTGGCACATTAACACGCAGAACACCAATAGGATAACCTTGTTCCGCACGTGTTTGTGCATAGGCAAAACCACCTACTGCAAATGGTGCTGAGCCACCCAAATCTGTCAGACGATTGTAGAGTGTGGTGTATGAGGCACGCACACTTAAATCAAAATTCGGGTCCTGAATCACATTAGCTTTCAGTGCCAGCTCTATGCCTGCATTTTCAATTTTGCCAACATTAGTTTGCTGCGCTGCAATGAATCCTGATGCTGGGTCTTGAAACACAGAGAAGAAAGAGTTGGTTGTCTCCTGCCGATACCAGTTGAACTCTATCGATACGCGGTCTTGAAATAGCGACATATCTGTACCAAAGTCTATTGAGGTTGTGATGGCAGGCTTGAGCTCGCGATTTCCGAAGTTTGCATAGGTAATGGTCACATCGCCCAAATATGGGTTGACGGCAAAGGTACGGTCTCGCAGAAATGGCGGCGGGAACTCACCTGCGCTGCCAATTGCCGCCCTGAGTTTAACGCCTGAGAGAATCTCTTTTAGGGCTTCTGGATAAAATGCTTCTTCAGAAATGTTCCACGCAATACCTGCTTTTGGATAGAAAAGGTAGCTAACCTCTTGTCCAAACGCCGTGCTACCATCGAGGCGTACGCCTAAATCCAGAAAGATACGGTCGTTGATGCCAATAACTGGGTTGATGAACGCCCCACCAGTAAAAAGTTGCGAGTTGATTTCGCCAGCCCTAATCACAGCAGCTTGGTCAAAATTGCGTGTGCCCGGCGCAATTTGTGAACCTGTGGCAAAGATCTCTCTTGTCTCCTGACGGAAGCCTTGAAATCCGAAGGCAATTTGTGCCGTCAGAGGTCCAATCTCTGGCAGTTTGTAGTTGCCTGTGTAGGCTAAGGTGATTTGCGTAAAATCTCGCGAACTGCGGTTGATAGACCCTAGGGGGTTAAAGGCTTCACCTGGATTGACAGGAATAATATCGCGCGCTTCATTGTAGCGGTAGTCAATGCCGATGGTGAATCGGTTAGTAAACTCTTTAATCGGCGCATAGTTTAAGTTTAGTGTCAGAATCGGTCGCGTTACCTGTTCAGGATTTTCTGGAATCAGCCACTGCTGAAACAGACTATCTTGCACAAAGCGCAGGCGTTCTGGAGTGCTTACATCCAATCCGCGCACTACCCCAAGTACATATGGATGCAGGCGCGCTTCGGTTTCAATAGAGTTATATGCATTGAAGGCATTATTCAACAGCGGATTGCCAAACTGTGTGCGTGTGATGCTTGCGGAAACTTCCACGTCGGCTTTCTCTGAGGCGATTGCTTTAAGACCTGCGGCTGCATTGAATGCGCGGTCTGGAACTCTATCGCCAATTACCAACCCACGTGAGTCCTGTGCCTTGGCATTGATATTGTAGCTAAGTGCTTCACTGCCGCCCGTTACCCCAAGGCGATATTGCTGATAAAACGGCGTTTGGAAGTAGTTCTTCTCAAGATAGCGTTCGTATAGCCAGCGCAATTCAGGACTATCTAACCCTAGATTAACCCCTATCGTCCACTTTGCTTCGCCTGCTGCTCCTTTCTTGGTAAAGATTTGAATTACACCGTTTGCACCATCAGAGCCATAGAGTGTTGATGCCGCTCCACCTTTGATGATTTCAATACGCTCAATATTATCTCCAACCAGTAAGTCGGCCAGCGCTGAACTGACCTGTCCGCCACGTCCAAATGCACCTGCAAAATTATCACTGTTGTCGACACGCACGCCATCGACGTAGATGACGGGGTTCGTCGAGCCCAGCGCACTTTTCACTCCTCGTGTTTGAATTCGTGCGCCAACACCCGGCAACCCTGATGGCAGATACGCCGTCAAGCCCGGTACATTGCCTTGCAGTAGCCTGTCGAGCGATTTGTTGACAGCCCCATCGATTCTATCTGAAGTGATAAACTCCACAGCTGTTGTAAGCTTGCGTTTTTCTGTCGCCACACCTTGACCCGTTACCACCAGCTCATCGGCTTGAACTGCTGATGGCGACAGTTCCAAATCCACTTTCACACTACTGCCTGCCGTCACGGTCACTGTCTTCGTAGCTGTTCTATATCCGACATAGCGAGCGACCACAGTGTATTCACCAGGCTGTAGGCGCCGAATCACATACTCTCCGTTGATGTTAGTTGCCGCACCAATTTTTGAATCCTTCAGGCTCACTTGTGCCCCGACCAATGGTTCCTTGGATACTGCATCTGTTACCACACCGCGAATTTCGCCCGTGGTAATCTGTGCCCTTGCAGGTTGCACCCCTGTCACAGCGATGAAGAGGAAGAAAACGACAACTTTAGCGTTTAGTCTCATTTGAGATGTCTCCTGTTTTTGATTGTGATAGAGCAAAACCTGCTCAAGCGTGCAGACTGTTACAGCCGCTTTTGGCTGCCTTCACTTCTCTTTCCTTTTCTTTGATGCACGCTTAAGTCAAGATTTTTAATGGCTAATTTTAGCCTACAAAAGTCAAAAAATCAAATTTTTGTGAATAAAACCCCGCTCTTGCTTGAGCGGGTTAAGTGAAGACATCTTTCTTCTACCACATGCAGTTTTCTATCGCATGTAGTATTTGAGAGGATTTAGACGGCATGGACATTCTTCTGCAATAGCAATACCTTTTGCTACTAAGCCCTTGTCGCGCGCCTCGTAGAGCCGAGGGACCATTCTATCTCTTAATTCGATTGGGCTAATTGGGTTGATGTAGATGTTGGTGTTGCCTTCAAACCCCGCTGGGATATTGATACGCCACTTAATCAAAATTTTCCATGGCATGTTATAGACTGAGTCAATGGGCGTATAGTACCACTCCTCGTTGCATGAAATAGCACTGCCCATCGCAGCATGGCAAGCGTGCACCAAGTCGCTTACTCCACGCAGTTCTTCAGCTGTGTGATCTTGCGGACGAGCATGTGCAGCCTTGGAATAAATTGCGATAGTTGGAAAGCGATGCCCTATAGCAGAGTAAGCAATAGCATAGTCGTTTTCTGCAAACACCAAGTTGTAGTGAATAGCAAGATTTGGTCCATACTCATTAAAGACATTTGGGTTGGCGCGCACCATTTGCACTTGGTTTTCGATAGAGATTGACCAACTATCCAAGCCTACCAGTTGTTTATGCAGATGGTCGAATGATGCTCCAGCGGGTTTTAGCCAGTTTTGGAACACACTGACATAGCGCACATATCGATTGTTTGCGTAAATGTCGCGCAGGGCATCTACAGTCGCCACAAAGTATGCTTCGTGCTCTTCAGGTGTCATCTCGCCTGAGCTAAAGAGCTGGTTGCTATGTGTAGCGCCACGCTTGTAGTGCCGACCAGCAATAATGAGTTCATGACTGCCTCCGAAAAAGGCATCTGCCATAGCCAGTTTTTCATCAATGGAAATGGATTTTATTTCATCAGGCGATTTGAACATCTTGGAGAGCTTGTAGTCAATAACATTCAAGACATGCTGCATGCCCTCGGGCTCACTGAGGTATTTTTCGCGCCACTCCAGCTGTGCTTTGGTTAGGCGAAAGTTGTAGTTCAGTCGCCAGTAGTCCAGCGAAAGAATTTCAAAGAGATTAGCGACGCGACGAAATTCTGCCTTGGTGTTGAAATACTGCGAAGCCGGTAATTGATGCAATTTCTGATACCGTCCATTTTGAAGAATGATGCGGAACTTTTCGGGCGGGGTCTCAAAATAGCGTGTCTCACAAAATGAGCATACATCTTCTTTTTCTTTCGGCTCCAGCGGCTCTGCATGCTCAGGCACCTCGCAGTCTAAAGGCCTATATGCCCGTCCGGGAACTGACCATACCTCCGTCCCATTGAACGGATTAATTTGCTTGACAGTCCCGTCTGGCATTTGATGATAATATACATCATAACGCATCAGCGGCACAGTCGCTACCGCCTCTTCAGTGAAAGGCCTCCTTGCGCCAATCATAGATACCCGGTTTAGTTGAAAATATGACAACCACATTACTGCCTACTACCTTTCACTTTGTTTGTGCAGACTTCAGCGAAGATACAATTTTGAAGTCGTGCTTCAAACAAGTGAAAACTGCTTCTAAACTCCATTCACCGAGTTTCATCTATGTTATACGGTTTTACGCCACCACAGTGCCAATGACATTGAGCTCACTGTCTAACCTTTGCAGCACCACGGGCTTAAGTTTGCCAACCAAATGTTCATTTGCCCAGTCTTTGCTAGGCACTTCTACAGCGACACGCAGATAGTTTGCAGTATGCCCAAAGCAGTAGAGTGTCAAAGTCGCATCACTCCCGCTGTAAAGTTCTTCGTCATCAGAAAAGTCGCCTTCGAAGAGCACTGGCATTTGCTTGCCCAAAAAGCGCTGAGAAAATTTCTGCTTTTTGAAAAATGATAGCTCATGCAGTTTGCGGCTCCGCGCTTGCTTGACTTTATCGGCAACGGGCTGCCACTCGCCCCTATCTAATAGCTCTGCAGCATATGTATTAGGTCGTTTTGAAAATGTAAAGACATGCAAATAGGCTATGGGCAACGACTCAATGAAACGGTAGGTCTCTTCAAAATGCTCATCTGTCTCATTCGGAAATCCTACGATGACATCTGCACCAATACATGCATCAGGAATCTTTTCTACCACCTCCAGCACGCGAGCCTCATAGAGCTCTTTGTTGTAACGCCGACGCATCAGCTTTAAGATATACGCCGACCCTGACTGCATTGGCAGGTGAAAATGCGGCACAATGCGCTTTGAGCTGGCAATAAAATCAATGATTTGACTGGTCAGCAAGTTAGGCTCAATGGAACTGATGCGAAGACGCGCAATTGGTAAGTTCTCCAGTGCCTCCAGCAGTTGCAGGAAGTCTTCTTGGCTTGGTGTTCCATCTGGTCGGTAGCCGTAGTCACCGATATTGACGCCAGAGAGCACAATTTCTTGGTAGCCTGCATCAATGAGCATCTTTGCCTGCTCGACGATTTTTTCAATCGATTCAGAGCGGCTGTGTCCGCGCGCCAGCGGAATTGTGCAATACGAGCAGTTGTAATTGCACCCATCTTGCACTTTTAAGTATGCTCGCGTACGGCTTTGTGCACTGCTGATAGCAATCGAATGTCCATAGCCAAAGGTATCGACTGATGCAATATCGCTGACAAAGATTTGCGCCGACTCATTTTTCTTTTCACCGATATACTTTTCCAGCTCAAACTTTTCTTTCGTGCCCAGCACCACATCGACACCTTCAATTGCAGCGAGTGCCTCTGGCTCTAATTGAGCATAGCAGCCAATGACGGCAATAAAACTCTCCGGCGCTGCACGCAATGCCCGCCGCACGATATTTCGGCATTTTGCATCTGCCTGCTCCGTTACGCTGCATGTATTGATAATAGTCACATCAGCCTTTTCCCCAAATGGCACAAGCTCGTAACCCTGCTCTAAGAACTTCTCTGCCAGCGCCGACGTCTCCGAGAAGTTCAACTTGCAGCCTAAAGTGTATGTTGCAAGCCGCTTCATCTGAGAAGTTGAATGGTTATTTTGCAAAGATACAGCAAAACTGTTGTAGTTTCGTGCATAAGTCAAATTGCAACCCGTATCGTTCCAAAATTCAGCCATGATGAAAACCTCTGCCACTCCATACTACGCTGATTATTTGCAGTTAGATAAGGTTCTCAATGCTCAATCTTTGCGCAGTGCCGAGCATGGCAAGCCCGCTCACGATGAAATGCTGTTTATCATCGTCCATCAAACTTTTGAGCTCTGGTTCAAGCAGATTTTGTATGAGCTGGATTCTGTGCGCGCCATGTTTGAGGCGGAACGAATTGACGAAAAAAATATCGGTGTAGCTGTCTCGCGACTACTGCGCATCACGGAAATACAGAAAGTCATGATTAGCCAGTTCCAGATTTTAGAGACCATGACACCACTTGACTTTTTGGAATTTCGCGATTTGCTCTCGCCTGCTTCGGGCTTCCAGAGCGTGCAGTTCCGTCTGCTTGAAAATAAACTTGGACTCAAGCGCCAAGCACGCCTTCATTTCGGTCAAGTCTCTTACGAAAATCGGTTGTCTGAAGAACATCAGCGCTTGGTTTTGCAGTCAGAAACTGAACCTTCGCTCTTCGAGCTGGTCGAGCGCTGGTTAGAACGCACTCCTTTTCTGGCTTTTGGCGATTTCGACTTCTGGCGCAGTTACAAGCAGGCTGTCTTTGACATGCTACGCCGCGACCGCGACATCATTCTTTCCAACCCCACACTTTCGCCTGCGGAAAAATCACGCGAACTTGAAACCTTGCAGCACACCGAAGCCAATTTTCTTGCCCTTTTTGACGAAGCACAATACGCACGCCTGCAAGAGCAAGGTCTGCGGCGACTCTCTTACCGTGCCGCACAAGCCGCCCTCTTGATTCTTCTCTACCGCGAACAACCCATCTTGCATCAGCCCTTCCGCTTGCTTACCGCACTTATCGACATTGATGAACTCATGACCACTTGGCGCTACCGACATGCCTTGATGGTGCAAAGAATGATTGGCACAAAAATCGGCACAGGTGGCTCATCTGGTCACCAATACCTCAAACACACCGTCGATGCCCACCGCGTGTTCTTAGACTTTTTTAACCTCTCGACATTTCTCATTCCGCGTTCAGCTCTGCCCGAATTGCCTGACCACATCAAACGTGAATTGGGATTTTACTACGGCGCTTAATCCAATGCCTATGGTAGCTGTGTTTGTCTATGCCTCATCATTTTTTTTACCTTTGCATCTAAAAATCCATCGCTACACTCGTCATGAAAAAAATCAACCTCATTTTTGGCACGCACAATCACCAGCCCATCGGCAATTTTGACTCCATCTTTGAAGATGCCTATCAGCGCGCATACAAACCGTTCCTTGATGTCTTCGAGAAATTTCCTCATCTAAAAATCTCCAAGCACTACACAGGCATTCTTTTCGAGTGGATACTCAACAAACATCCCGAGTTTTTCGACCAGCTACGCCGATTGGTCAAGCGTGGCAACATTGAGCTCATCAGCGGCGGTTTCTACGAACCTATTTTAGCTGTCATTCCCGATGAAGATAAAATCGGGCAAATTGAGAAGCTCACAAAGTTTATCAAAAAACATTTTGGCACAACTGCTCAAGGGCTCTGGCTTGCTGAGCGCATCTGGGAACAGCATCTGACCAAACCTCTCTCCCAAGCCGGCATCCGTTATGTGATTCTCGATGACACACACTTCAAATACGCTGGACTTACTGACGAACAGCTCTTGGGCTACTACATCACCGAAGAGCAAGGCTATACCACACATCTTTTCCCGATTTCTAAAACACTGCGATACACGATTCCTTTTCAACCCATTGAGAAAACCCTTGATTATCTGCACAGCCTTGCCAGCGAAGATGGTACTCGGCTGGTTGTTTTTGCTGACGATGGCGAAAAATTTGGCGTTTGGCCCAACACCTACGAACATGTCTATACACGCAACCACTGGCTTGAAAAATTCTTCAAAGCCTTAGATGACAACCGCAGCTGGATTCGCACCCTGACCTTCTCCGAAGCCTTGCGTGAATTGCCACCCATTGGCAGAATCTATCTTTCCAATGCATCATATGCGGAAATGATGCACTGGTCACTTCCCACGCCAAAGGCTTATCATGCCTACGAGGCTTTTGAGCGAGCCTTAAAAGCGCATCACTTGCTCGATGGCAATGATGTCTTCGTTCGAGGTGGCTTTTGGCGAAATTTCATGGTGAAGTATCCTGAATCCAATCAGATGCATAAGCGCATGTTGGAAGTCTCTGCGCGTGCGCAAGCACTGCTTAGGCAAGGCAAAAAAGTTAGTCAAAAAATTTTGGATAAAATTTGGGCGGCGCAATGCAATTGCCCATACTGGCATGGCGTGTTTGGCGGCACTTACCTACCCAACTTGCGCCATCCGATTTATCAAAATCTCATCGAAGCCGAAGTGGCGCTCGACGCCATTGAAAACCCAAACGGTGATGTTTCAGCTTCGCTCTACGACTTTGACCGCGATGGCTACGATGAAGTTGTGCTCAAATCCAACGAACTTGGTCTATACTTCAAGCCTTCCGAAGGTGGCAAACTTGTTGAGTTGGATTACAAAGCCGCCCGCAAAAACATCTTGGATATTCTCACGCGCCGCGAAGAAGGCTATCATGAACAGCTTCGTCAAGCCGCTAAGCAAAGTGCGCCTGCACACACTGCAACCTCTTCCAGCGAAGAAGTCGCTAGCATTCATGACATTGTAAAGATGAAAGAAGCCAATCTTGATACCTATCTGCACTACGATGCCTATCGGCGCGGCAGTTTGATTGACCATTTCTTTGAACCAACTGTAACGGCTCTTGACCTCTACCAAAGCAAAGCCGTTGAGCTCGGCGATTTCATCAATCGCACCTACTCGGTTAAACTTAGTGGCAATAAATCCAAGCGTACCGTATCGCTTGAGTGTGTCGGTCAAGTGCACTCTGGCAAAAAAGAGTGTCTTGTGCAACTGTCTAAAACCGTTACGCTACCGAAAGGAAAGTCTGAATTCAAAGTTGACTACACACTTTGCCTTGTCTCAGGCAAGCCACTCTCGGTTCGTTTCGGCGTAGAGTTTGCCTACGGTTTGCTGGCTGGTGATGCACCTGACCGCTACTACTACTTTGATGGGCTCTCTCTCGAAGACAAACGCTTACGCTCTATGGGCGAAGTGCGCTCTGCGATGGTTGGTCTGAAAGATGAGTGGCTACACATTCATGCTCGCCTTGAGGCTTCTGAGCCAGCCACAGTTTTGCGCTACCCTATTGAAACCATCTCGCTTTCAGAAGATGGCTTCGAGCGCGTCTATCAAGGCTCTGTAGTGGTTATGTGTTTTGACATTGAGCTCACCAAGAAGCCTTATAGCATTTCTTTCACGCAGCGCTTTTCGCGTGCTTAGTTACGCCAGTGTGGCTGGCTCGCAGTGCAAGTTTTATGATGAGGCTTTCTTTGCGCCGCCATATCCATTTTCTTCAAAATACGATGGGCGAATCTGCTTGCGCATTTTTGCGGGCGTAATCTTAAAGCTATCGGCAACCTCAAACAGATGCTTGATATGGTCGCGCGGGATGACGGCAAACATTTCGCTGGTGTTAAGATGGTTGTGTATTCTGCCACCACCATCGCCGATGACGAAGACACTATTGTTCTCGAGGTAGGGCACACTAAAAAGCGATGAACAAGCGCTTCTGCCCAGCTCACCAATCGGAAATTTTCCAATGCGTGTCGATGCCGCACCAGCTAAAATCATCGCATACTGCGGCTCACAAATGACCACGACAAGGTGCACCAAACTTTCATCTTCCACCATGGAGATAGGCGCCGCTGCAATAGCTTTGAATTCTCCTTTCGGCAAATTGGGTGTGTTGTGTTTGTTGGCTTTAGCCGCTTCAACCGTGTAGAACTGCTGCACATCGGTCATGTAAATGCCATCAGCAATATACTCGTTGGCATGTTCCAGCATGCCCAAGTGGTACAAGCCCACCAAACAATCGTGATGATTTCGGTCTACATAGACGCGCCTGCCTGTATCGGCGTGATAAATCAGTGCGCATGGCACATCTTGAATCGGCTCGTAATTCGGCGGCGGCTCATGGCGACAGTAGGTTACTGCCACAGCGTTGTGCTTGAGCTTAAATTGCGCCATGACGGCTTGCAATTTTTGCAGGTCAATTTTCTCGCCGGTCTCGCTGACGGCATTGTAGGAATTGAGAATCTGCATACGTCCTCCTTTTTCAATGTGTGATGTGAAATGTTCATGCTAAAAAGAGCCTGCCGCCTTTGGCGCAACAGTGAAGCTGGTCTATGAACGACACTGCTTCAGAATGCCGCCAAGCGTTTGAGTGCCTCAAAAATTTTTTTCTCGTTAGGCAGCGCGGCGTCTTCAAGAATCGGATTGTATGGCACGGGAATATCGCGTCCGCCGATTCGCATCACTGGTGCATCGAGATATGTAAAACAGTGCTCGGCAATGAATGCGGCAATCTCTGCGCCAAACCCTTGTGTGAGCGTATCTTCGTGCGCCACTAACACTTTACCTGTCTTTTTGACTGTGTTGAAAATTGCTTCTTTGTCATACGGAATAATGGTGCGTAGGTCAATGACTTCTACGCTAATGTTTTCTTGCTCGAGCTTTTTTGCCACATTGAGTGCTTGCTGCACCAATGCGCCATATGTAATCACGCTAAGATGCTCACCAGCACGCACCACTTTGGCTTTACCAAACGGCAGAAAATAATTCTCATCAGGTTCGGGCGATTTTGCAAAGCCTTGTCGATAGAGGTATTTGTGTTCAAGGAACAGCACGGGGTCATCCATTCGGCAAGCGGTCTTGAGCAAGCCCTTGGCATCAGCGGCATTGGATGGATAAGCGATTTTGATACCGACGCAGTGCGCAAAAATGCCTTCAATGTTTTGCGAGTGATAATGCGCACCATGAATGTAGCCGCCGACCGGCACGCGAATGACCACTGGGCACTTCCATCTCCCTGCCGAGCGATAGCGCATCATGCCAAGTTCATTTCGAATCTGCATCATGGCTGGGAAGATGTAGTCGCCAAACTGAATTTCCACCACAGGCTTATAGCCCATCACTGCCAGCCCAATTGCCGTGCCAACGATTGAACTTTCCGCCAGCGGTGAATTAAAGCATCGGTCTTTGCCGTATTTGGCAGTCAGACCGCGTGTGGCAGTAAACACGCCACCTTTGCCGCCTGCGACATCTTCGCCATAGATGAGCATTTTGGGATTGTGTGCCATTTCTTCATCGAGCGCTTTGTTGATGGCATCGACCATCACAATTGGCGGACCGCTGGGCGTTGTGGCTTCAAACTCAATGGGCAAAGGCTCACTGCTGAAAATGTGCTTTTCAACATCTTCTGCCTTCGGGTCAGGTCTCGACTCTGCCCACACTGCCGCTTCATCAATCTGACGCTTAATCTGCGCGCGGATGTCTTCTAATTCCTCTGGCGTTACGACACCTTCCTCCAGCAAGAGATGCTCATACTTCAATAGTCCATCTCTTTTGCGGTCTTCGGCAAGTTCTTCTTCTGTGCGGTATTTGTAGTGGTCGTCCGATGATGAATGCGGCAATAGCCGCACCACTTTGGCATTGATAAGCACCGCCCCTTCGCCTTTTCGGCAAATTTCTACGGCTTCTTTGGCAACTTCATAGACTTCGAAGAAATCTGTTCCATCGACATCGTAGCGCACCAATCCTTCATAGCCAGCCGTCAGTTTGTAGACTGACTTTCCTGCGGTTTGCTCACTAATCGGAACAGAAATTGCGTAGCCGTTATCTTCAATGAGAAAGAGAACGGGTAATTTTTCACGTGCCGCCCAGTTGAGGGCTTCATGAAAATCGCCTTGTGAAGTTGTGCCTTCGCCGCTGGAGACATAGACAATTTCACTTTTGCCTTCAGCTCGATTTTGCCGCTTGCATCCCATGGCAGTGCCTACGGCTTGCAGATACTGCGTGCCTGTCGGTGAGGACTGCGACACAATGCGCAGTTTATCGTTGCCAAAATGCCCATACATCTGCCGCCCAGCGGTGCTTGGTGATTCTTCTTTGGCAAGAAATTCCAGCATCGCATCTTCAATCGTCATGCCCATCGTCAGGCAGTATGCTAAATCGCGGTAGTATGGGTATGACCAATCCACTCCCGTTTTGAGATGAGCCGCCACTGCAACTTGTGCCGTCTCATGCCCTGAGGTTCCAATGTGGAAAAAAGATTTACCTTGCTTGAGCATCTTGAGCAGTTTATCATCTATGCTACGCGCCGTAAACATCAGCTTGTAGTATCGAAGCAACTGCTCTTTGCTCAGTTCGCTACCTGAAAGTCTTTTCCTTTTTGCTTTGGCGGGTTTGCTGTCGGCTTTCTTTCCAGCAACTTTGGATTCAATCATAGCTTTGTGCTCAAAGAGAGGTTGAAAAAGTTTGATGATGCTGGCGGATTTGCTCCTGTAATTGCCACTTCTCTATGCGCTCTACCCTGACGCCGAACACCTGACCAAAATACTTAGTAAAGAGCTCCTCAATTTGTGTCAGCGGCACTTCTCGTGACAGAATTTTCGCTAGTGAAGTTACCCCTTTGTCTGTAATTCCGCAAGGCACAATTCCTTCAAAGTAACTTAGGTCAGTATTGACATTGAGCGCCAGCCCGTGCATTGTTGTCCAATTTGAGAACTTGACGCCAATTGCACAGATTTTTTCTTCCCCAACCCATACGCCTGTGTAGTTTTTGCGCGGGTCATGGTGTTGTTTTCTTCCTGCCGTAATGCCCAACTCACCAAGTAAGCGAATGATGACTTCTTCAAGGTCGCGCAAATATCGATGTGCATCTTTGTAGAAATGATTGAGGTTCAAAATCGGGTAAGCTACAAACTGCCCGTATCCGTGGTAAGTGATTTCTCCGCCTCTATCGGTTTCGAAGACAGCGATGTTTTTTGCTTGCAGGGTCTCTTTGCTCCAGAGCAGATGTGCAGGGTTAGATTGCTTGCCAAGCGTATAGACATGCGGATGCTCTACGCTCAACACCGTATCTGGCATTTGCATCTTGCTTATGCGCTCAAATAGCTGCTTTTGTAAGCAGTAAGCCTCATCGTATGGCATCTTGCCTAGTGATGTAAAGTAGATGGTGCGCATTTGTCCTCAACTTCAGTTATGGTGCAACCTTCAAATCTGCATCACATTTGAAGACACCATGCTACTTCAAAAGTTAAAAAGCTTTGCGCTGTTTTTTACCAGGCGAGCTGCCTTGTACTGATGAGTTTCAACGCTTGCTGATAAGCGGTTCTTTCACACGCGGATGATATTTCTTGATTCCATTGTGGTAGGTTACCACTAAGGCATCATCGAGCAGGCGTGCTGTGTAGGGTTTGCCTTTGAGCTTGAAGCGGATTTGTTCGTCATCGAGTAGCTCAATATCGGTGAGTGCAAAGCGATAGTTGTATTCGCCGATGCCCTGCGCCACACCTTTGAGTTTGCCCTGCTTTGAAAGATAGAATTCAAAGAATTCGCCATCGGCATTGCGCATGTATCTGCCAACAAACGGCATGGCTTGCTTGCGCTGACGCTCAAGCTGCATTTTCTCTATTTTCCATTTGGGGATTTTTGCTGCGCTGGCAGTCTTGGCAAAAGAGGTGGGAGACTTTGGCTCCTTGAGCACCGCTGCTTCACCATTTTCTGGTGTGAAAGCTATTCGGAGCGCAAGAATCAACACGTATGATTTCATCTTGTAAAAGAATTAGTTACAAAAAACAACGGCTTTTATACGCATTACTTCATGCGCGGTTGCGAGATGAGATTTGCAAACAGCTTTAGCGCTCCGCTATGCAACACTCTCAGTTGCCGATAGAGTGCAAGTGAAATATATGTGTATGAACCTTTCCCTACTTTTGCAGTGAGCATGGATGTTGGGGGTTGTGATTCGTTTTCATCGCTCATTGCAAGTAGGCGCTCATACTTTGCAGATGTTTTTGCCGTGTCATTTGAAGGCAAGTATAAACTTCGTTCTTGAACCCAATTGAGCCAATCATCTGGCTTGATTTTATTCGGCTTGTTGAAAAAGTGATGTTTTGCATTGAGCACCGTTACCTTTGCATCTTCTTCTGCCACACGCTCCGATGTAAGTTCAATTGGATACGGTGCCAGCTTATCTCGATTGGCATTCCAATCCTGTGGCTTATTGTAGAAGGCGACAACATGACCGCCTTGCTCCATAAATTCAAACAGCTTTTTCGATTGTGCCAAAAGGTCGCGCCGATATTCGCCAGCGCGCATATCTATCAAGATGGTGGTGTATCGGCTTAAATCTTGGCTTGCCAGTTGTGCCGAATCCAAGCGGTCGAATGCGACATTGAGGGTTTGAAGCGTCTCTTCCAGCGTATTGTCGTAAGTGCAGACGAGCCCAATGCGCACTGCTCGAGCGACTTTGGCTTCAACGGGTTTGAGCATGATGTTTTGCACTGCTGCACTCAAACGCGATTCCTGTGCCTCTGCACCGATGGGCACTGCCTCGAAAGTCAGTTGCTCTATGCGAAGTGGCTCGTAGGGCGCAATTTTTTCCAATGCCAGTTGAATCGTATCTACCAAACGCTCCTTTTGCGAAGCGCTAAACACATACTCTTTTCGAAAAATCACGCGATTGCCTCTTGTGATGCTTAGCGTGACAGGCAGAATTTTCTTCGTTGGATTTTCCATTACAACGACGAAGCGAGCGTTATAGACTGGGGTTTGACGCGCTTGCCATTCTTGCTCAGTGGCTTGCCTTGCCGCAACACTTTGCGGTGAAACGAAGAGCAGGAATTTTGGCTGTTCGGCAAATTCGCGAGCGGCATTCGGGTTACGCTGCTGTGGCGTGATGCCAGAAAAGATGTCACGACCGTCATGCACGATACCTTTTTCAATGCGCCAGAGTGCGTATCGCCGTGGCTGGAAGAAAAACGAGGTTGGATTTTGCACCAATTTATCCATGCCTTGTGAGCGGTGTTGAGACAGTGCTAGTGCTGCCAGTTCTTGCACGGTTTTGCTACTCCCTGGTTCCTGCACTGCTGTATCAAGCACGAAGAGAGAATCTTGGTCTGAAAAATTTTGCCTGAATGCTCTTACAAAGAGTTTTTTGATTTGCCATGGGGTTGCACCTTGCAGGAAGTGTTCAGGACAGTAGCTTGTATCAGCGGCTTTTTCGAAGGCTTCATAGAGCGAAATTCCAACGGCTTGATGGTGTCCGTGTTGCCGTTGCGGTGGCGTGGTAATGGTATCGTGGTTGGTGATGACCACATCGGGTTGGAGCTTTCGGATAAGATAGACCACTTTTTCCAAAACAGCGTCTTTGCCGCCCCACTTTGCAAAAGTTTCTTTGGCTGTTTTTGAAAACCCGAAATCCTTGAAATTCAGAAAAATTGCTTCGGCGCCAAGCAATTCTGCAGCTTGCAGCGTCTCGCGTGTGCGAATGCTGCCCAGTTCTTCGTAGAGCGCAGAGCCGATTTCGTTTTGTCCGCCCTCACCGCGTGTAAAAAATACGCTATAGACTTTGACTGGTGCTTTAACCTTGTGGTAGTATTTGGCGTAATACGCCAGTGTTGCACCATCTTCATCATCGGGGTGTGCGGCAAAACCAACTAAGACATAGTGTGCTGAATCGGCTGACGCCCATGCCAGATTGCCACCCATCATCATGAACAAAAAGAGCAAAGCTATGTTGCTTAGCCCTTCAGACCTTGAGCAGAGACACCACATCGTAGTCGTTTAGTTTCTCCCGCCCATTGAGAAAGGTCAGTTCAATAAGAAAACACAGTCCTACCACTTTGCCACCAACTCTTTCGACCAGACGGCATGCTGCACCTGCAGTACCCCCTGTGGCTAAGAGGTCGTCATGCACCAGCACGCGCTCTCCTTTGCGAATGGCATCGGTATGGATTTCTAAGGCATCGGTGCCATACTCGAGCACGTATTCTTCACGGATTTTCTCTGCAGGCAGTTTATTTGGCTTGCGCACAGGCACAAATCCTGCACCAAGCTTGTAGGCAAGTGCTGCACCGAAAATAAATCCGCGCGATTCAATCGAGACCACTTTGTCGATACGCTTGCTCTTGTAGAGCGATGCCAGCATATCTACTGTCTCGCTAAAGAGTTTTTTTTCTTTCAGGACGGTGGTGATGTCTTTGAACATAATTCCCTGTTTTGGGAAGTCGGGCACGGTGCGGATTTTCCTTTCAAAGCGCTTGCTAAATAGCTTGAGTTTTTTCTGAAGTGCATCGCTGGTCTGGACTGGCGATGTAATTTTTTTTGACATACTCCCAGAAGTTCTGGTTGATTTTTTAGACGTGTTAGTATAAGAAAAGTTTTGCTCTCGCTTGTTCTTTGCCACCGCGGCTTTTAAGCTGCGGTGCTGCGGTTACCGTGCTTTTTTGTTTGCATTTACTTCATTATTTTCTCCGACCGACCAGTCGGTTTTTAACTCATTTTTTAATCTTGATAACGCATAACTTTTTGGTTATATGAACACTGCATCAGAGGCTCTCAAGAAGCCGTCTCGTCTGAATGTTGGCATGTGGCTTAAGGCTCTCAAAGGCATTCCACGTGTCTCAAAGGAAGAGTGGAAAGAGTTGGATTTAATTTCTCGCTGGCTCATTGCTACACGCTCAGCGGTATTGGTGATGACCTTTACTTCAGCCGCCATTGGTGGCTTATTGGCTTATCGTGCTGGTCAGTTCGATTGGCTACTTTGGGGCTGTGTGGTTGTCGGACTCTTGCTTGCTCATGCCGCCAATAATCTCTTCAACGACCTTATCGATTACCTCAAGGGCGTCGACCGTGGCAATTACTTCCGCGCGCAGTATGGACCGCAACCTGTTGAACACGGCTTGATGACAGTGCGCGAGCAATTTGTCTTTGCCACCGTTACGCTGGTGCTTGCGCTGCTACCGGGACTCTATCTTGTTAGCGTGCGCGGCGAGCTTGTCTTGCAACTTCTGCTTGTTGGCGTTGTGTTCGTCATCTTCTATACATGGCCCCTGAAATACATCGGGCTTGGTGAAATTACGGTCATTGTGGTCTGGGGACCGTTGATGATTGGCGGCGGTTACTATGTTGTAACTGGCACTTGGGATTGGAATGTGGTGATTGCTGGCTTGCCTTACGCGCTTGGTCCAACTTGTGTGCTTTTCGGTAAGCACATCGATAAGTTAGATAGCGACAAAGCCAAGCACATCTATACCCTGCCTGTGATTCTGGGAGAGCGCAACGCACGCTACGCCGTCTTGCTGATGGCGATTCTGCAATATGTTTCCACTCTGTATCTGGTTCTCACGGGATTTTTCTCACCTGCCCTGTTGATTGTGTTTCTTTCTTTCTCGAGCTTGCCGCTGGTTTGGAAATTTTATCGTGCGCCCAAACCTGCCACCAAGCCCGATGATTACGACGCCAACATTTGGCCCCTATGGTTTTCAGCGGTGATTTTTATGCACAATCGCCGATTTGGCGGACTCTTTCTCTTAGGCTTGCTTATCGATATTCTGCTCAAAAAAGTCTCGCTGTTTTGAACCGCTACTGCACTCTCTTTCCAAAAAGGAAGCAGCCCATGCAAGTTACTTTCGCTGGGCTGCTTTTGCCTCTGCAAGGCTGGGGATTGATACCGATAGAAAGTTAGAAACAGGCTTGCTGCGCTGTCATGGCATCATCTTTTTGTCGTTGCAAGCGCCTACGCAGAATCCAGTATGGATGCTTCACTGCGATACGCTTCGCTCAGCATGACAGGGTAAGGTCAGCACGACAGACTGATGTCATTCCGAGCGATAGCGAGGAATCCAGTTCATTCCGAACGCAGTGAGGAATCCAGTGTGGATGCCTCACTACGTTTGCGCTGCGTTCAGCATGACCACTCATTATTACGCTTGCGGAGTTTCTTCTTTCGTTTCAAGCTCTTTGACTTTCAGCGCGGCTTTGCCTGTGCGCTTACGCAGGTAGAAAAGCTTAGCACGGCGAGCTTTGCCACGCTTGACCACCTCGATTTTCGCAATGGTTGGTGTGTGTAGCGGAAAGATGCGCTCTACGCCTACGCCATGCGAAATTTTGCGCACCGTTATGGTTTCTGACATGCCCTCTCCTCTGCGGCTAATGACGACACCCTCATAGAGCTGGATACGCTCTTTGTCGCCCTCGACTACGCGTACATGCACGCGCACAGTGTCGCCATAGCGAAAATCAGGGATGTCATTTCTCAAAAACCCAGCTTCCACCAGTTTAATCTTCTGTGTCATTGTCGGTTGAGTCCTTTCTTAGGTTTAAGTTCTCAAATTCAGCCAGCAAGTCAGGGCGCCGCTGTCTTGTTCGTTCGTATGCATTTTCTTCTCGCCATTTTGCAATTTCCTTGTGGTTACCTGACAGCAGCACCTCTGGTACCTTCATACCACGAAAGTTTGCTGGACGTGTGTAGTATGCGCAGTCTAATTTCCCGTCCTGAAACGAATCTGAAAGTGCCGATTCAGCATCGCCCAGCACGTTGGGCAAAAGTCGCACCACTGCATCCATGAGCATTAATGCTGGCAATTCACCGCCAGAGAGTACCACATCGCCGATTGAGATTTCTTTCGTCACCAACGCCTGCCTGACGCGTTCATCGACACCTTTGTAGTGCCCACACAACAAGATAAGATTTTTGCAGAGCGACAGAGCATTTGCCATTCTTTGTGTTAGCTTTTCGCCGTCTGGCGTGAGAAAAATCACCTCGTCATACTCCCGTTGCGATTTCAGCATTTCCACCACTTTGAAAATCGGCTCTGGCATCAAAATCATGCCTGCTCCGCCGCCAAACGGATGGTCATCGACTTGCTGATACTTGCCTTTGCCATAATCATGCAGGTTATGAATATGAATACTTGCCGCTTGCTTTTCTTGCGCAATTTTCAGTACGCCGCACTCTAGCGGACTTGTAAAAAAGCGCGGCATTACGCTAATGACATCAAATCGTATCATGGTTCACTCATCAGAATTTTGGCTCTACAAGAATTCCTCGAAACGTTTGACCACCACACACTTTTTGCTCAAATTTACCTCCTCGATAAACTCCTCAATAGCAGGTATCAGCACGCTTTTGCTACCGATGCAAATTTCATATGCATCACAGGTCGGTAATTCAATTACATCAGTTACTGTTCCGACTGCATTTCCACTTGTGTCCAAAGCCTGCAATCCAACAAGTTCATGAATGTAGGCTTCATTTTCGCCGAGTTTGGTCAGCTGAGTTTCATCAATGAATAGCCAGTGATTTCTTAGTTTTTCAGCCGTCTCTGGCGAGTCAATGCCCTTGAACTTTAAGAGAAAAGCAGATTTTGCACGTCTTGCGCTGACCACCTCAATTGGAGTGGCTTCTGCTGCCGTTTTGCCAACATAGAGCCGTTTGCGCGATTTGAATTTTTCAGGGAAACTTGTCTCGACTTGTATTTTGACTTCACCTCTTACGCCATGTGGTTTTAACACCCGTCCTACGATGAACAGCTCCATCGTGTGCTTTCATCAGCTTGATTTTACTGCGCATCAGTAAGCATGTTGGCTTCAAGATGCCGCACCTTCTTTAGCTTTTGCCTCAGCTTCTTTTTTCTTTTTGCGGCGTAAGGCTTTCTTTTGCAGGTTTCGCATCAAGCGTTCGTCACGCTGTTTACGCCATTTTTCCATTTCTGCAGCAATTTCTTCTTCGCTTTTGCCCTTTCTTCGAAGATGAAGTTTGAGCAGCAAGCCTGATTGGCGCAGTATGCTACGCGCTGTAGCTGTGGGCTGCGCGCCAACACTCAACCAGTATGCCACGCGGTCTTCCTTGATGGAAATGGTATGTGGCTTTTTCTTTGGCTCGTATCGACCTAAGTCTTCAAGGAATGCACCGTCGCGGCGTGCGCGTGCATCTGCTGCCACAAGTTGATAGATTGGCACCTTTTTTCTGCCAATTCTGCGCAAACGAATTCTAACCATTGCTTTTGAGGATAGATGCTTTGTTTGAAGTTATCGTTGCAGCATTCGCCTTATCGGTAAGTTCTCCAGTGACGGCTTTCGTCCTGAAGCTGCCATTTTGTTGAACGACTTCATCATTTTTTTCATCTCATTAAACTGCTTAAGCAGTGCATTGACTTCTTGGACTGTCGTACCGCTGCCGCGTGCAATACGTGCTCGTCGGCTACCATTGATAATGTCAGGATTTCGGCGCTCTTCCTTCGTCATGGAGCAAATGATAGCTTCAACTCTCTTCAAATCCTTTTCATTGATTTCACTTACTGGAATCAGCTTACTCATGCCCGGAATCATGGAGACCAAGTTCTGCAACGACCCCATTTTCTTGATTTCCTGAATCTGTGCATAGAAATCTTCCAAGTTGAAGTCGTTTGTCAGCAGTTTCTTTTGCAGTTCCTGACTTTTCTTGAGATCGAGCTTTTCTTGCGCCTTTTCAACGAGGCTGACAATATCACCCATGCCCAGGATACGCTGCGCCATGCGGTCAGGATAGAACACATCAAGGTCTTCGAGCTTTTCCCCTTGACTGATAAACTTGATGGGCTTCTGAACAACGGCTTTGATTGACAGTGCAGCACCACCACGGGTATCGCCGTCCATTTTGGTCAGCACCACGCCATCAAAGTCCAAGCGTTCATTGAAGACCTTGGCGGTATTGACTGCCTCCTGCCCAATCATGGCATCGACGACGAAGAGAATTTCTTCAGGGTTCAAGGCTTTTTTGAGATTTTCTGCTTCCTGCATCATCTCCTCGTCGATTTGCAGTCGCCCTGCTGTGTCGACAATTGCTACATCACGCGCATTTTTGCGAGCGTATTCAAGACCTTCTTTGGCGAGCTTGACAACGTCTTTTTCTTCCTCGAGAGCAAATACGGGCACATCAATTTGTGCACCCAAGGTTTTGAGCTGCTCAATTGCCGCTGGGCGGTAAACGTCGGCTGCAATCAGAAGTGGATTGCGCCCTTTCTTTTTCAGCATCAGAGCTAATTTGCCGCAGAAAGTCGTCTTTCCTGAGCCCTGCAATCCTGCCACCATTACTACAGCAGGGATGCGGTTGGTCTTAAGATTCAGTTCAGCTTGCGTGCCACCCATCAACGCAGTTAGCTCATCGTAGACGATTTTGACAATCATCTGCGCTGGCTGCACGCTCTTGATAACTTCTTGCCCCAGTGCCTTTTTGCGCACCTCTTCTACAAACTGCTTGGCAACAGCATAGTTGACATCGGCATCAAGCAAAGCGCGCTTAATATCGCGCATAGCATTGCCGATATTGACCTCGTTGATTCGAGCTTGCCCAGAAAGCTTGCGCAGGGCACTATCAATTTTATCACTTAGCGCTTCAAACATCTTGCCACAATTTTTTTCACAAAATAAAAACGCCGCAAAATTGCGGACGGCAAAGGTAAGGAAATCTTCTTAAGTTTGCAACGCTTAGCGTGCACACGCATCTACCCACACTTCTCCATCGGCAAAGACCTCCTTTTTCCAAATCGGCACGGTGGCTTTTACGGCATCGATGACAAACTTACAAGCGGCAAATGCTTCTCTACGATGCGGTGTGCTGACTGCAATCGCTACAGCATCATCACCAATTTCCAAGCGTCCCACGCGGTGCACCATGGCAATTTTTCGGACAGGATAAAGCTGTTTGACCGAAGCGGCAATTTCACGCATTTTTTTGAGCGCCATGCTCTCATAGGCTTCATACTCCAGCCACAGCACATTTCCCCTGCCACCCGAATGATTTCTCACCGTTCCCACAAAGAGCGACAGTCCACCGCACTCAGGTGCACGCACAGCATTTAGAACTTCATGGATAGCAATTGGTTCATTTGTCAGGCGCAATAGCACCAAGCTCTCCAATTCTGTAGTGTTCTGACTCCTCATAAATCTACCACTATTTTTTAGGCTTGTCCTTTGGCTAATCTTTTGAATGTATCCATCTCAGACTCTCTTCAATGCCAGAGGGCATTACTGGAATATCAGCATGCATTAAAAAAAACTTGGCAGGTCGAGCCATCCCAGAGATGGGCTACAGCGCTTTTTTAGCCGCCACACACTGGCGGAATAATTGCAATTTCATCGCTTTCATGCAAGATTTGCGTCGGCTGCGCATAGTCTTCGTTGACAGCGACCTTTAGTGTTTTAAGTTCAGTCAGGCGTGGATACGCAGCTTTCAAGGATGAGAGTAAATCTTGCACCGTTGCTCCGTCTGGCATTTCCCATTCCAAGCAGCTTTTTCCTGTAATCTCGCGACCTATGGCAAAAAAATGAATGTGCAGCGTCATTGTTTGAATACCTGAAATTAAACATTTTCTGCAAAAACGGTTTGCATGGCTTTTAAGTTTATTAATGGTTAGCGATTTTACAAAGCAACAAACGACGATGACATGGATGAGCATGCTGTTTTACCGCTTGAACGCTCGCCTTTGAGAGAGACTCCACCGCCGCTGATTGATAATCATGGTCGCCCGATTACATATGTGCGGCTTTCGGTTACTGACCGCTGCAATCTGCGCTGCCTCTACTGTATGCCTGCCGAAGGCATTGATTTTCTTCCTCATCGCGATATTCTCTCATTTGAAGAGCTTTTGCGACTGGCCAAACTTTTTGCCTCGCTCGGCATCACCAAGCTACGCATCACTGGCGGCGAGCCTTTCATGCGCAATGACCTAATCTATTTTCTTGAGCGCCTTTGCACCATTGAAGGCATTGAAGAAATTAGCATTACCACCAACGGCGTTCTGACCGCACCTTTCGTTAAAGACCTCAAACGCATCGGTATTACTTCAGTCAATCTTAGCCTTGACACTTTGGATAGAACACGCTTTCAGCAGATGACGCGCCGCGATGCCTTTCCTGCCGTGATGAAAACTTTCCACGCCTTAATTGAGCATGAGATTCCTACCAAAATCAACGCTGTTGTCACCGAAGGCGTCAATACAGATGATATTGTGCCACTGGCTTTGCTTTCGCGCGACTATCCCGTCTCGGTTCGCTTCATTGAAGAAATGCCCTTCAACGGCTCGGGTCAGAGCAAACCAGTGCTCAAGTGGAATTACGCCCAAATTCTTGCCGTTTTGAAAGCCGCTTTTCCCACGATGACCAAATTAGACGATGCACCATTTTCGACCTCCATGAACTACAAGATTGAAGGTCATCTTGGCACAGTGGGGGTAATTGCGGCTTACTCTCGCACATTTTGCGGCACATGCAATCGGATTCGGCTGACGCCTAAAGGTGAGATTCATACTTGCCTTTACGACAATCGCGGTTACGACATCAAAACACCTCTGCGCAGTGGCGCCAGCGACCGCGAACTTGAAGCCTTAATTCGCCGCTGTGTGTCGGAGCGCTATCGCGATGGCTTTGAAGCAGAAGCCAATCGCATCGGGCGCGTGCCCGTTACTGAATCCATGTCCCAAATTGGCGGATAACTTCCATGCCACCTTTTCAGGACACGCCATCCAAACGGGCAATCGCTTTCGGACGTCAAGAATGGAACGGCGCTTTCGGTGACCTTGGCACCGATTTACCTCTGCTTGCCGGCATGATTTTGACAGCTAAACTTGATGCCGCCAGCGTGCTTATCCTCTTCGGCATAATGCAAATTCTGACTGGACTGCTCTACCGCATTCCCATGCCCGTTCAACCTCTTAAAGCTATGGCAACGCTGGTAATTTCACAGCACTTGAGCAGCAACATTCTCTTCGGTGGTGGCATTGCTATTGGACTAACCATGGGCATTTTGACTTTTTCTGGCGCATTAGACCTGCTAGCGAAGTGGATTGCTTTGCCTGTAGTGCGCGGGCTACAGCTTGGCTTAGCCATGCAGTTAAGTCTGCTTGCCTTGAAAGATTACACTGCACGCGACGGCTTGACGGGCTACGCGCTTGCTCTTGTGGCATTTTTGCTCATCCTTCTGCTTCAGCGGCGCGCCTATCCTGCCGCACTCTTTGCACTTGGACTTGGTGTGCTCTATGCCATTTTTGTCTCCCCTGACTCTGCTCGCCTGACCCTTGACGCCCTGACGCCCTCGCTGTCTTTGCCTAAACCTTACACTCCGACGCTCAATGATATTGCACAAGGATTTCTTTTGCTAGCGCTGCCTCAAATTGCCCTCTCGATAGGCAATTCCATTCTTGCCACGGCGCGTGCCGCTCAAGACCTCTTCCCTGATGCCGCCTTGAATGTTCGTCGCATTGGATTGAGTTACGCGGCGATGAATCTTTTTGCGCCGCTTTTTTCTGGCGTGCCGGTCTGCCACGGCGTGGGCGGATTGGCTGGACACTATGCTTTTGGCGCACGCACAGCTGGCTCGGTCATTATCTACGGCGGGTTTTATGTGCTTTTAGGACTGCTGTTTTCTGGCAGTTTTGAAGTGCTGCTTCATGCCTTTCCTATGCCTCTTTTGGGCGTGATGCTACTCTTTGAAGCCGTTGCCCTCTCTCGTGTGGCTTTGGCGTTAGACCGTGAGCACGACTTAGGCATCACGGCGCTCACTGCGTTGATAGTATTGGGCTTGCCTTACGGCTTTCTTGTTGGATTGCTGCTCGGCTCATTGGCTTACTATGCTCTCAAGTCTTGACAGCGCAAAAATTTTTCGATTTTGCAAAAGGAAACAACTTTTCTAACTTCTGCCGATTTTTGCTATCCCTATTGGCATAGACGCACCGTGCATTGCGGTGTCTTTTGAAGTGCTAAGGATTTTCTCTATCAACAAAAACAACCTAGGAGGCTATGAAAAAGTCACTATTGCTTCTGTCTATTCTTTTCTTGCCACTGTTTTCAGTTTTTGCGCAAGAACAACCCTTTTACTACTACCACGGTCGCAAAATCGCCTTGAAAGCCTCTACTTCGGAGGTCTATGTCAAGTTCAGAGAAGGCGTTTCTGCCAGTCGCAAACTTGACGCACTGAGAGGCATGCGGCAACTGACTCTGGCTAAGGACCAATCGCCCTTACTGCGCGCCCTGCGCTACGAGCTTGCTCCCAGTGAGCGCAGTGAAGACGGTATGAAACGCACTCTGGCTACATTAAGAGCCCGACCGGACATTGAGGCGGCTTTCCCTGCCTACATCACCGAGTTTGGCGATACCGTCTATGTGACCAATGAAGTGATTTACATGCCCAAAATTAAAGGCGACCCCCGCTTGCAGAGCATGCATAACGATAACAATGCAACCGTCATAGAGACCTTCTCCATGGGTCCAGACAAAGAGCAAGTGTTGGTCAAGCTGGCAGATGGCGTCGACCCGCTTGTGGTAGCGCGAAGAATGGTGGAAAGCGGGCTCGTGGAATTTGCTCAACCTAACTTCATGACCATTTGTCACGTGCATCAGAGTGCTGAACGCCTGACGCCTTCCAGCGCACCTGTCTCTGACCCCGATGAGGAGCACGCTCGCCAGATTCTGAAAGCCATTCAAGCCGCTAAAAATCCGATGCGTGCCGCACTTCCAATTGGACCCATTCGCCTTTACCTTACGCCCAACGACCCGTCTTTCGTCAATCAGTGGTTTTTGCAAAATACTGGACAGAACATTGGCAACCAGATAGGTGTAATTGGTGCCGACATTAGTGCCACAGAGGCTTGGGACATTACGACAGGCTCTACTTCGATAGTCGTGTCGGTGTGGGATTCAGGGTATGACCTCGATCACCCTGAATTTGCTGGTAAAATTGTCAGTAGCTACAATGCAGCTGGTACCAACGGTACGGACGGCGTTGGCGGACCTGCCGTTCCAACCGATCCCGGTGCTGCCAATGAAAACCATGGAACGCCTTGTGCAGGTCTGATTGCAGCTCTGACCAACAACAATGCCAGTGTCGCCAGTGTCGGCTACAATGTGCGTGTGCATCTTGTCAGGATTGGGTTTAATTTTACTGCAACTGGCAGTTTCTCCACCACTGACGCAGTGATTGCGCGTGCTGCGACGAATACGCTTGGTGTGTCGGGTGTCGTCGCCGTCAGCCAGAGCTGGGGTGGCGGCAGTGCCAATGCATCATGGGAAGCCAGCTTTAACAGCGTAAGAACGGGCGCTCGTGGCGGTCTGGGTGCCGTGATGCTTTTCTCTGCCGGCAATGCTGGCACAGGTATCGTGGGCTATCCTGCTCGTGCCGCCAACATTATTGCCGTTGGCGCTACCGATAACTCGGACCGCAGAGCTGGGTTTTCTCAATTTGGCGACGCGCTTGATGTCGTTGCCCCGGGCGTAAATACACTTACGCTTGACCGCCAAGGCACAGCTGGATACACTTCTGGAAATGAGACTTTCTTTAGTGGCACCTCTGCCGCCTGCCCTATTGCTGCTGGTGTTGTCGGATTGGCTGCTTCTGCCAATCCTTCTCTGTCGGGCGGACAGCTGGAAGAAATTTTGCAGCGCACCTGCGACAAGGTCGGCAACTATGCATATGGCACAGCAACTGGCAGACCCCTTGGACTATGGACTAACGAAATGGGATATGGGCGTGTCAATGCTCGCCGTGCCGTCCAAGCCGCACAAGGCAATGCCACACTGACTCTGACCAATCCTATCTCTGGTAGTGCTTGGCAGAAAGGACAAGCCGTAAACATCACTTGGGTCGTCAGTTCTGGGACCATTACCACCAACATTGTAATTGAGCTCTACAAAGGCAGCACCCTGATTGCTACGCTTTCTACGGGCGCTCCCAATACGGGTACTTTCAGCTATACCCCGCCACTTGCCCTTACCGATGGCAATGACTATCGCATTCGCCTTACGGCAAATTCTGGCACCGTTGTAGAAATCAGCCCATTTTTTACGATTGCGACTTCAGGCGGCACATTTGTTTATTCGCCCAGCTCGACTTTTAACACCACAACAACCTATACAGACCTTGGCACAAACGGCAGCGTGATTACCACTGATAATTTTGACGATGCCAACTCTGCACCGGTCAACATTGGATTTAATTTTAACTACAACGGCAGAATCTACAGTCAATTTATCCTGAACACCAATGGGTTTATCAAGCTGGGTAATACTCCTCCTTCCTCTGCCGCACTCTTTATCTCTGCGCCCCAAAACCAAACTGGTGCTGGCGGGGCGCTTGCCAGTACCAACCCTGCTGATGTAGACATCATCTCTATTTTCAACCATGATTTGCAGGCAGGGACTTCCACACCAGAATACCGCGTGCATACCACTGGCACAGCACCAAATCGGGTTTGCACCATTCAGTTCAAAAATGTGCGTGAGAAGCAAACCCCTCCCGGTATTCAGTTCAACAACATGAATTTTCAAATTCGGTTGCACGAAAATGGGATGATTGAGTTTGTGTATGGTACCTTTACACCTAATACATCTGCAACCGATGCTTTTAGAACTTTTGGAGTCGGGATAAAAGGCTTATCGCCTGCTTCTGCGCAGTTGGTAACCTTTTCAAAAGGGTCCATGACGGCTTGGAGCGCTGTGAACGCAGGCAGTAGTCTTTCGACCTTCAACGTGCGTCGCACTGTTGGGCCTGATGTGGGACGCACTTTTCGCTTTGTGCCCCTTCGTCCTGCTGTCAAGCTCGCAATTCTTAATCCGCTTGCACCGATGGTCAACAAAAAGTTTGCCATCGTAGCGGAAACTCAAGATGCCTTTAACCTTCCTCAGCCGTCGACCGGTGGAACTCTAACTCTTTCGCTGGTGACTGGCACGGGCACGCTGACTGGCAACCTGACTGCCACAATAAATCCGGGTCAAAGCCGCGTGGTGTTCAGAAATCTTCAATACAATGTTGCACAGTCCGGTGTGCAGGTCAGTGTTTCTGGGCTTTCGCTGACGCCTGGCACGGCAACCTTTACAGTTTCACCTGTGCCACCAGAGTTGCTCTACGAAAGCGGTCCCTTGGTCACGAATCCTGCTGAAGGCGCTAATTTTGCCGATGCCAGTGTGATTACAGAAGGACTCGGCACTTTTGGTTTCCAACACTCTGTTGCATCAGGGCTTCGGGTTGCCATGCCAATTACAGTTCCCCCAGGTCAAGGCTGGAGAATTGACTCCTTAGTTTTCTTTGCTTACCAAACAGGTTCTACGACCACTTCCACGATAACGAGTGTCAATTTGCGAATTTGGCGCGGCACGCCCGGTGCTCCCGGTAGCGAAATCATTTTCGGCGATGCTACTACCAACCGCCTGAACCAAACTCGTTTTTCTGGAATCTACCGTGTTACCAGTTCCACCCTTACGGATGTTCAAAGACCAATTATGGCACAGCGGGTTCTGCCCAGTGCTTCTGCTACATTAGTCTTGGGTCCGGGCACCTACTGGCTGGATTGGCAAACTGGTGGAAGTTTAACCTCTGGTCCTTGGGTGCCACCGATTAGCATTGAGGGACAGCTCACCACAGGCAATGCCAGACAGTTTAATGGCACCACTTGGGTTGACCTTCTTGACAATGGATTTCCACAAGGTTTGCCTTTCCAAGTCTATGGTCAAGTTATACCGGGCGTGCCGTTTACAACGGTCACCCAAACTGCGCCAGCACCCGTTGGCAATCCCTCTACGATTGATTTTCCTGACCTGAACTTCACCTTTATTGCCGACATTACTACGGCTGGCACATTGACCGTCAATTACTATCTCGGTCCGCCAGTGCCAAGCACGCCGCCCACCAACATTGTGCGCGTCAGCTCCTACTACTGGGATGTTACCAACGTTGGCACGGTCTTCACCAATGGACGCGTGCGCTCTAACATTGCGCGCCTCTTGGGCGTGGTGAATCCTTCTACGCTCCGTTGGCTGCGCCGTCCCAATAGCTCTCAACCTTGGTCAGACCTTGGCGCCACGATTATTTCAGGCAATCTCCAAAGCACCAACTTCTTTAATGCCTTCTCGGAGTTCTCGATTGGCAGCGAAACATTAGACAACCCCCTCCCTGTTGAATTGACCTCTTTTACGGGCAATGCGACCGCACAAGGTGTCCGGCTCCAGTGGCAAACGGCATCGGAGCTCAACAACGCTGGCTTTATCATCATGCGCTCAGCGGTCTCTGCAGATGGGGAAACTATCTCTCCTGCTTCCGCTATCGCTTCATATGAAACTGCCACTGAACTGCGTGGCAAGGGCACCACTGCTTCCAGCACTTCTTACAGTTTCCTCGATAACACCGTAGAAGCTGGAAAGACTTACCTCTATCGCCTGCGCTCAGTGGATTTTGATGGCACGGTTCATGACTACCCGACGACTGTTCGAGTTGAAGTGCGTGAGCCTGTTCAAGCCCGCGTCTATGAGTATGCGCTGGAGCAGAACTATCCGAATCCTTTCAACCCTACTACCACGATTCCTTTCACCATGAAAGAAGCGGGCACGGCCACACTGATTATCACCGACATATTGGGCAGAACGGTTCTCAGTGAAACCATTCAGGCACGCGCTGGGGAAAATCAATACCGTTTTGTTGCCAATAACTTGGGCTCGGGGCTTTACTTCTACACGCTTCGTGCGCCGGGCTTCCAGCAAACCAGAAAGATGATGTTGCTCAAGTAACTACATCGTTCAACACCATGCAGTTTCAGCCCCGTCCTGACGGACGGGGCTTTTCTTTTGCTATTCGCATCGCTTCACTGCACACCCTTCTCAAAAAATTAAAGGAAAATTAACCTCTGCATAACACGCTCTATTTCAGCAATGCATAACTTGCCGTCGCTTGTTACAAAAGCCATTGCTCGTGATGACATTTCGGTCTTGTCATACTGAGCACAGCGAAGCATCCATACTGGATTCCTCGCTACTGCTCGGAATGACACCGCCCTGTCATGCTGAACGAAGCACAAGCAAAGTGAAGCATCCATACGCTGGATTCCTTACTGGCGTTAGGAATGGCAGAAAAGGAAATGTTCGGAATACTAACAAAAAGGCTCGGAGTGACAGTGCAATAAATCCTTTGTTGGTATAACTCAAACCCTGAAATGCCTATGAAATTTCTTTCCTTTTTATCTCTTCTGTTACTTGTGCTGCACACTGCGGGGTTCAGCCAAGTAAGTGTCACGCACGGTCCAGTTGTGGGCGCCGTCACGCCGACTTCAGCTCGCATTACGGCACGCACCAGCGCTGCGGCAACTTTGTCGTTTCAGCTAAGCACCTCGCCAACCTTCTCCACGCTCGTTGGCACCGCTTCTTCCTCACCGGTTGATACCAACCGCTTTGCCACGATTTCTGTGACAGGTCTTAGCCCAAATACGGAGTATTTCTATCGTCCTGTCATCAATGGTACGCCAGTTACGGCTGCCAGCGAAGTGCGCCGTTTCAGAACTGCACCTTCCGTTGGCGCTACCACCCCTTTTGCTTTCGCCTTCGGTTCGTGTCAGCAAGATGGGGATGCGCCTCCGGGAACTTCTAACGTGGGCAGAGTTTTTCCGCGCATCGCTGCCGACAACACCATTCGCTTCATGCTCCACTTGGGCGACTGGGGCTACCCAGATACGACAGATAAAAATCCTCGTAACCCTCGCGAAAACACTTTCAATCTCAATTTTGAAAATGTTCGCAATGCCTTCCTTGCGCGCTACAGCCGCACCTATCCGATGGATTCACTTTTTCGCGTGATGCCCGTCGCCTATGTGTGGAGTGACCACGACCATGCTAACAACAATACCGATAGCACCTTCAATGGTCCGCAGCATCTTTCGCTGCGCGGCTATCGCGCCATGTTCCCGCACTATCCGCTGGTGGATTCCAATCGCGGCGTGTGGCAAAGTTTCCGCTACGGCAATGCCGAATTTTTCCTGCTCGATACGCGCTCCACGCGCAGTCCCAATACCAACGCTTTCCCAAACATCGCACAGTGGGCGGCAAATCCACTGTCCGTTTCAAATCCGAATGGCGTTGCACTGGTGTTCAATCCGCCTGCAAATCATAAAATCATCAGCGACGACCAGATGACTTGGCTTATCAATGGTCTTCGCAATTCGACGGCGCATTGGAAGTTTATTGTCTCTGCAGAAACTTTCAACCCTGCTCACCGCGCCGGTCTTGAACTTGCGCTCACGCTTCAGGGCGTACGCGGCATTGACCCGCTGACCGTTCCTGACGGTGTCTTTACGGCAGCACAAATTGCTATTGATATTTCTGATGGCTGGTGCGGATTTCCTGAAAGTGTGCGCCAACTTGTTTCCGCCATAAGTCAAGCAGGGGTTCAAAACGTGATTGTCTTAAGCGGCGACTCCCACACAATTGGCACGGACACCGGTGCAAATTCGCTCTTCCCTGAATTTATGGCTGGAGGCTTGGACCAAAACAACTCGCAGATTGTTAATCTCTTTGAACAGTTTGGCATTTTTGTCTGGAACCGAGCCCGTCAGTCGGCAGTCCCCGGATTTGGTGCTACCAACAACTTCAATAGTCACTACGGTCGTGTTACCGTCTTTGGCAATGACTCTGTTAGAGTGGATTATTTTGACGACCGTGGCACGCTCGTTGGTAGTTATACTCAGCTCAGTGGTAGCCGTGTGGCTACACGCAGTATCACTATTGCGCCACAAGGGTTCAATTACGGCAACGTTACGGTTGGTAGAGACTCGGTGGCTGGGGTTCTGATGATTAACACTGGGATTGATACGGTTACCGTCTTACAAGTTCGCAATACGCGCACCACTGGTGCACGCGCCACGCCCGCTGCCTTTGCCCTCTTGAACCGCACCACGCCAGTGCCCTTCCCTGTGGCGATTCCGCCGCGTGGCCTTGCTCTCTTGCCTGTTACTTTCAGACCCAATGCACAAGGATTGAACATTGATACCTTAATTTTCGTCACCAACGACCCTGACAACCTCGGCTTGGGTCCCGGTCTTATTCCTGCCCTGTTTCGTGCTAACGGTCAAGCTGCCTCGTCTGTGATTGAGCGAGAAAACACACAGCCTAAGGAATTTAGGTTAGAGCAAAACTATCCTAATCCATTTAACCCAACCACCACAATTCGCTATTCTTTGCCCTCGACGCAGCAAGTTACCTTGCGCCTGTATGATGCGCTCGGTCGCCTTATCGTCACACTTGTTAATGAACGCCAAAGTGCAGGCACCTACACAGTGCGCTTTAACGCTGGTGACCTCTCCAGTGGCACTTACTTCTATCAACTTCAAGCTGGTCCATTTCTAGAAGCCAAGAAAATGACACTCGTTAAATAAGTGTCGGTTCTTCCCGAGAGGTAAGATGGGAAGCTTTTACGGTTTCACATCTTGCCTCTCGTGTATTTATCCGCCTTGCGTGGCACGCACAATCTCCACTGTATCGTTTGCCTTGATGCGCACGCGTCCCCACGCTTGGCGGTTAATCACAGCTTCGTTGATAGCCACTGCAATCCCTTTTTCATCTGGAGAAATCCCTTGCTGGCTCAAAAACTCGGCAATCGTCATTTCCTTCTCAATAGGGAACACTTTGCCGTTCAAAGTAATGGTCTGATTCATGGTGTAGAGTGCGATACAGTCTTTTGGAACCGTGTTGGATGAAATGGTAAGAGATTTTCGGATACGGCTTTGCCAAGTATCTGCGCTGCAATAGCATACGCAGTGACTGGCGCTAGTAGAATCCCATGCCGATAGTGTCCAGTGGCAATGAACAGATTTTTGACAGCACTTTCGCCGATGAGGGGCTCATTGTCGCGGCTGCTTGGGCGCAAGCCCACGCGCACTTCTTCCATGGGGAATTCGTAGATAGCTGGCACGGCTTCATAGGCTTCATCTAAGAGCGTCAGCACGCCACCGGCAGTGGGCTTAGTATCAAAACCTTTTTCTTCGCTGGTTGCGCCGACAATTAATCGTCCATCAAATTTTGGCGCCAGATAGACTCGTGGGGAGCGGATGACTTTGGTGAGCACCAGTGGCTCACTCATCTTGAGCGTGACAATTTGTCCCTTCACTGGACGCACTGCTGGCAAGACGGCTTCAGGCAATCCTCCTATCTCACGCGACCATGCTCCTGCAGCTAGCACAACCTGCTTTGCTTTCACTTTGCCCGAGCTGACAACCACCCCAGTTACTTTTCCCTGCTCGATTTCAATTCGCTCTACTGGGGTTTGTTCATAGAGTTTGCCGCCACGCCTCACCAAAGCCTCGCGTATAGCCACAATCAATGCCTGATTGTCGATTTGGCAATCATCAGGTAGCCAAATTGCCGATGTTACTTTCGCTGACAGCAGCGGCTCAAGCTCACGTGCTTCTGAACCAGAGAGCCATTCTACTGCCAGTCCAATTTTTTTGCGGAATTCAAACTCTCGTCTCAGAGCTTCTCTATCGTCTCGGTCGAGTGCAATCATCAGCGTTCCGCGCGTATCCAGCGCAACCGTCATCGCTGAATCTTCACTTAGCTCTGCCAGAAACTTTGGGTAGAGCGCTAAACTTTCCTGACCTAATTTGAGAAAATTGAGTTCCTCGAAGCCAACTTCTGCTTGTGGTGCCAGCATTCCTGCCGCCGCCCAGCTTGCGCTCTTGCCAGCTTCGCTGCGCTCAAACACCGCTACTTCTACACCTGCACGTGCTAATTGCCATGCCACACTTAATCCAATAATGCCTCCGCCAACGACAGCAACTTCTGTTTCGCTCAGCTTTACTCGATTCATCGTGTTTTACCTTTTACAGGGTTTTAACTAAAAAAATAAACGACATTGCTTTGCAACTTCCAAACTTTGTGCAGTTTTTCAACCGATGCATGAAGGGTCACCTTTAAGGGATGGCGATACCTGTGCTGCTCTGGTGTCAGCACTCTCTTGCGTAGAAACAAGAAAGGCAACTGTCTTGGTTCAGTTGCCTTCTTTCAGCTCATGAACAGATACGGCTTCCAAGTGTCGGAAATTGTGCCCATGAAGCGCTGCATGAACATGATGTGGCTTGGGCGAATTGGTCGTCGCAAAAGTTGCATGCCAGCCTGTTCGGGCGTTCGGTTTGCTTTCTTATTGTTACACTTGATGCACGCTGTTACCAAGTTTTCCCACGTATCACTACCGCCCTGAGATTTTGGAATGATGTGGTCAATTGTCAGCGGCAGGTCTGCACGTCCGCAATATTGACAGCGATTACCGTCGCGCCGTAGGATGTTGCGTCGAGTTAGCATGATTTTTTTGTATGGCACTGCGATGAAGACCATTAACCTCACCACGCTGGGCATTGGGAAGTGCAGCGAGACCGAGTGTACAAACTGATTTGGATATGCTGCCACCAATTCTGCTTTGCCGCCGAAGATGAGGATAATTGCCTTTCTGACATCGCAAATGCTCATCGGCTCATAGCTCTGATTTAAGACTAATACTTTTTGATTAAGTCGATCCATACCACATGAGTTGGTTATCGGAGACTTTGAGGTGCTCTTAAACCCTGCAAACCTGTTTTACTGTTTTTTTGGTTTCCGCTTACACGCTCCAGCTCATTGGGTAAGTTGCATCATCAAATGCCTGTGCTTGCTGTGTGAAGTTCAGTGGTCGGAATGTATCAATCATGATGGCATATTCGTGGGTTTCTTTTGCACCAATGCTCTTTTCCACAGTGCCCGGATGCGGTCCGTGCGGAATTCCGCCCGGATGAATGGTAAGCGACGCCACCTCAATGCCGCGTCGGCTCATAAAGTTACCATCCACATAGTAGAGCACCTCATCTGAATCAATGTTACTGTGGTTGTATGGCGCAGGAATGGCTTGCGGATGATAGTCAAAGAGCCGTGGCACAAAATTACAAATCACCAGATTGTTGGCCTCAAAGACTTGATGCACTGGTGGCGGTTGATGGATGCGCCCTGTAATCGGCTCAAAATCATAGATGCTAAATGCAAATGGATAGTAGTATCCATCCCAGCCGACCACATCGAACGGATGGTGGCTGTAGCAATAGCGTGCATAAAGTTCACCTTTCTTGACACGAATTTCAAAACTGCCTTTTTCGTCGTGCGTCTCTAACTCCGTTGGCGGATGCAAATCGCGCTCACAATAAGGGGAGTGTTCCAGCAACTGTCCAAACTCATTGCGGTAGCGCTTGGGCGTCTGCACCGGTGAATAGACTTCAATGATAAACCAGCGCTGTGCACCTGTGTAACGGAATTGATGTGTCAGTCCGCGTGGAATCACCAAGTAATCGCCCTGCTTGTAGTGAATGTTGCCCAGCTGTGTTGCCAGTGTGCCTTCCCCTTCGTGAATGAAGACAACTTCGTCAGCGGCTCCATTGCGGTAGAAATAGGTCATTTCTTCTTTCGGGCGCGCTACCCAAATTGTAACATCGTTGTTGAAAAGAATTGGAATACGAGCAGATATGCCATCGCCTGACGGTTCAATCGCCTTCGTGCGCAAGTGATGATGACGCAACTCCCTTTCGCCCCACTTTACAAGCGGTCGCCACTCTGTCTCTCCAATCTGTTGAACTTTCGTCGGCGGCGAGAGATGATAAACATTTGAGTAAATCCCAGAGAAGCCTTTTGTGCTGATGAGTTCTTCAGCATACAAAGAACCATCAGGCTTGCGAAATTGTGTATGCCGCTTTGCAGGAATCTGTCCCAATCGGTAGTAGAACATATTGGAATAAGGTTGTTTTGGGAATTTACAGCATTGCCTGCTCAGAAGCAAGTGTTGAAGTGTGTTTCAACCGTTGCTCTTCTTTTTGTAGGGGGTCTGCTTGTGCCTCACCTTCAGCCGTGAGAATGGGACGTCGCTTGCTGCTTCAAGGTTAGGGTTTCGATGGCTTTTGTAACCTCCTCAATGGTTTTATTTGCATCAACATCTGCCACCAAATTTTTGGCGCGATAATATGACAAGACTGGCTCTGTTTTGGCGTGATACTCTTTGAGGCGGCGGCGCACGGTTTCTTCTTTATCGTCCTCACGCTGGCGCAGGTCGGTGCTGCCACATTTGTCGCATTTACCCTCAACTTTCGGGGGCTGATAAAACTTATTGTAAATCGCGCCACAGTTTGCACAGGTTATTCGTCCCGATAGTCGGCGCACAACTTCTTCTTCCAAAACCGTTAGGTTGATGACACAGTCCAGTTTTTGTGCCGTCTGCTCCAAAATTTTATCCAAAGCTTCTGCTTGCGCCACAGTGCGTGGAAATCCATCGAGCAGATAGCCATTTTTTGCTTTGTCGGATTTGAGCTCCTGTTCAATCATGCCGATAATGATAGTATCGGGGACCAGTTCGCCTTTGTCCATGTAGGCTTTGGCTTGAAGTCCCAGCGGCGTCTGTGCCTCCAGCGCAGCGCGGAGCATATCTCCAGTTGAAAGATGCACAACATGATACTTTTCAGCAAGAATTTTAGCTTGCGTGCCTTTGCCGACTCCCGGTGTTCCAAACAAAATTACCCTCATTGCTTGGCGGTGTTAGTCGTTTTATCACTTCTTGGAATTTGCTTGATTTGAATTTTGCCGCCTTTGCTGCTTTGCAAGATAAGCGGTTTGCGCTCAGGTGCAGATGGTGGCGTCGCTGGCAGTGTGTCTGCTTTGGGTGTATCTTGGGTTTGCAGGGTTTCACTTTTTGGTTCCGACGGAGTATTCTGGCTTACGGGGATTTGGATGACTTCATCATCGAGCGCAGAGAGGAAAAATGCAATCGCGCGTCGAGTCTCGCCAAGGTCCCCTTTGGTCGGCGCGTTAGAAATACATTTGCAGTTGACCGTTGTCTGTGGCGTGCCGTCTGGCAAATCTTCTTGAATGAACCACACCGATAGCTCTAATTTGTTGCCGCCCAACGCAATAGAGGTGATTTCACACTTGAGCAGTGCCATTCCGCCTAAATTTTTTTGCCGTGTTTTGACTTGCCAGCCAAACCAACGGTTCATGACTGCCAGTGCCGCATCATATGTTTCACTGACCGTTGCACGGTATCGGCGTGTCTTCAGCTCCAAAAATTCAGGATTGTCTGATGTTTCCGATTCACGAGTAGTGAAAGCCAACACCACTTTTTTGAGCAGTGCTTCCGGTCGAAGATCAAGTTGAAACGGCATACTAATTATGGATTGATGTTGAAGTTCTCATGTCTTGCTGCGCCACATTTTTGATTTTCTTTGTGGATAGAGTCTGTGTGGCAAGTTGCCCACATGCTGCATTGATGTCTGCACCTCTACTGCGCCGGCACGTCACAGTAAGATTCGCATCGGCTAACTTACGCATAAACTTTTCTTTTTTGCTTTCCGTGACGCGCTCATAATCAATGTTAGCAATCGGATTGTAATCTATCAAGTTGATTTTTGAGGGAAATGCTCGTGCAAACTTGATGAGTGCTTTGGCATCTTCTTCGCCGTCGTTTATCCCACTTAGTAGCAGATACTCCAGAAATACAGGCTTACGCTTGATGGTGGTATAGCGCTGGAGCGCCGCCTTGAGCTCCTGAAGCGAGTACACTTGTGCAATCGGCATCAGCTCTTGCCGCTTTTCTTCAATTGCCGAATGCAGCGACAGTGCCAACCGGCATTTTGCTTTGCTTTCAGTCAGGCGTTCAATACCGGGCACAATGCCTACCGTAGATAGCGTAATGTGCCGCTCACCAATTTTGAAATAGTAACGGTCATGCGAAAGTATCTCTATTGCTTCTATTACCCGCTCAAAATTTAGCATGGGTTCTCCCATGCCCATGAATACTACGTTGGAGATGCGCTGAGCGTAGTAGGTTTCGGCTACCTCCATGGCGCCCCACACTTGGTCAATGATTTCTCCAATTGTCAGGTTGCGTGAAAATCCCATGTAGCCAGTGGCACAGAACTTACATGCCATAGCACACCCAACTTGTGAAGAGACGCACACGGTCATTCTTTTGCGCCCCTCGCGCCAATCTGGAATCAGCACGGTTTCAATTTGTGCGCCATCTGAGAGCTCATATAGCAATTTGACCGTTTGTGCATTTTCCTTTTCTGCTGAACCAACACCTTGTGCTGGACTTAGGCGCGAAATAAAAAATGCTGCCGATAGTTTCTCTCGCAAGGCTTTCGGCAGCGTGGTCATTTGGTCAATTTCTCTGACATCCTGCGAATACAATGCATGTCGAATCTGCTCTGCACGGTAGGCTGGCTCGCCTAGCGCCGCTAACGCGGCTTTTAGCTCGTTTGTGCTTAAGGCTTTCAAATCTTGCTTCGACATGCTCCTGAATGCATTTGAATCTTCTGTGTCGCTGACGCAGCAAACAGTGTTGCAATTAAACTGAAATGAAAAACGCCTGCCTACAAAGACAGGCGTTGCATCGTGTGTTGGGGTACCAGGATTCGAACCTGGGAATGTCGGCTCCAAAGGCCGATGCCTTACCGCTTGGCTATACCCCAGTATTGCCTTATAAAACACGCCTCGCCTATAAGTCAAGTCCCTCCTTCGGACTTGTGTGCAAGTAGAGAGGTCGGATCAGATTTTCGCTTTACCCTGCGAATGAGGTTTAGGCGAGGCAATTCCCTAAACTTTCTTAAGAAATATATAAAACTTCTGCATTTATGCCAAATCTCTGCCCACTCTTTTTTACAGCGCCGCTGATTTTTTAGCAAAGACAATTACGCGAGGCGACTGCTCTGGCACAAAGCTCGAACCATCATAATCGCCCAGTACATCCTGAACACAAAAGCCGACTGCACACAGCTTTTGCACCAACTCCTCATGGCTATACAGCCTGACAGACTCCACAAAGCGTCGGATATTGCCATTTTCCGACAGTGTAATGACCTTGCGAATGCGGTCTCCCACAATGCTACGCTCCTCACTGACCTGAATGCCTTCTACCATGCGCCGTGTCAGGGGCTTGTAAGTGTTTCGCACCACTGTTGCATTGAAAAAATCCAGCACATACAGACCGCCCCCTTTCAGCGCGCAGTAGACATTTTCCAGCACACGCATATCGTCATCGCTGTCTTCAAAGTAGCCAAAGCTGGTGAAGAGTTGCACCACCACATCAAATTCCTCGCACCAAGAAATTTCTCGCATATCTTTTTGCGAGAATGTGATGCGGACACTGTGCTGTTCCGCCAATCGGCGAGCTTCCTGCAAGAGCAAGGGAGAAAGATCATTTGCTACGACCGCACAACCTTTTTTCGCTAATGCAACCGCATGCCGCCCAGCTCCGCAGGCAATATCCAACACTTTTGGTGAAACCTGTTTTTGTCCGAAGCCTGCATGGCGCCAAATCATCTCAATCGTCTCTTCGGCTTCCTTAAAATTGCGATGCTCGTAGAGCTTGAGATAAATCGGGCTGTTGAACCACGAGACGAACCAGTCGTGGCTTATCGGGTCGGCGTATGCCGCTGGCGTTGTTAGTGATTCTGCTTGCGGCTCAGTCTGATGTGTGGTATGTTGATTTTCCTCTATGGCTGGTATGATTGGGTTTGATAAGGTTTCATCTAAGGTATTTTGTAGCATCTGCTCCATCCGTTTGATACCACGGTTTCAGAAAAGTTTTCCAGATAAACCTGTGGCTTTGGCACTCGGTTCCAGCCAAACGAAAAAGCCCGAGCAGGGGTTGCATCGGGCTATTCGGCTTTTCATAGAGCAGAGCTACGGTGCAATGCTTACGGGGAATGTGGCGTCAATATCAATTTCATTGCTTGGTGCAAGTGCCGCTGTTTTGCGTGCTGGCGCTGTGTAGTGATAGAGCACGACGCGCAGTGTTCCACTAGCTGCTGGTCCTGCACTGACCGTGGCACGATACTTCAAGCCAACTTCCAGACCGTTTTTATCTCTATCGGTTCGAGTAATCGTTAGGCGACCTGTGGCATTGCCACCTACAGTGTAGACAATCAAGTGTTCATCGCCCTCTTCCTCAATTTCTTTGGTCTTATCTTCTGGCGGATTTTTTGATTCATCTTTGAACTCGATTTCTCCGTTGTAGGTAAGACCTGCACGCAAGTTGAGGGCTGTAATTTGTGGCGCATTACCGCCCGGTCCATCAAGGTCACGCCAAGTGGCTTCAACGGGCGCGTCGCCTGTGGTTGGCGTTAGCTTGAGTTTCACGGTCGTAATTTTCTCCTGCTCATCTGTACTTGCAGGGTTATCAGTTCGTCGGCAGCTTGTGAGCATTGCCGAAGTCATGAGCAACAGCACAACAGAGACTTTGACATTGCGAATAAGTTGCATGTTTGTGGTTTGCATAGTTAGTTCCAGGTTTAGTTAATGGAAACAGATTGAAAGAACAGGCTCAGCTTTTAGAAGTCCATTTGCCAGCGCACGATGACATTTCTGCCGGCATCATCGGCAAAGTAGCGATAGCGGCTTAGGTAGTCACGATAGCGCTGGTCTAAAACATTGTAAATTGAAATCACGAACGTGGCTCGCCGTCCAAAGAGCGAGAATTCTGTGCCAGACGATAGGTTCAACAGCCCATAGCCTGCAGGCGGCAGCGTGAGATTTTGCACATAAAACTGGTAGGCTTCTGGGTCTGAAACCGTTGGCGGCAAGACAGATGGCACTTCTAATCTCGGATATTGGTCTTGCCTTCGAACCAAGGTGGTGCTTATTTCAAGGTATGATTTTTCTGTGCCGAAGAACTCTGGCAAATCCAGATGCACGCCTGCAATCAGTCGGTCTGATGGCATGTTGATGAGCGGTTCATGTCGCGCTTCATTCCAAGCTCGCACTAGCGACAGCGAGCTATAGAGCTGAAGAGTTTCTGTCACTTTCCACTCAAAGAACCCATCAACGCCATAAAGCACTGCTGGGGCTTGCTGATAAGCAAAGGCTGGGAAGGCGCCGCGAATTGTAATTACGGGCTCAACTTGCGGAAAGAGATAGATGAAGTTTTCAATTGCATTTCGATAGAGCGAGAGTTCCAGCCGTGTGCGCTGACCGATGTGCCGCAGGGTGGCGTCCAGCCCGAAACTGCGCTCAACACCCAGAGCAGGGTTGCCAATTTCATATTGTGCAGTGCCGTGATGCACACCGTCGCTGTAGAGTTCATTGATGCTGGGCGGTCGCCATGCAGTTGCGGCATTGAGCGCCAATGACCACTCGGAAGCAAATTGCCAAATTGCGCCCAGCGCGCCTGTCACGGTCTGGAAAGTCTGACGATTTGGAATTTCGCCGCGCGCCAGCTGTTGAGCTATGCGGCTACTTCCAAATGGTGATGCACTCTGCCAGCGTATGTCGTAGCGAATCCCAGCGTTCAGTGTCCAGTTTTCACTGACCCATTCTTCACGCCAGAAGATGCCTGCTGTTGTAGCAGAAAAGTTTGGAATGAGTGCCGTGCGCCCCAGATTATGATTTGATTGCACAGTCAGCGCTGCGCCGACCGTGCCCAGAAAGTTTCCGACTGGATGATGATTCCAGCGTATGTCGGCAGTGTGTGTAAAGAGTGTGAGGTCAAAAGCAGGGATGTTGCGGCGGCTGCGGTCCGTTCCCAGCGGCACATGAGCATCAAACTCTTGACGCACATTTTGCTGATAGCCGTAGTTTATTTGCACTTTACCAAGTTCGTCAGTCTGCACATTGGCGCGCAGAGAAATGAGGTCGTGCGAAATGCTCTGACGCGGAAAGTCAATGGCGTAAGAGAAGGGCTCCGTAAAAAACGGCTGTAAGCGCTGCATGCTATTTACAAGGTCAGTAACATTCCCAATATGTGCGCTTTTGAGTATGCCCAGTTCGGTTGAGAAGCGGCTGTAGTATACCGAGATTTCTCCCCAGTCAGCTTTATAGCCAGTCAGGATGGAGAAGTTCAGTTCAGCAAAGCCAGTGTTGTTGAGAAAATACTGCGGTGCGGCAGCATCCCCAGCGCGTCGGTAACTTGCCTGAACACGCCAGCCGATATGTTCTCCCAGTTTGCCTTCTACTAAGCCAGAGCCTGCGCCTTGTGCATTGTTGCTAAACAGGTTCAGGTTCAGCTCACCTTTGAGTTGAGGGTCTATGGGCAACGGACGCGGCTCGATGCGAATGACGCCGCCAATCGCATCGGCACCATACTCGACACTGGCCGCACCTTTGAGCACTTCAATTTTTGCAGCAGCAAATGGGTCGATTTCTGGTGCATGCTCAGCGCCCCACTGCTGACCTTCCTGACGCACCCCTGCATTGAGCACCAACACACGCTGGCTATGCATGCCGCGCACCACCGGCTTTGAAATGGAGGGACCAGTCTGCAGAATCGTTACACCCGGCAATTCTCGCAGAGTTTCGCCCAGTGTCTGCCCGCGGTGCTTATCTAATTCTGCTTGGCTTAGCGTCGCAATCGCTTGCGACGACTCCTGCAAGATAGCTTTCTCCCGCTCTGCCTGCACCACAATTTCACTTCGCTCCACGCTCAAGGGCTTAAGTGCAAAATCAATCTGCTGTGTTGCGCTAATGACCAGTCGTTTTACTTCTGGTTCATAGCCTACCACACTTACTCTGATTTGGTATTCACCGATTGGCAGCGCCTCAATGCGGTAGTTGCCTTGCTTATCGGTTACTGCGCCAATCTTTGTGGACAGCACGCTTACAGTCGCGCTTGGCAAAGGTTCTCCCGAGACCCTATCGCGCACTGTGCCATAAATCGTGACGGTTTGCATCGTGACAGTTTGCGCCGCTGCACTTACACTTGTGAGCAGCACCACTACAAGTCTCAGTGCTAATGTCTTTACCACCTTTTTCGCAAATGATTTGCATTCTTAAAGCTCGCAAAAAAAATTCATGGGACATGGTGCGTGCAAGATTCTCCTTGGCATGCGGCTCTGCTTAATCGCCAGTTAATCAAGTGAGCGATGGCGACCACCGAGGCGCCAACAGGCGTCATCACACTTTCTGCACTTTCATCTATTAAGCCTGAATGCGCCAAAAAGATGGCAACAAAGCCTATCGCCAAGACATACACTGCGCTCATGTTGTGATGATGCTTGAAGCCATGCAAGAGCGCGGCCACGCCCACCACTAACCCAATTGCAATCATACTCATCTCTACGGCAGGATGTGCCAAAAACTCAAGTCCCACTAGTGGCAATGCTGTTAGCACAAACGGCAATGCCGCACAGTGAATTGCACACAGCGTCGATGCTGAAAACCCCACCATATCCAAATTGATTGACGCAAATTTTGTCTTTACCTTTTGCATATCACTTGAAACTGCAAGTTAATTGCATTTCTTATCCATCCATAAATTTAGGCTCTACATTTGAGAGCCCCTTCTGCAAACGTTTTTTAGGCTTTCTTGATTTCCTGCTCAAGGAACTTTATATCGTCCTGCCCAGTCGGAATCTTGACCATCTTTTCAGAAAAGCGCCACTGCCCCGTTTTCGGTGATTTTGTCGAGTACACGAGCTTGACCGCCTTGAATGGCAGTTCTACCTTTTTCTTGCTTGCTGCGGTCTTTGCTTCTTTTTTTGCCATATAAAATTGCGCAAATTATAGCATTCGTAAAAAGCATGTAAATTTAACCATTTCGCGCCTTAAAACCCAAAACCGCTCTCTCTGGTTCATTACATATTGGTAACTTAGTTAGATGTATGACCACCTACCAGCTCGATGAGCTCTTTTTCACCGCTGACCGATTGATTCTTGATGGGCATATCGTTCACGCTCTGGAGATTTTGGACTCTATCATTCGTGAACAGCCCGATTATGGCAAAGCCTATCATCACTTGGCGTGGATTTATGAGCACAAATACTGCCACTATTCCAAAGCCGAAATTTTATACCGAACCGCACTTGTCTACTCACCTGAATACACGCCGCTCTACAGCAACTATGCGAATCTGCTTCTCACCATGAGGAAATTTGCTGACCTTGAACAGTTGCTTGCCAGAGCATTGCACATTCCGGGCACTTGCTATGCCACGATTTACTATCAGTATGGCATCATGTATGAACTGCAGCAGCAATACGCGCTTGCCATGGAGTATTTCCACAAGGCAATTGCAAATTCACTGAGCGACAGCGATTTAGACCTCTATGCGAGTTCCATCAAGCGGTGCGAAAAGAAAATACAACTGCTTCAAAATCTCTATTTGGCTTAGCTGGCGCGTTGCTTACGCTCTTCTTTTTGCGACACTCCTGCCGATTCAAAGGTTGCCATTTCGCAGAGCAATTTTGCGGCTGCTTCAATAATTGGCATGGCAAGTGCAGCGCCTGTTCCCTCGCCCAAGCGGAGTTTTAGGGAGAGAATTGGTTCTGCTCCAAGATGCTCCAACACGGCGCGATGCCCTGTCTCATCAGAACAATGTGCAAAAAAGCACACCGACTGTACCTTTGGATTTTCTTTGATGGCAACCAGCGCTGCAGCGGTGGCAATAAAGCCATCAATCACGATAGGCAGTCTGTGTTCAAATGCGGCAAGCACGGCGCCAGTCATGGCGGCAATTTCAAAGCCACCGACGGCAGCTAACCACGCTCTTGGCGAATGACACTTTTTCTGATGTAATGCTATTGCCATTTTGACCACTTGGATTTTATGCGCCAGTTGCTCATCGTCAATTCCTGTGCCACGCCCGACCAACTCTTCGACAGGGGTAGGCAAGAGTGCTGCACACAACGCCGAAGCAGATGTGGTGTTGCCTATGCCCATTTCGCCGATACCGAATAGCTCAATGCCGTCTTGTTTTGCTTTTTCAAGTTCGCTGCGTCCGATAGCAATAGCAGTTTCGCACTCGGCTTCGGTCATGGCAGGTTCATCAACGAAATCACGTGTGCCTTGTCGGACTGGCTCATTTCGGAAGTTCGGAGCATGGAGTGCCGACAGCTCACCTTCTACACCAGCATTGATAATGCGTAGCTCAATTCCACCATGGCGCGCCAGCACATTGATAGCCGCACCACCGTTTAGAAAGTTCTGCACCATTTGCGCTGTTACTGCGGCCGGATAGGCACTCACACCTCGACGCGCCACACCATGACTGCCTGCAAACACACCAATCCGCTTGCGACTCACGCTCGGCGACAGCGTGTTTTGCACCACAGCCAGTTGCACCCCCAGTTTTTCCAGCATTCCAAGCGACCCTACTGGCTTGGTTTTTTGGTCAAATTTTCTTTGAACCAGTTCTGCGGTAAGCATGGCTTCTTTGGACATTATCCTTTTAAGGTTTTTTTGAAAAATTCAATCGTGCGTCGCCATGCATCTTCTGCATTGGCTTTGTTATAGCCCCTTGTGTTGTTCGGGTTCATGAAGGCGTGACCAGAATCTTCGTAGATTTTTATTTCACACATTCGCCCCAGTTCCTTCAGTGCAGTCTCAAAAGCTCTGACGCTCTCGACAGGGATACCTCGGTCTTGAGCCCCGAAAATGCCCAGCACACTTGCCTTGACTGTACCAAGCTCTGTTTTATCGCCACTGACTCGACCGTAGTTAATTACGCAGGCTGTCAGTTTCTCGCCCAGTTCTTTTGCTACAGTCAGTGAGTATGAACCACCCATGCACCAACCAATGGAGCCGATTTTTGCGGCATTGACTTCGCTGAGGCTTTGCAAGTACGCATAAGCACTTTTGAGGTCTCTGATGGCTCGGTCTTTGGGCAATCCGCTCATCAACGCGCTGGCTTCATCGGGCTTGTTCGTGACTTTTCCGCGATACAAATCTACTGCCAAGACCACATATCCTTCACTTGCCAGTGCATCTGCCATGCTCTTAATCCAGTCGTTGAGTCCCCACCATTCGTGAATCATGATGATGGCAGGATATTTGCCTTTCTCTTCTGGCATAGCCAAGTAGGCAGAGACTTCTTCTTCACCCGATTTGTATGTGACCATTTTCGAAATGGTCTTCGCTTGCAGGGCGCTTTCCATGCTTAGAAGCAATGCGAGTGCCACAACGATTTTCATGCTAAGTAATGCAGTTTGGTTATTGAGATGACTTCAGAAGGTAGGTTTTGAGAAACTTTATTGAGCGTTGCCATGCCTCATGGGCAGATGCTGGACAAAAATTTTCGTGGTTAGGTCGCAAAAATCCGAAGCCGGTTTCTTTATAAAAGTGTGTTTCTATGTGTTTCTGACGCGCATGCATGTTTTTCGTAAATTGTTCTACACTGCTGCGCTCGATGCCGAAGTCGTTTTCACCGACGTGAATCATGATTGGGCAATTCAACCGCTCTATTAAGCTGTCGGTCGTTGGAAGCGGCGCATAATTTACAACACAGGCTTCAAACTTTTCTCTATGGCTTGATATTGCATCGAGCGCCAGCATGCCTCCCATTGCTATACCAAACAGCCCGATGTGCTTGAGCTTATAAGTTTCTTTGAGAAACTGTGCTGCATTTATGATGTTCTGACGTGCCTTGTCTTCTGGCAGGGCTCGTTCCAGTTCGTGTGCTTCCATCATATCTTCTGGCAACTTGCCTCCATACACATCCACAGCAAACGCCATGAACCCTTCGCGTGCTAAGGAGTCGCAGAGCGATTTTATCCAGTGGTCTAAGCCGAGGTTATCATGCAAGACCAGCACGGCGGCGGCAGTTGCCGACGTCGGTTTTGCCAAGTATCCCAACGGCGGGGCGGATTGCTCTGTCAGCATATTGCCTACTGACGCTGATTGAACGCCTACGATGAGCAGCACCAGCAGCACTCCTGACAGCCGTATTACAAAATCATGAACCTGTTGAATCGGTCGCATCTTTTCGCTAATTTCTCAAACATCTTAGCATAAGCAAACTTCCTTTCACAAAAACAAAATAAACTCAGGAGAATATCATGAAGCGCATTCTCTTTGCTACACTCATGGGCTCAATTCTGCTTTTTGCAGCCATTTCACCCTCGAAAGCCATTTCTTTCAAGCCTAACCAAGCATCGGTGGTCGCTGATTCTACAGAAGGAGAAAAGAAAGCTGAAAAGAAGAAGAGCAAAAAGAAGAAGAAGAAGTCAGAGCAATAGCTTGCCATCTTTATGGTTTTGTGATACCCAAGCTTTTACGGTTTGGGTATCACTTTCTTCTGCACTTGCTTGAAGAAATCGGCTCCTGCACACCAATTTATTACCTCGCCTCCAGCTTCTTACTGACTCTGCGCAGCTAAACCGTAGCTGAATGTGCATGTAGTGAGCATAGTGTGAGTGCGACTAAATAAGCTGGGAGACACTCATGCCTTCGCTGCAGGACTGACATACCTATGTTGAGCACTTGCTTACAGAACCTTTTGGCTTACTTGCATGCACTACTGCTTGCAAGTTGCTTAATGTTGTGTTACATTTATTCACACTGGTTTAGAAAGGAGTAACATTTCCATGCCTCGCTACACGCCAGAGCAATTGCGTATTCGTAACTCTTCGATTTGGACAAAAGTTCAGTTCGTTTTAGCGCCCATCCAGTTTGTGGTCTTCCTTGTTGGCTTCGTTATTACGCTGCTCTACTACAACGGGGTTATTCATGATTTTTCGCTTGTTACGATAGGGGTTTTTTTCAAGACGCTGTTTTTGGTGCTCCTCTTTGTGACGGGCGCCATTTGGGAAAAGCAGGTGTTTGGCATGTGGGTCTATTCTCCTGAGTTTTTTTGGGAAGATGTCGGTAGCACCATTGCCATCATTGTGCACTTTTCATACTTCGTGCTGGCGTATTTGAATTATTCGACCGAGGTTTTGGTCTGGTCTGCTTTTGCTGCATATTTGAGCTATGTGATTAATGCGCTACAATATCTTTTGCGTCTCTGGCTGGAGAAGCGAAACGAAAAGCGTCTCAAAGCCCAAGGGCTAATTTAGCCGCCATGGCGATATGTTCTTTTAGGTGAAGTTTAGTGCTGAAAGGAGAATTAACTATGAAGTCAAAAGCAGTTGTATTCACTGCGCCCGGGCAGTTAGAACTGCGCGACGTTACCTTGCGTGAGCTTGATGCCCATGATGTGCTGGTTGAGACCTTCTGGACCTCGATTAGCGCCGGAACTGAAAAAATGCTCTTTACAGGTCGCCTACCCAAAATGCAAATGACGCAATACCCCGTCATTCCCGGGTATGAAACGGTCGGAAAGGTTATCCAAATTGGTAGTGCTGTTTCAGAAGATTACCTTGGTAAGTTCGTCTATGTCTCCGGTTCTTTTGGCTATACGGATGTCAATGCGGCGTTTGGTGGCGCTTCGCAGTATATCGTCTCGCCCTACCACAAAACCACACGCTTGGATATTTTGAATGATGTTTCCTTAGGACTTGCTTTGCCGCTTGCTGCAACGGCTTTGCATATCGTAGACCTTGCGGCGGTGGCTGGGAAGCGAATTCTTGTGCTTGGCGAAGGTGCAGTAGGCTTGCTCGTCTGTGACTTTGCACGCCTATTCCATGCTGACCTAATTGCCGCCACAGACCTAAGCGATTTTCGCCTGTCCAAATCTACTGCACATCTGCGCATCAATGTGGCACACACCCCCCTTGAAGAAGCCTTAGGCACCATGCTCTTCGATGTCATCATCGACTGCACTGGTTCTATGGCTGCTATTGAAGATAGCCTAAGGTTTCTCAACATGAATGGCACACTTGTGCTCGGTGGCTACTACGAGCGCATTGATTTGGCATATCACTTTGCATTTATGAAAGAGCTGAAAATTTTAGCTGCCAAACAGTGGGCGTTGGGCGATTTAGAACGCACCCTTGCTATTATGGCTGATGGTAGAATTGATTTTAAGCGCATTTTTACGCACTATAGTTCAGCATGGAACGGCTTGGTACAAGCATACGAGACTGCGTTCTACGATAGCAACTGTCTGAAATTTGTGCTTTCATGGAAAGCAGAATAAGACTGTCTATATCATGTTTGTCGTAATCTACACCTACACTAAGCCACTCAGTGAAGTCGATGCCTTGCGGGCCGCACACTTAGCGTTTTTGGATAAAGAATATGCGGCAGGGCATTTTGTGGTTTCAGGTCGGCAAAATCCACCAGTTGGGGGCGTGTTAATTTCGCAACTGCACTCACGCCAAGAGTTAGAGTCAATTGTGAAGCAAGACCCCTACATTGCTCATGGGGTTGCTACCTATCAGATTATTGAGTTTGTGCCAGCCAAATATGCCGCTGGCTTTGCACCGTTTCTGAATGTGCAAAGATGAATTCATGACATTTAACACCGCAAAGAAAGGAGGACGACATGGCAGCACGCACCATTGCCATTTACGGGAAGGGTGGTATCGGCAAAAGCTTTATCACCACAAACCTGACAGCGACATTTGCCTTGATGAATAAGCGTGTTCTACAAATTGGTTGCGACCCCAAACATGACTCGACTACCTCACTTTTTGGCGGAATTTCTTTGCCTACGGTCACGGAAGTGTTCGGTCAGAAAACCCAAACTCACGAAAAAGTTCAAGTTGAAGATATTGTCTTCAAACGCCAGCTGGAAGGATTCCCGCAACCTGTTTTTGGCATTGAGCTCGGCGGTCCTGAAGTCGGTCGCGGATGCGGCGGTCGTGGCATCATCTCTGGCTTCGATGTCCTTGAGCGACTCGGTCTTTTCCAATGGGATTTAGATGTGATTTTGATGGATTTTCTTGGCGATGTGGTCTGTGGCGGCTTTGCTACACCGCTTGCGCGCTCCATGTGCGAAGAAGTGATTTTGGTAGTCTCCAACGACCGCCAATCCATTTTTGCCGCCAATAACATCTGCATGGCGAATAACTATTTCAAGACCGTTGGCGGCAGTTCTCGTCTGCTTGGGCTCATTGTCAACCGCGATGATGGGAGCGGCATTGCCGAGCGCTACGCCAAAGCGGCGGGCATTAACATCATCATGACTCTGCCTTACAGCTCTGCGGCACGTGACCTTGCCGATTCGTTCGATGTCGCCATTCGCTTGCCTGAAATTCGTGAGAAATTTTTTGACCTCTGCCAGCGCATTCTGCAGCGCTCGATTCCCTACTGCGAAGCACGCGGGCTTTCTTACCACGAGTTTATGGCGCTCTTTGGCGATGTCGATACGCGCAAACCTGAACCTGCCCACATAGAGGACCTTAGGCTGGCAGAAAATCTTAATCTCGATGCTCATGCGCTTGTCCATGCATGCGCCACCGCAGGCCAGACCCATTCTGAGAAACCTATTTCGATTGATTTATCGAACCTGCCTCCTGCGCGTAACAGCCTTGGCGACCCAGTTGCCATTGGCTCCAATGCTGCCTCACTGCCGCAAACTGACGAGTTCATCCGTCCTACAAAGTCATCAGCACCTGCATCCAAACTCCCACCAATGGCAGCCAAACGCTATCGTGTGTCAAGCGCTGCTTCATCTCAAGCACCTTTGAAACCCAAAACTGACCACGAGCGTCTGTTGCTTTGTCTGGAAAAATTACCACGCCACGAGCGAGAGCTTATCACGCTCTATGAAATCAAGCGCAAAAGCATTGATGAAATTTCCATCGAATGCCATCTTGACCGGCATGAAGTGGAAACGCACTTGCAAAATGCACGCAAACATTTGAAGGAACTCTTCTTCAGTGCTGACCTGTATTAGCGCTTACCGTGCAGCTTGAGATTTGCAGTATGCGCGCAGGGTTACTTGTTCGTTTGTGTTCTGTATATTGTGCCGAACGCTTGTGCGTTTTGTAATTCATACATTTTTGATTGAATATGTCGTCTGATGACACTCTGAAGCATCTGGTCAGCGAATCGCTTAAAGATGCCGAGGCACTTGCCGAGCTTGAACAGCAATGTGCCCAGCATCCTGATGATTACGAAGCACATTACAAGCTTGCCGAAGCCTACGCTGCGCGCGGTCGCTTCACTGAAGCTGCTACTGCTTACCGTGCTGCACTTGCCTGTAAGTCCGATTTTGAACATGCATGGGTGGGTTTAGGCATTGCCGAACTTCAGCGCGGCGAACTTGAATCAGCGATTGCCGCACTTTCCCAAGCTGCTGCACTCAATCCTAACTCTCCTGAAATCCACTTCTATTTGGGTAATGCACTCGATGATGCGGGTAAAAACCAAGAAGCTATCGCCGCCCTGCAAAAAGCACTTGCTCTCTATCCGCAATTTGAAGAAGCTCATCTTGCTCTGGGGTTCTTATACTTTCGCACTGGTAACCAGCAGGGTGTACGCGAGCAGTATCAGCAACTTCAATCCTTAGGCAGTCCGCTGGCAACACAACTTTCTCACCTTTTATAGCACATTGTTGTATGAAGTTAGCACTGTTTTTTTCTGCGATATTTGCGGCGCTATGCGCTGTGTCGTGCAACGACCCTAAAGCCAAAGCCCGAGAGGACATTCAGAACCTTCAAGAGACCGTCAAGTATTTGCCTAATAATCCCAAGCTCTTTGTGCGCTTGGGCATGGCACATGCTTCACTAGGTGAGTATGATAAAGCCATCAATGCTTTTCGAAGAGCCATTGAGCTCAACCCCACCGATACGGCTACGCTTATTCGACTTTCTATCATGGCGTTTCAACTTGAGCGATACGAAGATGCGCTGTGGGGATTTCAGAAAATTGTTGCCCTTCAACCCAATAGCATCGATGCACATCGCAATCTGGGCAATGTGTATGTCAAAATGAAAAAATTTCGTGAAGCTATTCCTTCCTATAAGCAAGTTATCGGGCTCGATTCGCTCAATGTAGAAGCTTACTATAGCCTTGGCGTCTGCTACTACGAACTGGGCGAACGCGATTCTGCACAGATGTGCTATGAGCGCATCAAAGACAAAAACACCTACCTTGCTGGCGCATTACAGCGCAAACTTGCGCCAAAATAAGCCCCTCTTGAAAAACAAGTTTTTTGTATTTTTGTTGCCCTAAACTTAGACTCATCATACATGTTCAAAATCGCCGTCATCGGCACCGGCTACGTTGGGCTGGTTGCCGGCACATGTTTTGCCGAAACGGGTAACGACGTCACTTGCGTCGACATCAATGAAGAAAAAGTCAAACAGCTTTCTGAGGGCAAGATTACGATTTTTGAGCCTGGCTTGGAAGTGCTCTTTCGGCGCAATTTGCGTGAAGGGCGATTGAGATTTACCACCCAACTTGCTGAAGCGGTTCACCCTGCTGAACTTGTCTTTCTTGCCTTACCTACACCGCCGGGCGAAGACGGTTCTGCTGATTTGAAACATGTGCTCGATGTTGCTCATGAGCTTGGCAAGCTTATCCACTCCTATAAAATCATTGTGAATAAATCTACAGTGCCGGTGGGCACTGCAGAGATGGTGCGCTCTGCAATTGCCACACATGCCAAATGTGAGTTTGATGTGGTCAGTAACCCTGAATTTTTGCGCGAGGGGGTTGCTGTCGAGGATTTTCTCAAGCCAGAGCGCATTGTCATTGGCAGCTCTTCAGCGCGTGCTATTGAAATTATGAGGCAACTCTACGAACCTTTTGTCCGACAAGGCAATCCAATTCTTGTCATGGACGAGCGCAGCGCTGAACTAACCAAATATGCTGCTAATGCAATGCTGGCGCTGAGGATTTCATTTATGAATGAAATCTCTAACATCTGCGACCGTGTCGGCGCTAATGTTGATGCTATTCGCCGTGGCATTGGTACCGACTCACGCATTGGCAAGCAATTTCTTTACGCTGGTATTGGCTATGGTGGCAGTTGCTTTCCCAAAGATGTCAAGGCACTTATTAAAACCGCTGAGGCTTACGGCTACGATTTCAAAATCATGAAATCCGCAGAGCTTGTCAATGAAGCACAAAAACGGATTTTGATTGAAAAAATTGAAAAACATTTCGGCGGCAGTGCAAATGTAAAGGGCAAAAAATTTGCACTCTGGGGACTTTCGTTCAAGCCCAATACGGACGACATTCGTGAAGCTCCAGCATTAGTCATCATTGATGAGCTTCTAAAGCGCGGTGCCAGCATTGCAGCATATGACCCAGAAGCTATGGATAACGCTCGCAAACTTTATGAAGGCAAAATTATATTTGTCGCCAAAGATTACGATGCCCTTGTCGATGCCGATGCCCTCATTATTGCCACAGAATGGAATGAATTTCGCAATCCAGACTTCAATAAGATGCGTTCTTATCTGCGTGGTAAGGTTATCTTTGATGGACGCAATGTCTATGACCCTCAAAAAATGAAGCAGATGGGTTTTGAGTATTACAGCATTGGCCGTCCAACCGTTGATTGACCTCGATGCAGAGTGTTTGCGCCCACCAAAATGGGGCTGTAACTGATGTTACGCATAACTTTTCAATCCAATGCATTGGTGCTATGCTCTCACAACTTTCTTCAGCAGCGGTGCTGGGCGTCGATGCACTTCAAATTGATGTCGAGACCAACTTGGATAGTGGGTTGCCTTCATTTATCGTCGTAGGGTTGCCTGATAGCGCCATAAAAGAAAGTCGTGAGCGCGTGCTGACGGCGCTAAAAAATTCTGGCTACGCTGCGCCTCCCAAAAAAATCACGGTCAATCTGGCGCCTGCCGATGTGCGCAAGGAAGGCACAGCGTTTGACTTACCGATTGCGATTGGCATTTTGGCGTGCATGGGCGTTGTGGCGCTTGAAGCGCTCAAAGGCGTTATGCTGCTTGGCGAATTAGCCCTCGATGGCGCCTTGCGGCGTATCTCTGGCGCATTGCCAATTGCGGTCATGGCAGCACGCTCGAAGTTTTCACGCATCATTTTGCCAAAAGAAAATGCTAATGAAGCGGCGGTGGCCACATCGGCGCTCTCCTCGCCCTTGCGTGTCTATGGCGTTACATCACTTCAAGAAGCAATTGATGTGCTGCATGACTCTGCCGATATTCCGCCCACAACGATTGACCTTCAGGACTACCTGAATTCGCCACCTGCCTACGCCGTCGACTTTGCTCACATCAAAGGTCAGCAAGATGCAAAACGCGCTATGGAAATTGCTGCCGCTGGCGGTCATAACATCATCATGATTGGACCGCCCGGTAGCGGCAAAACTCTGCTTGCCAAAGCACTGCCGAGTATTTTACCACCAATGCTGTTTGAAGAGGCGTTAGAGACCACGAAAATTTATTCGGTGGCAGGGCTCTTGCCTCCGGGCACAGCACTTCTGACACAGCGACCCTTTCGCAGCCCGCACCACACCAGTAGCAGTGTGGCGCTGATTGGCGGTGGTGTCTATGCCAAACCCGGTGAAGTCAGCCTTGCGCATCACGGCGTGCTTTTTTTGGATGAACTGCCTGAATTTGCTCGCTCTACACTTGAAGTGCTGCGTCAGCCGCTGGAAGACCGCGAAGTAACGGTTGCTCGTGCCGCCATGTCAATCAAGTATCCAGCCAGTTTCATGTTGGTTGCCGCTATGAATCCCAGTCCAGCTGGCGCGCTACGCGATGAAGAGGGAAATCTGACATCTACACCGCAACAAATTCAGCGCTATCTTTCCAAAATTTCTGGACCACTTTTGGATAGAATTGATATTCACATCGATGTGCCGAAGGTCGATCACCATGCACTTTTGTCGAAAGACTCTGGCGAATGCTCTGCCACGATTCGTGAGCGCGTCATGAAAGCTCGAGAAATTCAGCAACGACGCTTCAAAGCCTATCGCGCTCAATCTATATTTTGCAATGCACAAATGAATACAGCGCTGATTAAAGAGTTCTGCCAGCTCGATGCCGCTAGTGAACAACGCCTTTTGGAGAGCATGAAACGCCTGAATTTGTCGGCACGCGCTTACGACCGCATCTTGAAAGTGAGTCGCACCATCGCTGACTTAGAGGGTTCCGAACGTATTCAAATGAAACATCTTGTTCAGGCAATCCAATATCGCAGTCTCGACAGAGAATATTGGCATACTTAACGCTCGCCGAGAAAACATTCTGGCTTCGAGCCCATGAAGAACAGTAACTTTGATACCATCAATTATTTGACTCAAATCCATCCAGTCTTTCTTGTGAAATCATTTACTCTTCTGTTTCTTTTCAGCGTTCTTTTTGCTCGTCCGCTCGCAGCGCAGGTTTATACCTTTTTTGAAAACCGTGCTATCACGCCTACTTCTCCACGCGCCTATCCGCACACTCACACGCGCAAGATTATCCCACTTGTGGGTCCGTGGAAAGTTATCTTGCCCAGCGGACTTGAGAGCCAAGTGGAAGTGCCGTGCGCATTCAGCTTTTCAAACAAAGTCACTTTTGAAAAATCTATTTTTCTCTCTAAGGACTTTGAGACGCGTGTGCTTACATTGGTTAGCGAGGGGATGGGGCAGTATTGCGAAATTTTTTTCAACGACCAATTTGTCGGTGCACATACCACAGCGGCACCTTTCAGCATGGATATTCCCAGCGAAATGCTACTCATTGGAGCTGAAAATAAACTTTCTATCGTGTGTAATAGCCGCCTCGACGCACCAAACAGCTTTCCACTTGCGCCGCAAGCCCACGATAAGCGCCGCTTCTCAGGTCTTTTCCGAAATCTTTACCTTGTTGCCTCCTCACCTATTCGGCTCAACGACGTTGACTTTGATTATCAAGTCTTCGATACCCTGATTGCTTCTGCATCGCGCACGCCTGCACCACGCGCTGAAGTTCAACCTTGTGTGCGGCTCAATTTGGAGGTCAGCATCAAGCAGTTCGACCTACGCGGGGTTAGGCTACCTACCGATTCACTTGGTCAGAAAACTCTGTTTGCCTCTGCACAACTTTTTCTTGACACCCTTGCCGTTAGCGATAGACTTGCTCTTGCCCGCTTTGAGGCTGAAAACAACTATGTCCTTCGCACCCGCACTTCGCTACTACTACTCAATGCCAAGCTCTGGCAACCTGACTTGCCGACACGCTACCGATTACATCTTCTTCTTACCAGCGCAAGAGGCGATACGCTGGATGACTTATCCTTTTCTCTTGGCTTCAGAACCGTAGGTTTTGCCTCGGGCAAATTTCAACTCAATCGCAAGCCCTTTTTGCTCAAGGGCTTACACATCAGCGAAGAAACTGAGCAAAGTGCCAATGTTCTTTCACCTGACGATATTTTGCGCGACCTTTTACTGGCTCGCAGCGCCGGGGTTAATGCGCTTCGCTTTACTGAAATTCCTCATCCTCTTTGGTATCGCTTCTCTGACAGCCTTGGCTTCTTGGTTTTTCTTGAGCTCCCTGTTCGCAACGTGCCCACCAGTCTTTTGATTAAGCCCAGTTTTTCGCAGCACGCTGAATCTGCCTTGCAAGAGACTCTTGCGCTCTCAAAGTTCAGTCCATCGGTCATCGGCTACGGTCTCGGCGAAGGTTTGGATTTGGAAGATGGACGCACAGAAATTTACTTGCAACACCTTTCGACCCTTATCAAAACTCACACTTCAAGTCTGGTGTATTTTACACCGAAAGTCTTACAGCCCAGCTTACTTTGGAAGTATTCGGATTGCATTGCTTTCTCCGACCTTGGCGGCTCGTTTGACGAGTTCAAGAAAAAATTTGTGCTTGCTCAAACCCTTGCAAGTGCAGAAAAACCTATTTTAGTCTCAAGCTATGGCACACTTGCCGAAAGCAACAACCACAATGGCTACGGCGACACGCGCTCACTGGAATATCAAGCCAAGTTTTTGCTCGATCGCTTCCGCACCATTGAAGAGGCTTACAATCAGGCACAGCCTATTGCTGGCGGTTTTGCCTACACGCTATGCGACTACCATTTTGCTATTGCGCCGCTTCTGCCTAATGAGGCACAAAACAAGTATCTGGCTACTTTTGGTGTGGTGTCGCTCAAGCGAGAAAAGAAAATGAGCTTTCAGATGCTCTCATCGCTCTACTTGGGTGAGCGCGTCACAAATCCTCCCATCGGTAGCCCGCGCCGGGAGTTTTCTCCATCGCTGATTTTGGCAAGCACATTTCTGACCACACTACTCGTCTATCTTATCAATGGCAATCGTCGGTTTCAGGAAAATCTGCAGCGTGCGCTTGTTCGCCCCGTCAATCTTTACATGGACATCCGTGACCAGCGCCTCTACACAATTTTTGACCCGCTTCTTCTACTTCTGATTCTATCGTTTATTTGGTCATCAATTCTGTCTGCATTCCTGCACAGCTTGCGCCTCAGTGAAGATTTGGATTTTTGGCTTTCTCATTTCATTCGCATACCCTTGCTGAAAGAGAGCATTAACTACCTTGTGCTTAACCCGCATGTAGCGATATTGGCTTTCGGACTTACTTTTTTCATACTCTCTTTGCTACTACCGCTTTTGGTGAAGTTCCTCATTGTGCTTGTTCGGCGCACGCAGGTTAGTTACTTGCAACTGTTCCATGTCTGGACTTGGGCATGTGCGCAGTGGGTGGTGTTAGTTTTCATTGCCGCACTGATTGACCGCTTGGAGAACAGTGCATTTAATTTTGTAGCATTTGTGCTATCACTGATTCTTTTTCTGCTCTCGTTTGCTCGCTTTCTGAGAGGTATTTCAGTTGTGGCAGAGCTCAATCGGTTTGCGGTTTCTTTTACAGGCTTTCTGCTTCTTTCTTTTGGCTTGCTTGCACTGTTTTACCTGTCAGATACTTTTAATCACACTTTGGCGTATTTACAGTATCATTACGACGGGCTTAAGACCTTTTCCATTCAACCCTAAAAACGCCGTGTCTTTTCCATGTTTCTTTCGCGTTTAGAAGTCTTTGGGTTTAAAAGTTTTGCGCAGCGTGTTCAGCTCAAATTTGATAGCGGGCTGACGGCGATTGTCGGTCCAAACGGCTGCGGCAAAACAAACATTGTCGATGCCATTCGCTGGGTATTGGGCGAACAAAAAACCAGCGTGCTGCGCTCCGACAAGATGGAAAATGTCATCTTTAACGGCACCAAAACTCGCAAGCCACTGGGCATGTCGGAGGTCTCAATTACGATTGAAAATACGCGCAATCTTCTTCCTACCGAGTATAGCGAAGTAACCATCACGCGTCGGCTCTACCGCAATGGCGAAAGTGAATACCTGCTCAACAAAGTGCCCTGCCGACTCAAAGACATCACTGACCTCTTTGCCGACACGGGCATGGGCAGCGATGCTTATTCCGTTATCGAGCTCAAAATGATTGAGCAAATTCTCTCCGATAATGCTGAAGAACGTCGCCGCCTGTTTGAAGAAGCGGCTGGCATCACCAAATACAAACAGCGCCGCAAACAAACCTTCAAAAAATTAGAGACCACTGCGCAAGATTTATCTCGTGTTCAGGATATTGTGTTGGAGGTCGAAAAGAAAGTTGCCTCGCTCGAACGCCAAGCCAAGAAAGCTGAACAAGCCCGCCAAGTGCGCGAAGAACTTCGCCAGCTTGAAATCGCCATCGCTGAGCGTGAGCTAGCTTCACTTCGCCAATTGAGCCTGCCGCTTACAGAAAAACTCTCTGCGCACGAGCAAGAAAAACTCGCCCTGACCGCTCAACTCGACATGCTCGATGCCGAAATCCAAGAAAAATCCAAATCGCTCCTCGACCTTGAAAAATCTTTAGCCAGCGTGCAGAAAGACATCAACCAAAAAACTGAACTTATCACCGCTACGGAAAAACAAATTCTTTCAAACGAAGAACGCCAGAAACTTCTCTCCGCAAACCTTTCGCGCGCACAGCAGGAACTCGATAGCATCCGACTCAAGCTCTCGGAACTCAACGAACGCAAACTCTCGCTCCAAGAAGAACTGCGGCTCAAAGAATCAGACCTTGCCCAGCAGCGAGAGGCTTTTGAGACCTGTCGCGCTGCCTTTGCCGCCGCCGAACAGCATCTGCGTGAGCAGCGCCAATCTATTGAAGCACTACGCGCCGCTTCTTCTGAACTCTCCAAAACCATCAGCACGCTGACTCTCGAGCGCCAAGCTCTTCTGAATCGCATTGAAAGTTTGGAGTCGCAGCGCCAGCAAAGCGACCTGCGCCGCAGTGAACTTGAGCAAAAGATTGCTGAACGGCGCTCACAAATGCAGACACTCACACAAGAACTCGAGACGGCACGCACTGCACTCAGCGAACGCATTGCCACTCTCGAGAGTGCTAAAACGCGCCGCAGCGAACTGCAAGCCGAACTGGAAGTCGAAAAGGAAAAACTTCTGCACTTGCGTAGCACACGCGATGCCACACAAAATCGCATTGCCTTTCTTCAATCGCTCTTGGAAAGCTATGAAGGTCTGCCAGAAGGCGTGAAGTTTTTGGACCTCGAACAACACAAGCGCTTCGGACTTGGCAGCCTTGCCGACCTTGTCTCAACAGACAATGACTACAAACTTGCCCTTGCTGCCGCTCTTGGTGATTCGCAAAGCTACTACATCTCCCGCACGCTCGAAGATGCCCTGCAAGCTATCGCCGCACTTCAAGCCGCTGGCAAAGGCAAACTCACTTTCGCCCTGCTGGATAGACTTTCTCAACACCTACAGCCTGTTTCTGCTTTCCCAAGCAACCTTCTGCGCCTCGTCGATGTCGTGCGTGCCGCACCAGAGATTCGCCCTGTCTTGGATATTCTAATTGGTCATGTCGTTGTTGCTTCAGATTTGGAGCAGGCAATGCAGATTGCATCGGCGTATCCTCATCTTGAAGTGGTTACGCGGTCGGGCGAAAAAATCAGTGCGCGTGGTTTCATTCGTGGCGGGAGCATCAAGGAGTCGGAAGGTATACGCATCGGCAAACAAGAAGAACTGGCTCAACTGCTCGAGCAACAACACGCCATCAGTCAGAGCATTCTTTCAACCGAACAGCGCATTCAAGCCTTGCAACAAGCAATTTCTGACATCAACATCACGGCTTTAGAGCAAGAGATTCGCCGTGCTGAACAAAGCGTTATTGAACTTGAAAAACGCCTTTCACAAGCTGACTTTGAATGCAACTCGTTTGAGAAAGAAATCACCGACTTGCATGCTCGTCTTGCTTTGCTTGCCGAAGAGCGTCAGCAATTTGAGCAGTCTTTGTCGTCGCTTCAGCCTGAACTTGCTGCGCTTCAGTCGCGCTTGCACACTCTGCAGCATGAGCTTGAAGAACGCTTAAGCACCCTTCAGCACTCTGAGCAAACGCTTCAAGCCGAAAATGCCACCCTTCAGGAAAAAAGCCTTCAACTCAAAGAGTGCGAGTTTAGTGTCGAAAAACTGCGCACCACGATGCAAAACCTTGAGCATGAACGCAATAGCATCATTCGCCAGCAGCAAAAATTGCATGCCGAAAGTGAGCAAAGCAAAGATGAGATTTTCCGGCTGCAGAGTGAGCTGGAAACCATGAACGACAATCTCAAACGGCTCTACGAAGAGCGTGCACTCGTGCAACATCGTTGCCATGAGCTTGAAGGACTTGTCTCCACGCACCGAGCAGACATCAACCAAAGCGAAGCCAAGCTGCGCGACCTTTCACGCCAGCGCGAGGTGGTCTCTCAGATGATTTTGGAATTTCAGCAGCAGCTTTCCCAGTATGCACTCAAAGCCGAACATCTTCGCACCGTGATAAAAAATGAGTATGATGTCGAGCTCGAGGAAAAAACCTTCGCCGCCGACGATACCTTTGAGATGCAAGCCGCACAAGAGCGCGCTGTGCAACTTCGACAAAAACTCAAGTCGCTCGGTCTTGTCAATGAACTTGCACTTCAGGAGTATGAGGAAGAAAAAAAGCGGCTTGATTTTCTTATCTCGCAGCGCGATGACCTATTGCAAGCTGAAAAACAGCTCCGCGACACCATTGAGGAAATCAATCGCACGGCGCTTGAACTTTTCAACAAAACTTTTCAACAGATTCGCCAGAATTTCATCAACATTTTCCGTGAGCTCTTTAGCGAAGGCGATGAAGCTGACCTTATTTTGCAAGATGCTGACGACCCCTTAGAAGCCGATATTCAGATTATTGCCAAACCCAAGGGCAAGCGTCCACAATCTATCACGCTGCTATCGGGCGGTGAAAAAACTCTGACAGCAACTGCTTTGCTTTTTGCCATTTACCTTGTCAAGCCCAGCCCCTTCTGCATTCTCGATGAAGTTGATGCGCCGCTCGACGATGCCAATATCGACCGCTTTGTCCGCCTGCTCAAAAAATTTGCAACGGATACGCAGTTTATCATTGTTACACACAACAAGCGCACCATGGAAGCTGCCCAGACACTCTACGGCGTTACTATGGAAGAAGAAGGTGTCTCGAAACTTGTCGCCGTGCGTCTCGAAGACATAGAGAAAAATTAATTCATATGTGCAGATGAGGCATAAGCTCGTTCTCTTTGACATTGATGGCACGCTGCTCAAGGTCGAAGGCGTCAGTCGCAATGCGCTGATTGATTCGCTCAAAAGCGTCTATGGCACAGCAGGCTCTGCCTATACGCATGATTTTGCTGGTAAGCTCGACAGTGTCATCATCTCTGAAGTCATGCGCGCCGCTGGATTCAATGATGAACAAATTGCCCGTGGCTTTCAAGAAGTCAAACAAACTTACATTCGGCTCTTCAAAGCACGCGTCACTGCCGCACATATCAAGGTCATGGTAGGTGTGGTTGAGTTGCTGGAACGCTTGGCACAGTGCAAATACGTGACACTTGGTCTGCTAACCGGCAATTTTGAAGAGTCTGGTCGATATAAAGTTGCCTTGCCCAATCTTAACCACTACTTTCCGTTTGGTGCCTTTGCCGACGATGCCCAGACGCGCAACGAACTCCCACCGATTGCTGTCGAGCGTGCGTATGCCTACACTGGTCGGCGCTTCGAAGGCAAAGATGTGGTCATCATTGGCGACACACCGCACGACATTACCTGCGCCAAAGTTCTCGACTCCAAGTCTATTGCCGTTGCCACCGGTTTTTACAACGAAGCGCAACTGCGCGCCCACTCACCAGACCATGTCTTTAGCAACCTCGCCGATACTGACGCCGTCTTAGAAACTATTCTTTCACCATGAGTGCAACCACACTGTCTGTGCGCGGCGTGCTGGATACTTTACCGCCCGACAAATCCATTTCCCACCGTGCTGCGCTCATTGCTGCTCTTGCTCGGGGCACTTCTCACATTGAGAACTTCTCGGCTGGGTTTGACAACCAAACTACGCTCCACGCTTTGCGCCAAGTTGGCGTCGAGTTTGAGCAGACTATTCACCCCGATGGGCGTCGCAGTGTGGTCATTCGTTCCAACGGTCTTTGGAGTCTTAAACCGCCATCTGCGCCGATTGAGTGCAATAATTCTGGCTCGACGATGCGTATGCTTTCTGGCATTTTGGCGGCACAGCCTTTTTCCTCAACCCTGCTTGGCGATGCTTCTCTGATGCGGCGCCCGATGCGGCGTATTGCCGAACCGCTTTCAAAAATGGGCGCAAAAATTGAACTTTCTGCCGCTGACACTGCCCCAATTCACATTCATGGCTCAAAAACGCTGCAACCAATTTCTTATGCGTCACCAATTGCCTCGGCGCAAGTCAAGTCGGCTATTATCCTTGCCGCTTTGCACGCCGATGGCATTAGCGAAGTAATTGAACCAGCCCGCTCACGCAACCACACCGAATTGATGCTTGGCTTGGAGACGGAGACCCTTAGTGACGGTCGCTACAAGGTCAAAATCAAAGGTCAAATGGAACCACTGGCACAAGACTATGTAATTCCTGCCGACCCTTCTGCAGCTTGCTTTATCATCGCCTTTGCTTTGCTTGCCTCTCGTTCAGAGTTGGTCTTAAAAAACGTCTGTCTCAATCCCACGCGTGTGGCTTACTTGGATTTGCTTCGTGCTGCGGGCGCTGCGCTCACGATTGAAAATCTGCACTACTCGGGCGGCGAGCCTATCGGCGATATTGTGCTTTCCAATTCTTCTCTTTCCTCTCCTTTGAACATCTCTGGCGAGCCACTGGTGGCATGCATCATTGATGAAATTCCTATGCTGGCTGTGCTTTCTGCACTTGCAACCGAGCGCTTTTCGCTCTCCGATGCCAAAGAACTGCGCACAAAAGAGTCAGACCGTATTGCCGCACTGGTCTTGAACTTGCGCGCACTTGGCTTTGCTTGTGAAGAATACGCCGACGGTTTTCGAGTGCTCGGGCGCGAAAAAATTCCGACCACGAAGGTTCGCATCGACACCTTCCATGACCACCGCATTGCCATGAGCTTCCACATTGCCTCATATTTCTCTGGCGCCGACCTTGCGCTCTCCGAACAGTCTTCAGTTAGTGTCTCCTTTCCAAATTTCTTTCAAACCCTTCAGATGCTCATTCACTCTTAGTTGTGTTGATAAATGAGTGTGTAGGTTTTTTGCACTGTTCTGTTACTTGTCTTTTGTCATTCTGAACAACAGCGAGTAATCGATTATGGGATGCTTCACTTCGTTCAGCATGACAGACCAGCTTCGCATTCTTCGTGAGTATCTTGGTGCGCTTTGTGGTTTGCTTACCTCACCCTAACCCTCTCCTTGGGAGAAGGAATTTGCTTCTTGTCCCTCTCCTATTTTGTAGGAGAGAGATGTCTGCAGAGCAGACAGGGTGAGGTGCCATTCCGAGCCAGAGCGAGGAATTGTCAACTCAACCTATGGTTGTGAGCTTTGAACGAACTAATAAATGCGTTAGATTTTGCAGGCAAACACTAAATCTGCACGAAGTATGCTATACAATCGTCTCATCCGCATAATTGAAAATCATGCGGAGTCTCTTACCCAATCTTGGATTCGTGAGGTCAAGACAAACGAAGCGACAAAAAGCTACCGCAATTTTCCTGACTCAGTCCTGCACGATTCTGTCTATGACATCTACAGCCGCCTGAGCTATTGGCTCAAAAAGGAAGAGTCGACGCTTGAAGACATTGCAGAGTTTTTCATCTTGCTCGGTCGCGAGCGCGCCAAGCAAGGGTTCAAACTCAGTGAGGTCATTTACTCAATTATCCTTGCACGCGTAGAACTCTGGAACTATATCAGCAATCAAGGTCTCTTTGAGGATAGCATGGAACTGCATCGCGCTTTAGAATTTTCACAGCGCCTGAATTATTTCTACGACAAGGCGATTTACTTTGCCACCGTGGGCTTTGAAACCGTCGGTGAAGATGAATCTTCAATGAAGCGAAAAGGTAGCCTGTTTGAAGCGTTCTTTGGAGCTTTCCGCATCTCACCAACGGTCAGCAGCACAGTATCGTCAAAAACATAAGCTTTCTGCAGCTTATGCATCGCGCTGCAGCATGATGTTAGAGTAGGTATCTCTTGACCTTCAATCTACTTGCCAACCATGACTAAGAATCACGCTGTTCAGGTCTCTTTTGCGCAAGAAGAGCTAGTCTCAAAAGTCGATGAGCTCTTGCAGCGAGATGTCAAAATGCTGGGTAACCTGCTAGGTCAAACACTGGTCGAGCAAGAAGGCGAAGCCTTTTTACAGCTGGAGGAAAAAGTGCGCCTTCTTTGTAAGGAAATTCGCATCGGGAAAAAGGATGAACTTCGCGCTGAACTCATGCAACTTTTGGAGTCGCTCTCAATAGAGGAAGCTGGCAAGTTGGTGCGTGCCTTTGGTACATTTTTTCACCTAACGAATGTTGCCGACCAAGTCCATCAAGCCCGCCGTGACCTTGACACACTGCGCCAACTTTCTGAAACTGGACAACCGCCTTTTCTTGAGGGTTCCATTTACGATGTCATTCGCCGCTTCAAGCAAGATGGTTTTACAGCTGAAGAATTGCAAAACCTGTTTTCCAATCTCTCGATTGAGCCGACGCTGACAGCCCATCCTACTGAGGCAGCTCGTCAGAGCGTGCTGCTCAAGCGCCGTAATATCGCCACACTCCTAGAGCGACTCAATCAGCCAAACTTGCCCCCGCTCGAGCACGACGCTATCATCGAAGAACTGGCAGCTATTATCACTGCTCTGTGGCAAACCGATAATGTTCGCGAAGGCAGCCTGACCGTCTTCGAAGAAGTGCGCAATCAGCTCTATTATCTTGAAAATATCTTCTGGCATGCTTTGCCCAAACTCTATGCTGACCTTGAAAAAGCCTTAGCTCAGTTTTACCCCGACTACACATTTCATATTCCGCCGTTTTTACGCATTCGTTCATGGACAGGCGGCGACCGTGATGGGCATCCATTTGTTACGCACGAAGTTACACGCTCGACCCTGCGCTTTCTCAAGTCTGAAATCTTGAAGAAATACATTCAGGCCGTTGAAGCCGCTGTCATTGAGCTTAGCTGTTCAATAAATCGTGTGGCAGTCTCTGAAGAGCTCTTGGCTTCTATTCAGCGCGATGAAGCCGCCTACGGTCGCCACGCTATTGAAGCTGGCTGGGCTGGACGCAATTTCAATGAGCCCTATCGCATTAAGCTGCGTTATGTGTCGTATCGACTTTCTCAAACTTTAGCATCTTTGGAATCGGAAAACTGGCTTGTAGGCGCTTACCACAGTGAGGAAGAGTTTCTGGAAGATTTGCGTCTGATTGAGCGTAGCCTCATTGCCAACAAAGGTGAGCGCATTGCTAATGCACAAGTGCGCAAGCTCATTCGCTGCGTGGAGGTTTTCGGCTTTTCGTTTTTTACACTCGACATTCGTCAGCATAGCAGTGTTCATACTTGCGCACTTGATGAAATTGTCTCGCACTTACGGCTTTCTCCTACACCGTATTCAGCGATGGATGAAATGCAAAAGCGCTGCTGGTTGTCCCAAGAAATTCAGAGTCGCCGACCTTTAGTGCCCTACAAGCTCGATTTTTCCGAAGAAACCAACGAAGTGATACGCACTTTTCGCCAAATTCGCCGCTCCCTTGAGTCCATCAGTCGCCGTGCCATCGATACTTACATCGTCAGCATGACTTCTGAAGTCAGCCACATTTTGGAAGTGATGCTCTTTGCCAAAGAAGCTGCTCTGATTCGCCACACTGACCATGATGAACTGCAAAGCGACCTCAATATCGTGCCGCTTTTTGAAACCATTGAAGACCTTCGCAAAGCCGACAAATTCATGAGCGAACTTTTCGAACTGCCCGTCTATCAAAAGCAGTTGCGCGCACGCGGCATGCTCCAAGAAGTCATGATTGGTTATTCAGATTCAAGCAAAGATGGCGGATTGCTTACCTCGAATTGGGAGCTTTACAATGCACAACTTCGCCTCAAAGCCTGTGCCGAGCGCTATGGTGTCAAACTCAAACTCTTTCACGGACGTGGAGGCACTGTTGGGCGCGGCGGCGGTGCACCAGTTCATCAAGCCATACTGGCGCAACCCAAAGGCACTATTGACGGCAGAATCAAACTGACCGAACAAGGCGAAATCATCTCATCCAAATACGCTACCCCGCACATTGCTACACGCAATTTGGAACTGACCACCACTGCTGTGATGATTGCCTCTCTTAACGCTACGCACGACCCCGACCCTAAACCTGAATGGCTCAATACGATGGCAGAAATGTCTCAAGCCGCTTTCAAAGCCTACCGTGCCTTCGTCTATGATAACCCTCATTTTGTCAAGTATTTCTATGAAGCTACGCCAATTGAAATTATTAGCGACATGAAAATTGGCTCACGCCCCTCTCGTCGCCGCAATGCCCAACGCATTGAAGACCTTCGCGCCATTCCTTGGGTGTTTGCATGGAATCAAAGTCGCGCTACTCTACCTAGTTGGTTTGGTGTAAGCGATGGAATCGATGCAGTGCTTGCCAGTGGCACCCCTATGAGCCTACTTCAAGAGATGTATGCAGAATGGCGATTCTTCAGAACCTTAATCGATAGCATGCAAATGTCTCTTTCCAAGTGCGATATTCGAGTGGCGGCAGAATATGCCAAACTGGTTAGTGACACCGCAATTGGACAAGAGATTTTCCACGCCATTGAAACACGCTTTCACCACACTATTGACCTTCTTTGCACTATCACCAATCAGCGCATGCTATTGGAGAACAATCCTGCCCTGCGTCGCTCAATACGTGCAAGAGAGCCCTACATCGACCCGCTGAGTTATATCCAAGTCATCGCCATGAAAAAATATCGCCAGTCCGAAAACGAAGATGAACGCAAACAGCTTCTTGCCGTCTTGCGAGACTCTGTGAATTCGATTGCGGCAGGCATTCGTAACACGGGCTAAACTTGCGTATTCCATTTGCCCGAAACTTTTTTCATTTTGACCTTGTAAAGTAGATTAGTTCAGCAGGTTAATCCTTCCTTGGAGGTTGTATGAAGTTTGTGCGCCCGATTCTTGCCGCTCTGCTGCTTGCCTTCGGTCTTAGTGGCTGCTACACCAAGTTTTTCGCTGATGACGATGTTCGTCCGACCTCTCGCACCTATGCTGAGCCAATTTACTCCTCCGACGTGCCAGAAGGCGAAGCCACCGTGATGATTCAGGAGTATATCGTGCCTGACCTATATCTGACATGGCGCACATGGGGGTTCTCTCCGTTTTGGTATGAGCCATGGTTTGACCCATTTTTTGCTTCTCCGTGGTGGCCTGTCGGTTATACATGGTCGTATGCCTGGTTGCCATATTGGGCTCCACATCGTGCGTGGTACTGGAATGGATACTTGGGCTGGAACAGCTGGGGGTGGTTTCAGCCTCTCTTTTGGGGCAGTCCAAATGCTGTGATTTTACCTGTTTTTCCTGCTTCGGCTTATAGCACTTATAGCAGCACCATGCGTCAGTTTGGTCGGATTCGCCAAGGGTCTCTTTTGCCTGATGCGGTTCAGACGCCTCGCGATATGGAAACCGTCAGCCCTAATCGCTCATCCTCTGAAGTTGCACCTGATAAACGTGCTATTCAGCGCTCGGTGTCTCGTAGCTACCACACGCTGCCTCGTATCAGCACAGACATCAATAGCATCAATAGCTCTTCCAGTTCTTCATCGGGATTGCGACCATCTACTTCTTCTGGCTCTACGATTCAACAAAGTAGCGGCTCTCTACCAAGCCGCTCCTCGTCGGGCAGTTCATCGCCAAGTTCAACTTCAGGCACACGCACATCGGGCAGGAACCGTCAACCATAAAAGGTTTTGCTTATGCGGATTTTGCTGACTGTTTTCATGCTTCTACTCATTTCACTTTCGGGCTGCATGAGCTACACCGTGCTTTCTCACCCTGAAGTAGAAGTCTATGATGAACAGCTTGGGAAATATGTCTTCGAAGAGGTTACACTGGCTTCAAATTGTCGCAGTTGTCATCAGCACGTAGCAAATAAGTTTGATGTTTATCGTCGCTTGCTGCGCACGCCTTCTTCTTCATCGAGTCTCGAGAAAATTGATTTGCTTCAGGTGCGTGCCATGCCCGAGTTGCGCGGCTATGAGAATTATCTATACTCTGATTTTGGCAGTTACTACTATGCTGCATGGTGGTTTAACCCTATTATCGTGGAATCTGGGTTTTATGCTTCATCTTCAGCACTCTCTGCTACGTCAGCTACTGAGCGAGTTCGTCAAAGTTATCGTCGTTCATCTGGGCGCCTGCCGTCTGGTCATGTCTCCACAGCTGGTGCTCCTGCAGCCAGTAGCGGTACATCTGCATCATCGTCTACCTCGCCTGTTTCAACAGCTGCGACACCTGTCACTGGCTCATCTGCATCATCTCAACCTGACGAGCGACGCTCTTCTTCCAACAGCGATGCGCTACTCAACTCGTCGCAACGCTCTGCTCAATATGGCGTATCTCAGCCCGACTCTGTGTTGCGCTCCGCTGGTCGTCAAAGGGAGTAGCTCTCTTAAATTGCACCATGTTTTGACTTAAATTGATGCCTGTTGCAATGCCTCAAACTTGCATTTTGCTTTTCTTCACTCTGCTTTTTGTGCCAGTCTTATATGCTCAAAATGAAGTTGATGCCCTGCGTCAGGCACAACGAGGTAATGGGATTGGAGCACGCGCCCTTGCTATCGGTCCAGCTTATAGTGCTATCTCTGACGACTACGCTGCTGCGTTTTTCAATCCCGCTGGGCTTGGACAAATCAAGCGGTTTGAAGCCACCATAGGTTTTGACTTTTTCGACTACAGTACCAATGCGGTTTATCTCAATACTAGCAACACGGCTGCCAAATCGGGCAATACGCTCAATAGCATTGGACTTGTTTTGCCTTTCCCAACTTATCAGGGCAGTTTTGTGGTCGCACTAGGCTACAATCGCTTGCAGAATTTTCGTGCCGTGCAAAATGTCTCGGCTTTTAATCCTTCAGGCAGCATTAGTGATTGGTTTCTGACCTTTACACCGCGCTTTGATGCTCAACAGCGGATTTTGCTTACCGATGTCGGTGCTCTGGCTTTCAACCATTACCTGATGAGTGACCGCAATGGGCAGTATGTCGAGCCACTCATCAATCGTGGGCAGGTGTTTCAGCGCTCTGATTTGCTTGAAGATGGTGGGAGCAATGCCTTCTCCATCTCTGCAGCAATTGAAGTTGCACCCGCACTGTTTGTCGGCGCAACACTCAATGTGGTATCTGCCTCTTACACATTCAGCCGCGATTTTTCTGAACGCGATGACAACAATGTTTATCCAAATTTTATTTCCCTGACCCTATCGGAGAGCTTCGAGACCCAGACTTCTGGCGCAAATCTCATGGTTGGTTTGCTCTACCGCCCTGACTCGCATTGGCGGCTTGGACTGACTCTGCAGACACCATCATGGCTGAGCTTGAAAGATGAGTTTAACACGAGTCTGCAAACACGCTATGAGCGTCCGCCAGATGGCGCCACTCGTGCCGTCTTCAACGATGCCCTTCCAAAAGGCACACTCGAATATCGGCTACAAACCCCCTGGGTCTTTGGCGCCAGCTTATCGTTTGAGGAATCGTTTTTTACTCTCGGTGCCCAAGTCAGCTACCGCGATTGGACTCAACTTTCTTACAGCAGCGACGCAGTTTCATTTGCAGAGCTCAATCGCACCATTACTTTAGAGCTTAAAGGTGCATTCGGCTTCGCATTTGGACTTGAATTGCGCCCTCCATTCCTGCCAATGCGACTGCGTGCTGGCTACGGACTTGAGCAATCTCCATTTCAGTATCGTTTGAGCGACACCCCAAACGAGCGAATTTCCACATCGCTGGCTGATGCGCGTCAGACTTTTAGCTTCGGTGCGGGGGTTCTTTTCCAGCAAACGCTTTCGCTCGATGTCGCTTACCTCTTTTCCACGCAGGCTGTGCAAGGCAGATTGTATAGCGGTTCCCGCCTTGTTGAGGAAACGGTGCGCAATAGCAATCTCATTATCACAGCAAGTTTTCGTTTCTGATAGCGCACAGAGCAAACTGTATTGCGGGTAATTTTAGCCGTCTTCACGGAGGCGCATGCACAACGGCAATTTTGACTTTTGAGCATGCAAAAAATCGGACAGGTGCAATAGCACTACTACAAAGAGGGTTTTGTGCATCCGCTAGGATTCGAACCTAGGACCCGCTGATTAAGAGTCAGCTGCTCTACCAACTGAGCTACGGATGCAAAAACTTTTTGCTCTGCCAGCGCTCATTTGCCAGAGTCATTTGCTGGCGCAACATTACCTTTTGGTAAGCTACTAGATGAAGGTAGCGACGGCAAAACTGGTGCAGTCTTCGGCGCATTCTTCTGAATGATGCTTTCCGAAGGCTGGTCGTCTTTGCCCAAGCGGGTGGTAAATTCTGCTACCACGCATAACAGCATGAAGATTACGGCAAGGTATGTGGTTGTACGGCTCAAAATGTCCGCCGTGCGTCGCACGCCTAACATTTGCGCCGCTCCCATCCCTATGCCAAACGCACTGGCTAACCCCGACCCTTTGCTGCTTTGCAGAAGAACGACTAAAATCAATAAAATTGAAACAATAATCGTAAGACTAACAACAATGATATGCGCTGTATGCATGTTCTCACTCGATTTTTAGAGACAAAATTTAATAAGCAAACTTAAATTTGTCAAAAGCTCGTATGATGTCTGAACTTGGCAAATCTCTCATCTTTCTTGGTGCACTTCTGCTTGTGATTGGATTTTTGCTTTATCTTGCACCAAAAGTCTCTTTGCTTAATTGGTTTGGTCGCTTGCCACTTGACTTCAAAATTGAGCGAGAAAACTTCAGTTTTTATTTTCCGTTGGGCACATCTATTGTGATTTCTGTCTTGCTTTCTTTGGTGTTCTACCTTTTGCGCAAGTTTTCGGAGTAAGTGAGCTTTCTGCAGTCTATGCTCCAAATTTGGTGTGCTGGTGGATTTTTGTTATCCAGCTCTGCCGTTGTTAGTTCCTGAACAAAAACCTCACTGTTTATGTCGCATACTATTACACTGCTGCCCGGCGATGGTATCGGTCCTGAAATTACGCGCGCAGTCAAGCGTATTCTTGCCGCTACAGGCGTCAAAATTGAGTGGGAAGAATACCTTGCTGGCAAAGCCGCCGTTGAAAAATATGGCGACCCCCTCCCAAAAGAAGTGCTTGATTCCATTCTGCGCAACAAAGTTGCACTCAAAGGACCGCTCACCACTGAAGTTGGGAAGGGCTTTAAGTCGGTCAATGTGCAACTGCGCAAAGCCCTTAACCTTTATGCCAACCTACGTCCTGTGAAAACCTTGCCTGGTTCTGGCGCCAAATACGAAGGGGTTGATATTGTTGTCGTTCGTGAAAATACCGAGAGCCTTTACGCTGGTATAGAAAACGAAATTGCCCCCGGCGTCATTCAAGCCTCGAAGATTATTACGCGCGAAGCCTCTACACGCATTGCCAAGTTTGCCTTTGAATATGCTCGCACACATCAACGCAAGAAAGTCAGTGCCATCCATAAAGCCAACATCATGAAGCTCGCTGATGGGCTTTTTCTGCAATGCTGTCAAGAGGTCAGCAAAGATTACCCCGAAATTCAATACGAGGAAGTCATTGTGGATAATTGCTGCATGCAACTTGTGCTCAATCCCACACGCTTTGATGTGATGGTACTTGAAAATCTGTATGGTGACATCATCTCGGATTTGTGCGCAGGTTTGGTTGGCGGTCTGGGTGTAGTGCCCGGTGCTAACATTGGCACAGAAGCTTGTGTATTTGAGGCGGTTCATGGCTCTGCACCGGACATTGCTGGCAAGGGTATTGCTAATCCGACCGCTATGCTACTTTCAGCCGTGATGATGTTGCAGCACATTCATGAGCACCATGCTGCTGAACGCATTTTGAATGCTATCTACCGCGTAATGGGCGAAGGCAAGGTTCTCACGCCCGACCTAAAAGGCACAGCCACTACAGAACAGTATGCCGATGAACTGATTAAGTATATTGCGTAGTTTAAGGCATTGACTTTTTTCAATGCTGTACCAACTCTGAGTTTATGTCGATTGTTCTTAGCGCCCACAATTTGACCAAAACTTACCGTAGTGGCGAAGGCTTTTTGACTGTTCTAAACAATGTATCGTTTGAGCTTTCCGAAGGCGATTCCTGCGCAATTGTTGGACCATCGGGAAGCGGCAAAACCACACTCTTGGGCATCTGCGCTGGATTAGACCGGCAAAGTTCTGGCTCGGTGACGCTTTGCGGCATTGTGCTCGATACGCTTAGCGAAGATGCTCGCGCCAAAGTGCGCAATCAATTTGTTGGCTTTGTCTTTCAGAACTTCCAACTCATTCCCACACTGACTGCATTGGAGAATGTGATGGTGCCAATGGAGCTACGCGGCGACAAGCAGGCGCGACGCGACGCCATCATGCTCTTAGAGCGAGTGGGCTTAGCTCACCGCCTTTCACACTATCCAGCGCAACTTTCCGGTGGCGAACAGCAGCGCGTGGCCATCGCTCGTTCTTTCATCAATCGCCCCAAAATTCTTTTCGCCGATGAACCAACTGGCAACCTTGATGCTGAAACCAGTGAAAAAATCGAAGACCTGCTCTTCGAGCTCAATCGCGATAGTGGCACCACACTTGTCATTGTTACGCACAACCTTGAGCTTGCTCAAAAAACTCAGCGCATCATTCGCCTGAAAGGCGGTACGGTAATTAGCGATGAACGCATCTCTCCAGCCAAAGCTACGGCACGCCTTGATGCCTCTGGTGAAATTTAATGGTATGAATGACGATGCTTTTTGATTCATTTGTTTGGAAAATGGCTTGGCGCGACAGCCGCACTCATCGGCGTAAGTTGCTCTTGTTCATGTCATCAATTGTGCTGGGCACAGCCGCACTTGTCGCCATTACATCGCTTGGCGAAAACCTGCAACGCGCTGTCAGCGAACAAGCCAAATCGCTTCTGGGTGCAGACCTACAGTTTGAATCGCGTCAGAAATTTTCTCCTGCCATCGAGCGCCTTATTGACTCACTTGGCGAACACTCACGCGAAGTGAGTTTTTCATCCATGGCGTATTTTGTCAAGAGCGGCGGCACACGCTTCTCACAAATTCGCGCCCTGCAAGGCAACTTCCCCTATTACGGCGCCCTCACCACTGAACCCGAAGACGCCGCCATCGCTTTCCGCAAAGGGTTTCAAGCCTTGGTCGATGAAACGCTGATGATTCAATTCGGTGCAGAAGTTGGCGACACTATCAAACTTGGTGAGGCTTACTTTAGAATCGCTGGTATTCTCAAGGAAGTTGCAGGCGAAGCCGTTGTAACTGCATTGGTCGGACCGCGCATCTACATTCCCCTTGAAACTTTGCCCGATACGAAGCTCATTCAATACGGCAGTCGCGTCACATACAAGGCGTATTTCAAGTTTCCGCCAGAGAAAGACATAGTTGCCCTTACCACTTTGCTTCGCCCCATACTCGAGAAAGAACAGGTTTCTCTGACCACTGCTGAAGCTCGTCAAGCCTCGCTTGGTCGCAGCATCGATAATCTCTACCGCTTTCTGAATTTGGTTGGCTTTATTTCACTTTTGCTCGGTGGCGTAGGAGTTGCCAGCGCAATCAATGTGTATGTCAAACAAAAACTTAGCACCATGGCTGTTCTGCGCTGTCTTGGCGCCAGTGCGGGACAAACTTTTTTCATCTACCTCATTCAAGCTGCTGCCATGGGACTCGTGGGGTCGGTGTTGGGTGCCGCTCTCGGTTTTGGCGTGCAATTTCTTTTGCCTTCGCTTTTGGGCGATTTTCTGCCTATCAAACTCTCGCTTTCGCTTTCGCCGAAAGCCATGTTGCAAGGCTTAGGCATTGGACTTGGACTTTCACTTGCATTTGCACTTTTGCCACTGCTTCGCATCCGCAAGGTCTCGCCGCTGCTTGTGCTGCGCGCCGCATTTGAAGATTCAGCTATTCCCAAAGATGCGCTGCGCTGGCTTGTCTATGCACTCATCGCTGGTTGCATTTTGCTTTTTTCTATCTCACAGACGGCATCGTTACGCACAGGCTGGCTCGCTGGTGTTTTCTTTGCTCTCTCTATTGGGGCGGCACTTGGGCTACTGGCTCTTGTGGCTCAACTTTTAATGCGTCTGGCACGCGCATTTTTTCCCGCATCATGGAGCTATGTGTGGCGTCAAGGATTGGCAAATCTTTACCGCCCGAACAATCAAACTTTGGTGCTGATTGTCTCGCTTGGACTGGGCACATTTCTTATCTCTACGGTCTATCTTTCGCAAATCACCTTGCTCGGTGAAGTTGCGCTCTTGGGTCGCGGCAATCAGCAACCAAACATGGTGATGTTTGATATTCAATCTGACCAAAAGCATGATGTCGAAAACTTGGTGCGCGCCTTTGGCATGCCTGTGCTGCAGACCATCCCCGTTGTAACCATGCGCCTACATGCGCTCAACGGCAAAATTTTGCAGCAGGATACAACCATTTCCGAAAACTCTTTTTTGCGTGCTGAATTTCGTGCCACTTATCGCGACTCGCTGCTCGAGACGGAGCAACTTGTTGCTGGTCGTTTCATTGGCAAAGTCAATCCTGAACAAGATTCTGTGTTGATTTCTGTGTCCGATTTTTTTGCTCAAAGTCAAGGGCTGAAAATTGGTGATGAGCTGGTCTTTGATGTGCAAGGCGTATTGGTCAAAACCTACATCGGCAGCATTCGCAGGGTCGATTTTCGGCGCGTGCAGCCAGCCTTTACTTTGCTTTTCCCGGATGGTGTGCTCAACGATGCGCCGCAGTTTTACGCACTGGTTACACGAACGCCTTCGGCTGAAGTCTCCGCTAAAGTTCAGCAAGCCGTTGTGCAGGCTTTTGCGAATGTCTCTATCATTGACCTTGCACTGATTATTCGCACACTTGACACCATTCTTGACAAAATTTCTTTAGTGATTCGCTTCATGTCGCTCTTTAGCATTTTCACTGGGTTGAGTGTTTTGGCAGGTGCTGTGCTGACCAGTCGTTACCAGCGCATGAAAGAAAGTGTGCTGCTGCGCACGCTTGGCGCCAGCAAAAAGCAGGTTACGCAGATTATGGTTGTGGAGTATGTGTTTTTGGGCAGCTTTGCGGCAATTTCTGGTTTTGCGCTTGCGCTTCTTGGCAGTTGGGCGTTAGCGTATTTCGTGTTTGAGACGGTATTTTTGCCTTCGCTCTTACCGTTAGGTCTTGGCTTTTTTGTGATTGTGGGTCTTACGGTTCTGATTGGGATTCTGATTAGCCGCGATGTTGTCAGCAAGCCGCCCCTTGAAGTGCTCCGTCTTGAAGCGTCGTAACGCTGACCGTTTTGTTTGCTCACGGATGTTATTCATGCTGCGTTAGTTCATCAAACTTGGCTAGGAGCTTTTCTTTTTTTGCGGCAAGATTTGGCTGCGCATCAATGTAGAGCGAGAGCGCCTCACGCATGGTTTTAGCGTGCGCCACAGCTCGGCGATATGCTTCCCTTTCATTTCTCTCCTCTGGCACTTGAAACTGAATTGGCAAAAGATTAAACGCTGAATGCATCATGTCGCGAATTTTTTTGAAATCAATGTGGCGCTGCTGCTCTCTTCGACATGATATTATCATGCGCACAATTGCATCTTGGACATTATACTTTTCCAGCATTTGACAAATCTTCTGCTCAATCTCACTATGCTCTTTTACTTCTCTGACATCTATTTCTATGGTGAGCATTCGGCGTGCTGGGGTTGGCACATGGCGATAGGTTGCGCGTTTTTGCTCGTCAATTTCTACGATAACAAATCCTTTTGGGTCTTTTTCTTCCGAGAATGTGATGCGCTCAATACTGCCTGAATACACCACTGGCGGTTCGCCGCGCTCTGCTGCGCCCGGATTCAGGTCTTGATGCTTGTGAATATGCCCCAAAGCGACATAGCTAAACTCTCGCTTTGCCACAGACGCCACACTAAACATCACATCGTTGGTGTTGATTTTTTCTGACCCGGGACACACAGTGGCATTGACGATGTGTATATGCGCCGCCAAAATAGCTGGATAAGTCAATCGCTCTTGGGCAATTTTTTCCGCTTCATTTTCAATAAAGCCGATGTAAGTTTCGTGTATTTGTGCTCGCAGTTCTTCTGCCGTTTTGCCTTGATTTTCTTTCAAGCCTGCCAGTATGTTTCTCGAGGGCCAAGGCAGTCCTACAATTCGCACTTTGCCAGATTTGGTCATAAAGTCATGACTGTGCGGACGCGAAAAAAGATAGACCCTCTCATGCAGTTCAGGGAAAATTTGCAAGGCGTTTGCTTTTCCAAATGCCGCTGGGTAATCGTGATTGCCAACCACAAATACCACAGGAATGCCCTTGTCGAGCAACGGTCTTAATGCGCGTGCCAAGATGCGCTGTTCAGTCGGCGATGGCAACGCATCTTTGTAAGCATCGCCACAGAAGAGAAACAGGTCAATGTCTTCTTGCAACGCCACCCCAACCATAAACTCGAGGCTTTTTTGCACATCGAGCCAGCGCGAGTTTAAGCCTGTCGCTGCATCGTGGCGTCCGTGCGTGTCGTATCCGACATGAATATCTGCTGTATGTAGAATTTTCATTGTGTTTTCTTTGTGATTACAAGGTCATCATGCTTTTATGGCTTACGACTTGTATGCTCGGAAATGTAACACGTTTCGCTGCAACCAAAAAGTTTGTAGCGATTCTCGGCTACAGCATTGTAGAGTGCATCGCCAAATCCAGCTTTCCAGAACGGACTTGCCAATTTCAGTAAGGGAAATTTTTCAGACAGCTTTTCAATTGCCGCCATGCGCTGATAGACCTGCCCTTGCTCATCGATAAAGTGCAATGTGGCTCGCAACTCTTCTTCTTTCAATGCAAACTGCACTATCAAGCTATCTGCTTTCTGAAATGGCACCAATTCCACTCGATACTCTTGCCCTTCTTGATTGAGCGGTTCAAGCCAGCGAATGAGGCGAATACACAGGTTGCAATGCCCGTCGTAAATCAGAATCGGCTTTGGCATGATGTTGCACAACTTTTTTGCAGTAAAACTTGCAAACTCTGCTGAAAATTCACCATGCCCACAGGGACTTTACTATTTCGTGAAAAAGAGCAGGTCTTCAATGCGGCGCTGCACTGCATCAAGCGGCATTGTAAATGACAGTGCCACCTCTTTGCTGTTGATGGTTCTTTCGAAGTAGGCAAGCCTTACGCGGCGCTCCACAGGTTGCTGGTTCAAGTCTGTCGGTTGCGCATATTCAAACACACTGATAGTCGCTTGCTTTGGCAGGCAGATTGTATCGCTACCGTTGATTAAAGTTTCTGGCTGCTCAAAGCTCACTTGAATTTGCGTGCGTTTGGCAGTATCCAATTGTGCCACGGCTTGCACTTGTGCTGTCACTGAATCAATCTCGACGATTTGAAAGCCTTTTGCAGTTCGCAGCGTGTAGATGATTGTTTTGCCCCTTTGGCTCATGCCTTCCAGCGAATCGATTGGCACTGTCAATTCAGGCGCACATAGAAAAATGTCCATAGCATCTTTGAAATTTGCCTCAATGCCTGTGGCGCGGCGCAAGTTCTCCGGATTATTTTGTCCCACCAACACCGTGTTTTGAAATGGGATATAGACAAATATGCTATCGGCGCGTAGCAGTGTCTCGGCAGCTACGATGCCCAAAAATACGGTTGCCACAATTTGCACCCCTTCATGACGCTTGACTTTTAGCACACAACTGAGCGATTGCTGCACTTCAGGCATATGAATTTGCACGCTACCGAATCCTTCCATGCTCTGCACACGGCGCCCCAGATAGGCAGCACGCTCATAGAGCCTGATGAGCGCTGAGTCCCAAGTTGGTTGAGCACTTTGTTTCAAGAAAAGTGCTCTTTCAGGCTGCTGCGTGGCACAGCTTGCAACCACCATACCCACTATGGCAAGTAGCACAGATTGGGAAATTTTCATCTTATGACCTATTTCTCGAAGATGACACTCAAATCATGTTTCGGGGCAATTTGGCAGGCGAGTCGTTCGTTTGGTTTAAGCAGTTTTTGCGCAAGGAAATCTTTTTCGGCGCGTGTTAGCGGGGGCAAATGCTCACTGCCTTGACTAATGACCACACGGCATGTGGTGCACAGTCCCATTCCGCCGCAGGCTCCACCGATTTGCACGCCTTCGTCGAGTGCAAGGTCTTGCAGCGACCGCTCGGTTGGGTTATCAGTTTCAATCGTATAGCGCTCTTCTTTGCCATTGCCATATCTTACCGTAATCTCCAGCTTTGCCATGATTATTTGCTGTTGTGCAGTTGTTGGTAGAGCACATTTACGCTTTTGTGCACAAATGCATCTGCAATGCTTTGCATACGATTTTGCATTTGCGCACACATAAATGCTTTTCCCATCAATGCGCCCAAGGGATGAAAGTCTGTTCCAGAGGCGCGCTGCAGCCGAATATGCAGTTGCATTCTTACTAGCGTATGCGGCTCGCTTGGCGTACTGTTTGGCGCTACCTCGAATGCCAGTTGGCACTTCATCCAATCTCGGGCTTGTTCGTCAGGCGTGTGGTGCGTAAAGACTGCGCCGTTTTTACAAAATTCGGTGGGAATGCTTACACGCAGCGTTGGGGCAAGCGGCATTTCTACATCGTATTGCCATTCGTATAGCGGCAAGCCATTTTTGCTTGTGCCAATTAGCTTGACCGCTTTGACGGACGGCATGTAATCTTCAAATGTCTTCGGCTGCGATAAAAACTGCATGAGGGATTCTTTTTCGATGGGCACATCATATACAGTGTTGACTTCCGCATGGATACAGAAGTTTTCCGCGCTCATTGGTCAGAACGTTTGGTTCAACACAAATATAGCAAAGCAGGCTGACTTACCGTTAGGGCTTTAGTAGCAATTTTCCGACGGTTTTGCGCCCTTCCAGCAATGCATGCGCTTCTTTGGCTTGACTTAGTGGCAATTGCTGAGAGATAACTACGGTTAAACTTCCGTTTTGAATCCATGTAAAAAGGTCTGTGGCACGCCAGAGCAATTCTTCGCGTGTGGCAGTGTAGTGCACAAGCGAGGGTCGTGTCAGAAATAGCGAGCCTTTTTGGCTAAGTAGCAACAGGCTCACAGGCGGCACCACGCCGCTTGCATTACCAAATGAGACAAACATGCCGCGCGGTCTCAGCACACTTAAACTTCCCTCGAAGGTATCTCTACCGACGGAATCATAGACCACATCTACACCTCTGCCATTGGTCAGCCGTTTTGTTTCCGCGATAAAATCTTCTTTGGTATAAAGAATGACTGCATCGGCACCCATGCGTTTTGCCAGTTCGGCTTTTTCTTCGGTGGATACCGTGCCAATCACGCGGGCTTGACGCATCTTGGCAAGTTGCACCAGCAGCAATCCTACACCACCTGCCGCAGCATGGATGAGGGCAGTCTCTCCGGGTTTGAGCGAATAGGTGGAATGCACAAGATAGTGAGCGGTCATGCCTTGCAGCATGACAGCAGCTGCTTGTTCCATTGAGACAGCATCTGGCAGTGCAACCAGCAACTCTTCTGGCACGGCATGGTATTCGGCGTAGGCGCCTAAGTTTCCTCCCGCGTAATACGCCACGCGGTCGCCTTTCCTGAAGAGCTTGCAGGCTTCTCCGACCTCTTCCACAATTCCTGCACCTTCTACGCCCGGTGTAAATGGCAGCATTTGTGGATAGAGCCCTGTGCGGTGATAAATATCAATGTAATTTACTCCTATCGCATGCAATTTCACGAGCACTTCATGAGGTTTAAGTCGCGGTGTGTCTTTTTCTCGCAGTTTTAATTCTTCTTCACTACCATATTTTTCTACGACAATAGCTTTCATTTCTTTCCGCTGGAAAGTATCTGTAGCAATTCTTCAGCATGCGTCTCAGGTTTGACTTTTGGAAATACTCGTTCAATTTTTCCGTTTTCGTCAATCAGGTAAGTAACACGGTTCGTTCCCATGTACTTTTTTCCGTACAGGCTTTTTTCGCCCCAGACACCGTAATCTTGAACAATTTTTTTCTCAGTATCTGCTAAAAGCCGAAATGGCAGGTTATATTTTTCCGCAAATTTTTTGTGCTTTTTTTCATCATCGACACTTACACCTAAAACTTCCACATTAATTTTTTTGAATTTCTCAAAATTGTCGCGAAATCCACATGCCTCTTTGGTACAGCCCGGCGTATCATCTTTGGGGTAGAAATACAGGATTACTTTTTTTCCCCTAAACTGCTCCAGTGTGACGGGTTCTCCATTTTGGTCAATCGTCTTAAAATTTGGGGCTTGCATACCAACTTCTAAAAGTGCCATACGGTACAGTTTATTTTGAATTGATACTCAAGATTGCTGTTTGAATTGTACGGCTTTCCACGGCTTAAATAAATCCTTTACTTTATTGCGCTGATACTTTCCTGTTGAAGTTACTGGAATTTCATCACTGAAGAGCACCACTTTTGGGCATTTGTTAAAAGGCAATTTTTCTGCGCATTTTTTGATAATTTCCTCACTTGTAAGCGTTACTCCTTCTTTGAGTTGCACCAGTGCCCCAACTTCTTCGCCATACCAATCATTTTCGAACCCTACGGCAATAGCGGCTTTTACGCCCGGGATGCTGCAGAGTACTTCATCAATTTCTAAGGGTGAGATATTAACACCGCCTCGAATAATTAGTTCTTTAATTCTTCCAGTAATAAAGAAGAACTTCCTGCCTTTTTCATCGGTCTTGAAAAATCCTTCGTCTCCGCTATGGAACCAGCCTTTTTCGAAGGCTTTCATGTTGGCTTCTTCATTTTGGTAGTAGCCTTTCATCACATTATGTCCACGAATAACAATTTCTCCTCGCCAGCCTTCTCGCACCTTTTCACCCCGTTCATTAAAGATTGCCATTTCATTAGGTGGAATTGGCACACCAATAGAAGGGAACCCGTATTCGCTTAACCACTTTCGATGTTCTTCTTCGCTTAAATCTAATGGCAAGAAACATGAGTAGCAAGTGGTTTCGGACAGTCCGTATCCATGAATAATTTTTAAGCCATAGCGTTTTTCAAATGCCATCGCAAGTTCTACGGTTAGCGGTCCTGCTCCACAAATGAAGTGGCTAAAATGCGAGAGGTCGTACTTTGAAATATCAATATCTGCATGTAGGAGAAATTGCAGCAGCGTAGGCACCACGCTTACAATTTTTACTTTTTCATTTGCCACTCTCTCAAAAAATACTTCAGTCTGAAATTTCTGATTTAATACTACGGAGCCACCATAGTATAGCGGTGTTAGAAGTGTCACTACTGTGCCATTGACGTGGTGAATAGGCAGCACGCACATCATCACATCGCCTTCTTTTAAGCCATGCCACGCTGCAATCGCATCAGCATCTACTAGCAGATTATACTGTGTTAGCACTACACCTTTGGGCAGCCCTGTTGTGCCACTGGTATAGACAATCATTGCTTCAGTCTCTAAGTCAGCATAGGTGGCTCGATTTTCATCAGCAGTCGCCTTTGGCTTAACGCGCGAGTCAATGATGTGTGCTTGCCCGAATTCGTCTGGAAATGCGGCGATGGTTTGTTCAAAATCACCAGATGGTAAGATGGTCAGATTTAGTCCCAGACTTTCAATCATGGGCAGGTATTCATCGCGTACAAAAGCCAGCTGTACGCCAGCGTTTTCTAAAATGTATTTAATTCGCTCAGGCGTCTCTCCGACATTGATGGGCACCACGGTCATCCCTGCACACCACGCCGCAAAATACTGCACAACAGCATCAATGTGGTTATGCGATACAGTGGCCACACGGCTTTCTTCAATCAAGCCCTGTGCACGCAGGTAGTTTGCCGTCTGAAGCACTCTTCGCCGAAACTCCTCGTATGTGTAACGCATCACCACACCGCCACTTGCGTAGAATGTGATGAACGTCTCGTTTTTGTGGCGACTTGCCTTCTCGAGCAGCAGCTCGAGAATATTGGTATACTTTACCAAGTAGTTCGTCGGTAAGTAGGTCTGGCCGTCAATAATCACGGCATGCGACATGTGGGTATTGAAAATAAGGTCCTTGTTCATAGCTGTGCTATTTTGTACTATGTTTTTGCCAAGTTAATCTCTTCAAAATACATGATAGGCTTCACTTTTATGAGACTGTTCTTTCTGCCAAAAGTGCCGACTGACGTTATATTTGCAACTCGACTTAGCAAGCAACTCAATGTAGCTCTGCATCGCAAAAGTCATGTTTCAGCTCTACCCTTTCACCCAAACGCTATCAGCATGGTTGTGCCGGGTTTCATGCTAGCCCGTGCAAATTTGTAGATTCGACACAAAACCATACAGACAGCGCCACAACACTATGAAATTTTTCTTTGAAATTACCACTATGCAGGCTTTCCTTAGAATGATGCTGCTTAGCAGTGCTTTTTCTCTCTTTGCTCCTGAAATTGTTGCACAAGTGCTTGGTGAAGCCAGTTCAGACGACATTCGAGAGCAACTGCGTGAGATGTCTTTCCGAAGCATTGAGGTTGGCATTACACCGTATGCTACCCTGCAGCCGCTTTCGGACAACAACGCCCGCCTGCCTTTTGTTATCACACGCGCCACATTCTCGGCACTTGCCCGCTTAGATAACACCATGCTTTACATTGATTACTCGGTTGGCAATATCCCCAACTTTCCTGATGCTGTTACCATGGTTAGTGGTGGCGTCAGGTTTGATTTTGATTTCTTTCTCATTCCCCCTGCCAGTGATGTGCTGCGACCGCTCATTTGCTTTACCAGTGTGGCTGATATTGTCAGTGCAAGCACCCCGCCCAGCCCACAAACCACAAATGTCAGCAATCTTAACATTGCTACCATTGGAGTCGGCGCTGGACTTGGCTTAGCTTATCAGAGCAAACAGTGGATTACTCAAGCGAAAGCAGAAGGGTTTGTTGCTGTTGCTTCTCAAGGGTTTAGTCCTGTTGTGGGTTTTGGTAGCGGACTTATCGGTGATGTTACCGTGCATTTTCCATATCTTCTTAATAAAATTGGCTTAGCTTTCACATACCGGTTTCGCACCAGTGCCTCACGCTTTGCAAATAACACTCAGTTCAGCTATTCATTTCTTTCTCATACCATTACGGCGGGAATTACTTTCTAAATCATCCTGTTTGCCGATATGAGAAAACAAGACATCCTTCAAGAACTCGAGGACATCGCCAAACGACTTGGCTATCGTCTGCGTTACGAGAAGGGGAACTTTGTGGGGGGTGACTGCCGCGTGCGGCAAGAAAAAATCTTGGTCATCAACAAATTTTTGCCAATTGAAGGACGCATTGCCACGCTTGCCAGAGCACTCTCACGCATCGGTGTGGAGGGGTTGTTCATCACACCGCAGGTCAGAAAACTGATTGATGAAGAATCGGCTCAAAAAAATCGTTCATCTTTTGCTCAACACTCGACGCCTTGACACTTGCACTTATGAAGATTACACTCTTAGGTTCAGGAACTTCACAGGGCATTCCAGTTCCGCTCTGCCAATGCCGCGTTTGCACCTCAACCGATGTGCGAGATAAGCGCCTGCGCTGCTCTGCACTCGTTGAAACCGCTGGGCTTTCCATCTTAATTGACACTTCAATAGACTTCCGCCAGCAAATGCTACGCAGCAAGGTGCAACGCATTGACGCTGTTTTGCAAACGCACCATCACTACGACCATCTCTTTGGATTGGATGATATTCGTGCCTTCAGCAACGCCCAACAAGCCCCGATTGATTTTTACACCTCTCCGCAGTGTGAGCCTGAAGTCATGCGTCGTTTCGGCTATGCATTTAGCGAACAAAACCTGAAATGGGGCTTGCCTTCTTTGAAGATGCATGTAGTTGATGCACCGTTTGTCATCGAGAAAAATGGTCAGCGTGTTGAGGTAATTCCAATTGATGTTGGACACGGCAATATCGTCATCTACGGCTATCGCATTGGCAATTTTGCATATCTGACTGACTGCAAAACCCTACCCACTCACTCGTATGAGCGCTTGCAAGGATTGGATGTTTTGTTCATTGATTGCCTTAGATTGAAACCCCATCCTACTCATGCGTGCCTGTCTGAAACGCTCGCTCACATTGAACGCATTCAGCCGCGCAGAGCTGTACTCATCCACATGAGCCATGAAGTCTCACATGCTGAACTGGAAGCCATGCTTCCTGAACACATTCGCGTTGGCTACGATGAAATGGTAGTTATCTTGGACTGAATAGAAGGCAGGTTTGACACGCTCGCCTCTCCCTGCTCTGCACGCTCACACTGGGCTTACAGATTCATTCATCGATGATAGAATCTTTTGCAATTCTCGTTCGACCTTTTCACCTGCATCCATTGTCTCTAATGGGTCTCGACGCAAGCGATGACGCAGAGCTGGCACGGCTACTGCTTTTATATCATCGAGTGTAACGGTCGTGCGACCAAAAAATGCCGCATGCGCCGATGCTGCACGTGATACGGTCAGTTCGCCACGATGCCCATCGATACCCAGATTCATGCACAGTTCAGCAATCAGCATGAGCAAATCATCAGGCAGCTCGACTTTACTAACCAATTTTTGTGCCTGCACGATGCGGGCTTGAAGTGCTTGTTGTTCTGGCTTCCAAGTCTCTAAAAATTCATCAGGATTGGCATCGAAGGCACGGCGGCGCTTGACAATTTCTACTCTTTGTGCAAGGTTAGTGATGGTAGTGATTCGCGCATGCAATCCAAAGCGGTCGAGCAGTTGCGGGCGTAATTCACCTTCTTCAGGGTTTCCTGAGCCTACCAGCACGAACCGCGCCGGGTGCTTGATGCTGATGCCTTCTCGCTCTACGACATTGACGCCACTTGCCGCCACATCTAATAGCACATCTACCAAATGGTCATCGAGCAAATTGACTTCATCGATGTAGAGAAACCCACGATTTGCCCGCGCCAACAGTCCTGCTTCAAATGCTTTTTCACCTTTGGTGAGTGCTTTCTCAATATCTATGGTGCCGCAGACACGGTCTTCTGTCGCCCCCAACGGTAGATCTACAACAGGCACAGGGATTTTTTCAGCATGCAGTTTGCGCGCTGCACGCGATGCCTTTGTATCAGCCTGTTGTGCTTTTTCTTGCATAACCTCTTCCACCGTGCGGTTGAAGACATCACCTTCTGCGCGTTCAATCATAGGCAAGACATCTGCCAGCGCCCGTACTGTTGTCGATTTGCCTGTGCCACGATGCCCCATGACCAACACACCGCCAATGCGCGGGTCAATTACATTGAGCAGCAGGCACAGTTTCATTTCATCTTGCCCAACAATTGCCGTAAATGGAAATACTTTTCCAGTCTTTCCAGAAACCGAGCTTGCTTTATGTGCCAGTTCCGATTCGTTTTTGTCCTTTTTGCTACTCGTGTGGTTGTCTGTGTGTGCTTTTTTGGCTGGCTTAGACATATATTGACTTGCGTTACAAAATGTTCAAAGGCAATTTGGGTGTTCTAATTGTTTGCAAAGTTAAGGAATTGCCCACGATGCTGAAAGCTGTTCATTTTCCCATTCAAATTTTGCGCGGCGATGTCCTTTTGCATCCAGACGCAGCCAATCTAATGCATGCACTTTGGTTTCCACGACAGCAAAATTTTCCTTGCCAATTTCGCTTTCTTCTTCGGTTGGGCTACGCTCAATGAGGTAGTCTGGCAGGCCCGATGTAGGTTCGCTAACAAGTGTGCCCGGTGGCAATAGGGTTGCATAGCAGCGCCTGCTCATCAGCTGGGTCCGTTGCCAGCGTTCTTCTGACAATGGCGTCTGATGCCACACAGTTGCCTTGCCTACAAATCGCAGTTGAATTTTGAGTTCAGGATGATAGAATAGCCATGCGCAGTTTGGATTTGTGCGCAAGTCTCCAATTTTAGCAGAACGAATATCGGTGTGGCAAAAGAGCTGTCTTGCATCTTTGCAGACGCCGCGTAGCACCACTGTTCGCACCTCTGGCATGCCGTTTCTGACCGTCGCAAATGTTCCCAGATGCATGGGGTGCCGGCGGTCTTTGACAGCTTGTTGCAAAAGTTGCCATGCTTCTTCCAAGATGATGTCTAATGATTCCAGTGTTAGAGTCTCTGCCATGTTTCTGCTTGATTTAATTTCAGAGGCAATTGCAAATGCTTCAGTTTTCTTGCTTATGCTTAGACAACTATTTACTCATTTGCGATTTGCGCATGAGTATCTTGCCAGTCTTTGCTTTCGCATGTCTTTTGCTTTGATTAAATTTTGGCTTTGATGTCTAACGCTTCTCATGAGGATTTCCGTTCAACTCTTTGTTGCACTTTGCACACTTGTTTGCCTCTCGTGCAAAAAGCAAAAGCCTTCATCACAGCCCGAGAATGCTCCTCAATACCGAATGGCGGCAGGCGGCAAGGTCTACGGCGGTACCTACGCCTACGCCGAACTCCAGCCCCTGACGACGCTGGACCCTGCGCAACTTATCGAGAATGTTTCGCAGCATGCGGCACACCAACTCTATGATTTGCTCATAGATCTCGACCCATATACTCTTTCACCTGTACCTGAACTGGCTGAACGTTGGGAGATTTCGGAAGATGGGCTTCTATACACTTTCACGCTACGCGATAGTGTCTTTTTCCACAACGACCGCTGTTTCCCGCAAGGCATAGGGCGCAAGCTCACCGCTGCCGATGTCAAGTATTCTTTTGAGCGCATCTGCGACCCTACCACAAACACGAAAGGATTTTGGGTCTTTCGTGACAAAGTTGTTGGGGCTACGGAATTCTATGAAGACCGCCGCTTGGCACGTGCTGAAAACCGTCCACCAAAAGTCCTCGGCGTGCGTGGTTTTGAAGTTCTTGATGACCGGCGTTTTAGAATCCGCCTCATCAAACCATTTGCACCTTTCCTGATGACGCTTGCTTCAGCCTTCTGCTACATCATTCCGCGTGAAGCTGTTAGCTACTACGGTGTCAATTTTACTCGGCATCCCGTAGGCACCGGTCCTTTTATGCTCGACGAATTTGCCCCGAACTTTCTCAAGCTGAAGCGCAACCCTCGTTACTGGCAGAAAGATAGCCATGGCAACAGTTTGCCTTACCTTCAAAATATCATCCTTTATTTTTCACGCCCAGCGTCAGTGCAACTTGAGCAACTCGAGCGCGGCGAAATTTTAGAGCTCAATCAACTTCCTGCTGACCTCAGGCAGAAGGTTTTGCCTAACGGCACACTTGCTGCTAATTATCAAGACCGCTTCAGCTACTTTGCGACTCCTTCGCTGTCGGTTCAGTTTTGCGGCATGAATTGTGCGCTTGCACCTTTCAACGACAGCCGCGTTCGTCAAGCTTTTTCACTTGCTCTCGACCGCGAGTCTATCTCATTATCCGTTTTACAAAGCCGTCAGTATGCTGCCACGCGTGGCTTGGTGCCGCCAGTGCTCACGCTCTACGAAGCCATCAAAGAGCAAAACCCTACCAAACCCGCAAAAGATAAAGCCAAGTCGGCACGTTTTATTGAGCTTGAGCCATTTGACCCAACCAAAGCCCGTGAACTGCTTGCTAGTGCTGGCTATCCCGATGGCAAAGGATTTCCATTGCTTCCACTTTACTACGATTCTACCAACTCACGCAATCGGCTACTTGCCGAGAGCATCCGCGCCTTGCTCAAGCAACACCTCAATGTTGAAATTCAACCTACACCGCTCCCATGGTCTGAACACTTGAAAGTGTGTGAGTCTGGTCGCGCCGCCTTTTTCTTGTTGGGCTGGGTTGCCGATTATCCCGAGCCAGAAAATTTTCTCAACCTTTTGTACGGCAAGTTTGTGCCTGCCGACACCAGCGCTGTCAGCTACCCCAACATGCAACGTTACTGCAATCCAGCCTTCGATGCGCTCTTCGAACAGGCACTTGCCACTCAGAACGACTCGCTGCGCTATCGCCTCTATGCCGAAGCGGAACGGCTCGCACTCAACGACGCTCCTCTCCTACTGCTGATTTATGACCGTGATGAAAAGCTGCTGGCTAAAGCCGTTCAAGATTATCCCCTCAATGCCATGGACCGGCGCGACCTAAAATACGTCTGGCTCAATTACCCCACCTCACCCACTGCAGAGCGGTAAGGACAAATGTTAAGAAACAGTTAACTTTCTCCGTTCAATTGCTGAATCACGTTACTTTTTTGCTAATCCAACTCTGTGGTAAGTATGCGTCTGATGTTTCTAGTTGCTGCATGGCTTTGTTTTTACACCTCCCCTATGCTTCTTCGGGCTCAAGATTTGTCGAATCGTGATATTCTTTTGCTTCTGCAAGAAGGGGTGGCGCGCCTTAACCAAAAGGATTATCCTGCCGCACTCAACTTTTTTAATGAAGTCCTCAAGCTAAGTCCTCATAATAGCATTGCATTGGTCAATCGTGGTATTGTCAAGGCAAGGTTAGGCAATTACGAGGGCGCAATTTTGGACTATTCGGCAGCGCTGAACATTGATTCCACCGACTTTCGAACTTACTACAACCGTGGGCGCGCATACATGGAACTCAAGCAATACGAACTTGCTATTGCAGATTTCACTGCCGCTCTGCGTCTTGATTCCGGGTACGCTAATGCTTACACCAATCGCGCCAATGCCCGGCTACAGCTCAACGACTCAATCGGCGCCTATCAGGATTACATCAAAGCTGCACAACTAGGTTCTCTCAAAGTGCGTGAATTTCTCAAATCCAAAGGCATAGACTGGGAACGCGCACAGTAAATCACGCTTATGCCTCAGGCTCCTTGAGTGGAAAGACATAAAACCTCTGAATCTGCACAAAGCCTTCTTTTTTGAACGGACGTGAAGTTTGCATGACAAGTTCTGTGCCCTCAACCATCAACCGATACTCACTTATCGCACCTTTGAAAAATTCCTCTTTTACAACTGCCCGAAATACATTTTCACCTTGTGGTTTCTCTACGGGCACAATGTGCTCTGGGCGGATAACAACATCAAACACTTTTGCACTCATTTCTCCTTGATTGTGCTGCAAGACTAAGCCTGTTTCGGACTTTATCAAGAATTTATCCAGTCGCCGCATGCGCAAAGAATTTGCATCTCCGATGAAGGTGGCGCCAAAATGCGTTTTTGGTCGTTCATAGACTTCTCTTGGCGAACCGATTTCCATCATTTTTCCCTGATGAAGTAGTATTAAGCGGTCTGCTAACATGAGTGCTTCTTCCTGGTCATGCGTAATGTAGATGAAGGTCTTGCCTGTTTTGCGTTGTAGAGACTTGAGCTCTTTTTGCAACTCGCGACGCAGCACAATATCTAAGTTCGAGAGTGGCTCATCGAGCAAGACAATCTGCGATGGAGCGGCAATAGCGCGTGCAATCGCCACACGCTGCTGTTCTCCGCCAGATAGCTTTGCAGTGGAACAATAGAGCTTGTCATCAATTTGCAAGGTCTTTGCCGCCTGCACCACGGTCTGATGAATGTCTGTTTCACGCCAGCGTGCTTCGCGTAGCCCAAATGCAATGTTTTCATAGACATTCAGATGCGGAAAGAGAGCATAGTTTTGAAAGACCATCACCGCATTGCGGGCGTGTGTTGGCACTCGCGTTACATCTTTGTCATCGAACAAGATCCTGCCTTCATCGCATTTCTCCAACCCTGCAACGATGCGCGCCAAAGTTGATTTGCCGCTACCTGACTTTCCCAGCACCGCAAAAAATTCCCCATCGTTGCATTGAAAGGAAAGGTTATCCAGAACCAAACGATTGCCAAAACGTTTGGTGAGGCTTTCAACGCTAAGTTTCACAGGTGTCTTTTCAAATTGAAAATGTGTTTTGATTTCGGTTTAGCTTACGGCAACATCCGCCGTGCTTCTTCAAGAATGGCAACACTTGCTGATGTTCCTATTCGTGAGGCACCTGCTTCCAGCATGGCAACAACTTCCCTGTAACTTCTTATTCCCCCAGAGGCTTTGACACCAAGTTCATTGCCTACTGTCTTGCGCATTAATCTTACATCTTCTTCGGTTGCACCCGCTTTTGCAAAGCCAGTGGAGGTCTTGACAAATGCCGCACCCATGCTTTTTGCGATTTCACATGCCATTGCTTTTTCGGCATCATTCAGAAGCGCTGTTTCCAGAATGACTTTTACACCCACCTGCCGCTCTTTTGCCACCTTGACGACGCTCTGAATATCGCGCTCCACTGCACTATACACTTTTGCTTTGAGCAGCCCAATTGGCAAGACCATATCAATTTCCTGCGCCCCCTGCTGAATGACAAACTCCGCTTCCTTCACCTTTAGCTCCGTTGGTGTGGCGCCCAGCGGAAATCCTACCACGGTGCAAATTTTTACCTCTGTTTCTGCCAACAGTTGTGCACATTGCTGCACAAAAATAGGATTCACACAGACGGCATAAAAACCATACACCTTAGCTTCATTACACAGCCGCTCAATATCTCTCGGTGTTGCTTCAGGTTTGAGGTTAGTGTGATCAATAAGTTTTGCAAGTTCGCTGAGCTGATGTACTACCATTGCAGAGAAAATAAGGGTTGATGGATAACTTCTTTCAGGGCTGTAGGGGCTTGTGCTGAATATACAATAAATCTTTTCATATTTGGACAAGACTTGCTTTGCTTGCTTTTTTTGAAGCGCAGCAGGGATTTTTTACTTGATGAAGCTTGATTAGCTCAAATTTCACACCCGCATTTCTTTCAAGCAAATTTGTACAAATTCTATACCCAATTTTTATGAAGGTCTATCTGCTTAAGTCTAAAGGCAAAGGTTCTGTGCCTGACTACATTCAAGTTCGCAATGAAACTCATGCGATTATTGGCTATTTCAAAGCTAGCAACCTTGAAAAAGGTTTGGATGAAATTGGTATCAACGACCCCATTCGGCGCCAGCGTGCTATTGCACTCCTTGAGCAATTGCCGTATGGGAAAATTGTTCAGGCAGATTTATAGCCATCTTTCACTTTGACTTTGCATCAAAGCTGGCAACTGATTCATGATTGAGCAAATGGTAAGTCTTTCATGCCGCAATTGGTTGGCGCAATTATTCAATCGTGCAGGCTGTGTCCAAGGGTCTTGAGCACTGATTTTCCTGTTGATGGATTTCCTTGCACGGAAATTTTTGCTTTGCTATGCATAGCATTTATTCTTTGCATGCGCTTGGGTATATTTATGGCTTATTGCCTTACGTAGGCGGTTGCTTGAAGCAATGAGGTTTCGCATTAACAACATGCACACACAACGCATTACCAATTTTCAGCCATGTCAAAGGAACTTATACCGTCTTCGCTTGAAGAACTAAACGACCAGATGCGGATGCGTCGTCAAAAACTTCAGAAACTTCGTGAGTTAGGCATCGACGCTTATCCGCACTCTTTTGATGTTACGCACTATGCCCAACCCATCTTGGATTCGTTCAAAGATGGTGAGTCTACAACTGTCTCAGTTGCTGGTCGCATCATGAGCATTCGTAACATGGGGAAAGCCTCGTTCTTTCACATCCAAGATTCTACTGGGAAAATTCAAATCTACCTGCGTCAAGATGATGTTGGCGAGACTACTTATGACATCTTCAAACATCTCTACGATATAGGTGATTTTGTAGGCATCAAGGGCTTTACGTTTCGCACAAAGCTGGGAGAAATTTCCGTTCATGCTAAAGAAATCGTGATGCTTGCCAAAGCTTTGCGTCCCCTTCCAATTGCCAAGGAAAAAGAGGTTAATGGTCAGAAGATTGTCTATGATGCCTTCTCAGATAAAGAGCTTCGTTATCGCCAGCGGTATGTAGACTTGGTTGTCAATCCACACGTGCGCGAAGTTTTTCGCAAGCGTGCTAAAATTATCAACACTATCCGTGCCTTCCTTGATGAAAAAGGATACTTGGAAGTCGAAACGCCTATTCTACAGCCAGTCTACGGTGGCGCCACTGCTCGTCCATTTATCACGCATCACAATGCATTAGACATGGATTTGTATTTGCGCATTGCTAATGAACTGTATCTTAAACGGCTGATTGTAGGCGGCTTTGAAGGCGTCTATGAGTTTGCTAAAGATTTCCGTAATGAAGGGCTTAGTCGTTTCCACAACCCTGAATTTACGCAGGTTGAGTTTTATGTCGCCTATAAAGATTATTTCTGGATGATGGAGCAAGTCGAAATACTCTTCGAGCGCATTGCCCTGACTGTTAATGGCACCACAAAAGTTCATTTCAATGGTTATGACGTGGATTTGAAACCCCCTTATCGCCGCCTCACCATTACTGATGCCATTAAAGAATTCACTGGCAAAGACATCGAAGGCAAAAGTGAACATGAACTTCGTCAAATTGCTCAGGAACTTGGGCTACATCCAGCTTCTACTGATAGCAGTGGCAAAATCATTGATGCTATTTTCAGTGAATGTGTTGAACCTCGTCTAATTGCACCCACTTTTGTTATTGATTACCCGATTGAGATGTCGCCGCTTACCAAAAAGCATCGTTCCAAGCCCGGGCTTGTCGAACGCTTTGAGCTTATTATTGCTGGCAAGGAATTTTGTAACGCCTACACCGAACTCAATGACCCAATTGACCAGCGAGAACGATTGGAAGAACAAGCACGCTTACGCGAACGCGGTGATGATGAAGCCATGACGATTGACGAAGACTTTCTACGTGCTCTTGAGTATGGCATGCCTCCCACAGCTGGCATCGGTATTGGCATCGACCGCCTCACCATGCTTATTACCGGTCAAGACTCTATTCGCGATGTGATTCTCTTTCCACAAATGCGACCCGAATAAGGCATCCGATTTGTTTGCTATGACGAACGAAGTAACGCATTCACAATTCTTGCCTTGTCATGCTGAGCGTAGCGAAGCATCCACATACTAGATTTCTCGCTATTGCTCGGAATGACACCGCTCTTGTCATGCTGAACGAAGCGTAGCGAAGTGAAGCATCCATGAGTGGATTCCTCGCTACCGCTCGGAATGACAGGAAAAAGGAGCTTGGAATGACAAAAAGCTCAAGGTATGACGGGGAAAACAGCATGATTTGTAGGATTGGAGTAAATGCTGCGTTACTTCATTCGCACGGCACAGACGCAAGCCATATCGACAATATCACTTGGTTTTGCACCACGTGAAAGATCATTCATGGGTTTTGCCAGCCCCTGAATGACTGGACCAATAGCCGTGGCTCCGCCAAGCCGCTCGGCAAGTTTATAGCCGATATTGCCTGCATCTAAGTTTGGAAAGATGAACACATTGGCTCGACCTGCCACAGGGCTATCAGGGGCTTTACGCTTACCGACACTTTCAACAAATGCGGCATCAAACTGCAGTTCACCATCAATTTCCAGCTCAGGGCAGCGCGCTTTGGCAATTTCCGTGGCACGAATGACTTTCTCGACAGACTCGTGCGATGCACTACCTTTTGTGGAGAAAGAGAGCATTGCCACTTTCGGCTTTTCGCCTGTGAGCATCTGATGCGATTGAGCTGAAGAGATAGCAATATCTGCTAATTCTTCTGCAGAGGGATATGGCACCACTCCACAATCGGCAAACGTAAAAACACGTCCTGCCGCTGACGGATGCTCAGCTGGAAACGCCATCAAAAAGAAACTGGAGACCAAATTTGTGCACTCTTTATCTACTCCAATCACTTGAATCGCAGCACGCAACACATCAGCTGTTGTGTTTACTGCTCCAGCCACGCAGCCATCTACTTCGCCTCGGCGCACCATCATAGCTCCCCAAAATAGTGGGTTGCTCATTATCCTCTCTGCCTCACTTCTGCTTATGCCTTTGTGCCGACGTAAATGGAAGTATTCATCGGCGTAGTCAGATAGTTTTGCTGGCTCAAAGTCTACGATGCAAATTTTTCCATCATGGAAAGGCAAATTCAGCCGTTTAAAGTTTGCTATAATCTCCTCTGGCTTACCTAAGAGCGTTGGCACAACGAGCTCTTGTGCCGCCATTTCCTCGACGGCGCGTAGCGTGCGCTCATCTTGCGATTCAGGAAAGACAATTCTCGCTTTCTTTGCTTTGGCTCTCTGGCGAATGGCTTGCAAAACAGGGTGCATTCTTGGGGGTTCTTAATTGCCTGTAATGCTTTGCAATTCTTGACGCACGCCCGGCAGTGTGATACCAGTAATCGCAATTCTTACGGCACTGCTTTCCTGACGCACGACCCCTGTATTTCGTGCCACCCACACGCGCAAGGGCACATTGATAGGTATCGTTACTGGGAAGCCACCTGCCGTAGTTCTTAGTTCAACCCTCGTGTCAATGAAGACCCGTGTGGCGTTGTAAGTACGATTGCTTACGGTGATTTGCTCATTGGCTTCGACTCTGCCTTCTGCACGCGCCGCAATAGTGACATTGCCCAACCCTTCAACTGCTGCATTGACTTGTGCATTTAGGATAGTGTAAGTGCTGCCTACTCCGCCTGATGTGCGAATGAAAGGATACCACCCTGCCTGAAACCCTGTGATGTTGCGAACCCCTTCAATGTTACCAATCAGCGCTTGGATGCTGCTCAGATAAATCAGTTGGTCGCTGCGGTTATTTTCGTAAGCATAGAATGAGGTATCCGAGGTTGGCGCGCCAACCAGTGGCGTGGTGGTTGTCACCACAACTGTTGCTTCTCTGCCGCCTAGTTGGCGTGTGCCTACAATGCGCACCACATTAGTTCCCGATGGACGAAAGACATTATTGCCTACTGTATCCACAGAGGTACTGTATGTCCATGTTACACCTACCCGTGTTGGGAAAATGCCTTCCGGCTCACTTGGCGAGGAACCTTGTTGGCAGGAGCTTAGCACTGCACTTGAAAGCACCAGCAGCAAGATAAGCCGTCTTTGCCACTTCATGGTACTCTTGGTTGAAGTTTTCATGGATAATTACTTTCTGACACATGTTTGCCTTTCGGTTTTTTACCGGTGTCAGTCAAATTTCAGCTTAGCCATATTGGCGCGCACATCTTCAGCAGATTTGTGCAAGGCTTTCAAATCGCTCTCATCCAGATTGATTTCAAGAATTTGTTCAATACCATTTCTGCCCAATTTTACGGGCACACCGACATAGACATCTTTCAGACCATATTGCCCAGTTAGCCATGCTGAACATGGTAGTATGCGTTTACGGTCCTTGACAATTGCTTCAATCATTTCCACAGCGGCAGCAGATGGGGCGTAGTAAGCCGAGCCTGTTTTCAAGAAATTGACAATTTCAGCGCCGCCATTACGCGTTCGGTCAGAAAGTGCTTTCAGACGCTCTTCTGCTTTCCGCTCGTCCTTGTAGTGCATGGTTAAATACTCTCGAATTGGGATGCCTGCTACGGTTGTGTATTTGATAATTGGCACCATAGAGTCGCCGTGACCGCCTAACACAAATGCATTCACATCTTGCACCGACACGCCACATTCCATAGCAATAAAGGCACGAAAGCGCGCCGTATCGAGTACACCAGCCATTCCTATTACTCGATGTGGAGCAAATCCACTGCGGACGTAAGCCACATAGGTCATTACATCGAGTGGATTAGACACGACAATCAGAATTGCATTTGGGGACTTCGCCACTGCCTTTTCAGTCACATCTTTCACAATGGCTGCATTTGTAGCTTGCAAGTCGTCGCGACTCATGCCCGGCTTGCGCGCCACACCAGCTGTAATGAGAATGATGTCCGACCCTGCAGTTTCCTCATAGCCGTTTGTGCCTATCACCTTCGTATCAAATAGCTCAATTGGTGCAGACTGATACATATCCAATCCTTTGCCCTGCGGTATGCCTTCCACAAGATCTACCAAGACAACTTCTCGTGCTAGCTCTTTTTCAATAATGCGCTGTGCCGCTGTTGCCCCTACATTGCCAGCGCCGATGATAGTGATTTTCATAATGCGTGGTAGTTTTTGTGAGCTTGAAAAGTCCTCAAAGATAGGCACAAACAAATTGGCATACAAGCATAATTTTCCCTGTAGGACAAGACAGTGCAAAAAAAACAGGCGATTTCAGAATCGCCTGTTTAATCAGCTGGGCAGACCTTACTTTTTCATTTTCTTATCTGCTTCAAGGTGCTCCTTCTTCGCCAGAAGCTCCTCCTTGGTTTCTGGGAAGTTGGGGTCAGCCACGCAGCAGTCTACAGGGCACACTGCGGCACATTGTGGCTCTTCGTGGAAGCCAACACATTCTGTGCACTTGTCTGGCACAATGTAGTAGATTGACTCATTCAGTGGTGGATAAGTTTCGCCGAACAATGTCCAGTTTTTCCCGCCCTCATAGATTGCGGTGTTTGGACATTCTGGCTCACAAGCACCACAGTTGATGCACTCCTCGGTGATCATTAACGCCATTGTTTTTCCTCCTGAGTTTGGTTTAAGGTTATTAGGGTCTAACTAAACTTGAGCTTAGCTGCCGCGCTACTCTTTTACTCACACGAATAAAAAAACTTTTTTTAACAAAAGTTTCTTATAGCACTTGTTTAGACAAGTTCTACAATCATTGCGCAAGCTTCACCGCCACCAAGGCAAATAGCTGCTAATCCTCGCTTTAAGCCTCGATGTTTGAGAGCATACAGTAGGGTTGTTAAAATTCTTGCTCCGCTGGCTCCGATGGGATGTCCAAGCGCTACCGCCCCACCATGCACATTGAGTTTTTCATCGGGAATTCCCAAAGCGTTGCGTGCCGCCAAAGCTACTACTGCAAACGCTTCATTAACTTCAAATAGGTCAATATCCTTGAGCGATAGGTTCGCTCTTTTGAGCACTTTTGGAATAGCATCAATTGGAGCTGTAGTAAAGTATTCTGGTTGCTTTGCTGCAGTGGCATAAGCCAAGATTTTCGCCATCGGCTTCAGCCCCTTTTGCTTGATAGCTTCAGCTGAAGCCACTACTACCGCTGCAGCTCCGTCATTGATTTTGGAAGCATTTGCCGCCGTTACAGTGCCATCCTTTTGAAAAACTGGTTTGAGTGTTGGAATTTTATCAGGGCGAAAGTTCTTGGGCTCCTCATCTTCCCATAGCCCCATTTTTTTACCTTTTTCTTCCCATTCTACTGCGACAATCTCATCTTTGAACCAACCTTCTTTCTGCGCTTTGAGTGCCCGTGTGTAGCTACATATTGCAAATTCATCTTGTGCTTCACGCGACACATTGCATTCTTTGGCACAGAGTTCAGCAGCATTGCCCATCAAGAATTTGTTGTAGACATCGAGCAATCCATCATGCTGCATGGAATCAATTAGCTCTGCGTTTCCATAGCGATAACCGCTTCGTGCCTTTGTCAAAAGGTAAGGTGCGTTAGTCATGGATTCCATTCCGCCAGCGACGCCAATGTGCATATCGCCTACGGCAATTGCTTGCGCTGCTAACATGATTGCTTTCAATCCGGAACCGCACATTTTGTTGATGGTCAGGGCTTCAACAGAGACAGGCAATCCGCCAAAAATTGCCGCTTGCCGCGCAGGCGCTTGACCTAAGCCTGCTGACAAGACATTTCCCATTATGCACTCTTGGACATCTTCGGGTGAAATTCCTGCCCTTTTCACCGCTTCACGCACCACAATGGCACCTAACTCGGTTGCACTCTTTGAGGAAAATGCGCCCTGAAAGCTTGCAATGGGGGTTCTTACTGCACTGACAATATAGACTTCTTGCATGGATGTTTGAGGCTAAAAGTTTTCGGGCGCAACTTAGCAAAAATCAATTTTATGGCAACGTAGATTTGGCTTGTTTGGATGGCGTCTAACTTTCCTATGAAGAATGTTCAGACAAGGGCATAGCAGTCTCAGGTGTCTCACTGGCTTTAGAAACAGCTCGTTTTGCATTTTTGCGCTCGTCTCTTTCATATGCTTCAATGATGTCTCGCACCAGTCGATGCCGCACGACATCAGATTTATCTAAGAACACAAAAGAAATGCCTTCGATATGGCTTAGCAATCGTTGTGCTTCTACCAGCCCTGAATCTTGCTTATTGGGCAAATCAATTTGTGAAATGTCGCCAGTGATAATTGCTTTGGAATTTGTGCCAAGTCGCGTCAGGCACATTTTCATCTGTAAGCTGGTTGCATTCTGGGCTTCGTCTAAGATGATGAAGGCATTATTGAGTGTGCGCCCACGCATATATGCCAGCGGCACAATCTCAATAATTTTCTTTTCCATGTATTCCTTGAGCTTTTCTGGCGTGAGCATATCACCCAGTGCGTCGTACAGCGGTCGGAGGTAGGGGTCAATTTTCTGTTGCAAGTCCCCAGGCAAAAATCCCAAGCTTTCTCCTGCTTCGACAGCTGGTCGTGCCAAGACAATGCGTTGTACTTGCTTTGCCTTCAAGGCAGCAACTGCCACGGCAACTGCCGTATATGTTTTGCCTGTACCTGCTGGACCGATGGCAAATACAATATCATTTCGTTTGGATTCTGCTACCAGCCTGCGCTGTCCCGGAGTGCGCGCCCTTATTGCATCGGTGCGTGTTACGACAATTACATCATCAGTGCCTTCTACCAAAGAAGATGTTGTCTGCGATTCGCCAGCTACAATAAGCTTGATGACCGCATCAACATCTTTGGCATATATTTCACCGTTACGATTGACCAGAAAGAGCAACTCCGCAAAAATCTTCTCAACCAGCCGCACATCTGCATCACTTCCACGCAGGGTTACATCATTGCCCCGCGCAATGATAAAGACCTCTGGGAACTGCTCCTCAATGCGCTGCAGATACATATTCTGCGCGCCAAATACCAACATGGGCTCAATGCCCTTTAGGGAAAACTTCTTCTCGATAGCCACCTTCCTTTTTCCTTGTTGATTGTTTTCAGATACTGAATGGTTAACTCTATGATGCAAAAACAAGTTGCTCCATTCCGCTTATGTCTGTCAAAACGGCGCGTCCTCCTCTTGTCTGTTGGCTTCTGGCTTCATACTTACCTTCCAGCATAGCCTGACACTCTTGCTTACTCTGAAGTTGTTCCTTTTGTTCAATCAAAAAGATAAGCAAATCCGCTTGGATTGTTGCCGACACTTTTTCGGCAAGCTCTTTACTCTCTACTATTTTCTCTTCATGAAATGTATCTTTGACAATTGGCGCAATAATCGGTATGCTACCTTGCTGCAGAAGGTATAGCAAAGCTTTCGGTCTAATTGACAAGTTGGGTTCATCTGATTGGTCGCTGTAGGCAGCAAGTCCCAAGTGATGGGCTGCCAAAGCTACAGCTGGCAAAAGTTCTTCAGAAAGTTTTGCTGCAAAGGTTTTATTGAACGTCTTAAGCGCAGCTACCTGAAGCGAACTTTCCATCCCCGACTGTCCAGACGCTTGACCGCTGTGCACAACGACCAGACGATTATTTTGAACAATTTTTCGAATGCCTGCCTTCAGCCGATTGAAGTAAAGCACATCATTGAGCTCGAGTGCACGAACATGTAGCACAATCGTCTTCATTAGTTACATGTGTCTCAGTCCGCCGCTCGCAAATATGGAATACTTTTTTCAAGATGCTGTTTTACATAATCGCTAACGCTTTCCTCAAGCGACTTGAAGCGCACTGGACAACCTGCCGCATAGAGTTTTCGCATTTGTGCCTGCGTAAAATACTGATACTTGTCTCGCAAGACTTCTGGCATAGGAATGTACTCAATCTGTACAGGTTTGCCCATTGCGTTGAATGTAGCGGTTACTAAATCTTTGAATGTGCGAGCTTTACCTGTGCCAAGATTCAAAATGCCATTTACATGTGCATTTTGCAGTAGCCAAAACATCACTTCCACACAATCTTTGACATAGACAAAGTCACGCATTTGCTCTCCATCAGCATAATTCGGATGATGTGATTTAAAGAGCTTGACATAGCCATGTTGCAAAATTTGGTTATAGGCTTTGAAGACCACACTTGCCATGTCGTCTTTGTGATACTCGTTTGGTCCAAAGACGTTGAAGAACTTGAGTCCTACGATTTTGCTCAGGAGATTTTTGCGCTGTGCCCACAAGTCAAAAAGATGTTTTGAGTAGCCATATCCATTGAGCGGTCGGAGCGTATGCAGTTTGCTCTCATCATCGTCATAACCTTGAGAGCCGTCGCCGTATGTAGCTGCACTCGATGCATAGATAAAACGAATGGAGCGCTGCACAGCAAATGCTGCCAGTTCCTTGGTGTATTCATAGTTGCTACGCAATAGCACATCGAGATTTTTCTCTGTTGTTGTGCTGATTGCGCCCATGTGAATGATGGCATCGAGGCGAGGAAATTTTTCTGCAAGGAGTTTGTGCAGACAATCGTCTTTGTCGAGGTAGTCAGCAAACCGTAGCCCAACAAGATTCTTCCATTTTTCAGAGGTACCTAAGCTATCTGCAATAATGATATCCGTGTAACCAACTTGATTGAGTTTCCACACCATTGCACTGCCAATGAAGCCTGCACCGCCCGTGACCAGAATCATTGTTGGTTAGTTAGAGCGCTGATACTTTTTGGGTTATGAGATAGCTTTTTGTCTGCACCGTTTTTTATGGGAGCCATTCTGGGTAAGCTAAAAAGCCGCTACTCTTGTAGCGGCTCTACACTTAATTTACCTTTTCATTGACTTCTTGGCCGATGAGCTTGCGTCCCCAATGCAGCCACATGCGCACAGTTGCCAGCGGCTGTCCAATGACCTGTGCAATTTCTGCATGGGTCAATCCAACCACATCAGCCAACAACACCGTAAGCTTGAAGTCCGCTGCCATCGTTACCGTCACTCGGGCAACATCTTGGTCATCAATCATAACGCTGCCATCATGCTCAATAGTAGCTTCCTGACCAAAGGACCGCAAATATACATTGCGAAACGCCTTGAAGAGTTCTACCGCTGTTTTGCTTTGACCGCCTTCAAGATAAGTTTGGCTGACAAGCATCCCTGCTGTGGCCTCATCGCCGCTCATCCAGTAGGCAAGATTATAGACATCGTCGATCCGTTCTATCATTGTCGGATGATACGCTCCAGGTTGGTGATTCATATCGCTCTCCTTTTGTACGGTTGGAATTGTTGTTACTTATTTGTGGTCAATATAGTGCAGCATAGTCTTAATGTCAAGTTATTATTTTGCTTTCGCTTAAGTTTAGATTCCGTCTAAAACGGCTGTATCAGTTTCGCCTCTGGCTTAGGACCAAACATGCTCTCTTCAAGTGCATAGAAATACACTTTGCTTATTTCGCTAAGGTTAGCCTCAAAGACTTTTTGATGATTGATGGTGATTTTGCACTGCTGCCCGCCTGTTATGCCAATTTTTCGGCACTCAATGCCGAAGGTTTTCGCCAGCGACTCGACCGCCTCTTGCTTATCGCACGCTACACCTACTACTACTCTGCCTTGCGCTTCAGAAAATAGCACCGACTGAATGGCTGTATCTGACGATGCTACATGTAGTTCAACGGCAAAACCGACCTGCAAATTTTCATTCATGATAGCGCTTTCCAGTAGCGCAATCGCCAAGCCACCGTCAGAGACATCATGGGCTGACTGCAGCAGTTTTGCTTTTGCCGCCTCGACCAGAAATGTCTGTAGAGCTTTTTCCTCATCCAAATCGCATGGCGGCGCATCTGTGCCTAATTCACCATAGAAGTATGAGAGAAATTCAGAGCCATTGAGGTCTTGATGAAGTTTTCCCAGCAAGTAAATGACATCTCCTTCCTGCTTGAAGGTTGCCGTTACAATATGCTCAGTATGCTCAATGAGACCAATCATGCCAATCGTTGGTGTAGGATATACAGCCACATTTTCTCCACCAACCGTTGATTCATTGTAGAAACTGACATTTCCGCCAGTTACAGGGGTATCAAACTTCAAACACGCTTCGCCCATGCCTGCCACCGCTTCTTTGAACTGAAAATAGACTTCAGGCTTATACGGATTGCCAAAGTTGAGACAATTCGTAATGGCAAGCGGCTTTGCTCCTGTGCAGGCAACGTTACGCGCACATTCCGATACGGCAATCTGTGCCCCCTTGCGCGGATTGAGATAGACATAGCGCGCATTGCCGTCGACTTTCATCGCCAGTGCTTTTGTTGTGCCTTTGATGCGCACGACCGCGGCATCCGCTACACCTGCACTGACTACTGTGTTTGTGCGTACCGACGTATCATACTGTTCATAGACCCAACGTTTGCTTGCAATGTTTGGTCGTGCCAGCATTGCTAAAATTTCCTTTTGGAAATCTATGCTTGCATCAGGTTTTAGCACTGGAAATTTGGTATTTGGCTTCTTCTCAATGGCTTCGCGGTAATAGACAGGTGCTCCTCCGCCTAAGACGAGCGCCAGCGCTGGAATTTCTGCCACAACTTTTCCATGCCACTTGATGCGCAGCATGCCATCACTTGTTACGTGACCAATCACCACGGCGCTCAAATCCCACTTTGCAAAAATGTCTATGATGTGTTGTTCATAGCCTTTCTTTGCTACCAGCAACATTCGTTCTTGCGATTCTGAGAGCATGATTTCATATGGCGTCATATCTTTCTCTCTTGTGGGAACAAGCTCAAGATGAAGTTCCATGCCACCTGAACCTGTTTTCTGAATTGCGCGTGCCGCCATTTCTGATGATGAGCATGTCAGTCCTGCCGCCCCCATATCTTGAATGCCTACGACATATCCGCTTTCAATTGCCTCCAGTGTAGCTTCCAGCAACAATTTTTCAGCAAATGGGTCGCCAACCTGCACATTTGGGCGTTTATCTTCAGATTCTTCCGAGAGTTCCTCTGATGCAAAAGTCGCTCCGTGAATGCCATCTCGCCCCGTAGCTGAACCGACAATCAAGACAGGATTGCCTTCCCCACTAGCAATTGCTCGAGCGATTTTTTGTTTCTCGACAATCCCGACTGACATTGCATTGACGAGAGGGTTATTTTGGTAACAGCTTTCAAAATAGATTTCTCCACCTACCGTGGCCACTCCGAAGGAATTGCCATAGTCGCCAATGCCACGCACAACGCCATCCAATAGATACTGTACTTGAGCATCATGTGGATTTCCAAAACGCAGGGAATTTAGCGTCGCAATAGGTCGCGCACCCATCGTGAAAATATCGCGATGGATTCCACCTACGCCAGTTGCAGCACCTTGATATGGCTCTATTGCTGAAGGATGATTATGCGACTCAATTTTGAATGCCACGGCAAGCCCATCGCCAATATCGACTAAGCCTGCATTTTCTTCTCCAGCACTCGCTAACAGCTGCTTTCCACTTCTCGGTAATGTTTTCAGCACCGCAATGGAATTTTTGTAACTGCAGTGCTCTGACCACATGACTGAAAAAATACCGAGTTCTGTGTAAGTGGGCGTCCGACCAAGAATACGCAGAATCGCCTCATACTCTTCCTCCAGCAGTCCATGGCGTTTAGCCAGTTCAAGTGTTACAGTCGGTTCGTGCATTTTTAGAAGGTCTATGCCGAGTTCAGCAAAGTTTTTAGCATCTGAAAATAAAAAAGCCTTTGTAGAACTGTGCTACAAAGGCTTTCTTGCCGTATCAAGTTTTTCTTATTTCCCGTCAGGCTTTTTCTCTTCGGGTTTCTTTTCTTCTTCTTTCTTTTGTGTCTCTGTTTCTTTCAAGATAGAGCGCAGCCGCTCCAGGTTCTTTTCGATATCTTGACGGCGGCGACGCAGTTCTTCAATTTTTCTTGCCGTAGATTCTTTGTCGTCACCAATATCTTCGAGTTTGCGCAGAATAATGTCCGACCCTTGCGACCCTGTGGTAAAATCAATCAAACTCGGGTCTGCTGTCTTGCCAAAAATTGGCAAGATATTGAACTGGACGCCAAACAGCACGCGCCATTCCGTGTAGTTTGTTGGTGAGTTTGGTGGGCGACGCACAATTCCGAATGCACCATACAGCGTTTTGTCCTCTCTGCCAGTAAGCTGATAATCAAAGCCTAAGGTGAGTGCGAGAAATTCTATGGGTTTCAGTCGCACACCAGCAGAAATGAAGGTCATGCTTTCACGGGTGTAGGCTTGAACAGGCGGTTCAGAGAAAAATGCCCATCCCCAAATTTCCAGCATCAAATCCACTGATGTGGTTGGATACTTCAGACCAACGGAGTATGTAATCGCCGAGCTATTGCTTGGCACCAAAAAGGTTTGATTGGGCGTGTTGGAGATATTCTTTCCTGAGTCGAAGTAGTTGTAGAGACCGATGTTAAGGTTGGCGTTAAAAGATTCATTTGGAAAGAGATTATCGGCATAGTAAGAAAGCAGAAAATTCAACCCGACTTCTGGTCCACCAGCTGAATACGGGTTACCGAAAGTGTTCCAGCGCTGTGCTAGCGGAAGCATCACCGTCGCCATACCGCCGAGATAGACATAATCATTTGCGATACCAAACGAGGCAACTTTTGCCGTCAGAAAAATGCGCTCAAGCACATTTGCAGCAGCATCTTGGTGATGAATATCGGTATAAACAATAGGGTTTATTGCCACCAAGATGTTGTTTGTAAAAGCGTAATCCAAATGCACAGAGTTTGTTACAATTGAGTGCGCCACAAGATTTCCTAACTGACCAGCGTAGGCGCCTCCGATAGTATTAAAGTCAAAGTGTGTAAAGAAAGTAAGGCTGCCTTGTTTTGGGTTCAGGGCTTCTTGGGCGCGAATGAGCCGCCCGCTTGCGGTAAAGACATACTGAGCTGGTAACTCCGTCGTAACGCTTGACAAAAGAACAGTAAGCAGAAGTATGTAGAATTGTTTTCTCATTGTTTTGCCCTCCAAATTGAACGAAGTTTTCTATGCAGTTTTACCCCCTTCCAAGTTCTCTGTTGAGGATGATGATAAGGAATATAGCATTGACGATGCTAAAAATTGCGTTTGCTACGGTCACAATCGTGTTTAGCACACTGATTGGACCGCCGGGAACAATTACCGTATCGCCCCTTATGAGTAGGGGGAAGTTTTGTTCCCCTGTTTCAATAAATTTTTCGATATCGACTCTGACCACTTTTTCGATCACAGTTGTATCTGCTCGTGCATACCGTATGATGCGTATATCGTCTAACTTTGCCGTCACTGCTGGTCCGCCAGCAATAGAGAGCAAGGATACAAGGTCTATGTTGTAGGGTACATAGTACTTTCCGGGTTTGCCCACTTGTCCCCAAAGATTCACATCAATTAAGATGCCTTCCCCTCGATTAAAAAAGTATGCTGACGGTATGTCGCTTTGGGTCTGAGGAGTTTGCTGCGGTGCTCCAAACACTTGGGCTTTTAAGTTTTGTGCGCAAATTACGCAAACCGCCACAATAAAGCAAACTCTTTTCAGCATGTTGCTTGAAGTTTTGACTTTTAGTTGATACGTACGCGAAATTCCAAAAATTCTGATGCTACACCGTAGCGCCGGTCAATATCTTCTGGAAATGCTTGGACTTGCCATCGATACTGCACCCCATTTTCCAATCGCTTAAAGACTCGTAACCCGTTCGGGAGACGTCGCACTGGACTTGGAGCTTGGAAGACCTGACCAAAATTGATTCTCACCGTGTCAGTATCTCGGAAACTTGAGCCATCGTAGACGATTGCGACACAGTCGTCCTCGAGAAAGGTATCAAACCCTCTGAACTCATAGAGCTTGAGCACATAGAAACCGCTGACAAAAGGCGGTTTGCTCCACTCGAAGCGAATGGTTGTATCTTGGCGCGAGAAGACCAACTGTCCAATCGGTGCTTTTGGATTGACACGCGTAGCCAAGCGAAATGTCTCTGGCAAAGACCGCTCACTTCTTGCCCCCCTGCGCGTATAGGCTTCAACTTGATAGAAGTACTGCACATCTGGGACCACATTGGCATCAATGAATACTGTGTCAGGCAAGCCTATCGCTTCTTGCGAGCCCAAAGGGATTTCGCGCAGCAAACGAAAGTTGATTGGCACTGCAGTGTCTCTGGCTACTTCACTTGTTCTGAAAATGCGATAGCCTGCTATATCCCGCTCTGGATTTCTAAACCATTCTAATCGAATAGCATTTTGCCCAGGCACTGCACGAATCCCATGTTCTACTCTTGCTGTATCTGATGATTTTGGCACAAATTGCGGTCGACGTGGCCGAGGCGGTTCAGGGTCGGGCGTGCAGCTCAGTAGCCCAGCACTTAATACGATTGCACTACACAGGCCAAGGAGAATTTGTCTTGTCATTGTTGGAAAAGCTCTGCTAAATCTATTGTTAGTCCAATCCGATGCGGTGCCCCTAATTCGCTAGATTGATAGGCGTAATCGATGTAGAAGGCGCGAAAGAGGAAAATCCCTGCGCCCAGTGTAAGGTTACGGTCATAACTGCCAATACGCAGTGCCAAAATATCCCGAAAGCGATACTCTGCTCCTAACGAAGTGAGACCCTCGTATTTGGTATCGCGTGTGATGAGCACAATAATAGCACTTGAGAGAAACTCCAAAGGCTGCTTGTAAGAGGTATGAATAACTAATGAACGCGGAATGGCCACTCGCGACCGCAAGTCCGTGTTCCAAGCAATCGTTGTGTTGAAAAGATCCTTGATTGTTACACCAAATACAAAATCACCAAAGAGCTGCTTGCCCACAAAGTCACCGAACTTGAATTTGACAAGCGTGCCCACATCGACACCAATGCCATTGCCTGAAAAACTCACGCGTTGATCGCCACCAAAACTTTGAGACACATACTTGAAACTTACGCCTAATGGAATTTCAATTGGTAAGCGAAAATACTGCCAGCCAAAGTCGACAATGTTGATGATGGTTTTTGCAATAGAGAGAAAGAGTGCATCATCGTTGTTTGAAAAAGTTGCGCCGTTGTTGTCTAAAATTCCTGAGCGAATTTGTCGGAAGTAATCACCACGCGCACCAGTTGGCTCATCCGTTAGCGGGATATTTGCGATGCTGTTGCGAATCCAGTTGAAGGATACACCAATGCCGGGACCTAAATCTTGCGAGTAGCCGATGTGAAAATAGTTTGAGAGTGGCTTCCCAATTGAGCCAAACTGATTTGAGTACATGGTCGAGATATACTTGCCCTTAATCAGGGCTAAGGCTGAGGGGTTCCAAAAGAAGGCAGACCCGTCTTTGTTGTCGATTGGCGTAAATTGCCCACCGACGCCTAATGCCCGCACACCCAGCGGAATATCCAAAAATGCTGCGGCATAGCGCTCTTCTTGCGCCATGGCTAGGCTGGCAGCAATACACACAAAGTTGATGAACAGAGCGTATTTCTTCATTGGATTGCTAATTTTAGAGACACAACTTTATCGCAGGCGTGCGATTTTGATGATGTCTTCCAACACGCGTCCGCGTAGCACAAGACGCACTTTTGCATAATAGACGCCATTTGCCACAGGATTGCCACGCTCGTCTAAGCCCGTCCACTCTACGACACGACCGCCTACTTGTGTAAAAGTTAGGTTCGCATTGCTCTCAAAGCCCGGTGGCGGTACTCCCGGTTGTCTGAATGTGTTAATTAATCGTCCCGATGCCGTGTAGATTTTGATTTCAAACTCATCAGCTGGCTCTTGACCAATAATTTCATAGCCAATAAAGGTGCGGTCTGCAAATGGGTTAGGATACGCGCCATAGACTCGCAAGCGGAAGTTATCCTCTACTACGAAACGCAAGGTATCGCTGCGGCGCATGTTAAGATTGGCATCATAGAAGATGAATGCCACTTCTTGCCGCCCGCTTGGAAATTCATCGTCGTATGTGATGCCAACACTGTTTGCATTAGCTGTGGCGGTAGGAATATTGAGTTTTTCTTGTACTGCTGCAGAGCTGTCGCCGTTGCGAATGACGCGAATAAATCGCCTATCCAAGTAAATGCCATTTTGGTCTTGCAAAATGGCTACAATTCGCGGTCGGCGTGGCGCAAATCCGCCGGGCACATATTCTTGACCTTCAATGCCCAGCGTAATTTGTGGCTGGGTTTGGTCGTTTGTATGCATGACGGAAAATGTGCCAAAACGCTCGCTGTTCATAACAACTGTGTTGATGTCTGGCTTGGACTGAGCGGGAATTCGTAGCCAGCGTTCCAGTTCTTCTGCAAAGAAGTAGCCATTGACAAAGGCTCGTCGTGTGGCAAAATCTCTTGGGTTGAGCCGCATAGTTAGTCGAATCTGCCGCAAGAGTGCTAGTGCTGAATCTACTGCCGTTACACGATAGGCAAAGCGCGCAGTAGCTGTATCTGACTGTGATGCCAACCTTACAAATTCATTATCAGGCTGTGCAATTTTTGGCGGGTTTTCAAGACGCTCTATTCGGATGAAGCCATTTCTTGAGAACGCCGCTGGTTCATAACTCAAGGTGCAATTGCTATCGATTTGGATACTTGCCGCGGTATTGCGTTGCACAAATACAAGATTGTAGCTAATCGGGCGTTGATTGGAAAGATTATTTCTGGCATCGGCATCTGGTGCCAGACTGGAATCTGCCACGACTTGCACTGCAACGTTGTAAGTTTGTAGCAATTGGAAATTGGCTGGTACGGGCACTGTGGCAAGTGTCTTTCCTCTTGCAGGAATGCGTACAGTTGTTGTACCAATTACGCGCCGTGTAGCTCGCAGTCTTGGTGGAATATTTTGAATAAGTGAGTTATTTACAGAGTTTTCATAAAAGATAACTTGTGCCACACTGGGCTCATTGCTCCAGTTATACACCTCTGCTCCAATGACCACACGATTGCTATCAGGATAAAAATCAATTGTGGGGTTATCGTAGAACTGGTTGAGCCCTGCACGTGCTTGTTCAACTGCAGCTACATCAGTTTGCTGCCCGATGACAACCTCCACACTCTCAGAGCGTCCTTCTTCATTGCCAGCGCGTGCTATTGCCGAGTAAGTAACTCTATTACCACGCTGCATAACAGTTGCTGGCACCGCGCTGGTTGTTACAAATGTATTGCTTCCACTCGGCACTGCTGGCAGATTTGCATTGAAGAGTGTTTCATTTATCAGTGTGGTGCTGTTGGCTCGCGTAACTGTGACACGCACGCTCACACTTTGCAACGGCTGACGTGCCTCGACACGCACAGTGAAGCTCACAGCACGGTTTTCACTGGTGCGAATGTCACTTGATGGTATCACACTCTGGATAAATGGTGCCAGATTGCTAAAGCGCACAAACCCGCTTACATCTGTGCGTCCATCATCAGAGATGATATGCGCTTTGAATTGACCGCCGCCGCGTGAAAAGTTCAAAATGTTCGTCGAAGTAATTGCTGGCGGCTGTGGCACTATGAGTACCAGACTGTCGACAAACTGTCCGCCAATGAGCTGACCAATACGACCGTTCCTTACCTGAAAGAGAATTGTTGTCGAGGTTACTTCCAGATTGTTTTGGTCAGTGATTCTGCCAAATCCAGTGCCATTTGTGATGCCGTTGACTGTCCCGCGTATGACCAAGCGATTGCCCACGCCGACCATGTGTGTTGGCAAATTCCAGTTGATGGCTGGTGCGCCCGTCGGTGTGGTGCGTCGTGGCAGCGCCAACCGGAGTGCCGGGTCGCCAAATACACCGTATTGATACATCATGGTCGGGGCTTGCAGCACGTAGAAATCGCGATACTGCAAGTAGTAGCGAATCTTGCCGCGAAAGAGCATGTCACCAATGGATAGGTCTTGGAAGCGCTCATTGAGTAGAAACTCGTATATCGCTTGCGCCATGAGAAAATCATTGATAAACCAGCCCAAGCCTGCCGATGCAATCATGCCAATACAGCCGCGCTCTGGTGATAGCAAAAGTTTTTCAGTTAGCGTAATCGGGCTGTTGACAAATGTTTCACGCACGCTTGAAAGGTCATCAAACGCACCGACAAAACAGGTCATGCTAGTAATGAATGGCAGGCGTGTACCATTGCGCAGTCGGTCCACCGCCTCGCGTGTCAGCACTTGGCTATCGCCCCATATTCCGCCCCCGCCATGCCCCATGAAGTTGACCACAACTGCTCCAGTTTGATTGAGTGTGTTGATAAGCTGGTCTTGTCCACCGCGATACTTATCTGGCGGCGCTGTAAAATCCAATCGGTTTCGTCCTGTTGAAGTGTGCAAGCGGTCAACAAACACAGAACGGTCAATGTAGCGATCGATGAGTTCATCGGTCTGCACCACTTTATCAACCAGTGTGCCTTCTGCAATAGATCCTCTGCCTTGTTCCGCTTCCCCCGCAATGAGTAACACTCGGTTTCGCCACTCGCCCAAAGTTTGAGGCTGTTCATAGACGATGAGCTTCTGCAAATACGCCAGCACATCATCTTGCGACTGGGCAGGAATGCGCGCAATTTGCAAATCTGGAATCAGGTCAAGCTGACCAGATACATCCACACCGTCGACCATTGCAAACCATGCATCTGAAGCTGTTGCACCAAAAATGTAGGTTTGTACATGCATGGTGGGCACATCGGTTGGCGCAATTTTCCCAAAGACTGCATCGCCAATCAGGAGCACATATGTTGGCGCTTCTCGCCACTCGTGGTAGGCATAAGACAAAAACTCACGAATAGCATATGGACTTTTTATCCCATCATTGAATTCGTCGTAGATATTATCGACTGTGGTCACAAGCACTCGATTTGGCTCGCCGAGAGCACGCAAGCGCGCTTCTCTGTTTTCTTTGTATTGCCTGATTGGACTAAGGGGATTTTCAGCATCTCTTTCCGTGAAGAACGCTCGTGAAGTGATGATGATGAAGTTGTAAGCATTGTTTTTGTCACGCAGCTTGATTCTGGTATCAAAGAAGTTGGCAGCGGTTACTTTTTCAATGCGTAGCGGTAACAGTTTTTTTGCATTTGTTAGCGCAATGTACTCAACATCCCTTGGTGTGAGCACTTCGTCTTGAAAAATGGCACGAAATTCTTGACGCCCTGTTTTTTCGCCGCGCTCATCGACGACTTCATACTGCTCCACTGTAAAGTTACCCAAGCGCCCGACGCCTTTTTTGTAAATTTCAATGTCAGGCGTAGTAAATCCGGATATGGTAAACTGGTATCGTCCCGGTCTTGTATCGGGCGGTGTTGTAAAGACAATCTCATCTTCCACAGCGCGATACAAGCGTCGATAGGTTACTTCTATCCAGTTGAAGTAAAACAGTGGGAAGGATACCGTTGGATTGACCTCACCACTTCCAATACGGACTGCTGATACACCGCCCAGCAGACGGTGAAAAAGCGGCGAGAGCCCTGCGCGCGCAATAGTCGCCAATTGTTCCGGTCGCCCATCGCCCCACTCTGCGCGCATGACTTGGAAGAAATCGACTGGCAAGCTAAAGAAAACATTGGCTCTAAAACGTGGCACACCTGTACTAATGCCATGAAACGCTGCACGGATGATGATAGAGTCGGTGCTGTTGTTTGCCTGCGGTGCTGGGATGCTTATCGGTGCACTTGCACCACGGTCAGTTAAAATTTGATACCAAAAACGTTTGTCTCCTGCATCGCTATGATTTCTTGTGCGCCTATATCCCGGCGAGTTAAACTGATAGTGAAGCAAGGCAAAGCGTTCGGTTACGGCATCTTCTTCGAAATGCACGGTGCTACGAAAAGATTGATTGCGCAGATTGATAACTCCTACTGTTCTTCTCGGTTCAGCTGGAATTTCTACCAAGCGCAGTCCACGATTTTGTGGGGTTAATGTCTGTTCCCAGTAGAAGTAGTAGACATTTTCATCGGTGTAGGGGTCATTATACATATCAGGTCGGTCTGGGTCTGAAAAAGCTAATCGGTGTGGCTCACCAATAAACTCAATGTAGTCATCGCGGTTGAAGCGCCCGTCTTGTTCTCCCTTGACATAGATTGGTACTTCACGCCCTTTGTTGAAGAGCCGAAAAGTGCGTGGGTCTGCCGTAAAAAAGTCTGCTGGAAACTCTGCATCCTGAAATTCAAAAAAGCCTAAGCGATAGACCCCATCTTTATTGACGATGAATCGATACTTTGGCACCACAGGCAATCTTCCCCACACACTTTGCTGTACGCCCATGGCTTCCGAAAATGATAGCGCTCTTCCGCCCCACATTTTTCCAAGGGGCTTGTATGGACTGCGATGGCGTGGGGTTTGTTGCATCAGCTGTGCTTCATCAATATCAATTTTGAACGTCTCTGGCGAAGACTCTTGAGCATCGAGCTGGCACTCAATTACCATCTTTTGCACATAGCGTAGCGTCTTAGTCCTTGGCGAGTAGATGTAAGGTGAGACAGTTAGGCTGGTCAGTGGTGTGCCACGCATGGAGCCAGCATAGAACCACTTTAGTTTTTCTTTTGGAAAATTTTCCTGTTCATCTACTTTTGTGCTGGCTTTCAGCTCTCGTCGCTGTGCTTCAGACGCTCCAATAGGCACATCCTCTAATGCCTCAGGATGAAACTTGAGCGACACATTCTGCAGCACACCCACTCCTTCTTCCGCCACCACCCTTGCTGATTGCACATGTGCCTGCACAATGTAGTGGTATGATGGAATGCGATAGACTCGATTCATCAAAAGATGGTCGGTAGTTAGTGACGCAATTTCAGGTTCTGCATGCCCCGCATTATCTTGTGCATATCCTGTTTCTTTCACGAAGGGGATATCAAATTCCAGCACCAGTTGCACCCTGTCGCGACCTGTGCCGACCACTGATGCAACAGATGTTTTCGTCGATACCTGTGGCTTATTTTCAATTTCGGGCACTACTGTTTGCGCTGGTAGCTTTTGGGAAAAGAATATCGTTAAAAAGCAAATCACTATGGTTAGGCTTAGCAGCTGCTGAAGACGAGTGCGTACCATTAAAAGTTTGAGTTTGTTATCGATGCATACTACTCTTTGCGGTGATGAGGCGGCAGTTGTGTTTTTTGCTTTTGCAAGATAGATGTCTCTGCACAATCTATCAAGTTCTCATTTTGTCTCTTTTGCTTGCTTTATCGGCTCACCACAGCTCTACCATGGCAGTTTTTATACTTTTTACCACTACCGCATGGACAGGGGTCATTGCGCCCTGGGGTTTTCTCTACGCGGATAGGCTGCGGTTTGGGTGGTTCTTCCTCGGCTACATCGGTATCGGTCCTACCTTGTGCTGTCACTGTGCTGTACACGCTTTGCGCTTCGGCATGAATCGCTCTTAGTCGGCTGCGTTGCACACGGCGTGGCTCTGCCAGCGTTTGTGTGGCTGGATACATCTTAAATGCCATTGAAAGCGTTTGCACAGCAATCTCATCTAGCATCTGCACAAAAAGCTCGAAGGCTTCTTTCTTGTACTCTAGCAGTGGGTCTTTCTGACCGTATGCACGCAGATTGATGCCTTCCTTGAGGTCATCGATATCGCGCAGGTGCTCGCGCCATTTCTCGTCAATGACACTTAGTGTGGCAAAGCGCTCAATGCGCCCCATCATTTCTGAGCCTAAGTGTTCTTCTTTGCGCTTGTAAAACTCACTTGCCGTGTGATAGATTAAGTCTTTGACACCCTCTTTGCCTAGCGCAGCAAACTTCTCTCGCGTCAGTTCAATAGGGACGCTTAACTCACGCAGCACCTGTTCTTTTAGTCCATCAGCATCATAGTCGGCGATATACTTTTCAGCAACTTGTTCAGCGTAGGAATCAAGCAAGTCGAAAATCTCCAGTCTCAGGCGGTCTTTGTATAGCGCATCACGGCGCCGAGCATAGATAATCTCTCGCTGTTGGTTCATCACATTGTCATATTCCAGCAACCGTTTTCTGATGCTAAAATTTTGCTCTTCGACCCGCCGCTGTGCCCGCTCGATTGACTTCGTTATCATTGGGTGCGTGATAACCTCACCTTCCTGGTATCCCAATTTTTCCATGATTGATGCAATGCGGTCCGACCCAAAGAGCCGCATCAAATCATCTTCGAGAGAGACATAGAACTGAGAAACTCCCGGGTCGCCTTGCCGGCCTGCACGTCCACGCAGTTGTCGGTCAATTCGGCGTGATTCATGCCGCTCTGTTCCAAGAATGAACAATCCGCCCAGTTCCTTGACCCCTTCTCCGAGTTTGATGTCTGTGCCACGCCCTGCCATGTTTGTTGCAATCGTAACCGCACCTTTCTGCCCAGCTTGCGCCACAATTTCCGCCTCGCGTTGATGTTGCTTTGCATTCAGTACATTGTGCGGAATTTTGCGCATCTTCAAAAAGCGTGACAGCGTCTCGGAAACTTCCACACTCGTTGTGCCTACCAGTACAGGTTGCCCTTTCTGTCGCAACTCCTCAATTTTGGCAATTACTGCATTATACTTCTCTCTTTTGGTCTTGAAGACAAGGTCTTCTCTATCTTCTCGTATGACTTTCTTATGCGTAGGAATGACCACCACATCGAGCTTGTAAATTTCATAAAATTCTTGAGCTTCGGTTTCAGCTGTGCCGGTCATGCCTGCCAGCTTCTTGTAGAGACGAAAGTAGTTTTGCAGTGTAATGGTTGCTAAAGTTTGTGTCTCGCCCTCAATCTTGACGCCCTCTTTAGCTTCTATAGCCTGATGCAACCCGTCACTGTATCGGCGACCGGTCAAAATTCTGCCCGTAAACTCATCGACAATTAACACCTTGCCATCTTGGACCACATATTCATCATCTCTTTCGTAAAGCGAGTAGGCTCGCAGGAGCTGTGAGACATTATGAATGCGCTCTGATTTTTCGGCAAACACTCTGTAGAGCTCATCTTTCTTTTCTTGCTTTTGTGCTGGCGTTAGCGTCGGGTCGTTCTCAATTTTTGCTATCTCTGTGCCCACATCTGGCAGCACAAAAAAGTCTGGATCCTGATTGTCATCGGTAATGAGTGCACGACCTTTGTCAGTTAAGTCAATTTGATGAAAGCGCTCATCAATTGAGTAGTAGAGTTCGTCATCGACCTCATGCATGCGCCGAGCATTATCGCGCAGGAACTCATTTTCGACCATCTGCATCAAGCGCGCATTAGCCCCTTCGCCGATGAGTTTGAGAAACTTTTTGTTCTTCGGCTGACCGCGCTTAGCACGCAATAGCCCCAACCCAGCATTGAACTCCCAGTTTTTGTCTGCTTTCTCCTTCTCAGTGAGCAGTTTTTCGACATGGCTTAGAATTTTTGCCACAAGATTTTGTTGGGCTCTGACCAGCCGCTCAACTTTTGGCTTGAGCTCCAAAAATTTGCTTGTATCGGATTCAGGCACAGGTCCAGAAATGATGAGCGGCGTTCGCGCCTCATCAATCAGTACCGAGTCAACTTCGTCAATGATTGCATAGTTGTGCCCGCGCTGTACAACTTCTTCTTTGTCTGTTGCCATATTATCGCGCAGGTAATCGAAGCCAAACTCGTTGTTTGTACCGTAGGTGATATCTGCTGCATAGTTCTGGCGCCGCTCAGCAGTACTCATCTCTGAGAGAATCACGCCCACTTTGAGATTGTGAAACTCATAAATCGGTCCCATCCACTCACGGTCGCGTTTTGCAAGGTAGTCATTGACCGTAACGATATGGACGCCCTTGCCTGTCAAGGCATTGAGAAAGGCTGGCAGTGTGGCCACCAATGTCTTTCCTTCACCTGTTGCCATTTCTGCAATCTTGCCCTCATGCAAGACAATTCCGCCAATGAGTTGCACATCGTATGGAATCATATCCCACTTGATTTTTGTCCCACCAGCCATCCACTCTTTACCGACTAGCCTGCGACATGTATCCTTGACAATTGCAAATGCTTCAGGCAGAATCTCATTGAGAATCTCTTCTGTCGTCTCGTGCAACTCTTCTTCGAGCTTCTCAATTCTTTCTTTGATTGCTTGTGCCTCTTCTAATGTGATTTCCAAGTTGTTCAGCTTCTCTCTTTCAGCGGCAAGCTCTTCTTCAATCTCACGAATGCCTTCCTTGATGCGCGCCTTGAGCTCTTCGGTCTTGGCTCGCAGCTCATCGTCACTTAGTTTTTGAAACTCCTCGTAGTAGCGGTTGATTTCCTCGACAATTGGCATCAAGCGCTTGACATCTTTCTCATGCTTTGAGCCAAATATTTTCTGCAAAAATTTTAGCATATCCTTGCTTCGTTTAAGTTGTGCATATGGTTTAAGCAAACTGCACGACTCCACTTTATACGATTTGACTTAGAGCACTTGCTTTGCTTCTCGTTTTGCCACCCATTCTTTAATGTAGGCTACAATCTCTGCCGTCGATGCGCCGGGCAAAAAAAGTCGTCCCGTGCCCATCTCTTGAAGCTTGGCAATATCCTGTTCTGGAATAATCCCTCCGCCAGTAAGCAGCACATCATCCAACCCTTTTTCACGCATCAGTTTTAGCACCCGTGGAAAAATCGTCATGTGTGCACCACTCAACACACTGATGCCGATGACATCAACATCTTCTTGCAATGCAGCTTGCACAATCATCTCTGGAGTTTGACGCAAGCCCGTGTAAATGACTTCCATGCCTGCATCGCGCAGTGCAGCTGCAATCACTTTCGCACCTCGGTCATGACCGTCTAATCCTGCTTTAGCAATGAGCACACGAATGGGTCTATTCATTGAAGTTTATCGGTTTGTTTTCCACTTGTTGTACTGCAAAGCCACGAATGTTAAAAATAGTGAAATCACTTTGCTATTGCTAATCATTCATGAGATTTACCACTTGCATCGAAGAAATTTTTTTTGCATATTTGCGGCTGACTTATATGGTAAGTCCATGGAGTGATGCAATAACAAAACGCGAGAGTAGCTCAGCTGGTAGAGCATCACCTTGCCAAGGTGAGGGTCGCGAGTTCGAGTCTCGTCTCTCGCTCAATACTCTGCCTCGCTTCTGCGAGGCTTATTGTTTGATTCATCTCTTTCTTCGTAGAGACAAAAAACATCCGCAAACGGCGCAGTATTGTAGCCCCCTGATGCTTTTTCAATGTGCACAGAGTATTTCGTAGCTTTGCCCCTACTACTTGCTCGGCTATACTTCGGAGAGGTGCGAGAGTGGTTTAATCGGTCGGTCTCGAAAACCGATGTAGTCGCAAGACTACCGTGGGTTCGAATCCCACCCTCTCCGCCCCTATTTTCTCCACCACAAATCCAAGAAAAGCAGAGATACCCAAGAGTTACACCTTAAAATGAGAGCACTTATGCAAGTGTTCAATGCATAGAAAGTCTGCTGCAACAAGCCACTTTTTACAGTTGCTTTGTAGGCATAAAAAAAAGAGACCGCATGCCACAGGCATATGCGGTCTCCCAAAAAAGGCGTCACAGCGGGACAAAGCTTTTCAGCTATTTTTCGGCTCTTGCACCCCTTGGTTTTGGTTTGCATTACCACCGCCTTTCCCTTGGTTCGTCCCCGATGACACCGGCGTAAGTTGCCGTACATTCTGCGCTTGCAACCCTTTGGCGGTCATGACAAGTTCATACTCCACGGGTGCTCCGGCATCTAACATCTTGTACTTGCGATCCGAATTGATTGCAGAATAATGTACGAAGATATCTTCGCCGCCGTCTGGATTCAGAATGAATCCATAGCCTTTTTTGCCGTCAAACCATTTAACATTGCTACGGTTTGCCATAGCTTATACTCCTCTCGTTTACTGCGTTTGAAAGTTCTGCCCCGCTACTACACAAATGTTCTATTCACTTCCTTGCGTAATCTAGAGGTTACTTTCTGCTTCATCAATTCAATCTCTTAAAAATCCTTGCTTCTCTATAGTCGATACAGCCGATTTTTCGTCCTACCTATTGAGTCTGTGGCGCATAGAGCTTTCGGGCTTTTCTGCGCTCTGACAAAATCGCTGCACAATTTGTCCCATACCCTAAAATTTGTCTTTTCCATACATCAATTTTGTCATAGCTACTTGTTTTGCTGCCAATTTCATGCTGGTGTTGACCCCTTAACTGATTTTTTCGCGAAACTTAAAAGTTGGCATAGCGTTTGTAGGTGTAAGCGCTGAGAGAAGTTATACAGAAAAAGCTACCACAACCAGAGGGGCAAGAGGTATGGAGAACTTTTCAAGTGGGGTACAATCGGCATTACGCTTTAGCCGAGAAGAAGCCCTGAGGCTTGGGCATGATTACATTGGCACCGAGCATCTTTTGTTAGGGCTTCTTCGCGACAGAGACAATGTCGCTGTTAGGTCTTTAGAGAACTTAGGCGTAAATATCGACGAGTTGAAGCAATCGGTTGAGGCTGCCGCCGGTCCCTCGACACGGGCACCGCTTTTTGGCAATCTCCCACTGACCAAATCAGCTGAAACCGCTTTGCGTCGCATGGTGCTTGAGGCCCAAGCCATGAAATGCTCTTTCGTTGGCACCGAGCATCTTCTACTTTCGCTGATGCACGATGAGCAATCTATTGTGACACAAATCCTTTCACAGTTTGGAGTAACTTACTCCGATGTGCAGCGCGAAGTTTCCGAACAATCCAATCGCGCCTCTACATTTAGTGCATCAGACAAGCAAGATGAGCCCGAGCTAGTTGGCGCTGGTGCCCCATCTTCTGCGCCTGAAGCACCGAAGTCATATTCCTACTCTGCGCCAAGAGGTCGGAGCAAAACTCCTGCACTCGATACATTTGGGCGCGACCTTACGCGACTTGCTCAAGAAGACAAACTTGACCCAGTCATTGGACGCGATAAAGAGATTGAGCGCGTCGCCCTGATTCTGTCTCGCCGCAAGAAGAATAACCCTGTCCTTATTGGCGAGCCGGGTGTTGGTAAGACTGCCATTGCGGAAGGCTTAGCCATACGCATTGTCAAGCGTCAGGTTCCTGCGGTGCTCTTTGGCAAACGCATAGTCGCCCTCGATATGGCATCTGTTGTTGCGGGCACAAAGTTCCGCGGGCAGTTTGAAGAGCGCATGCAAGCCCTGATGCAAGAACTTGCCAAGTCGCCCGATGTCATTCTCTTCATTGACGAGCTCCATACCATTGTGGGCGCTGGTGGCGGACAAGGCTCACTTGACGCCTCAAATATCTTCAAGCCTGCTCTGGCACGTGGCGAGCTGCAGTGCATTGGTGCAACGACCTTAGACGAATACCGTGAGTATATCGAAAAGGACGGTGCCTTAGAACGGCGCTTCCAGAAAGTGATAGTTGAGCCACCGACTGCCGAAGAGACACTCCAAATTCTAGAGCAAATCAAAGCTCGCTACGAGGCTCATCACAATGTGCGCTATACCAAAGCGGCTCTTGAGGCTATTGTGAAACTCTCTGGTCGATATATCCAAGACCGCTACTTCCCAGACAAAGCTATTGATGTGCTGGACGAAGCAGGCAGTCGTGTGCATCTGTCTAACATCAAAGTGCCACAAGACATCGTGGACTTAGAGGCGAAACTTGAAGCCTTGCGCCGTGAAAAGATGGAAATGGTCAAGCAGCAGCGCTTTGAAGAAGCGGCACGGCTGCGAGATGAATATCAACGTCTCTATGCCGAGCTTAAGGCTAAGGAAAAGGCTTGGGCTGAGTCTAACGAGGTTTTTGAAGTCACGCCTGAAGCTGTCGCTGCTGTTGTTGCCAGCATGACGGGCATACCTGTCGAGAGCGTCAGTGTTAATGAGTCGCAGAAACTGCTGCGTATGGCAGACGAGCTCAAGCGACAGGTTATCGGTCAAGATGAAGCTATTGAGAAGTTGTCGCGTGCCATTCAGCGCAGTCGTGCAGGTCTGAAAGACCCCAATCGTCCTATTGGCTCGTTCATTTTCTTGGGTCCGACTGGCGTTGGCAAAACCGAACTTGCCAAAGCACTGGCCCGTTATCTTTTCGGCAGTGACGATGCGCTCATCCGCATCGATATGTCGGAGTACATGGAGCGCTTCAACGTCAGTCGCTTAGTTGGTGCACCGCCCGGATATGTCGGCTATGACCAAGGTGGCGAACTGACAGAAAAAGTGCGTCGTAAGCCTTATAGCATCATTTTGCTTGACGAAATCGAAAAAGCGCATCCCGACGTCTTTAACCTGCTCTTGCAACTTCTTGACGATGGGATACTGACTGATTCACAAGGTCGCCGCGTTGATTTCAGGAATACGATTGTCATCATGACCTCTAACATTGCGGCACGCGAAATTGAAATGCGCGCCAAAGGCAAAATTGGCTTTGCTATCGAGCGTGAAGACGATAAATACACTTCCATCAAATCCACTGTTGATGACGCTTTGCGGCGGTTCTTCTCACCTGAATTTTTGAACCGCATTGATGATGTGGTCGTCTTCAAGCCGCTTGAAAAAGAACATATTGCCAAGATTATCGACCTGATGCTGGAAAAAGTCTTTGCCAGATTCAAGGCGCTTGGCATCTCTGCACGTCTTACAGATAAGGCAAAGCATTTTCTCATTGAAAAAGGTTATGACCCCAAGTATGGTGCGCGTCCTTTGCGCCGAGTTCTGCAAAAGTATGTTGAAGATCCACTTGCAGAGGAACTTCTTCGCCAGCGCTTCAAGTCAGGCACTACTATTGAAATTGACTTCAACGAGCAGGATGAAAAACTAATTTTTGTTGAAGTTGCATCCAGTGTGGATGTACAAGCTAATGTTAGCACTGTCGACAAAACTTAGTGCAGCGCTACCAGGCGGAGAATAACTGCTCTGCTACGCTCTTGTCAGAAGTAGTACTCCGCCTGAAGCACGCCGCTTTCTTGCCTGCTCGAACCAGACTCATTACATTGCGGAAGATGCACCGAGCACACCCTTTGCCGCTGTGGATAGAGCTACCAGCCTCACTTGAAATCTTCACTGCCCTGCAAGACGAAGTTCAAGTTGGCTGTTTTTCAACACCCTAAACTTGTGTGTAATATCGTACAGACACTTTTCAGGAGGAGCTATGGATTCTGGGTCTACTGAACATCGCTTGCAAGATAGCATGCTTTTAGATGCCTACTCTCAGGCCGTTACTGCTGCGGCTGAAAAGGTAAGTGCATCGGTTGTCAAAATTGAAGTCGAACGTCCAGAGCGACGCAGTTGGCGAGGGCGATGGTGGAACAGCGCAGGTGCAGGTTCAGGATTTATCTTCACGCCAGATGGCTACATCATGACCAACAACCATGTAGTCCAGAACAGCAAGTCACTTTCTGTTACCTTGATGGATGGTCGGCGTTTTGCTGCTGAAGTTATTGGCAGAGACCCACATACCGACCTTGCCATTCTTCGTATCAACGCGCCTCAACTTCGGCATGCCAATTTTGGAGATTCTTCCAAACTGCGTGTCGGGCAGTTGGCTATTGCTATCGGCAATCCCTTTGGATTTGATTACACGCTTACTGCTGGCGTAATTAGTGCTCTTGGTCGCTCTATGCGTGCCACATCTGGTCGGCTCATTGACAATGTTATCCAAACTGATGCGGCGCTCAATCCGGGCAACAGTGGCGGTCCGCTGGTAGACTCCTGCGGCAACGTTATCGGCGTAAATACAGCTATCATTTTCCCTGCACAAGGCATTTGTTTTGCTATTGCTAGCAATACTGCACAACAAGTTGCCGCTCAAATTTTGAAGTATGGCAAAGTCCGGCGCGCTCTTTTGGGTATTGCTGGTCAGAATGCAACGCTCCCACAGACACTTGTCCAACAATACCGTCTGGAGCAGACCACGGGTGTTCTTATCAATGCGATTCAAGAAAACGGTCCTGCTGACCAAGCTGGACTGCAAGAAGGTGATATTATTATCGGATTTGATGGTCAAGTCATCAAAAGCATTGATGATTTACATCGTCTGCTTACGGAACAGAAAGTTGGAGTAAGCTCGACAGTAGAGCTCCTTCGATCATCGCAGCGTCTGACCTTGAACATCACGCCAACTGAGACCTTAGACTGAAAGTGCTGTTTTGGCACGGCTCAGTCAGGCAAAGCGCACATATCTTACATGGGTTGAGATTCTGGCGGTGGTGTAAAGCCTAATTCTTTTGCCATCTTCTCGTTATGCACCAGCTTTCTCACCTTCACAGGGCGCAACCCGACAGCGACTAAATCACCCGTGTCGAAGTATTCTGCTGCCGCTTCACCAGCCTGATAGCCCCACATGTAAAAATCTGCACCATAGGCAATGGTGGCACCGCGTTTGACCAATCCAATTTCAGAGGTTACAATAGGCACTTTTTTTTCGGAGGTTTCTTTCAAGATTACTTCAAAGCTGGCAAAGACAAGATTGTCTGGTAGCGCAAAGAAGACATCGGGCTTTCTGTTGAGAATTGCCTGCACTGCCTGCTGGGTTTCAGCTGTTGAAGTAATAGAGCGTTCTATGAGTTTGAGGTTGTTTTGCTTGCACTTCTTACGCAGTTCCCCCATTGCGTTTGTAGAGTTCGGCTCTGCACTATTGAAAATGACTCCAATGGATTTAGCATTTGGAAAGGCGCGTCGAATCAGCGCAATGCTTGAATCTATGTAAGCTAAGGTTTCATAGACGCCAACAAGGTTTGCAGGCGCTTTGACATTGCCGTCTTTCCTGATGACCAAGTCGTTGATTGTCGGTGCTGGTCCGACCATCATAAAAATCGGAATTTCTTTTGTTTTCTTAAGTGCGGTCATCATTGGCAATGTAGCATTAGCAGCAATGCAAGTAACTTTATCTGCAATAAATTTGTCAATAATTTGATTGAGTGTAGGAATATCGTTCTGCGCATTTTGGTAGATGATTTTTGCTGTACCGGCGCTGTCGGAATAGCCTCGCGCTTTGAGTGCGTCAATAAACCCTCGGCGTGCCTCATCGAGCGTCTCGTCATCTACAGGCTGAACAAAGCCAATCACTACCGGCTTTTTAGCTGGCTTTTCAATTGAACTTTCTGGCTTCTGAGGCTCTTCCTTCTTTGAAGCACACCCAGCAATTGCAACCACTAAGGTAATCAGTAACACGATTCGTCCAACTGTGAAACCACGATGGTTGTGCATCATTTTTGGTGTGTTTTTAGTTGTCTTTTTGTTTTGCTAATTGATGGTCTCGTTTTTTACTACAAGTTTTTTTGTCAGGTCAGTGCTCAACACGCCTTGCAATGTCGCCCACATTGATGGGTTTCGGTTCAGCAATTTTCTCAGCTCTTCTTTAGACCATACCACACAGCGTGTCTCTTTGGTAGCTTTCACAGTAGCTGTTGGCAAGTTACCTGTCAAGAAACTCATTTCTCCAACAAATGCCCCATCTTTTAGCGTCGCGATTTTTCGGTCTCTCACCCAGACTTCGACTTCTCCATTGTAGATGAGCATCATGTCATCTGTTGGCTGATGTTCTACAATGAGCACCTCGTTTGGCTGACAGACTTTCCACTTTCCAATGCGCATGAGTTTCATAAACTCCACTGGCGAGAAGGTATGGAACACTGTGCTATAGAGTTCTTTTTCTTCGTCAGTAAAATCTACGCTTCGCCGCTCCTTCAAGATTACTGCAATCCATACAATATTGACAGCAATGAACACCATGTTCCAGATGATATTAATCCAAAGTGGTTCAGATAAGGCACTATAGCCATAGATGATTCCTGCTAAAGAAGAAAGAATTGAAATTGAGCGTAGCCAAAAAATATCTCGCACAAGATACGATAGTGCAATCAGCGCAAAGGCTAAGTGCCCTAAAAGAGAACCTACCACTTCGTTCACACCTTCTCGACCTGAAGAGGTTTTGGCGAAAATACAACTTTCGCAGGATTATTCTTTTTCAGCTTTCTTAGGCGCCTTGGGTCGCGGGAGCTCAAAGCGGTCTTTGATACCCGAATACCATAAGCCGCCCAATCGACCGATAGGGTCTAGGGCATCCATATCAATTTTGCCGTTTTTGAAGACTTTTTCAGACAGGTGTACCAGCAGAATTTCGCCCATGACCAGAGTACCGCCCATCGGCTCTTTGCCAATTTCGATGAGCTGGTAGAGCCGACACTCAAAGTTGATGTAACTTTCAGCAACGCGCATAGGCTTGACCAAAATTGATGGCTCGCGTGTCAATCCCGCTTCGTCAAACTCACTGACATTAGGCTCATAGTCATAACTGGTTTGATTCATTGGCTCTACCAAATGCCGACTGACAATATTGACCACAAACTCGCCTGTTTCCCTGACATTGACCAGCGTATCTTTTGGCACTCCCACCGTTTTATTTTCTTCTCTATTGCTTTTGATAGCTGGCGCAAAGCATAACACTGGCGGATTGACACTTGCCACAGTAAAAAATGAAAATGGGGCTAAGTTATCGACCCCCTCTTTACTTTGGGTCGACACCCATGCAATTGGGCGCGGTAAAATTGAACTAATTAAAATTTTATAGAAGTCTTTTGGAGAGCACTCTCGTGGATTTATGACGCTTTTCACAAGTGTTGAATTTATGTTTTGAATCGGATACGAAATCGAACTATTGTGCCTTTGTCAGAAAATTCATAGCGCACATCTTCTGCCAGTTGCTTAATCAAGAACACGCCTCGTCCGGAAGGCTTTAGCAAGTTTTCTTCATCGAGCGGATTGGGGAGCGTTGTGGGATCGAAGCCTTCGCCCTCGTCTTGTACTTCTACGCGTAGCTCATCGCCACATATCTGACAGCGTAGCCATGCCAGTTTGCTACCATCCAACTTGTTACCATGCAAAATGGCATTGTTAGTTGCTTCAGTAATGACAAGCATAATGTCATGCAAGCGCGATTCTGCAAAACCTTGCTCTGCCGCCATCTTCTTGACAAACCGCTCTACTCTACGAACCTCTCCAATGTGACTTTTAAGTTTGAGCTCGTATGTCTTGTTCATCACTTTGCAATCTGGGCTATTTACCATGAGAATCGCACGGCTATGGTTAAGTTAGGAATGATACGCTGCACAGTGCCATTTATCTGCTCAATTTGATACCAGCCGCTGGTTTCCAACTCCGCATAATCAATATGGTACTGCACTCGAGCTGTTGGTCCAATGTAGAGCACTTGCTGCTGCAATAGGCTCTCTGCACCCAAGAAACCAAATTGCTGACGCCAAAATAGTTTTACGCCAAGTGCAGCGGTTAGTGTTTCTGTGGTGAGCCAAAGCTCTGCAAGTGCCAGTCGGTCGTTGAACGCATTGAGCGGTCGCTCAGCAAACTCTCCCCAAAACAGTTCCGCCCGTTCGTAAATGCGTTGGTCGTAGAGAAATTTAATAAAGAAGCGCTTGGAAAGAAACACCTCGGCAGAATCAGTCATGCTAAATTGCCGAAACGAAAAGCTGCGCACCTGAAGCGCAGACTCAAACGGATAGACCGTGTAGTTTGCCAGCACCCCAAACTCTGCATAATTTCTAAACCCTTCGCCAATCTTCCATGCCGCCGATGGCGACAAACGCAAGATGAAGTTATTGGTGCTGTTTGCACTCTGTTGCCGAAAAATGAATACATTTTGGCTTATGGCACCTGACACGGTCAGATTCACGCCTAAAAATTCGCTGATGCGCACGCTATCGGATACTGCGAGAAAATAGCTAACCTCATCACGGTCATCGTTATTGTCGGGCGATGGCGTATCGAATCGAAACCCTCGCATCTGATACTGCACACTAAGCAGATTGAGCGTCTGCTCATCACGGTCCTTTATGCGCCACTGCAAGCCTAACGCTATCGATGCGACTTCCCATGCATTATCTCTTAGGCGCTCGATTCGTACGGCTTCGGCTAAATTTTGCGATGCATTAATCGGTCGGTAGCGTTCTAACTGCTGTTGATACAAGAGCGAGAGTGCCAGATTCAGCGAGGCATTTTGATAGACGGCTCCTAGCTGTGCCAACAACCGCTGCTGTGTGATTTCATTGTCATAGAGATTGCGCGTTACATCCAAAAATTGCTGACTATTTTCACGCGTAACCGTGCGATACCGCAATTCCACACGCGCCACACCATAGAGAGTTTCCCCAATTCGGTAAGCAAGCGAATCCAGCGTGTAAAGATTTTGGTCGGTTCGCCGCTCAACTGTTGCTGTAAAGCTCTCGGTGGCATTTGCTGTAAAAATGTTGGAGAAAAAATCGCGCTGCACTCGCTCCAACCCGCCCGAAAGAAAAACTGTGGCAGCCTGACCATAATTCTGACGCAGTGAGAGCGTTGAAGCCAGTACCTGATTATGCCGGGGCGATAAAAATTCCTCATTTACTTTTGCACTTGCCGTTGCCAGAAAATTGCCAAACCGCAGGCTATCGAGTGCTCCTGCCAAAGCATAAGTCCAGCCGCTTGATGGCTGCCCGAGTTGTTGCTCAGCTTTTGCGCCAAGCATAGCATTTAGGAGAAGCCCCATAGATGGCGTGTAGGAAACACCTGTGACCAGTGAATTTGCCAGCGCATCGTTGCGAAATAAACTGCGGCTATCAGAAAGCGCAAAATTCGTTAGCTGCAACTTCAACTCCCATCCTCTTCCCAAATCTTTCCTTGCCTCTGCCTGAAACTGATTTTCATCTCGAGCGGCTTTTTCGCCAATCGTGCCAAGAAATTCAGCAAGGTTGGATGTAAAGTTCTCACTTGCTGAAATTTGCCAATCGGCAAAGCGCTGACTATGCGTAATTTTTGCTCGCCAAAAGTATGTAGTCAGAAATCGCTCAAATGAGAGGTCGGCAAAACCGTTTGCGCCCGAGCTGGTGTAGTGTTCTTCTACGCGCTGTGAGTCAGGCAGACTGACATTGCCTTTGCTCAGAGAATCACTGAACTGCGCCCGTGCATGGAGCGATAACACACAAACTAGTGCCAAACTGCCTGTTATCACTTGCCCGACTCTCACATCTTCAGCTTGCGCTACTTAGCAGTTTCGGCTTTCACCTCGGAGACAAAGTTGTGCGCGCGGTGCGCCCCGTCGCAGAACGGCTTTCTCTGACTATATCCACACCGACAGAGAAACACGGTTGTTTTACCTGATAGGTCAAATGTCGCGCCGCTGGCATCGCTGATTTGCACGTCTCCTTCAACTTTTAGCGGTCCGTTGTTAATGACAGTGATTTTAACTGACATGGCTTCGTTTTGAATGTTAGCTTGAAAAATTTGTTTGATGCAAAATACAAAATCTTTGCTATGAGATGGCGCCTATATTGCCACCCAGTGCGGTGCGCAATTTACTGCCTTAGCTACAATGTTTTTGTTTAGATTTGTCGAATGATTGCTAACAACTTCAAATCGCTATGCCAACATCATTTCAGATTGATACCAACTTTTTAGACCACATCAAGCCCACGGTCCGCCGCATGTCCGCCTACACGGTTGAAGGCGGTCAAGAAGCTGAAGTCAAGCTCAATCAAAATGAAAATCCCTACGACTTGCCAGAGTGGCTCAAGCGCGAGATTGTAGAAGCTTTCGTGAAAGAGTCTTGGAATCGATATCCCTCTACATTTTCCGATGCTGCTGTGGCGCGCTATGCCGAGTTTATCAATGTTCCGAAAGAGTGTGTCATCATGGGCAATGGTTCTAACGAATTGATATACACAATTTTCTTAGCCACGTTGCATCGCCATGCTTCTGTGCTGATTCCAGCACCATCGTTTTCGCTTTACGATAAAGTTGCCGCCTTGATGGAAGCCGAGATTCTTCACGTGGCAATGACTCCGACCTTAGATTTTGACACCGAGCAGATTCTTGAAGAAGCTCATCGCTCTCGTCCGAATTTGATTGTGCTCTCCACAGCTAATAATCCTACCAGCCGTTCTATGAAGTTTGAGGATATTGAACGCATTGTGTCTCAGACTCGCTCGCTGGTATTGGTCGACGAGGCGTATGCGGAATTTTCGCGCGAGCGCTCTGCACTTGAACTTTTGGAGAATTATTCCAATGTGATTGTTTTGCGCACGCTCTCTAAGGCGTTTTCCATGGCAGGATTGCGCATCGGTTTTGCTATTAGCAATCCCATGCTCACGGCTGAACTGCTCAAGCCCAAAATTCCTTTTGCTTCCACGCGTCTGGCAGAAATTGCTGTCATCAAGGTTTTGGAGAATTATCACTTGGTTCGGGCAACGATTGAGCAGATTTTGTCTGAACGCGAGCGTCTTATGCAGGCGCTTCGCACAATTTCGCAGATTCAGGTTTTGGACAGCGATGCCAATTTTCTGATTGTGAGGGTTGAGCATCCCAAGCGCATTTTTGAGGCGCTAAAAGCCAAAGGCGTTTTGGTGCGCGATGTCTCAAAATATCCGATGATGGAACATTGCCTGCGCATTAGCATTGGCTCGCCTGAAGAAAACAATCGTCTGCTTGCGGCGCTAACCGAGATTTTTGAGTAGGTTGTTTTTATTACTGCAAACACTTTATCTGTTTAGCCTATGCGTTGCACTGTACGCCTGCCAGCTCTACTGACTGTGTTTTTCTTCTTTACACAACTATCCTGCTCACAGGTTATGCAAAGCCATCGCACTTTGCGCATTGAGGATGATGCGCCTGAACTGCGCCGCGTTCCGACCTTGCCGGGGATTCAGGCTCGCATGGTTCAAACTTCTCGGTTGCGCACCCGTGTGCTTTTTTCAGGGTCGCAGACTGGTACTCCAATTGTCTTCATCCATGGCAATCTTTCTTCTGCAACATGGTGGGAAGAAACAATGCAGCGCCTTCCTGCTTCATACTATGCGATTGCTCCCGATTTACGTGGGTTCGGTGCTGCCGACACCAATGCTTTTGTCGATGCTCAGCGTGGCACACGCGATTGGGTAGAAGATATTCTGGCGCTAGTTGATGCGCTGGGTATTTCACGCTTTCATGTTGTTGGCCATTCGCTTGGCGGCAATGTGGTGTGGGGCTTGCTTTCAGCTTGTCCCGAGCGCTTGATAAGCGCAACACTGGTAGCGACAGGCTCACCATTTGGCTTTGGCGGCACGAAGGATACACTTGGCACGCCCTGTTTTCCTGACTACGCCGGGAGCGGCGCTGGACTGGCAAACTCCTTTTTGCTCCAAGCTATCAAGGCTGGTGACCGTGGGTTATCGGCGTTTTCACCGCGTACGGCTTTGCGCAACTTCGTCTTCAAGCCCGGCTTTATTGCACCGCGTGAAGAAGATTTCATCAGTGCCATGATGACCGTGCATATTGGCGAGCGTGCTCTGCCCGGCGATAAAGTGCCCAGCCCTAACTTTCCGGGCTTTTCACCCGGTCTTTATGGCGCCGTCAATGCTATTTCACCAAAGTATGTGCGCTTTTCTCTCCAAGATTTCATGCGAATTGCTCCTAAGCCTCCCATCTTGTGGATTCACGGTGCGCTTGATAAAGTGGTCTCAAATCGTGCAGCATCGGATGCGGCGGTCTTAGGTCAAGCCGGTCTTTTGCCAAACTATCCCGGTGCCGACATCTATCCGCCCCAACCTATGCTTGACCAAATTCGTGCTGTCTTGCGGCTTTATGAGCAAAACGGGGGTGTTGTGCAAGAGGTCTTGCTCGACGACTGTGCTCACGCCCCACACATTGAGCAGCCCATACTTTTTGACCGCTATTTCCATGCCCATCTCCGAGGTGAGAAATAATTTTTTTCGAGCAAGAGTTTTTAATCAGCCAAACTTTTGGAAAATATCAAACGCTTATTTATTCTCACGCTGTACCTGAACATTCTTCCAATTAACTGACAAAGGAGGACAACATGCAAAATGCCCTGCATTATGCTATTTGCGTCTTCATCGCACTTTTCTTCTTTGGCGTTACCAGCTTTGCACAAACTAGCTCACTTAGCGGCAGCATAACCGATAAGGCAACTAAATCGCCACTGCCCGGTGCCAGCATCCTTATTCGTGGCACCACCAAAGGCACCACTTCCAGACCCAACGGCACCTACAGCCTCAGCGGACTTCAGCCCGGACGCATTACCCTTGTGGTCACCTACATGGGCTATAGGACAGTTGAACGCACCGTTGAGCTCGTAGAGGGCAATAATGTGCTGGATATTGCTCTTGAAGAAATTACGGCACAAACGCAGGAACTGGTCGTGTTTGGGGCTTCTCGTCGCACCGAGAAAGTAACCAATGCGCCTGCCTCGATACAAGCTGTCAGTTCCGCTGAGCTTGACCGCACAGCTTATGCAGCCTATGGACAAGCCTTAGCCACACTCAGAGGTGTAGATTTTGTGCGCTCTGGTGTCGATGGGGTAGGCATCAATGCACGTGGATTTAACTCGGCGTTCAATACGCGTATGCTTGTTATCACGGACGGACGATTTTCCATTTTGCCCGGCAACGGCTTGCCAATTGGCAACCTGAACACCAACATCAAAGAAGATATTGCCAGCATTGAGATGATTTTAGGTCCTTCCTCTGCACTGTATGGACCGAATGCACACAATGGTGTGGTCAATGTGGTCAGCAAAGACCCGCGCACATCGCAGGGCACCATGCTTGTTGTAAACGGCGGCTTGCAGTCCTACTTTTCAGGTCGTTTCCGACATGCTGGCGCGGTTGGAGATTTTGCATGGAAAGCCACGTTTGAATACATGACAGCACGAGACTGGGATTTTGTCGACACAGTTTATCAGACGCCTGCCAACGGCGGCAATATCCCGCACTTCAATCCTGCCAATCCTATCATCACCCGCCCTGGCTTTGATGCGCGTGCCACAGGACGCATTGATACAGACGAAGATTTATTTTCCATAAAACACATCCGTGGCGAAGGTACGCTCATTTGGAACCTGCCTTTCGAGCTCAACTTTCTTGGCGACCGCCCTGACCTTGTGCTCTCATATGGACAAAGCAACAACTGGGGCGCCGCACCAACCAACGCTGGACGCAACTACATCAACAACTGGCTGTTTGCATACTGGCAGGCGAAGTTTGTCTCACCACGACTTTTTGCGCAGCTCTACAACACTTGGAACAACTCTGGCAATACTTTCCCGATTCAAAATGTAACCAACATTATGAACGGTAACATTGTACCTGTGCCAACGCTCTTTGGTCCCTTGCGCGATACCAATCGGGTCAATCGTGTGCTGCGCGGCACCATCACCGCCCGTGAAGCTATCGAAGCCGCGCGCTTTAGCGAGCTCTCCTCACGCCTCAATGCAGAAGTGCAGTATAACAACCAAATTGGCGATAGACTGCGTTTTGTGTTAGCGTTTAACTATCAAGCCGATAACCCCCGCAGTGATGGCACTTACCTTGGTGATAATGTTGCTTTTCGTGGCGATGGCTCTACGACCATCGGTTCTGGGCGACTTCTTCCTGACAATTTCATTAGCATTCCTGCCATCAAGCAGATTGGCGGTGCTGTGCAGGTGGAGTTTAATGCTACCGAACAACTGCGTTTTCTTGGTGCCCTGCGCTACGACAATCATGACGTCTTTGGTGCCATGCTCGCACCGAAACTTGGCGCTACTTACAGCATTGAAGCTGGCACATTCCGTCTGACATATGGGCGCGGGTATGTTGCTCCGACCGTTCTCAACATGTTCATCTTTGTTCCGGCGGCTGTGGTTGGTGGATCTACGCTTGCTATCACGGGCAATTCCGAAGGCTTTACGCTTCAAAATGGCACCGTGTTCGATAAACTTCGTCCCGAGAGAGTCGACACCTACGAACTGGGCTACCGCGGCATACTTGTAGGCAATCTCTTTCTTGACTTTAGTGCCTACTTCCAAAATTCAGCGGATTTCATCAGCCCAGCAGTGCCACTTTATTCCAGCTTTGCCCCTGACCAACGCGTTGTTCGCATCGGCAACACCGATGTTCAACCGCAGTTTGTTCAGACATACGTGAACTTCGGTCAAGTTACTGCCTTTGGCATTGACTTGGGCTTGAGTTACAACTTCGCTAACAAGTGGTCGATTGGCTTGAATTACTCATGGTTTCGCCCTGACTTTGACCCCAACAAGCGAGATGGGAACCGTTTGGTCTTTGATGTCAACCGCGATGGCGTGGTTACGCCGAACGAAATTAGTGTGAACACGCCAGAGCATAAGGCATCGCTCTTTATCAATGCCACGGATATTGCCAACGGTCTGCTCTTCGGGTCGCTTGTTGTGCGCTATGTTTCCTCTTATGATTTTGTCTCGGGCGTGCACTATGCGGGTCGATTCGGCGAAGGCACGCGCACGATTGTGCCTCGTGACCCCAGTCAGCCACTTGGTCCAAATAACCCTGCGGCAGCGACCTTTCTTTTCAACCGCGGACCTCTTGGCGGCTTTGTAACAGTGGATTTGAGCGCTGGTATCAATATCACCAAAGAGCTGCTGTTTTCAGTTTCTGTAACAAACCTCTTCAACACGGTTCAGCGCGAGATGGTCGCTTCGCCTGCAATTCCTCGCTTCTTTTTGGGTGAATTGCGCTATACGATACCTGCATTTTATTGATTCTTCGTCTCTTTGTGGGTTGCACACAGAAGGTTTGCCTGCCGGCAAACCTTCTCTTTTTTCAAGTAATGCCAACTTTGGCGTCTCTCTCTTGAAGAGTTTTGTATATTGCAGTAAGTTTTCTCACACAAGAACGGAGTTTCAACATGGAGCTTTCACTTAATCACTACCTGTGGCTTTCCGCCTTCATGTTTACAGTCGGCGTTGTTGGGGTGCTGGTGCGGCGCAACGCAATTTTGATTTTCATGTGTGTTGAACTGATGCTCAATGCGGTCAATCTTTCGTTTGTGGCATTTTCACATTTCCTTGCCGATATTCAAGGTCAAATGATGGTGTTTTTTGTGATGACGGTTGCCGCTGCCGAAGTGGCTGTTGGACTTGCAATTGTCATTTCACTTTTTCGCAATCGGCAAACGATTAACATGGATGAAATCAATTTGCTGAAAGGCTAAAAGTTTGCATGCATAACTAATTATTCACCTAATCCGTCTTCTTATGCACGAGCATATCTTGTTTGCAGTTCTCTCTCCGCTCGTCGGCTTTCTTTTGTGCGGGCTACTTGACCGCCTGAATTTCATCGGCGAAAAACAGGCTTCGCGTGAGTTTTTGTTGGGCATGCTTTCAACGCTTAGTGTGGTGATTCCATTTGTGTTTGGCATCGGCTTTTTGCTCGAGCTTCTTTCCCTTCCTGAAAACTTGCGTCTCTTCGTTGTGCCTGTCTATGAATGGTTCGCCGCTGGCGACATGCAAGTCGCCATTGCCTACCAGATAGATACGCTTTCTGTGACGATGATGCTGGTGGTGACTGGCGTCGGCAGCTTGATTCACTTCTACTCAATTGGCTACATGCACGGCGATGCAGGTTTTGCAAGGTTTTTCAGCTATCTCAACCTTTTCATTTTTGCCATGCTCAATCTTGTGCTGGCTGCCAACATGCCGCTGATGTTCCTTGGCTGGGAAGGGGTGGGACTCTGCTCATACCTGCTGATTGGATTTTGGTATGACCGGCGCTTCGATGGCGTTGGCATTTCTACGACAACCGATGCAGCCAACAAAGCCTTCGTGATGAATCGCATTGGCGATTTTGCCATGCTTGCAGCGATGTTCCTTATCTTTCAGCGCATTCACACGCTTGACTTCAACGCAATTTTGGCGCAACTCTCCGCTTTTGACGACACACATCTTTTCTGGATTACTCTGCTGATTTTCATCGGTTGCACGGGCAAATCTGCACAGATTCCGCTTTATACATGGTTGCCCGATGCCATGGCTGGTCCAACTCCGGTTTCCGCGCTTATCCATGCTGCCACGATGGTTACCAGTGGCATCTACCTGATTTCACGCTTGGCACCGCTCTACACGCTGGCTCCATCGACCATGACGCTCATCGCCATAATTGGCGCTCTGACGGCTATCATCGCCGCTACGATTGCCCTTGCGCAAAACGACATCAAGAAGGTTTTGGCATACTCGACGGTGTCGCAGTTAGGGTATATGTTTTTGGCACTGGGCGTTGGTGCATTCTCGGCGGCGATGTTCCATTTGGTTACACATGCTTTCTTCAAAGCTTGTTTGTTTTTGGGCAGCGGTTCGGTTATCCATGCTTTAGAAGATGAACAAGACATTCGAAAAATGGGCGGCTTGCGCACCGCCATGCCTGCAACGGCGACCACATTCTTTGTTGGTTCATTGGCGCTGGCTGGTTTTCCTCTTACAGCCGGATTTTTCAGCAAGGATGAAATTCTCATGCATACTTTTGCTTCTGGTCAGACACTACTTTATGCCATCGGCATTCTTACCGCTGGTTTGACGGCATTTTACAGCATGCGGCTCTATACACTGACCTTTTTAGGCTCTGCTCGATACGACTTGCACCAACATCCTCACGAATCGCCTTTTACCATGACTTTGCCACTATGGATTTTGGCGGCACTTTCTGTATTGGGCGGCTTGCTCAATTTACCAGCGGTTTTGGTTGAGCACGGTGTTTTGCATCGTTGGCTGCTGCTGCCTGACATTACGCATTCCCTCTCGCATGCTGCCGAGTGGATTTTGCTTGGCGCCTCAAGTGTGATTGCAATCGGCGGGCTATTTTTTGCTTATTCAATTTACTCGAAATCTCCGCTGGAAGCCGAAAGCGGGTGGCGTCTTCTGCTTGCCAAAAAATACTATATTGATGAGCTCTATGACATTCTCGTCGTAAAGCCCTTTCAAAGCGTGCTTACACGCAGCACTGATGCCGTTGAACGGCTGCTTTTGAATAACACATTTAATGGGTTAGGAACAGCTATGCTTGCGCTAGGACAAGTCCTGCGGCGCCTGCAGTCGGGCGTCGCACAAAGCTACGCGATTGCTATCATGTTTGGGCTGATGGTTATCCTTACTTTTATACTGTTCAACATTTCATAGCATGATTTGTTGGTAGGCTATGTCGGAGTTGTTGAAATGGGAGAGAATCATAGACCATGGCAGAACGTCAATCCAATACATCGCCCCACAGTGTGAGCTCTGCTTCATCTGATGCGTCTCAAGCTCCACGCTTTTCAGCACTAAGCTCAGCTATTCCCAGTTTTTTTTCAGAGGCATGCAGTGAGCTTTCTCGTCAGTTTTATCCTCGTTCCCCTAAGCTGCTATCTGATGACTTGCAATCTGAACTGCAAGCCTTGCAGCGCATACATTCTGTGCCAGACCAGCTGCGCCTTGTTTGTTCTGCTCTTACGCAAATGCTATCTGTGTCATTTGCGGCAGCGGTTGTGTTTAGGTCCGACTTTTCAGTTTATCATGCGCATTTTCATTCACTGCAACCTCGTGAAGTTCAGCGTACAGCTTTTCTTGAATATCTTTCCCAGCCAGCTCACTGTCTTCAAGAGTTCTACAACGCCCTTCCTCGGCAGAAGAAGTATCGGGTTCAGAATACTTACTGCCTCGAAAAGCATGATATAGAGACGATTCCTGGTGCGCCCTGTTTGCCTTTACCTTTCGTGGTGTTTACTCCTGTTGCAAATCCAGTAACCACGGCGTCTGCACATAAACCACGTTCTTTACTTGAGTCAACTCGTCAAATACCTGACTCTGCATCTACACGGCTTGCTTTGCGCAAAATTCCGCTCGAGATTCTTTTCATGTTCTACAACAGTAGCGCTCGCCTCAAAGCCAGCGGCGCCTACGCTGTGATGCTACCTTTGTGCAAATCCGATAGCTCACTTTTCGGCACTATCTTCATCGGCGAAAGCCTGCACGATATAGCGTTCTCTCAAGAGCAGGTTTTAGAGTTGCAGCAGGTTATTGATAGCTTTATTCGTTCTGTTGGATTGACTATAGAGCAGGCGCTACAGGCTTTCTCAAGTAATTTAGAAAGCCAAGTTTCAGCTGCGTCGTCGTCTTCTGCAGCGCTCTCCACCGTTGCAGATAACGCACCTGTGCCACCCAACGCTGCGCCAGCCGTTGATACACCCTTTATCTCTGATTCAGAGAGCGGCACAACAAATTTTTTGGAGCTCATCTTGACCATTTCTCAACAGATTAGTGAACAGACGACGATTGAAGCCAAAGTCCAAGTTTTTGGCTACGCATTGGTTAATCTATGTGGCTTTTCTCACTGCGCGGTTATGCTTTTTCAGCAATCCGATGAGCTCCCGCAAATGCAGCTTTATAGTGCTTCCAACGCACCGCCTCTGCGTCCTTTTTTGTCCGAGAAATTTGTCTTGCCGCGCTACCTTTGTGATTTTATTGCCTCATCTCCCACGCTGCAAGTTGAGCACATCTACTGCCTTAGTGGTACACAAATTTCTGCCATTCAATCTGCACTGGAAAACGGCATCAAAGTTCCAGATGAGTGGCTCTCTTCTACGCTTTGCCGTCATCAATTAGAGCGCTTTTTTTACGACCGTGATATTGGATTGTTCCTCTTTTTGCTCTCTGGCAATACGGTCTTAGGCTACATTACGCTCGAGCTTGATGCGCCGTCAGATGATGTTCATCACCGCACGGCGTTTTTACAGCATCAATTGCGGATTGCTTCGCTTTTAACCGATATTATTGCTCGCGATATTTCTCGCCTGCAAGCGCAATCGGAGTGCAAACAATATGCTATACAAAACAAAACCCTGCATGAGCTTTTAGATTTACTCTTCACTACTAGCTTGCGCATACAGTCTGCAAAAAACATCTCCGAAAAGTTTGCTATTGCTTCTGAAGCGATAGCCTTAGATCTAGGCTTTACCTCTGCTTCTATTGTTTTGTATGACCGCACGGGGCATATTACACACGCTCACAGTTTCGTTCATCCACAAGCCGATGTCAGGCATGAACAAATGCGGTTTGAGCGGCGCTACCGAAAAGGGGCTCCAGTTCCCTTGCGCACCTTAAGTATCATTTTTTCTTCCAGCTTTTCTGCAGGATATTGCTATGCCTTCGATAGCTTGCAGATACGCGCTGCCGCTTACAATCCTGCGATGCACTTAGGCACCCGCCTCTTGCAAGAATATTTTAGTGGCAATGAACATGTTGGACTGATGTTCCCACTGCTGACCGAAAACAAAGAGCTAACTGGCTTTATTCGCTTGGGCAAGTGGATGCTGCCCGCCGATGAACAGCTCACTGCTGAGTTTGTTGAACGCACCAAAATTATTGCTCTTTTTGCCGAACGTCTCTCGCAAGATTGCTCTCTCATTCAACTCGAAGCGCAGCGCGAGCAGGAAATGGCTGCCAAACTGCGCCTCAGCAAAACCTTAACACATCTCTTTGAAAGCAGTAGCCTCATCTCACAAGCCACTTCGCTTAGCCAGAAGCTTCATCAGCTCACTCATACACTCGTCAGCGCCGCGGATTTCGACTTTGTTGGTGCTGTGCTGTATGACTCTGCTGGCAATGTGCGCTATGGCTCAAGTGCGGTCTCCAGTAGCGTCCCCAGCCAGTTGCAAACCCTTATTCAAAATGCTTTTCGTCCGGGCTCAAAACTCCGTCCTGAAGCCTATACTGCCATTTTCCAGAACGACTCATTTCGAATCTCCCCGCTGAAAGTCTATTGCTGCGATTTACGACAAGTCAAGACGCTGATGAATATCTCATCACTTTCTGCTCCCGGCACAGAACATGGAGGGATGATTGAAATCAAAGATGAGGCATCACCAACTGACGGTCACCATAACTTTGTCCAGTATTTTCAACTCAAGCAGGCTCATTCGCCTGACGCTGACTACTACACATTGGTTGTTCCCCTCAATGTTGGCGCAAAAACAGACCTGCAAATCTCTGGCTTCGTCTCCCTTGGCAACTTCATCGATTGCAAAGACTTGAACGAAGCCATGACGCGCCTTACTGCCATTGACCTTTTTATCAGCGTCGTGGAAGCGGATTTAACCAACTTTTTGCTCACAGAAAACCTTGCTCAAGAATCTCAAGACCTGTTCCAAAAAAGTCTGTTCATTCAGCGGCTTTTGGAACTTGATGTGCAGCTTGCTCAGCCCATCTCGGTGCATGAAAAAATCAAAATGGTCTGTGAGCGCTCCGTTGAGCAGTCAAGTTTTCGTTATGTGCTTTGTGCGCTGATTGATAAGAATAAACAGCAACTGACCGACTTTTATTACATGGAACATCCAGAGCTCATCGCATGCTCTGATGACCAGCCCAGTAAATCTATTGCTCCGCTTATTCAAAGTTACTCTCAAGGTGTAGCCATCTATAATCCATTGTTCTTAGAGCTCTCTATGAGCGAACAAAATCGCGTAAAAAGCGCTGGCAATGCTTACTGCTATGATTTGCGGTGGCTTGAAAACGAGATGCGTCGGCGCGCTCATATCCCTGACCCTGAACTTGAGCCGTTGCCAGCACTTTCTCCTGAAGAAGCCTTTGCTGTATTCTGTGGTCATATTGAGCGTGAAGATCACCTCATCAATTTCATCATTCCGCTTGTTAGCTCTCAAGGCAAGCTCTTTGGCTTCCTTTCTCTTGGCAGAATGCTTTCTCGAGTTAAAAAATCCGTTCAAGAAGTTTTGGATGATGTGCGCCTCATTGAACTTATTGCCAGTAGCTTAGCCACTCATCTTGAGAACATGGAGCTCAACACGAGCCTGACGGTATCGGAAGCTAAGTTTCGCAATATTGTTGAAAATGTCGAGTATGGCTTTATCATTTTTGACCAGAATGGGAAAATTGAGTATGTCAATGCGGCGCTCAAACGTCTGCTCAACCGTGGCAATGACCTGCTGATTGGCTATTCACTTGAAGACATTGCTCACCCCAGTTCCGTGGAAGCTGTGAGGCGACAACTCCATTTGCTTTTCTCAGGCAGTGTGTCTTCTGAAGAAAATATTTTACTCGTTACCAGCACTGGCGATGCCATCCCTTTCAGAATCTCTGCTGAACCGCAGCTTATTCTTCGTGCCAGTGGTGAAGTCTCTATCACTGGTGCCTTTGCGGTGCTTGTCGATATGCGCAAGCAATTGGAACTTGAGCGGCAGCGCAAAGAGCTGGAAACCATTCGTAACAACTTCTTTGCCATGATAGTCCATGATATGAAAGTACCGCTCTCTGCCATCTTCGGCTACAGTGAAATGCTTAAGCAGACAGATTTAGCCTCCATGCCGCTCGATAAACTGCGCAACATTATGGACCAAATCTACCTTTCTTCTTCTAACATCACTCGCTTGGTGCAGGAAATTTTGGATTTCTCCAAGTATGAATCGCGCATGGTGAAGTTAGACCTCACCAAGAGCAATCTCGAACTCTGTATTGACTTGGTGTTAGAACAAAATCATTTTGATTTGCAAGCCAAGGGTATCACAGTCAAAAAATTTATTGCCCCTGAAGATTTCTTGTTCTACTTTGATTTTGACAAGGTAGCGCGCGTTATCAACAATCTCGTCAGCAATGCCATCAAGTTTTCTTACCACAATTCACAGATTGAGGTGCGTTTAGAAAAGGTCTTGGAGCACTCTGCTCCTTTTGCCAGAGTGATGGTTATTGACCATGGCGAAGGTATCCCGTCCGATGAAGTTGAGTTTATCTTTGATGCGTATCGGCAGGCCAATTCCAAGCATGGCTCGCGTGGCACTGGACTTGGTCTTTCGATTGCCAAACAAATCGTTGAGCTACACGGCGGCAAGATATGGGCGGAATCCCAGCTTGGTAAAGGCACGACCGTCTCTTTCATGCTACCGCTTCACTACCATCTTCCCGAGAAACTTTCGCGCTAAGCAATTCGCTCTGCAATACTTTTGCCCTGCACAAATAGCAATAAGTAATCTTCACTGCCAGTTTTACTGCACGTTCCCGAAAGGTTAAATCCACCAAACGGATGCACGCCAACCAATGCGCCCGTGCATTTACGGTTAAGATACAGATTGCCCACAAAGAACTCTCGCTCTGCACGCTCTAATTTCTTCGCATTTCGACTATAAACGCTCCCCGTCAGTCCATACTCCGTGTCGTTAGCAATTTTTAGCGCCTCATCAAAATCTTTGGCTTTGATGCACGCTAGCACAGGACCGAAAATTTCTTCCTGTGCAATACGAGCATGCGGCATGACATCCGCAAAGACTGTTGGTGCAATGAAGTATCCTTTGCTCTTGTCGCAGGTTCCCCCTGCAATTAGCCGCCCTTCTTTTTTGCCAATTTCAATGTAGGCTCGGATTTTCTCGAATGCGCGCTCACTAGAAACTGCTGTCACAGCGGCGTTACTTTCTGCATCACCGACTTCCAAGCTTTCCACTTTCTTTACCAGTCGGTCCAAGAACTTGTCATAGATTTTTGCATCGATAATTGCACGCGAGCAGGCTGAACACTTTTGTCCTGAAAATCCAAATGCTGATACCACTACGCCTTCCACAGCTGCTTCAAGGTCGGCTTCTCGGTCAATGATAATTGCATCCTTGCCACCCATTTCGGCAATCACACGCTTTATCCATTTCTGACCCTCTTGCATTTTCGCTGCAACCTCGTTGATACGCAGCCCTACCGCCTTTGACCCCGTAAATGCAATGAATCTGGTTTTAGGATGCGCCACCAGTGCTTCACCAACATCTGCCCCACCATACACCAAGTTTAGCACCCCCTTTGGTAGCCCAACTTCTTCCATCACTTCATAAAACATGTGTGCAATGAGTGGTGCATCAGGTGAAGGCTTCAGCACAACGCTGTTTCCCGTAACCAAGGCGGCACTGGTCATTCCGCAAAGAATCGCCAGTGGGAAATTCCATGGCGGGAGCACTACTCCTACGCCCAGTGGGATGTAGACCATCTTGTTTTTTTCTTTGCCTAACCACTTTGGTGCCGGTGTCACTACTTGACCCTCGGCAAGTTGCATTGCACTGCGGGCGTAGTATTCCAGAAAATCAATTGCTTCGGCAGTGTCCATGTCAGCTTCTACCCAATTTTTGCCCACTTCGAAGACCATCGCCGCTGAAAATTCATGCTTGCGTCGGCGAATTTTATCTGCAGCTTTCAGTAGCAACTTGGCGCGCCACTTTGCTGGGGTGTATTTCCAGTACTCGAAGGCTTCTGATGCTGCTTCAATTGCTGCATGAGCATCTTCAATCGTGCTCTTTGCAAATGTACCCACAACTTGTCGGTAGTTACATGGGTTGACCGAAATAATTTTCTCATCGCGCCAGATTTCTTTGCCAGCAATCATGGCAGGGTAGTTACCACCGAGTCGGGACCTTATCTTTTCCAATGCCCGTTCCATTGCTCGGCGATTTGCAGGTTCATTGAAGTCTGTTGGGGGTTCGTTGACGAACTTATGAAGCTTTGTGCTTTTGTGTTTTGCTTTGGCGTTTTTTTTATCTTTCATCTGTTGCTGTGGTCAAGTGATTATTTGTGTGAGACGCAAAATAGCATAGGTCACTGAAACTCGCCACAAGGTAGAAGAGATGTTTGGGGGAGCTTTTTGCGGCGAGTCCTACAAACTTTAGGGCTTGAATTCCCCTCTGAAAACCTTCGCTGGGTCGACTTCAAAGCGCGGTTCTAACTCTGACTTGATAATCTTCTCAAAAGCTTCTTTCTGACTGTTTTGCACGCGAATAACTGCCACATTGCGTCGGATAGTCTTCTTTCCCTTAACCGTCACCACACTGTTATAGAAGAAGTGATACTCCACGAAGTTTTTTTTAGCCTTGCAGAAGTAGTCTATGATAGCTCCCCATTTCAGCAGGGCATTACGACGCAAGTTGACGCTCAAGTAAATGCCTTCGTTCGTTACCACACGTTGCTCTGATGCCCATGCACCCAAGAACCAGAAAATGCTTGCTAAGAAGTAAAAGCCAAACTTGATTGCCGAGTTTTCATCCCCAATGCCATATGCAATTACTGCACAAATTACTTGCACCAGCGCATAGATGCTGGGCATCAGCGGATAGCCCCAGAGCGCACCATGTCGGATAGCCAACTTCACTTGCTTGATACGAAAGCGATTGATTAGGGAGACTAACGCAAATAGGGGCATGAGCAATATGACAATGAAAAAGAAGTAACTCTCTATAGTCATCACGAGACTTTTCAAGTCCATAACAGTTTACTCCCGACAAAGTTTGTCTTGTCCATTTTTACTTTATCTTGAATTTACTTTAGTAGAGTAATTTTTCAAGGGCATAAATCGTTTTTCATCAGAAATAATTCTCTATGCCTCCCTAGCTCTGTGCTGTGCACCACGGTTTTTTACAATCCCAAAATGTCTTAAATTAGTGAATTGTTTTCAGGGGAGCTCGTTCGTTTCAGCGACATCCCTTCATCCTCAATCAAAACATCTTGAAACTGGAAAAGAAGCCCTTTATGGACTTTGAGCAGAAGACTTTGGAGAACGGAATCACCAAGACGGGGGCACATAAAGACTCTTTGCATTCAACTGCACCACGTCGGCAGTTCTTACCTACGCTTGACCCAAAACAACTCTCACAAGCTTATCAGTACTGCAGTAAAGTCTCATCCAAGCATGCTAAAACCTTCTACTTTGCCACTCATTTTCTGCCTGCACATAAACGTTTTCCTGTATATGCGGTCTATGCCCTCTGCCGCTATGTAGATGACCTAGTTGACCGCTCTGACGAAACCCGCCAGTCGCTTACCAAAGAAAAAATTTTTGCCTTGCTCAATCAGTGGCGCGCCGACCTTGAGTCGTGCTACAACGGTCTCATTGTCGATCACCCCATCATGATGGCATGGTACGACATGCTTCAACGCTATTCCATTCCCAAGTCTTTGCCGATGGAATTGATTGATGGAGTATGCATGGATTTGCAAACAAACCGTTACCAGACCTTTGACGACCTGTATGTCTATTGTTACAAAGTTGCTTCTGTTGTTGGCCTGATGACCTCAGAAATTTTTGGCTACTCTAGCACCGACGCTTTAGACTACGCCGCCAAGCTGGGCATTGCTATGCAGCTCACCAATATTCTGCGTGATGTCGGTGAAGATGCTCGTCGCGGTCGAATTTACTTGCCACTTGAAGACTTGGAACACTTTAAGTACACCGAGCAAGACCTATTCAACAACATTCTGGACGAGCGCTTCATTGCACTGATGCAATTTCAAATTGAGCGCGCGCGCCACTACTATGCAGATGCCAATATGGGCATTCCTCTTCTCTCCAAAGATAGCCGCCTTGCCGTGCGCATCAGTAGTGTCAACTATAGTAGAATTCTCGACTCTATTGAAAAAAACAAATACGACGTCTTTTCTCGACGTGCATATGTGTCTTTTTCAAGAAAGATTCTAAGTTTACCGTACCTTTGGCTCAGCACAGTTCTTTCCTGATACCTATTTATCTGTGCTATCTTTGAGAGCATAGCGAGAAAGGAGAATAACTATGGAAGTCATTGGCAAGTCGCACGGTCAAGTAATACTTGACAGTAGCTTAGACCGCGTCTATCCATTTTTTGCTGACCCTAAAAAGCTCCTCTCTTTCAATCCCTTCTGCAAAGAAGTCTCACCTACAGAGCTCGAGAATGTGTATCGCTGGGATTTTGAGATTATGGACCCTCAGTCTCACCCTATCCACCTTATTTTTTTCGTTGAGCAAATTGAGCACCCTTGGCCTGATTTTTCTGGCGGGCAAATTTTTTGGAAGGATTACCCCGTTATCATTGAGGGAGAGATGCCTGACGACCACACTTTCATTGGAAAGGCACATGGCGAAATGCTCTTAAAACCGCTATCGCTTTATCAGACCTTTGTTGATGTGAGCATGAAAATTCATGTCAACTTTGCAGTTCCCATACTCTTGAAGTTTTTTCCTGAACCAGTCATTAAGCTTATGTCTGAGACAGCTATGAGTTTGGGCATGCAGCATGTCTCGCGCAGGATGTTAGACCGCATTCGCCAAGAATTTCGATGTACGGTCTTGGACTCTACCAACTTTGGTTCTGCTACTGTGCATGATTAGGTTGCGCCGTTTTGTCTGTGCGAGATTAAACTTTTGGAAAATTTTGAAAGGTACTGTATATTGCTAACCTAAGTACGCTTGCACCCGTAGCTCAGTTGGATTAGAGCATCTGACTACGGATCAGAAGGTCTGAGGTTCGAGTCCTCACGGGTGCACACTTTTTTGTTACGCTGACCAGCGTGAGGATAAAAAAGTCAGTGTTTTGCTGAGGAGTAGCCAAGTGGTAAGGCACCTGACTCTGGATCAGGCTACCGCAGGTTCGAATCCTGCCTCCTCAACCCTATCTCACCACAAACTCCAACAAACCGAGGCAAAACAGCAATAGCAACCTAAAATCCTTGCGCAGCAAAAGTCTTTTAGCGTAGCACTTGCGTAGTTTCTGCCATCTTGAACTGGCGGATAGCATTTTGTAATTGTTCAGCTTGAGCGATGAGGTCTTGAGACAGCTGGTTAATTTCTTCTGATGCGGTTTTATTTTTGGCAGTAGTCTCAGAGAGCGTTTCAATTGCTTTCATCATCTTCTGTCCTGTGGCACGCTGCAGTTCAGTCTGCTCCATCATTTGCGAGGTGCGAATGGTCATGTCGGTCGTTTTCATCGTCACTTGCTGTCCACTTCGCATCTGTGCATCGATTAGTCCCGACAGTCGGCTCATAATACTACTTGAGCGTGAATAATACTGGGTAATTTTGTCTAAAGTTTTCTCCGCATCTCTAACAATTGCTATGCTATCGAGTGCTGCCTGATTGGTTTCGACTACACTGTCGACAATTTTCATCACGTTTTGACGAATTTCTAGAATCATATTTTGAATTTGCTGCGCTGCTGCCGCTGACTGTTCTGCTAGATTGCGTATCTCAGAGGCTACTACGCGAAAGCCTCTGCCTGCTTCACCTGCAATAGCTGATTCAATCGAGGCATTGACAGCCAGTAGATTTGTCTGTTTAGCTGTTCTAGCAGCAATGTCTGTTGTTCCCGCCACATCTCGTGTGTTGCGCTCCAGCACTTGAATCTGATTAATTAGCCCTTCCAAACGCTCCGAGATAGCTAAGATGGCTTGACTGATTTGTTCAATACCAAATCGTCCTCCTTGTACTTCATTGATAACTTGACTAAAGACTTGGTTTGCATCTTGGATGCTGCGTGCTGATTCTTGCACGGTGCTAATTAAATCTTCAATCGCTGTTCTTGTCTCGCGCACATTGATAGTCAGCCCTTGAACATTCTCTACAATTGCATTGAGAGACATGTTCATCTTCGAGATAATCTGCGTGATATCCTTAATGGTCAGATTTTGATTTTCAGCGCTTTTGGAAATGCTTGTAGCGGTGTTGCTAATATCTAAAGCCACTTGGTTAAGCTTCATGGTTAGGTCAACAATCTCTCGCACTGTATCCTTTACACTATCCACCAATGTGTTAAAGTATGTTGTAATTTCACCCAACTCATCAGATTTGTCGTACAGCAGTCGCTCGGATAGGTCTCCTTGTGCAACCCGTGAGGCCTTGCTGGCCATTTCTCTTATTGGCTCGACGACAGTCTTTTTTACAGTCAGAAACACCATTCCTACAATTCCTGCTCCGCTAAGTAGTGTAATTACGATGATGAGCAGTGTATCATATAGACGGCTTTTTTGGAACTCTTGTGCTGGCACGATAATTGACACAGCACCGCGCAGGTCGCCTACCTTGTAGCCATATCCTGTTTCGTAATGATTTTGAACATACTCCGGCGCGTTGGCTTTATCGCCATGGCAGGTCAGGCATGCTTTCTTGACTATGATTGGTTGTGTATAACGGATACCTTCCTGCCCATTTATTTTAGCTTCGCTCCATATAGCCACTTTTTTGCGCAACTCTGACTCTGACAATCCGCGCGCACGGTTTTCAATTATGCTTTGCTGCAGCTTTGCTAGTAGCTTTTCTTCTTCTAGGTCAGCAGGTTTATTGCGCGCATTGCGAAAGTTTTGAGAAATTTGACGCACTTCGTAGCCCTTGGGTAGAATTGTTTCTACTGCAGAGCCAGCAGAGCCTGACTGATGCATAATGCTCGGATTGTAGTGTATTGTCATCAGCAGCGCAGAATTTGTGTCGCTGAGGGGAACATGTGACTTGACAAATGTCTCAGCATTGAACGCCCACATATCTTGAAGCATCTCTGCTGCTTGGACGAGCTTGCTTTCGAACTCACTCTTCACCCTTGCATCGTGGCGATTTTGAAATACTACAGCAGCCAGAGTGAGCAATACAGTCACCGTCACTACAAGTATGGTCAGCAACCTCCTGTCGAGGCGATTATTTTTTTCTTCCATGGCGTTGAATGATATTCACAGGCTACAGTGAAGCAGCAGCACTTAGTATGTGCTCAATAATCTTTAACCATACACTTTAGTGAGAATTGGCATGCGTTCAAACTTATAGCCTAACTCTTTCATCGCCTTTACCATCTTTTCTGTTTCTTGTGTTAGGCGCTGTTTTGTCTCAGCTATAGATTTTGTCGACACACCAATCTCTGCATTGAAGTAATCCAGTACGGCTTTGCTTAGGACATCGAGCTGTGCTTCAGCTTCTCCTTCTACCACTAAGCCTGTGCTACTCTTCTCATCTGGTGTGATTGCGTAGCGGAAACTGAAGTCAATAAAGTTCAGGATGTTGGGGTTTTGTGTGCTTCTTACGTCAGTAGAACGATAGCGCTCGATGAAGTCACGCACTATCAAGTCGGGGCGTACTTTGTTGGCTTCTTGCAAAATCTCGGCAAATGCTTTTGTGTATTCAATTCGGAGGGTGCTATTTCTAAATGGCACATCAGCTTTCATAGCATCCATCCGCTTTTGCCATAGGTCAATAGTGTCAATAAATTTCTTGAAGCGCTGGTTTTCCAGCTTGATTCGTTCTGCTTCATCTTTTGCGCTTAGTTCTTTCTTGTCAGGCGTCTGATAGCGTGAGCGCAGTTGAGCTGTATCCGACTTGAAGCGTCTTTCCATAAACTTCTCGGCATATGCTGCATCTTTTTTGCGAAGAGTCAGCAGGAAATCTACCCCATCATTTTCTACCAGCGGTAATGGCACTTTGATGTAGCGGCAGGCTTCGTCGAGACGATTAACTTCAAGGTAGAAGTTTGCCAGCGCAATTTGGTACGGATAGTAGTTAATATCTGAGGCAAAGGTCATGAGCCAGTAGAACTCCTTGCGCGTGAGGTTGACTTCTTGCAATGCTTTTTCTTTCCAGTAGAAGCTCTTTTGCGCCTTGTCTTCTGGTGCTGGTACTTTGATTTTTTTGAACAATCCTGCTTTGATATACGCTGGTCCGCCAACGCCTTCGCGCTCGATAAGTTTATCAATCACGGCTTTCATATCTTGGCGCAGCTTTTCCTGTCCTGGAAGCACTTGCTGGTCGAGTGCATTGTAGAAGTGCATTATGGCGCTTAATTTGTGCTCAACTTGCTCATCCCCCTTGGTCATTTTGGCTTTTTCGAGATGGTCATAACCAATGCGGTAGTTACACTCGAAGAGAATTTCATCTTGACGGCGTACGATTGCATCAGAGCGTTTTCCTACACCTTGTTTGAAGCGGATGTTTAATGCCAGAGCTACTGCCAGTGCCTTGAAGTAATCCTTATTGCGATAGTGCTGCTCGACTTCGAACATCTTGGCTTCTTCGTCTATGCCCTGCTCAAGCTCTTCGTCGATTTCTAAGACAATTCTATCGCCATCGATGCGTAGGAGGTCTTCCGTGTCAGTGTTAAAAACCGTAGCAACTGCTTTTTCATCAGCCAAAATATCGCCCAGTACGCCTTCGAGGTCTAAGCCCAGTATATTGTCGGCTCCCGCATCGCTACTGTCATCCAAGATGGAAGAAGATGATTGTGCTGGTGTTGTGGCAACAGTGGCTTTTGCAGCAATCGTTTTTGGAGTCGTGGAAGTTGCTTCTTGTTTCTGTCTCTCTTTAGCTACTTCATCCAGAATTCCTAGATACTCCTTGAGCGTGCTGTCACTGATTGAGCTATTTTTCACATAGTCTAGTAGCTTTTTCTGTTCCTCGTACAGCGTTCTGAGAAAGCTGTTGTTACTATCTGCTTTTAGAGCTTGTTCCAAATCAACCACGTTAGAGAGTAACTTCTCCACTAGCTTTGCTCGCAGTGCTGCATTCTCTCTCGTATTCATATGAGTTTTGTAAGATTTGGGTTTGGAATTGACATTTACTGGAATTGCATCAGTTCTCTGGTACTTAGTAACTTTTCTGTATCGATTAGGATAACGTCGTTATCTCGTCCTTCTTCGCCTACTCTTGTAAAGAGACCTCTTGCAAACTGTGAAATATGAGCCAGTTCGCCATCTGCGGCACTAATCTTGACAATACTGCGTTCTGCAACGCGCAGCACGTCTAAGACGGAATCTACTATGAAGCCTACTGAATAGAGCTCGCCGCGCAAAATAATCATTTTCTCTGCAGCACGCTCACGGCGTGTTTTTTGCCGCTGTACATTGATACCTAAAATCTTCCGCACATCTACCACAGACGTGATTTCCCCGCGCACATTGCAGATTCCAAGAATGTAGTCTGGTAAGCCGGGCACAGGTGTGATGCGTGGTACATCAAGAATTGCTTCAATATCTATCACACGAAAAGCTACTTCCTTTTCACCAAGCAATACTGCAATGTATCGCTCATATTCTTCTTCCTCGATTTCTTGTGATGCTTTATCTGGCTTTTCGAGACCGCTTATCCACTTGACTGCACCACTATCTAGGGTGTTCAGGTCTTCGAGGTGTATCTCATTCTTTTCGTTATCCATTTGACTTTGCTAGCATTGTTAGTGACTTTTTCGCAGCGGCTTTCACATTTTTCTGCTACGACGCTGCCATGGCTTTGGCTTTGTTTACTGCTGATACCAAATCTTCTTCATTAAATGGCTTGACCAGATAGGCGATTGCACCCTGCTTCATTCCCCAAAACTTATCGCTATCCTGATTTTTGGAGGTAATCATGATGACAGGGATTTTCGCTGTCTCTGGCATTTTCTTGAGATTGCGGCACACTTGAAACCCGTCTTTCTTTGGCATCACCACATCGAGCACAATGATATCGGGCTTAAGTGCAATAGCTTTCGCTTCGCCTTCCTCGCCGTCGTTAGCCTCCACGATAGTGTAGCCTAATGCCGTCATTACTTTGGCAATGATGGTACGCTCTACGGCACTGTCATCGACAATAAGAGCTTTTGGCATATAGTAAAGAATTTTTGATTATTTAATTGGCAACAGGTTCCGTTTTTTTCAAAAACCGTTCAACCACCTGGAGCAGTTCTCCATCCTTGAATGGCTTGGTGATATAATCGTTTGCTCCAGCATGTAATCCTAAGTTTCTATCAATTTCAGCATCTTTGGCAGAGAGCATAATGATTGGTGCATCTTTGATGGCTTCATATTCAGCATCGGTGCGAATGGTCTTGCAGATTTTGAGTCCAGTGGTATCGGGCAACATGACATCGAGCAAAATGAGGTCAGGTCGGTGTTCTCGGGCTAATTCTAAGGCGGTTTTTCCATTTTCAGCAGTAATCAAACTATAGCCAGTGTCTGACAGCGCCAGCTGAATTGTTTTGAGAATGACTTTGCTATCATCGACAGCAAGAATTTTCTTTCTGGTATCTTTTTGACCTTCTACGAGCTCAATCCACTTTCCGTCGAGTAGCACTACCAAGGCTTTTAGGACGGTTACTTCTTCCATTCGCAGCTTGAGCGCTAGGGTTTTGATATCTGTTTTGCCGTCGATTGCTAAGAACACTTTCCATTCAGCCAACTTTAGGGCAATTTCATTCATTTCTTCATCGCCGCGCTTCGTCCTGCGTGGCACAGCATCCATGTTCGGAATGCGCTGTCGCATCAGCCCCAGCTCGTCTACTTTGACTGACGCACTAAGCATAATGCCTTGAATGTCGACACCATTGCTTAAGCCTTGCACAGTTAGTGGGGCATCGGGTTCGAAGGAAACTTTTGCACTTTTTTCTTGCAGCAGCGAAGTAATGACGCGCTCGATTTGAATGCGTATTGCCTTGACCAGCTTGGGCGCATCGACTTTCTTCATAGCCAAGAGAATTTGTTCGATGCGCTTGTCGCGATGCTGCTTCTGATATGCAATCGCCTGGTCTAGGTCGGCGCGCGTAATCATGTTTTCTTCCAAAAGGATAGCGCCAAGATCCTCTGAGCCTGTATCGACAGCAATGACAAGTCCGTTTCTAAAAAAAACTTTCCTTTGTGTTCCGTCTTCTGATGTTACAATCATTGCGCCAGTCTTCTTCATCTGGCGAATGAGCTGAAGCATCTCCGTAATGGTCCATCCCTTGATATTTCCTACAAATGACATAGCAGGACGCTAATTTTCCGTGAGGCGTTGGTTAAGTAAGTCTCTCCTAAAAAGCACTGATGTCGTGTTAATATATTCCCTGATATGATAAAAATCAAACTTGCTGATTTTTGCCCTCCTGAAAATGATGTTGCGACTTGCTTTGCAATATCCTTTTGCATAAACTTTGATGGCCCCCATGTTTTTTTGCTATATTCGCTTGCAGACTGAGCGCCTCAACAGAATTCTAAATCCGAAATCAATGGGAAAAGTTATTGCTATTGCGAATCAGAAAGGTGGGGTAGGCAAAACTACAACAGCCATAAATCTTGCCTCCTCAATTGCTGCCGCTGAAATGACTACTCTACTGATTGATATTGATCCTCAAGCCAATGCCACCTCTGGCTCTGGCACACAAGTCAATGATGAGACAAAGACCATCTACGAAGTCCTGATTGAACATGTCGATATCGAGGATGTGATTCAACCTTCAGTGATGCCGTACATGGATATTGTGCCGTCACATATCAATTTAGTTGGCACAGAAATTGAGCTCATTGATGTTCCTGAACGTGAGAAAGTCATGCTCAAGGCGTTGCAACGCGTGCGCAAAAAGTATGACTACATTTTGATTGACTGTCCGCCTTCACTTGGGCTCATTACGCTTAACTCTCTGACAGCGGCGGATTCTGTGCTTATCCCCGTCCAGTGCGAATACTACGCGCTGGAAGGTCTTGGTCAGCTTCTCAACACCATCAACATTGTCCGCAAACATCTCAACCCCTCGCTTGAAATTGAAGGTGTTTTGCTGACTATGTACGACAGTCGCTTGCGACTTTCAAATCAGGTTGCTGAAGAAGTCAGAAAGTATTTCAAAGATAAAGTGTTTAACACGGTCATACGCCGTAATGTCAAAATATCGGAGGCTCCCAGTCACGGCAAACCCATTATCCTTTACGATGCACAGAGTATAGGTACGAAAGACTACATGGATCTTGCATATGAAATGTTCGAGCGCGATGGCATTGAGAAATTCAGCAAGAAAAAAACTCACTCCACTCATAGTGCTGTAACCAGCTCACCTACTTCTTCTGAGGCAGAGTCTTCACATGTCTCGGGGAGCGATACTCACGCAAGTACGCCTTCAGAAACTGCGGCTAAAGTTCATTCACCACATTCATAATTCATGGCAGTTGTGTGTTTATTTGCTCATCAACATCAACAGCACATCTTATGGCAAAGTTGGTACTTGGTAAGGGTCTAAAGGCACTGATTCCAGATGAATCCATAGAGGTTATTTCCAAGAAGGAACACCGCTTGCCTGGCGGTCGTGGCTACCAGTTTCGCGACATGCGCACTGGTGAGGTGGGTATGATTGGTCTCATTCCCATCGAGAAAATAGCACCTAACCCCTTCCAGCCACGCATAGATTTTGACCAAAGTGCCCTTGCAGAACTTACAGCCTCTATCAAGGAAAAGGGAGTAATTCAGCCAATTACTGTTCGTCTCAAAGGTGATGGCTACGAGCTTATCAGCGGCGAACGACGCCTACGTGCCTCTATTGAAGCTGGCTTGAAAGAAATCCCTGCATATGTGCTCGATATCAAGAGCGATCGAGAAATGCTCGAGCTTGCACTCATTGAAAATATTCAGCGCGAGAAATTGAACCCGATTGAAATTGCTTTAGGCTACCAACGCTTGATTGAAGAGTGTCATCTTACGCAAGAAGAAGTTGCCCAAAAGGTCAGCAAAGACCGCGCAACCGTGGCAAACTTTCTGCGCCTTCTTAAACTGCCACAGCCAATTCAAAAAAGTTTGCGCAACGGTGAAATTACCATGGGACATGCTCGCGCTCTCATCTCACTTGAGGATACCGAGACACAAATCGAGATCTGGAAGCTGATTATGAGCAAAGGCTTGTCGGTGCGCAAAGTCGAAGATTTGGTCAGCCGCACCACACGCACCGCCAAGAAAAACAAGTCCAAGCCAAAGCCATCACCCGAGACAAAAGATGTCAATGTCTCCGAAGTAGAATCCATTTTGCGCAGCCGATTAGCCACAAAAGTCAAAGTCGTCCACACCAGCAAAGGCTCTGGCGAAATCATCATAGAATACTACTCGCCTGATGATTTAGAGCGCATCGTTGACGCCATTGGCAATTCAGAGATTTAGACCCGGAGCATGGTTGCACGGTCTTTGTCGTTTCTTTTCATTTTGACGTTTCTATCAGCTTTTCAGACGACTCTGGCACTTGCTGTGTCCGCCCCTTCCTTTTACCCATCTTCCTTCTGCTCGCCCCTCTCTCTGCCCACACCACACTTTTCTTGCGATACCGCAAAAGCTCCTCTGCGCACCGCCGATACTCTGCAAGCCGATACCGCTGCGCGCCGCGCCACCGCCAAAACTGACCCCACTACACCTGATACCACTAAGCCAGATTCGTTGGCATGGCGATTGAAGCCAGAACTTGTCGCACTCGGTGCCGCAATTCTGCCGGGATTTGGACAAGTCTACAATCGCGCGTATTGGAAACTTCCAATTATCTATGGCTTATTTGCATGGTTTGGCTACAACTACATCAATCAGCAACAGAAATACTTGGAATTTCGTCAACGCTACGAAGAAGACCTCTCTAAGACCCCTATACCCGCCAGCGCTGAAGCCAATCGCCGCTTTCGTGAATTCTACCGCGAGCAGCGCGATGAGACCGTCATCTACATCCTGCTTGTCTATCTTGCCTCTATTGTTGATGCGTATGTCGATGCACACTTGTTTGACTTTGACATCAGCGACGACCTTTCGCAACATCTGCCCGCCACTTATCCGATTGTGCCCATTTTCAGTATCAAGCTAAAGTTCTAAACCTTCATGAGCTTAGATAGCGTTGACATGTGTAGGTTTTGCGACACTGTTCTGCACCTATCTTTTGTCGCTGCAAGCGCAGCGAAGAATCCATTATGGATGCTTCACTTCGTTCAGCATGACAACTGCGCGGTCATTCCGAACATTCTTTTTTGTCATTCCGAGCATAGCAAGGAATTCGCTACGCTGTGCTCCGTTCAGAATAACGGTACATCTGCGAGGCACCAAGGCATAATCGGTTCAATTCGTACCCCTTTTTGAGCGTGTATTCACTCATTCTCAACACACTCAGGTTTTTATTATCCGTTTGAAACTTCTAACTTTACTTTTGCGCATGACTTTAATGCTGCGCTACAAACCAATTTTTTGGAGATAACTATGCCTGCAATGCTCGGAGAATCGGACTTTCATGCGGCACTCGAACCTCTTTCCGCATACGAGAAAGCCGCAAAGGACGGCGCACTTGACCCGCGCTGCATTCCACAGCATTTGGACGCTCCTCCTCCGATTGGCGACGACATTCCCTACCCTGCATACAGCGAAGACGAACATCAGATTTGGCAATTTCTTTACCAGCGTCAGCGCCGGCTTTTGCCCGGTCGTGCTTGTCGTGATTTTGTCACGGGCATCTCACTTTTGGGTTTGAGTGAGGACCGAATTCCAGCCCTGTCGCAAGTGAGCCGTCAGCTTGAGAAAGCCACAGGTTGGCGTGTGGCACGCATTCCCGGACTTTTGCATGAGCGCGATTTCTTTTCGCTACTTGCGCAGAGAATCTTTCCCTCCACAGACTACATTCGCGGTCGCCATGAGCTGAACTACACGCCTGCGCCTGACCTCTTTCATGATGTCTTTGGGCATTTGCCCATGCTTACTCATCCTGACTTTGCTGATTTCTATCAACTCTTTGGCAAAGCCGCTCTTCACGCCGAAGGACAAGACCGCGTCAGTTTAGAACGATTGCACTGGTTTACTGTTGAGTTCGGGCTCATTTACGAAGAGGGTCAGCTTAGGATTTTTGGCTCTGGCGCCCTTTCCTCGAGCGAAGAAGTCGAGCATGCGCTCTCTGACAAGGTTACTGTCTATCCATTTGAAGTCGAGCGCGTGATTCACCAAGATTACGATGTTTGGCACTTGCAAGATGTGCTGTTTGTGCTCGATTCGTTTGAGCAACTTAAAACCGAATTTTTGCGCTGGACACACGAGCGACACTTGCTCTAAGCTCAAAACTCAATGCCTAAGCGTGCTGGCAAGCCCTCATCAAAGTAATGCTTGACTTTGCGCATTTCTGTGATGAGGTCAGCACGCTTTTCTAACTCGTCCCAGATTTTGTGCCCCGACAAGACCAATTCACACGGTCGTCCTTTGGCTTCGTAGTAGTCCAAAAGGTTCATCAAGTCCGATTGGCTGAGCAGGTTGTAGGCTACGGCAGCCAGTGCTTCATCGAGCACGAGCAGGTTTAAGTCGGCGCTATCGATAAACTCCTTTGCTGCCTTGAGCCCGCGCTGCGCTTCTGCAAAATCTTCCGCTTGATTTTTGAATCGGAATGTGCCATCAGGCATCATGCGCTCGCATCCTGTTGGCACGAGTTCAATAGGATAGCCCATATCTTTTAACTTTCGCAAAATGATGCGCTCGGAGTAATGTTCATTCTGTCCATCATATCCTTTGTCAAACTGGATGATTGCCACACGGTGTCCAGCTCCCAGTGCACGAATCGACAAGCCCATCACGCATGTTGTTTTGCCCTTTCCGTAACCGTAGTAGAGATGAATTTTGTGCATTGGCTTTGAACTTCAATGTTTTGAAAAACTTCTCAGTATGATACGCTCACGCTTAGGCGAAAATTTCTTCCGGGCATAGGAAAACTGCGAATGACTTCATACTGCTCGTTGAACACATTGTTGGCATCGGCTTTCACGACAACATCCACGCCCCAAAGCGTCTCTTGCAAGCGTAGCGAAATGTCGCTCACCATGTAGGGAGGCAAGAGATTTGCCATGATATTTTCACCTAACTGATAACGATAGCCCACAAAGCTCCACATCCACGATAGGCTCCACTTTTTCCATGCAAGAACCACCATAGCGGAAGCGTTTTCAAATGGTGTGTAAGCAATTTGATTGCCAAAGGTCAGCGACTCGGGCGTAATATCGAGCACGGTTTGATAGGTATAGTTTGCTGCCAAAGAGACTTGCACTTCATAAAATTTTTTGAGTACGCTTTCCAGCCGCACATCTACGCCTGTGGCTTCAACGAGCGCAATGTTTTGCATAGACCAATTGAACGCATCGCGTGGAATAGCCAGAATTTTATCTACAGTTCGGTTTCGGAACGCATCCAATCGCACGGCGGCATATTCCATGATACTTTCGCTAAGCAGTTCGTAGCCGATTCCCAAGTTAAGCTGCTCGACGCGTTCAGGGCGCAAATTGATATTGCCGACGCGCGTGTAGTAAAGGTCGTTGAAAGTTGGCATTCGGAAACTTTGTTTGTAGGATGTGCGCAGACGCAGTCCGATGTCTGCAAATGGCTTATAGGTTAGCGCCAAGGTTGGTGTGAGCACACGCCGCTCTGGTGCCGCTTCATTTCGTACGGTGGTTTCACTGACGAATGTGCCTAAGAGATTGGCGTCTAATGCCCATGCGCCGTAACGCACTTTTGCGCCGATTACCGAGTAATTGCTTAGCCGTGTAGGGGTTGCAAATTGCCACAGTGTGGCATCTAAGGTGTTGAGGACAAAGTCTGTTGCCGCATTGAACGTGAGCCCCGGCATTGGCTTGTAGCTTAGGCTTGCAGAGAGGTAGCCTTCGCGCTGGGTGTAGCGGTCATCAATGCCGCCAGTGGTCAGTGCAATCGGGTCTTGAAAGCGCAGGTAATTTTGTGCGGCTTTTGCATAGATGCCCATCTGCAGGTCAGCAGATAGCGGTGTTTCAAGCGCGGTTTGCACAAATGCGTCTCTGACCCAGAGTCGCTGTTGTGAGTTTTCAAAATTGCCAAGAATGGCGGCATTTGGCAGTCCGCGTTCGGAATCATAGAGATAGACTTTTGTGCGCACGCTCATGCGGTTTGCCAGTCTGGCATTGAGGTCGGCTTCGAAGCGTGTGGCATGCAAATCGCTGTTTTGACGCTGCAAGTTTATCACCTGCGCGCCATCTCGGAATGTGTAAGGATAGCGCCCGCTTGCCGTCTGACGCTCCATGCTCACGGCAACTTCCAGTGCCTTGCTGACAGGCACACTTGCACTTAGGCTTGCACTAACCCAATCAAATGAGCCCAGCTGCACCATGGTTCTTAGGTGAAGCGGTCGGTCGCGGCTCTCACTTTCGCTTTGTGAGCGGCTGATGAGGCTAAGCAGACTTGCACTGCTATAAGCACGAGCTGGACTGAGGTCGTCAGTTGGATTGCCATATGAGAGCTCAATGCTCTGAATGTTCTCCAGAGAAAATTTGCCCAAATCGATTTGACCGGTTTGCGTGTCTGAAATTTTGATGCCGTCGAGTTGCACGGCGGTATGCTCTGCACCGAGGCTACGCACAGAAATGGTTTTTAGTCCGCCGATGCCGCCGTAGTCTTTGAGCATGACGCTGGGTAGTTGGCGCACGGCGTCTGCCAGCGTGTTGGCGGCGCTTCGTTCAAGGTCTTGCCGCAGTAACCTTTCCAGCGGCACGGCAGATTCTGCGGCGCGCAAGAGTCGCTTAGCTTTAACCTCAAGCTCTTTGACTTCAACGGACTTAAGCGAATCGGCTGGCTGGGCTAAAAGCATGCAGGTTTGCACGCAGAGTGCAAGCGCCATGAAATGAGCTTTCCACACAGACATGCTCAAAATTAGAATTTTGTTTGCACATCTGCGAACGCTCTTCTTCGCATTGTGTATCTTTGGCAAACTTGTTTTTCCGAATCATTAACCGTTGAAGCACAATCCGCATGGCACTTTCTCGTGAGGAAGTTCTCTCGATTTTCAAATCGACTGGCGCCCTGCTTGAAGGGCACTTTTTGCTCTCATCTGGGCTACACAGTGCATACTACTTCCAGTGTGCCAAAGTCTTGCAGTATCCGAAGTATCTGACGCTGTTTTGCAAAGAGATTGCCGAGCATTTTGCCGATGCGCAGCTTGATGTGGTGATTTCGCCAGCGATTGGCGGCATTGTGGTTGGCACGGAAGTTGGTCGGTTGCTGGGCGTGCGCACCATTTTTGCCGAGCGAGAAAATGGCGTGATGACGCTTCGGCGTGGCTTTGAACTTCATCCCAACGAGCGCTGTCTTGTGGTTGAAGATGTGGTTACCACAGGCGGTTCGGTGCGCGAGGTGATGGATATTGTTGTCGCAAATGGCGCTACGGTTGCAGGTGTCGGTTTCATTGTCGATCGCAGCAATGGCAAGGTGAAACTTGCTGACCGCCAGTTTTCACTTTTGCAAATCGATGTGCAGACCTATAAGCCCGACGAAGTGCCGCCTGAACTGGCACGCTTACCTGTCATCAAGCCCGGCAGCCGCCACATTTCTCGCGCTACATGATGCTTTGCGTATCGACATCGATATCGAGCTTGACTTTATTGCGCCAGCGTTTTTGAAACTGCATTTGAAGGCTGCGATAGACTGGTTTTGTTAGACGCGCACCATTTTTTTGTTTGAGCAACAGATGATAGCGAAAATTGCCTTTGAGCTTTGCAATCACGGCGGGGGCTGGACCCAGCACATCAAACTGCGCAGCGTTTAGCACTGGCGAGAGCAACTCGGAAAATTCACATGCCGCTTTAGCCACCTCGCTTTCATTTTTACCTGAAAATTCAATTTTGACCAAGCGCGAAAATGGCGGATACTGCACCTGCTGGCGCACTGCGATTTCGTAACCGAAAAATCGGCGATAGTCCTGCGACAGAAGCAAACGGAAAATATCGCTTTGCAAATTGTAGACTTGCAGATACACTTCGCCTTTTTTTTCTGCCCGACCGGCTCGACCTGCCACTTGCAAGAGCAGTGCGTAGAGCCTTTCGCTTGCACGAAAATCTGGCAGAGATAGTCCAATATCGGCGGCTAAGGCACCGACCAGCGTAACATTGGGGAAGTCTAAGCCCTTGGCAACCATTTGTGTGCCGAGTAAAATGCGTGCCTTACCTTGAGCAAATTCCTGCAAAATTTTTGCATGAGCATCTTTGCGCGATGTTGTATCCAAATCCATGCGCAGGATGCGTTCATTTGGGAAAAGTTCTTGCAACTCTTGCTCAATGCGTTCGGTGCCACTCGACTTGAAGGAGAGTTTTTCAGAGCCACAGCGCCGGCAGTGAGTCAGCATGGGCATGGTTTTGCCGCAGTAGTGGCAGCGCAGATGATGTTCTCGCAAATGATATACCATCGGCACACTGCACGAGCCACACATTTGAATCCAGCCACAACTTTCGCACTGCACACTGCCTGCATAGCCTCGCCGATTTTGAAACAAAATGACTTGTTCATTTCTTTCAAGGCGCTTGCAAATTTCTTGATACAGTGGCTCAGAAATAGAAGGCGACACTTTTGGGGCACGCGCAATGTGAATGAGTTTCAGTTCTGGCATGGAGCCTGCATCGGCGCGCTTCGTCAGGGTTAGCAGCTCATACTTGCCGGTCATTGCATTTTGAAACGATTCCATTGATGGCGTTGCCGACCCCAGCAAACAGACCGCTTGTTCAAAGCGTGCGCGCATGACGGCAACATCTCGGGCATGGTAGCGCGGCGATTGGTCATGCTGCTTGTAAGAGGCTTCATGCTCTTCATCGACAACAATCAACCCCAAGTTTGGCATGGGCGCAAAAACTGCCGAGCGCGGTCCCAATGCAATTTTGGCACGACCCTGCTTGAGACTTTGCCACGCATCGAATTTTTCTCCGTCAGACATTGCACTGTGCAGCACACGCACTTCATCGCCAAAGTAGCTGCGAAACCGTGAAGCGGTTTGCGGCGTCAGAGAAATTTCAGGCACCAATACAATCACCGACTTGCCCATCTGCAGTGCTTTTCGAATCGCTTCGATATAGACCCATGTTTTGCCACTTCCCGTAATGCCGTAGAGCAAAAATGTCTTGAACTCTTGCCGTTCCAGCGCTTGATGCACCCGCTGCACAGCAACTTGCTGTTCTTCGCTTAACTGAATTTCTTTTCGTGTCTCTGAAAACGATTCGACAAACTGGCGTGCTACTGGAATTTTCTCACGGACGAAAATGCCTTTCTGCACCAAGGCATTCAGAGTGGCGGTGCTTGTGCCCAATTCATCGGCGAAGGCGAAGGGCTTTGCCAGTGCAAGAAATTTCCGAACTGCTTCTTGCTGTTTTTTTGAACGCTCCAGTGCTTGCATCAGCTCGTGGGAGTCTGCACAGGTCTGGGCTAAGCGATATGCCACTTTCAACTTTGGTTTGGCGTGCGGCACAAAGGTTTTTTTGATTTCGATAAGTCCAACACGCTCCAGCTCACGCAGTGCCAGTCGGATGTGCTTTGCACCCAGACGTCGCTGCAACTGTTTGATAGTGAGTTTTTTTTCTTTTTCCAGCACCTGCATGATGCGGCGGCGCAATTCCGTTTTGACTATTTTTTCATCGGGATGTTGCAGCGCAAACTCACTTAGGCTTACCACTTCTTTCGGACGAATGCGCATTGCCGAGGGCAACGCCGCATAAATGGCTTCAATCGGAAAAGCGATGTAATACTCCGACATCCAGAGTGCCAACTGCATAAGCTCGGGCGACAGCGCCGGCTCTCCGTCATCAAAGACATCGAGAATTTCGCCTACGGGCTGCGCTGGCAATTCATCTTCCCTTAGACGCGAAGCAACAAACCCTAAGCGTTCCGATTTTGCCGCCCTACGACGCCCAAACGGCACCAATACCCGACTGCCTACCTCAATCAGCTCTGCTAACTCTTCAGGCACCGTATAGGGATACGCCCGGTCACTGAACGAATGCTCAACATACACCAAGACATAACGATAGTCTGGGGTCATCTTCTCTACCTAAAAAGTTTGATGCAAGTGCGATTTTCAGCGACCAATATAGAGCAAGTAGGGGTTCGCTACCGTTATCTCCAAACATTTTT
>Ga0272447_1000008_pt1 | contig 183071 bp, 149 predicted proteins | sample YNPCB0133_FD_194589 | JGI IMG/M metagenome (GOLD analysis project Ga0272447, IMG submission 194589) | Hot spring microbial mat communities from Yellowstone National Park, WY, United States - YNP-CB-013-3 | ecosystem: Environmental > Aquatic > Thermal springs > Hot (42-90C) > Sediment | place...
CGCGGCGACTGTGCGGGTCGGGGATCGTCGTGAGCGCCTGGATGCCGTGCATTGTCGTGTCCCTCCCTATCGTTGCAGCGAAGCGGCGCGCGTGATACCAAAAGATGAAAACCCTGAAAAGCCCTATACCATAAAGATCCCCCTTGACGTAGCAAACATGTTCTGGTATCATGCCTGCAACAGTAGCACATACGTTTTTATTTTGAGTTTGAAAGAACGTCCACAGTGGCGCGGGGTATCAGTTCTGAAGTCAAGGGGGGCGAAAAATGGCTGTCACAAGTAAGGATCTGCGGAATAATACTCGCCTGTCGTCCGGTCGCCCATTACCGGTTCCACCGCGGGTGGGCGTTAACAGCATAATGTACCTGATTACCGGGCTTCTGGCACTGCTGGCACTGTATACTGTTATGGGGAACATCGTCGGGTGGGGACGGGAACGCCTCGATGACCTGCGGTATGGCACAACGCGCACCTTCCATGCTCAGGCGGTTGTCGGGAGCGACGATAGCACGGTCACACCAAGTCACTTTGTGGCGATGAACCTCAACCGTCAGGTGGTTATCTTTCACATCCCCGGCGGCGACAGCGCCAAAACGCGCGTGATCACCGGTCCATATCTCTTCGGCACCGGTGAAGACAAAACGCCAGTTTTGCTCGATTTCAAGGATCTTAATAACGACGGCGCCGTCGACATGCAGGTGATGATCAAGAATGAAGCGATTGTCTATCTGAATCGCGGTGGGAACTTTGAGCCGATCTCAGCCGAAGAGTATGTGCAGTTGATGCAGAAACGGTGAAGAAGAGTGCTGCCCTGCCCGCCTCACCGTTCCTACTCGTTTTTCCAGGTCATACTCGATCATCTACGTGCTATCGTGAAATCAGGATCGCCTTTGAACACGCCTGGCGCTTTGCCGGGCGCGTTGTTGTCTTGATGAGGACGACGATGCTGGAAGTTTCTGGAGGACGGCGGGGGCATCGTCCGTTCGATCCTGAATCTGCCCGGACGTGGTCTGAACGTCTGGTGCAGGCGCGTACTGCGTTCGGCAACGTTCCCGGAGCTTTTCGTCTCGTATGGCGCGCCGACCGGCGATCAACGCTGGTGATGGCGGCATTGACGCTGGTCGCGGCGGCGCTGCCCGCAGCACAGGCATGGGCAGGCACTCTGATCGTCGACTCGGTTGTCGACTCGTTTACCGCGCGCGTCGATCCGCTGGCGGGACTAGAACGTACCCTGCCTACCTGGTATTCGAACTGGCGCTGCTGCTGATCGGCGCTGCTGCAGATCAGATGCGCAGGTTCTACGAGCACGTGCTCAACGCCTGTCTGGGGCACACGATCAACGTCGATATTATCCGGAAAGCCCTTTCTCTCGATCTCCACTACTTCGAGGATGCCAGTTTCTACGATAAGTTGCAGAATGCATGGCGTGAAGCCGATTTCCGCGCGCTCAGCATTATCAATGGCTCATGTAGCGTGGTGCAGAACCTCCTGACCCTTCTCTCGTTCGCAGTGCTGCTACTGGCATTCAATCCCTGGATCACCCTGGTGCTGTTCGGTGCGACGATCCCAGCGTTTGTGGCGCAGGGACGGTACAGCCATCTTTACTTTCGCCTGCTGACCTGGCGTGCACCGGAGTTTCGCCGGATGCAACACCTCGAACATGTGCTGACCGTCGATAGCAGCGTCATGGAGGTGAAACTGTTCAGCCTGGGTGAGCCGCTGTTGAAGCGCTACAGCGATACCTTTCAGGTCTTCTTTCGCAAAGATGTCGATCTGGCGCGGCGTCGTTCGCTCATCAGCGTCGGATGGTGAGTGATCGCCAGCCTCAGTTGCTACGGCACATACGCCTGGATCGTGTTCGTGACTATTACTGGCACGATCACGCTGGGAAGCATGACCCTCTACCCGACCCTCTTTCGGCAGAGTCAGAGCGCCTTTCAGAGTCTGTTCAGCAACGTTGCCAGGCTGTACGAAAACAGTCTGTTCATGGACAACCTGTTCATTTTTCTTCAACCGCACATGAGTCGCGCCACGCAACCGGTTGCTGCTCCTCCCCGCCTACAACACGGCCTTGAGTTCCGCAACGTATCGTTCCGTTACCCCGGACGCGATGATTGGGCGTTGCGCAACATCAACCTGACGATTGCGCCTGGCGAAAAACTGGCGCTCGTCGGACCGAACTGCACCGGTAAGACAACACTGATCAAATTCCTTACCCGCCTCTACGATCCGATCGAAGGAGAGATTCCCCTTGATGGCGTGGATCCGCGTGATTACGACATCGACGAGGTGCGTCGTCGCATTGGAGTGATTTTCCAGGATTTTGTGAAATACCAGCTGACAGCGCGCGAGAACATCGGCTTTGGTCAGATCGACCGTCTCAGTGATGAGCTGCGGATCCTCGACGCGGCGCAACGCGGCAGTGCCGACGACATTATCGCCGGACTGCCTGCCGGGACGGAGACGATGCTGGGGCGCTGGTTCGAGAACGGGTTTGAGTTGTCGGGCGGGCAAGGCAGAAAATTGCGCTGAGCCGCGCCTTTATGCGCGAAGGCGAAATGCTCGTGCTCGATGAACCGACCGCTGCGCTCGATGCTGAACGTGAGTATGAGATCTTCCAGCGCTTCCGCGAATTGACCGCTGGCAGGATCGCGGTGTTGATCTCGCATTGCTTCTCAACGGTGCGCATGGCAGATCGAATCGCAGTGATTGAGAACGGGTGCATTACCGAGATCGGTGCGCATGATGAATTGCTGCAACGTGGCGGAACGTATGCTCGCCTGTTTGAGATGCAGGCGGAAGGGTATCGTTGAGCCTAGGGTGTTCTGACGCGGTAGATGGTCACTTCCTCATTCTGGAAGACCACCTCACCCAGCTTTGGCAACTTTGCCAGCCCTTCCGCCGGGTAGGTCTGGCGTTCGGCTTCACCGACATAGATGTAATCCACGCCATAGGTCGCCAGTAGTGCGCGCGCCTGTGCGACATCGGTTGTGCTGTAGATCGTTGCAACATTGGCGGCGCGCGGCGCAATTTCTGCCAGCAACGTCGGGTCGCCGCCGCGCCACTGCTGCTGATGCCCCTCCCATCCCATCACTGTTGCCCGCCCGGTGCTCGATGAGACGCCACCGTATCCGATGCCAGCGGTATCGTAGGATGGACCGACTGCTTCAAGAATGATGGCATCGCCAGGGGTATTGGCACGAATCCAGGCAATCGCCTCAGCGCCCTCCGGCGTGCGTTCCCGTGGCGTGCGCCCCTCCAGCCCGACATGCCTGCCTTCAGTGAATGCTTTACCCGCCGTCAGCCAGGGATAGGTTAATCCGCTCGCCAGCAACACGAGCGCGATTGCTGGCGCTACCAGACTTCCGATCAACCTGAGCGGTTGCGTTCGCTGCAACGTCGCGGCAATCTGCACCAACCGCCAGGCGGCATATCCCCCGATTATCCCCCAGATCAGCCAGATCTGGTAGTAGAACTTGAACACCGTATTCATCCGATTCTCAAAGACATCACGGATGTACACCACCTCGACGCCAAGACATATCGCACATCCCAGTGCGAACGTTAAGAACACAAACGCATCCGCCGGACGGTCGAAATGTCGCCGGGCGATCAGGACTGCCGCCAGACCGAGCGGGAGCAACGCTGCCAGCGGAAAGCCGATGAACGCACCTGCCACGACCGTTATGCCGGACACGATCAGAAGGGTGCGCTCCATGTCGCGCGCCAGCGCAACTGTCAGACCGATGAGCGGCGCCAGAAAGACGCCGAAGATGATTAGGAAACTGTGCAGGTCTGTCCTGTCGGTGACGAACCCCAGAAAGCGCGTGATCCCGCCGATCAGGGGGAGATCAATAAGCGGCGCACGCCCGCCAACCAGCGACGTGAATGTCAGCAGAAATGGCGCGATCAGTAGAACACTCGCTACCACGACGAGCAGCGCATTCGCCAGGTAACCGCGCCAGGGCGGCGTCAGACGGTTGATGAACGGTATGTTGGGGAATGCTTCACCTGCAAGCGCAATGTCGGGCTGTGTTGCAGTCTTGAGCGCCAGCCCTCCCAAGAAGATCAGTAGATACGTCGGCAAATCCCAACTGTTGATCATGTACAGACTGCCAAGGACGATACCAGCGAAGATCAATACGACTCGACTGCGCCACAAATGCAGCGGCATCGGGCGCGCAACAACGTTCAGCGCCAGCGCCAGCGCCAGCACGCCAAACGGCAGCGCCATGACGTGCGGGTGCATATCACCGAGCCAAAACGAGAAGAAAGGAAACTCAGTGATCGCATAGCCGCGCACCATCTCGATCTGCTGCGTTTCCGGATCCCAGCCAGGGCGTTCGTCCCACACGACACGCGAGGGCCACCACCAGTTAAAATCAGCAATCCGGTCGCTCCGCTCTAGGGTCGTTATTTCGCCGAAATCGCTGGTGCGTGCAGGATAGGGGAGCGTGATCGTTTCCGCGCCGTTCAGCGCCTGCGCGATTGCTGCGCTCAGTTGCGTCCCGTCGAGTGCCACAATGCGTTCATCACCGACAATGATCTGCAACGTGCCTGCCTGATTCCCTGCCAGCAGCACTGCGACTACGGTGAGCAGCGCGGCAATCCAGACCTGCCAGGGCGTCCAGTGCCCTGAATCCAGTGAAGCATCGGGGATCCGTGGTCGTTCACGTTCCGCATCGGTTCCCGTTGACACGTTGTCGGCTGCCACCTCGGGCAGCGACTGAAGCGGATGCAAGGGCGGTGTACCGTGTTTTGCGCGCGGTGCGCTCTGCCAGCGCCAGATGCTCAGGCGACGGTGCGCAACAGTGGTATGCACTGCCCTGCTGGAAGCCGGGTGGGTTGCCAGCACCGGGCACATTGCTGCTCCAGCAGCGTCACTCTTGCGTCCTGGAGCTCGAATGCGCTCTGTGCTGGCATTGGCATCGGGGACGGCAAGCGAACGTGGATTGTCCGACCACTTTGCAATCGCCACCAGGTTGCACACTATGCCTGCGACGCCGAGCGCCGTAAGCGCAAAGATCAGCGCCAGCGACAGGTTGTACCCAACTGCCGGATGCACCCCGATCACCAGCGACACTGCCGCCATGAGCAGGTACCCGAAGTAGTAGTAATTGATGCTGTAGCCCGACATCCAGGGATCGTGTGGCGGAAAGACGGTGCTGACACGAATTGCGTTGAAGAAGGCGTAATCCATCGGTCGCTCGGTACCCCAGGGATGCGGACCGACGAAGCCATACTCCTGCGCGCGCAGCAACGCCAGAAAGACGAGCGCAGCGGCAAACAGCGCCTCGTAGAAGATGACGATGCGCCAGTGAGTGCGCATCCAGCCGAACAACCGCACTGGTTCAGTTGCGTCTGAATGGCGCAGCGCCAGCATGCCGCCGATGAATACCACCGACCCTGCTGCCACGATCAGTGAAGCGCCGAATGGCGCCAGTCCGAACATAGCTAACAGCCACGCCACATATCCGGTCAGCAGCAGACCCAGCGATCTGGCAAAAGCGTAACCGTGATCCGGCAGTGCCCCCAGCAACAGGCGCGCTGCGGGCAACCCGATAATGCCGAGCGCCTGAGCTGCTAACCAGTATGTGAGGATGTCGGTGAGCATGATTGAGAACTAAGAATCAAGAACCGAGAACTGAGAACCAGAAACAGGAACTGGGATAGAAATCAGGGGTTGATAGGTTCAACCTTCCAACGTGCAACCTTCAACCTTCCAATAACTTTCACGCCGCCGGTGCGGGCGCAACGCCGCTGCGCCCCTACGTTGCTGCGCGCCTCGTCCCCTCGCACCTCCCGCTGTCGCCCCCGCTATTGCCCCCACCGCCGGTGCGGGCGCAACGCCGCTGCGCCCCTACATTGCCGCGCGCCTCATCCCCTCGCGCCCTGACATCGCGCTTCTTGCTTCATCCCCTCGCGCCTCTCGCCTTCTCAGCGGCTCACGGTGACGCTCCGAGCCGCCCCAGCGCCTCGCGCGCCAGGGGCGCAAGATAGCCGTCAGGCGCCAGATCGAGATACGCGCGGTACCGCTCGATTGCCTGGCGCTCGTCGCCGAGTTGCTCGTAGAGCGTTCCCAGACGGAAGTACGGCTCAGGGAGCGTCGGATCGATCTGGATCGCCTGCAAAAATGCCTGCTCGGCATCTCCTGGTCGTCCAATCGTCAACAAGCCGACCCCCAGTTTGTTGTAGTTGCCCGCCACCGGGCTGGCGCGAACGGCGGCGCGATACGCCTCGATGGCTTCGTCGAAGCGCCCTGCATCGATCAGAATATCACCAAACAGATGATGCAGCGCGACATCGTTCGGGTTAGCCCGTGCTGCGGGTCGGAGCACCTCTACCGCCTCTTCAAACCGACCCAGCGCCCGGTACCGCTCCGCGAGCGCATATGCCGGACCGGCATCGCCGGGATTTTCCTGATGCTGCCGCTCCAGCGCCTCGATCACGGCAGGATTCCGCAAGTCATTGTCTGGCGGCGCCACGGGCGCAACTGGTTCTGGTTCGCCGGTATCATCGTCTGGCAGAGGCAGCGGCATAACCGGCGCCAGCGCCGGTCGGTCGAGTGGCGGAAGCATGGGCAGGGTGTGAACCGTGTCGTTCACCTTATAAATCGTCACCTGATCATTGCGGAATACCACGTCCAGGAACGAGCCGGTCATCTGCTGAAACTTGAACAACCCTGCCTCACCATAAACGGCGCGTTCGATCGGACCGACATACACATATCCGACACGGTAGCGTGAGAGCAGGCGCAGCGCCTCCCGGGTGTCGGTCGTGCGGTAGATCTGCGTAACGTCCAAGTCGCGCCGGTAGACGTCCTGCGGATTGCGCTGTTCGCTCTCGTGCAACGGACTGACGATCGTCGGGAAGCCGGTGTTGGCGGCGATACGCACCCCATAGGCACGGTAGAACTCAAGGCTCGATTGCAACACGACCGGCGTTCCGCGAATGTTCTGTTCGAGCCAGCGGATCGCCTCGTAGTCGTAGCGCAACACAATTGTCGTCGGTGGTGCGCCGGACGGTTGCAGATACGCAGGAAGCGGGAACGACTCGCGTTCCATAAATGCGAGCCCATCGAGCGTTGGACCGGTCGTATTGCCGGGGAAGCGGTACGCCGTGCGACTTACCGTACCGACCAGCGGGTAGACGGACGCCAGCGCGAAGAGGACGATTAGCACAGCAAGACCGGTCGTCTGCACAATAGCGCCACGTCGCCAGAGAGACCGCAGCAGCGGGGGCAGGAGGAGGGTTGTTGCAATCGCTAGCAAGACCCACGCCTGCAGACCGAATTTGAAAACCGTGTTCATACGGTACCACTCGCCGCCGTCGAGATGGTCGCGCACATAGATGATTTCGCACATCAGCGTGACGATCAGCGCCACACCGGTCGTCCAGAACGCAAACCAGGTTTCCAGACGCAGACTGCGCACCAGCAGCATTCCCACCGTAATGGTCAACAGGGTTGCGAGCCAGATGCGCAATGTGAACGGCGCAAGGGCTTCTGACGGAGTCTGAAGGAGCGTTGCAGCACCGTCGAGATTGAGCGCCAGCAAAAGGTTCGGCAGCATCGCCAGCGCGCCGGTCAGCGCCACGACAATTGCCAGGAGCGCCAGCGACACATGCCCTGCACCGGGCATCCCCGATATTCCTGCCACAAAACCGGTCGCTTCCGGCGATGTGCTGGCGGTCGAGAGGTTGAAATGGTACGTTCGACGCCCAACCATACGGAGCGTGCGCCACGCTGCGCCGAACAGCGCCACAATCAGCGGCGTCAGAAAAACGCCATAGAGCAGCAGGTAGTCGCTCAAATGCGTGGCATCGCGCACCAGACCCACGCCGCCGACCATTGCCTGAAAGTTCTGGAAGAACGGCAGATAGAGCGCCAGTGCTGCGCCGCCGAGCGCCGCGCCGCCAAGCGCTGCACCGATCAGACTCATCGCCAGATGCCGATCAATGCGCCGCGTCGTGCGCCAGGCGCGCCCCAGCAACGCACCACCCAGCAGCAATCCATAGGTTGGGAAGTCCCACGAGTTGGTGACCGCCAGTGCGCCGAGCGTCAACGCTGTCACCCCCCAGCGCGCCGCACGATCCGTCCACCTGGTCGGGCGCGCAACGAACGCCTCGAAGACCAGCGCAATCATCAGCACCGTCAGCGGCAGCGCAATCGTGTGGGGATGCAGGTCGGCAAAGAGAAAACTGAAGTACGGGAACTCGTTGATGGTCGATGGAATCACCCGTGTCGGACCGACGAACCAGTCGCCGAGGCGTTCGCCAAAACCGGCAAGACCTTCGTTCAGCGCACTGAAGACCGGTGCGAGACCGCGCGCCCAGTTCGCCGGGAAGACGGCAGCCAGATTCCCGACCACGCCGACCAGGAGCGCGCCAACCACCCCCCACTGCCATGAACCGCGAATGCGAACAATCAGCGCAAACACGGCAGACAGCATCAGCGCGAACAGCGTGGGCACGATCAGATTGTAGGCGACCGACGGCGGGATGCCGGTCAGGCGCACCGGGATCGACATCAGGAAGAAGCCGTAGTAGTAGTAGTTGATGATGCCATCACTGAAGAACGGGTTGTACGGCGGCAGCACGGGGGTGCGGATCAGGGCGTTGAGGAAGCCGAACTCGAACGGTTTTTCACCGCCCCAGATCGGTTGCCACAGATCAGGGTTCAACCAGCGCAGCGTCAACAGGAACGCAAACGCCGCCAGGAACAGCGCCTCGCCGCCGACGATCCAGCGCCAGCGTTCGCGCAGCATCGCGCGCAGCGCCAGGAAGCCCTGGTGCAATTCAAACGCCAGCGTTGCGTGATGCGCCGTTTCACCATCGGCAGCGATACGCCGTCTGCCATGCGCCGCCAGCGCCGCTGCGCTGAGCGCCAGGGTCAGCATCAGACCGGCAATCATGCCCCACACATCGTACTGCCACAGGCGCGCGCTGACCGGCAACCAGATTGCGTAGCCGAACGCAAGCAATCCGATCAGGCGCGCCCAGAGCCATCCGCCGTCCGGCGCGCGCGCGCCGAAGACCAGCGCTGCCAGCGGCAGCCCGATCAATGCCAGCGCGTACCACACCAGCAACCAGAGCGCCACGGCAATGCCCGGATTCTCCGCCAGCCGATTCCAGCCGTGCATGTCCACCATCGTGAGATCGCCGACCCGTACCGGCAGCATCAGGTCGTTGCGCGGCGCCGGCGCCAGCGCGCGCACCGGCAGCGAAGTGGTGAGCACAGCGGGTGGATGGTCTGCTGGCGGCACACGGTAGATGCGCGTGGCGCCCGTGGTGAAGACCGTCTCGATCTGACCGGCAGCGGCAAGCGCATCGAACTTCGCCAGCCCTGCCGGATCGTAGAGAGCGCGTTCAAGTTGCCCGACGACAACATACTCAACGCCGTAGAGACGCAACAACCGGAGCGCTTCGCGGGCATTCGGATCGTTGTAGAGGTCGCGGATCAGCGCCTGGCGCGCATCGCGCACCGGACCAACATCGGCGACGCTGCGCTGCTGGGTCATGTGCCAGGGCCAGCCGAGCAACGTTGGCAGCCCGGTGTAGACCGATATGCGTCCCCCCCAGCGGTACGCTTCCAGATGCGCCTCCAGCACAATTGGCGTGCCGCCGACATTGGCGCGCAACCAGGCGATAGCGTCCGCGTCTTCGGCGAAGGTGAAGGAGCGGTCGTTTTCCGCCCAACCACTGCGTGGCGAGCGCATAAACGCCATGCCGTCAAGGGTCGGTCCAATCGTCGAATCGTAGCGGTCGGCGAGGCGGGCTGGCGTGGCAGTGAGCGGATAGACCAGGGCAGCGGCGATCAGCAGTGCAGCGATGCCGCGCCAGACCGGACGCAGTGCGCCTGCGCGCAGTCCGGCGGTCACCGACCACATCCAGGTCAACGCAACGCCGCTCACCACCGCGAAGATCAACCAGACCTGCATGCCGAACTTGAACACAGTGTTCATCCGGCCAATGTCGCCCTTCGCCACTACAATTTCGATCAGCAGCGTGATACCCAGCGCGGCGAGACCCCAGACCAGCATAAGCAGGGTTGTCGCACCAATCCCAGGCAGCGTTGCATCCCGTCGCTGTGGCAGTGGATCATCCGCAATACCGGGAAGCATCAGTTGCACCGGTCCGACCGGTTCGGGAGGGGCTGTGGCGGCGCGTGGCGCGACAACAACACCGCGCCGGACCAGATCGACGAACAGCAGGCTGCCACCCGCCAGCAACAATCCCTGGAGCGGCAGCGCCGGAATCTCCAGTAGCGCCAGCAGGAGCGCCACAACGATCACCCCGCCGCCGACGGCTGCCGCCCATCGCATGCTAAGGCGTCTGGTGCGGTGCGCCAGGATCAACGCGCCACTCATCGCCAGGAAGAGCCAGAGACCGTGGATCTGCAAAAACTCAGACGTAGGTGTGCGCGATCCGTTCCACAGTTCGAAGCCAGCGTAGTCGGTGGCGAACTTCTGGATGAACGGCAGGAAAAGGAGGCGCGTCAGCGCTACCAGCGCAACCGATGACCCGATTCCCAGCAGCAACGCCTGGTTCAGCGGCAAACCGCGCCGGTAGCGCGTCCAGGCATACGCCGCCAACCCCAGCGCTCCCAATCCTGCTGCGGTCGGATAATCCCAGGTGTTCGTCGCATAGAGCGCACCGACAACCAGCGCCAGCAGAACGAGCGCTGCCAGCAGTGACAGCGGAACCGACGAACGGATCGTCTGCGCCTGTGCGACTCGGAGGCGCGCTATCGCCACGATCAGGTTCAGCACCGCCAGTACGAGCGGCAGCGCAATCATATGTGCGTGCAGGTCAGCAAACAGGAAGGTGAAAAAGGGAAATTCGTTGATCGTCCCGTCCCCCAGCCTCATTGCCACCAGCCGGGTCGCGTCCCAGAACGCCCATTCCGCCCGTCCGCGACACTCCTGCTGCGCAGCATAACTGGTCAGCGCGCGGCACGTCTCCGGAAGACCCGGATCCTGTGCGTTGCCGGTGCCGGGCAGGAACCAGACTGCCTGCGCCAGATTGCCCACCAGCGTTGCAAAGATCGCCGCCGCAACTCCGGCGACAATTGCCCGCCGTTCATACCGTTGCCAGGTTGCAGAACGCGCAGATGCGGTGGCGAACACGCGCCGCCAGAAGGTGCCCAATGCCGGAGCGTCATCCGGGGGATGCGCACCTTTCCTGGTTCGCAGCGCCATCAGATTGTACGCCGCGCCCCACGCGCCAAGCGCCGTCAGTGCTGCGAATGTCGGCACAGCCAGATTGTACGCCGTCGTCGGAACGATTCCGGTCAGATGGATAAGGGTCGCCACCAGCACGAAGCCGAAGTAGTAGTAGTTCAGGTACCCGCCAGCAAACCACGGATCATAGGGCGGGAAAGCCGGGCTTTTGACGATAGCGGTAAGGAACGCCAGATCCATCGGTTTCTCGCCGCCACGAGCCGGATGCCACAGGTCCGGGTTCAGTGCCCGCAGGATCAGGAACCCGAAGAAGAAGACGAGGAAGACCCCTTCGGCTGTCAGGATCGCAGCGCGCCGTTGCCGCCAGAAGGCGACGAGCGCCGCGCGATTCCAGCGCATCGCCAGCGCGCCCGCGCCAACCAGCAAAATGGTGCATATGAAGACGCTGATTTTACCGAAGGGAACCAGCGGCGAGCGCAATGTACCGTGGAGACCAGCCGGACCGACGGATGCCAGCAGCCACGCAACGTATGACACAATCAGCAATCCTAGGATTTTCGACAGCGCATACCCGCGATCCGGCAGCGCCGGCAGCGCACGAAACAGCAGCGCAAAACAGGATAGACCGAGCGCTTCGAGCGCCAGCAACCAGAAGAGCCAGGGAACCGCATTCGCCACATCTGCCGGATTGAACATCCGCGCCCAGTCGCCTGCCGCCCGGTAGAGGGGCCACTGCTCATCAGTCAGGCGCAGCGCCGTCGGCGCCTTGTTGACCCGCAGCGTCGTCATTTTGAAGACTTCGCCCCACGCCACGTCGCCAACGATTAACTGTTCCGCTCTAGCACGCGAGTAGTCGGATGTTTTGCGGAAGATCAGGATGCGCGGGTGATCGTAGACGCTGAAGGCTTCTTCCGCCAGAATTGGCGTCGGTATTTCGATGCCGAACAGCGTGGGGAACGAGTATATATCGGCGACCAGTTCAAAGCCCAGATTGCCCTCGAACAGATGATAGTAGTAGCGGGTCAACGCCGGGTAGCGCGCTGGCAGGCGCGTCGCCGAGTCATACACCCGGTTGCTGCTGAAGATCAGGTAATCGGCACGATCCAGTTGATCCAGCAATCCCTCGACCACCGAGCCGTCACTTGCAATATAGCCGTAGTACTTGAGTGGCTCATCCTCGCCATACGGTTCAGTAGCGATGCCGATGTACTGTCCGGGATTCTGCCCGTCAATTGGCAGCGGCAACGGATCGTCCCATCGTTCGAAGGTGATCACTGCGCCAGGGGGAATGTTCTGATAGATCCAGCGCGACGCCTGAATGCGCGAATGAGGTTCTGTGTAGATGCGGGTGAATGCGAACGCCCACAGCGCCGTTCCCGCCACGACAACGATCAGCGGCGCGCGCCAGGCAATCCGTCGCCAGCGCAATGCGCCCGGTTGCCGCGCACGATCCCACAGCGCCAGCAACCCGCCAGCTGCCAGGACGATCAGCAAACCATAGAGCAACACGTAGTAGCGCATGGTCATCACGAACTGACCGCCCTGCCAGGCAAAATAGAAGGCGATCCACGTCCATGGCACAAGCAGGCGCACATCACCGCGGCGCAGGATGCGCCAACCGGCGAAACCCCACGCGACCCACGCCGCAATGCCGAGCGGCAACCCCATTCCCCATAGCACCATGTTTTGCAACGAGAAGAGAAACGGGGTGCGTTGCGCCCACTGTTGCGATGGTGGAAAGTCCGCCTCGCCGCTGATCAGCCGGCCAACCGACGAGATATTGTCGAGAAAGCGCGGCTCTAGGCGCACGTCGAACAACGACGGACCGGTGAAGGCATCGGGTTGCAACACGCGAAACGCGATGACAGTCACGGCACCGGCGAGCGCAACGCGCCAGGCGACGGCGAACCAGAGGCTCGCAGGCGCCGTCAGGAGACGCGCCAGGATGCCCGGCGGTTCGGCACCTGTATACTGACGCCTAGTTTCTTCCGCCAGGCGCGCCAGCGCACTAACCACTACTGCCAAGCCGAGGGTTGCCATGGTAACGCGACACGCCATTGCTGCGCCGATACTAACGCCAGCAGCGATTGCGCTGCCGACGCCGCCATCCTGCGCGAGCCGCACCGCCCAGTAGACCGCGAGGGTAGTGAAGAAAGCCGTTGCTGTATCGACCGTGAAGAAATGCGACAACTGGATCGGAAACGCTGCCGTTGCGTACAGCAGCGCCGCAAGCAGCCCGGCGCGCTGATCGTACAGTCGTCGCCCGATCAAGAAGACCATCAGGATCGTTCCCAGGTCGTACAGCATCGACAGTGTGCGCCCGGTATCGCGGACCATTTCCGGTGAAATGCGGTTGGGGCGACCCTCCAGGTTCGCCTGAAGTTCCACTGCCAGACGTGTGATGGTGGTTGGCAGAGTACCGTACACGAAGAACCGTGACCAGTTGTAATTCCGCGGGTTGAGGGTGTTGCATCCACTGTCGCGGGTTGGCTCCTGCTGGTTCAGCGGCAGCGGGTTGCCAGCACCATCCGTTGTGCTGCGTGCCGCCGGGATTCGACCATCGACCACGCAACTGCTGCGCAGGTAATCGCTGAAACTGCGCGGTACCTGGAGATTGTAGGCAGTGAAGACAATGAAGCGCTCATCAGGATGGAGGTATGACGTCTCATCCCAGGTCGTCAGCGCCATCGACCGGAAGAATGCGCCGATCAATAGAATGATAGCGAGCCAGCCCCAGGGATACCAGAAGAGGCGATACGCAACCGGCGCAGGCGAGTTATTGGCAGTGGACGTGGCGGAGGTTGAGTTCATGCGACATTATATCTGTCGAAGCATTATCGTGCGGGCTACAATCGGTACGCCGCGCGCATTAATTGTCAACTGCAAAAAGGGTATGTCACTGCAGAGGCGCAGCGTTCGCAGAGAAGATGCTATAGCAAGTTGCTCCAACGTCTCACGCTTCGCCGCGCATACATCTCGAAGTTCTCTGCGCGCTCGGCGTCTCTGCGGTGCGTTTTTGCAGTGAAGTCAATCTTTCAATCAACTCCGTTGCGTGCTGCATGCTCTTCCTCAGAATGGTGCGTTGTGCGTTACCAGCTTCTGCACAACCTATGAGCATTTGCGTTGTGCATTACCGGCGTTCTGCACAACCTGTGAGCATTATAGACATTCTTCCGGCGAACGTCCAACGATTGACAACGATGTGTATCTCCGGATGTGAAACGTCGGTTACGGTAGACCCTGAACGGGCCATCCTGCAACCGAGTCTCCCAGGTGCAACGACAAACCGCGTGCATCAACCGGCACCTCGAAGATTACCGGAACGCTCACCTGTCCGATTCTGGCGGGGATTGCTTCACCGAGACTGAAATCGCCATAGACGCCGCGTCCAAACGTTTCGAGGTAGAGTGCCGAGATTGCTGGTTCGGGCAGATAACGGTTGCCGTGATGGTCAACCAGGGCGAACAGCGTCTCTGGTGCAACCGCTTCGGTTGCACCGCCGTTCCCGACCGCAACCAACGCCAGGATGAAGCGCCCATTCGGCTGGCGCGACCCGATCGGACCGTTTAGCACAACGGCATGGTCTGGTCGCAGCAGAGTAAGAGTCCAGACATCGCGCAGGATAATAGTTCCTGGCGGAAGGGTTGGTACTGGCGTCGATGTTGGCGGTGGCGGAAGAGTTGGCGCCAGTGTCGATGCTGGCGGTGGCGGAAGAGTTGGCGCCAGTGTCGATGCTGGCAGAGAGGGAATTGGTGTGACAGGTGCGCCGGTCGGCACCACCGTTGCCGGGGACGGCGCAACCGGCGTTGCAGCAGCGGCAATGGGTGAGGGAGGCGGAACATCGGGCGATGGCGTGGCCGATGCTGCATCACCGGTCGGTTCCAGCGTCGCCAGCGGCGGGGTCGGTTCAGGGCGAACATTCGTGGCCGGAAAGCGCACATTCGCCAGCAACACTGCAACGATCAGCAGCACTACGCCGGTTATAGCCACTCCGATCCAGGTATACTGCCTGGGAAAAGGTGGAACTGTCCGTTCCGGTCGCACCGTTGGCGTCTGATCAACCGGAGCGGAAGGAACAGATTGAGATGCAGCACGCGACGGCGCAGCGGCGGCAGGTGGCAGGGGAGGCAGCGCAACCGCTGACTGCGTGTGAGGAGCAGCAGCGGATGATAGCAGCGAACCAGACGATGGGTCCGAAGCGTCGGGTGGCGGGAACGGCGTGATTGGGGGAGGCATCGCGGGCGGAGCAGCGGGGGATGGCGACGATCCTGCAGGCGGAGGCGCGCTCGATGCGCGCACCAGCAGAACCACACGGCGCAGTGCTGCGCGTCGTTCTTCCTCACTCTCGGCGACATCAGCAAGCGCGCGCCACACCCGCGGATCGTCGGGGCGCTGCGCAACCAGCGCGCGCAGAAGAACCCGCGCACGCCGGATGTCGCCTTGTTGACGCAAACGTGCCGCCGTGGTCAACAATGAGCGCACTGCGGCTGCGGAGAGCGGATTGCGTTGAGCATTGGTCATAGAACGGGGGGGACTTCAGCGCACCGCACCGATCACCAGAAAGCCCTGATCCGGCTTGTTCCGCGCGAACAGCATCAAGTCCGTTGCGTCCGGAGCGACATCGAACACCAGGTAAACGCTGGTTGTCAACCCATTTGCCGGAATAGCCGTCTCGTGCCCGACGTCCGCATTCACACCAGGACGCACTGCCGCACTCGACACCTCCGGTCGCGCCTGGTACACCCGCCCCTGGGCATCCTTGAGGACGAAGAAATCGCGCGGTAACGGCTGGGCTGTTCCGCTATTATTGGCAACGAACACCAGCACGTGCAGGAACGCGCCTTTTTCGGCAGTAAAGTTGCCGACACGCGGACCGAGTACAAGAGCATACAATCGGTTCGGATACGTATAGTTCCAGCCATCCGCCTGGAGAACCGTCCCAATCGGAACCGGCGCCGGTTGCGCCTGTTCTGGAGGAATGACTGGCGCTGGAACAGGCGTTGGTTGATCCGCAGGCGATACCGCAGTCGGTTGCTCACCCGGTGTTGGTTCCGGCGTTGCATCGCCCGGTTGCGGCGTCGCCTCAGCAGCGGGCGGCGTCGCCTCGACTGCAGGTGTCGGCGCTGTGACCGGCGCAGTTGGTTGTTCGACGACCTGGGTGGGAGACGCTGGCTCAGGCGCACCCGGCGGGAAGAAGAGAAGAATTACAAGGAACACGATCAGCACCAGCGCGATGATCCCTAGCAGAACCCAGAGCAGCGGACTGGGACCCCGACGCGGCGGTTCTTCTTCGTCATCGTCAGCGCGATTGGCAGAAGCCCGTGGTGAAGATGACTCAGCACGTGGTGGAACAGGCGAGGTACGTGGCGGCATCGGCGGCAATTTGCCAGCTTCTTCAGGCGGTTGTTCGGCGCGTGGCGGCGGCGCTGCGCGCGGCAGCGCATCGTACTCCTCGAACGCAGCATCGAGTTCTGCGGCAAACTGCTCTTCATCGCTCATCGCTGTCGCAGGCTTCGCCGACGCTTCCGGCGCTGGCGGCGCGGCAGGAGCGGGAGTTGGCGACGACGCGGCGGGTGTGCGTTCATCGCCACGTTTCGGCAGCGGCACACCCATTGCCTGTAGTCCCTTGATTGCCATCTCGTTGTCCGGATCGAGTTCGATCACCCGTTCGAGGGCAGCACGGCGCTGTTCCGGTCCTTCGGCGACACCGGCAAGCCAGAGCCACGCCTGGACATTGTCCGGTTCCTGGCGCGTCAGCAAACTGAACAAATTGCGCGCTTCCTCACGGTTCCCTTCGCGCGCCGCGTCGATCCCTAGCTGCAGAAGAGTTTCTGGCTCCGCCATGCGTATTCCTTCCTGCTGAGCAGCGGGTGTTGTGACTGTGCCCGTGGTGGTTGGGAGAACATGTTCGCATCGTTACCCCTCAATCGGCGCTATTCTACCATACGCATAAAAAAAGTCAACACCTTTTTCGAGATATAACGCACTAACAAGGCAAAGAGGGCATTCATGCATGCAAAAAGTGTAATTGCTTACGCCCGAAACCGCCTTCATATTTTCCACAGCGGTTTTCACAAAGGTTGAACTATTGGACGAGGCTGAACACTCCTGGAAATGGCGCGCCCCACGCAATGACCGAAATACATTTCGGTCTACACCTTGCTGGAAGCAGGCGCCTCGCGCGACACGGCAGGCCTGGACAGGAGTCAATGTATCTGAGAATTGCAATAACACCAGACGCCGAATATTGGAACTGGTTACCAACCAGCGGCGTTAGATTCAGTGTGGATGCACCGCAAAACACAACAACAATGATAAGGATCGCTTTCGTGGACGCATCGCAACCATCCTCACGTCGAACGCGCAACATCCTGCTCGATCTCCTGTTTGCTATGGTCATCGTCTACCTTCTCTTTCTTGTCGTCTGGCTGATCACGAGAACACTCTTCAGTGATAGCTGGTGGTGGTTGTTCCTCCTGAACGCCGTCACGCCGCACCTGCTCATACCGCTTCCGCTGGTTATTCTGTCAGCGATCATTGCCCGTCGTTGGTTCGCCGTTGCCCTCAGCATCCCCCTGCTCGTCATCAGCGCACCACTGCTGATTGATCCCTGGCTTCGGTTCGACACCGCGCGCTACGGTTTCAGCTTCCAAGGGGCACCGTTCAGGATCATGACCTTCAACATCAACGGCGGCAATGATCGCCCGGATCGAGTCGTTGCTGCGATCCGCGACGCGCGCCCCGACATTGTCGCGCTCCAGGAAATCAACCCTGATATTGCTGCTGCGCTCGAACGCAATCTGAAGAACGAATACCCCTACCAGGCGCTCGATCCGCAGTGGGGCGTCACCGGCATGGGGGTGATCAGTTGGTTTCCGTTGCGGCGCTCCTCTGCGCAATTGTCTGGTGACCACTGGATCGGCACGTCACAGGCGGTCGAGATCGACACTCCGGGCAAGACGATCACACTGCTCAACATCCATGCGATCCTGCCAGTCGGTTCGCGCGACCGGATGACATGGTCCATCGGCGAACGTGAGCGTCAGGCGGAAGCAATCAATGCCTTCGTCCAGGCTCAGCGCACACCGGTGATCGTCGCCGGTGATCTGAACGCGACCCCGTTTCATCGCGCCTACCACATCCTCGAACACGGCGCACTGTCGGATGTCTGGTGCGAATGCGGCAGCAGCGCTGGCTTCACCTGGCCCAGCAATCGCACAATCGGGGGAGTTCCTGTCCCACCCTGGTTCGTCCGTATCGACTACATCTTCACTGCGGGCGAGATCGTCTGCCTGGATGCATCGGTCGGACCATGGGACGGTGTTTCGGACCACCGCGCCGTAGTTGCGACGCTGGCGGCGGGGTGGAGGAATTGAGGGTGCGGGGAATGTGCCAGTCTAGGGACGTCGATGCTTGTTCAATTCTTCAACTAGCAGATAAACCGTCGTTGAGGGATCGGCAGTCGCCGGATCCCAGGGGTTGTATTGAGCGTACAAACGATCAGTCGTGCTGCGAATGTCTACAACCACGCCGGGAACCTGGAAAGATCGAAAATAGCTGGGTTCAGTCTTTTCGCCTTCACAAACGATCAGAAAGCGCTGTCGAGCCTCGCGCCGACCAACAATGCGCCCGCGACGTCCCCGGCGTCGTTCATTCCTCCCCGCTTGCCTCGCCATGGGATGCTCCCAGGAGTTCACGCAGATCAGCGATGAAGGGGATGGTGCCGTAGCGCCCAAGAATGTAGTCTTTCTCGAACGATGCGTCGTTGCGGACGATTTTGCCGTCGATGCGATATTCCACCAGCGAGTAGAGATCGGAGGCGCCCTGGCGCGACTTTTCAACGAACCAGACCTGATCGCGTCGGAACAGCCTGGCGCTTAGCAGATTAGTATTATGGGTCACCGCAATAAGTTGTGCGTGGCGCGGATTTGTGGTCGGGTCGTTGAACAGGCGGATCAATTCCATTGCCAGATTAGGATGGAGACGAGCGTCAAACTCGTCGATCACCAGCACTCCGCCTTCTTTGAGAGCGCGGACGATAGGGTGCGCCAGTGCGAAGAGCCGCTGCGTGCCTGCCGACTCATGGCGTTCGAGATCAAATGCAACGCGGTCAACCGGTCGTTCCTCAGTATCGAAGTGCTGATGGTAGGTGTTGACGCTGATGCGCTCCACTGTTTCGCTGGGGAAGAGTTCATCGAGAAACGCGAACCTTGTTTGCGTGAAGAATTCTGGCAGGTCATCAAGTATGTCTCTTGTCAGGGGAAGACGCTCCATCTCCAGGCACTCGATGCCGGTATCGAGACACCGGATGAGTTCTTCGATTGTCCGGCGATGCGGAGAGGTCTCAAAACTGGTGAGCGCAAAAACCATATCGCCCCAATCCGTCACACCGGTATTGACGTAGAGAGCGGCGAACCATTCCGTCAGATGCCGGGCAATAGCGCCGTTGAACTGCGCAACCACGGAAAGAAAAAGCGCGTTGGGTCGGGTACGAAATTCGAGATCACGCCCTTCACGGAACGTGCGCGGATTGACCCTGATCTCCTGCCCGTTGCGCACAAAAAGCGTCGCCTCACGCGCTTTTCCGAGTCGGTACAACCATTCTTCGATGTCATCACAGCGGCTGGCTCTGTTACCAGTGGGCTGCGAGCCTTCGCAATCGTACAGAAAGGGGACGGTGTCTTATGAATCTCGATTGGGATCGGATCTCGCTACCGCCGAAGACGTTACGGCTCACCACGATAGAGGCGCATACTGCCGGTGAACCGTTACGTATCATCACCAGCGGGTTGCCAGAAATTCCTGGCGCGACGATGCTGGAGCGACGGCGTTTTGTGCGTGATCATTTTGATCACGTGCGGCAGGCATTAATGTGGGAACCACGTGGTCATTACAACATGTATGGTTGTATCATCACACCCCCCGTGAGTGCTGACGCCGATTTTGGGGTGCTGTTCATGCACAATGAAGGTTACAGCACAATGTGCGGTCATGGCGTTATCGCACTCGTCACTGTTTTGGTTGAGAGTGGAGTGGCGCCGGTAAAAGGACAGCAGGCTACTGTGACACTCGATACTCCTGCCGGATTGGTGCATGCCACAGCGCACATCGAGAATGGAAGCGTGGCGCGTGTTTCATTTCTCAACGTGCCATCATTTGTGTATGCGCGCGATCTTCAGGTTACCGTACCCGGTTATGGTCACATTGTGTGCGATGTTGCCTGGGGCGGCGCATTTTATGCAGTCCTTCCGGCTTCACAGGTTGGGTTGCGTGTTGAGCCGAAACAAACGGCAGCTCTTGTTGCTGCTGGCGAAGCGATCAAGCGAGCCGTGAATGCAGTTCTGCCGATCCATCATCCCTACGAGTCGGATCTTGGTTTTCTGTACGGAACCATCCTGACTGATCAACCAGAAGATGCCAATCATCACAGCCGCAACATCTGTGTGTTCGCCAACGCCGAAGTTGATCGCTCGCCGACGGGCACCGGAGTCTCAGCTCGTCTGGCTATTCATTACGCCAAAGGCGAAATAGAGACCGGTCAGTCTATTGTGATAGAGAGTATCCTGGGCCGACGCAGCACATTTGTTGGGCGGGTCGTTGCGCACACACAGGTCGGTTCGTACCCTGCCGTTATCCCTGAGGTGAGTGGGCGTGCATTCATTACCGGTCGGAGTGAGTTTGTTGTTGACCCGCGTGATCCCTTAGGCAGCGGTTTTCTGGTTGAACAGATCGGTTCGTAGCGATAACAATCACAACGCTGACCACGCTGGATGCGCCAGAAGGATGCGCCGCTGCGCCCGACCCGGAAACGCGCAACGCAAGACGCCGCGCTGCCGCGCCCGACCCGGAAACACACACAGCGCAGGGACACAGCGCCGCCGCGCCCGATCAGCGTTCAAGGAGCGCGAGAGAAGAAGGGTAACGTCAGCATGCCGTATCTCGAGCCTGCCACGCCGCCAGAGTGTACGGGTGATCAGCGCCAAGCACAGCGGTGTACACAGAAAGCGCCCGGCTAAGATAGTCACGGCTGATCTCTTGTTCCTCAAGTGCAGCGCAGACCTGGCCCATCCGCAGCAGGCTGCGCGCGGTGTAGGGGTGGCGCTCACCCAGGCGGGTCAGATGGCAGCGCAGCGCCTCGGCGAGCAGCGGCCGGGCCTGCCGTGGTCGCCCGGCGTCCAGCAGCAGCACGCCTAGGTGTCCCAGCGTATTGGCGGTATCGTGGTGCAACTCGCCCAGGATGCGCCGGCGAAGAGCCAGCGCGGCGCGCAGGTAACGCGTGGCCATCGCTCGATCCCCAAGCGCCTGGTGGAGCAACCCAAGCCGATTCATTTCGCGCGCGGTGTGGCGATGCGCAGCGCCCAGGATCCGGCGATGGATATCCAGCGCTGCTTCCAGCATCCGGCGCGCACCAGCGTGGTCGCCCATCTCCAGCGCCAGCATGCCCAGGTTGCTGAGCGCACAGGCCGTGATCGGGTGCTCGCGCCCGATGGCAGCGTCGAAGAGCCGGAGAGTTGCCTCAAGCTCCGCCCCGGCCTGCTCAAATCGCCCCTGGTAGTGGTAGACCCGCCCGATATGGTTGCGCGTGACGCCGACGAAGGAATGCATCGGACCGTAGACCTCCTCGCGGATCGCCAGCGCGCGGCGGAGCTGCACAAGCGCCGCCGCATACTCGCCGCGGGCCCGGTGGAGGTAGCCCAGGTTGTTGATCGCCATTGACTGGAGCGAGCGATTGGGCTGCTCCTGCGCTTCCCAGATTGCCACCGCGCGCTCCGCGTAGGGCAGGGCGGCATCAAACTCGCCCATCGCGTTGAGCAAAAGCCCCAGGTTGTTGTAGAGTTCCGCCGCCCCTGGGCTATCCGGGCCGTCATGCCTGATACGGGCCGCCAGCGCCTGCTCGTAGTAGGTGCGCGCCTGCGCATAGTCGCAGACTGCATGGGCGATTTCGCCGGCGTGCAGCACGCTGGTGGCGGTATCAGGATGATCAGGTCCCAGTCGCGCGCGCCGGATCGCCAGCGCCCGCTCGTGGTACGGACGTGCGCCAGGGTAATCGCCCAGCCAATCCAGCATCATCCCATGAAAATGCAGGTTCGCGCTGCTTGCCACGGAGTCGGTGCCGAAGATCTGATTCCGCAGGTCCAGCGAGCGCTGGTTGTAGGCAATCGCCGCTGCATACTGGTCAATCTCGCCGAGATGGCGGCTTAGTTCGTAGCTCAGGTCGGCGGCGATCGCATCGCCGCGCACGAGCGCAGCGTCGGTGACCGCGCGCAGATGCGCCTGGATGCGCAGCAGGGCCGGCTGATCGAGCGCGGCGTTGAGCATCCGCGCGTGGGCCAGCAGCGCCGTCTCAACGGCGTGCTGCGCCGCCCCATCGTTGTCAAGGCGGCGGAGGAAGGCGGCTATAAGGCGGTGCAGGCGACCACCGCCCGCGCCAGCGCCATCGAGCAGCAGGCCGATGTCCACGAGCCGCTGGAGGGCGCCGGCAAGCAGTGCAGGGTCTGGTCGGGGCGCCAGCGTGGCGCTGAGCAGCGCAACCGGGATTGGCTCGCCGGGGGCGAACCACGCGGCGCGCAATAGGAGCTGGCAGGCGAGCGCGTCGATCACGCCGCCCGGATCGAGCCGCGACAGACTGAGGGCGACAACCTGCTCGAGCCGGTTATGGTGACCGGTCGGTGCCGGCAGCGGGCGGCCACGCGGGTCGACGCCAGCCAGGGACGGGTGCTGGTCAAGCCGCGCGCGCAGTTCAGCGAGGTAGCCAGCCGGCGTGAGCGTATCGGCGCCGCGCGCCAGGTGGCTGCCCGCCAGGTGCAGGGCCAGCGGCAGGTCGTCGAGCTCGGCCGCGATCGCAATCAGCTCCGCATCACTGATCTGAGGCGTCGGGCAGTAGCGGCGCAGCAGCGCCAGGCTCTCGGCGCGGCTCAGCAGGCCAAGCGGCAGCGTCGCCACCGGCAGGTCGGCGTCCCAGGTGCGGCGCTGGCTGGTGATCAGCGCGCGGCAGCCGCCCCGCCGCGGCAGCCAGCGGCGGAGCAGCGCCGGGTCCTCGCAGCTGTCGAAGACCAGCAGGCGCGGCGTCTCCTCCTGCCAGGCTGCCAGCACCAGTCGCACCTGCTCGTCGAGACTGAGCCGGTCGAAGTCGGGGCGGAGACGCAGGCCATCCTGGCCGCCGCAGGACGCAATCGCGGCCGGGACGGCGGCGGGGTCGGCACAGCCCAGCCAGAAGACGCCGCCGGGGAAGGCGTGACCACAACGATGGACGATCTCAATCGCCAGCTGGGTCTTGCCGATGCCGCCGGGGCCGCTGACGGCGATGTGGATCGGCGCCGTGCGGCGGTGCAGGTGCCCGGCGATGGCCAGCAGCTCGGCGGCACGCCCGACAAAGTGCGGGTTCGGCGCAAAGGGCACGCGCGAGCCGGGGGGGAGCGGAACCGGCGCGGACGAAAGGTGCGCCGGGAGCGGCGCGCCGGTGCTCGTCGGGTCAGACCTGGTGAGTTGGTAGCGCCCAGGCGTCGCACCGGTCAAAAGCTGCCCTGAGTCCAGCAACTGCCAGTCGGCGGGCTGCAGTGGCTCCCAGCCCCACTCGTGCACAAGCGTTTCCCAGACCGCAGCAAGGGTCTCACGATCGTCGGCCAGGTTGAGCGTGTGGGCGAGATAGCCGAGAAATGCGGTGCGAACGGCAGCGCGCGGCACGGCTTCGCCGCGCTCCCAGGCGCTCACCGACTCATAGGCCCGGCTGCCCTCCAGACCGCAGGCGCGGGCCATCTGCGCCAGGGTCACGCGCGCCGCTTTGCGGAGCCTGGTGAGGATGGCGAGTCGACGATGGTCGGGCATAGCACGTTCCCTCGCGCGCAGTAAGCGCGTTGCTGCGTTCGCCTGCACGGTTGCGGGCGGCACCGGACAGGGTCGGAGGGCTGGCATCACGCACGCGCAGCAGACGCATTGCTGCATTCGCTCGTGTGATGACGGGCGACGCCGGACGGGGTCGGAGGGCTGGCATTCCGGGGCGATGATGACAAATTGTTTAGCACAAGTACGGGTTTTACGGGGTGACACCCCCGAGCCGTGTGTGCTACGATGAGCACCGTCACCACGAAAAACATTCTACCACACATCTTACTCCGGGCAGGGCGGCACCGTACTGTCGTTGTTCAGGCAGGTTCAACGGAGCTATCAACATTTCTGTGAGCTGTGAGGAGGTGGTTCATGCCTGGTTATGACGCGGAGGGAACGATGAACCGGTGTAAGACATGTGATGCAGATCTGTCGGCGGAGGCTCGCTTCTGCATGGTTTGCGGGGCGCCGGTCAGCACAGGCGATGGGTCGGCAGCCATGGTCACCCGCAGTGCGCCGCCGCAGGGCGAGTTGGTGACAGCTGGCGCGGTCCAGCCAGCACGCGCCATCGTGCAGCCGCAGGGACTGGTGCGTACCATGCTGCTGGCGAGCTTCGCATTGATCTTCCTCTTCTTCTCACCCTTCGTCTCCTGCGCCAACCGTACCTTCACCGGAGTGGAGGCGTTCCAGGCATCGCTGCCATCACAATACGAGGAACCCAAGGATGGGATCCTCCTCATTCTCTTCCCGATAGCGGGCATAGCTGGCGTACTTGTCAGCTTCCTGGCCCACCAGCGGATGAGCGCCGGTCAGTCGCTGCGCAGCGTGCGCGGCTTTGCCATCGGCGGACTTCTGAGCGGACTGGTCGCACTCTGCCCGGTGGGGGTTGGCATTTACGACGCTGGCCGATCCGAAGGTGTGCTCAACCTGCTCTGGGGCTTCTGGCTGAGCGCGGCGGCGACCGTCGTGCTCGGTGGAGCATCGCTGCTCCTGCTCGTCACGCCTGACCCGCCGGTCACGGGGGCATCACCACTACAGGTCAGTGGCCAGCCAGAAGGACCGTAGCACCCGCTTCAATCGCACGGGCGTCATGGGCAGGCACAACTCGACGGTCCCGCACCACTGGGGCATCGGTAAGCGGTGAGGCGGGAGAAGTGCAACGGTATACCTCAGGCGAATGATTGGGTTTGAGAGATCGCACGGCGCAGCAATTGATTCGGTCACGGGGGAGGTACACCGATGGCTGGCTGTTCCGTATGCAAGGCCGAGTTGATGGAAGGGGCGCGGTTCTGCGTAAAGTGCGGGAATGCGGTCGGCAGCGTGATCCGAGAAACTGCGGTCGGCGACGCCGTCCAGGAGCCAGCGGCGCCGGATCAGGCACTGAGCACGACGACAACCGCAGTCGTTGTCAAACACCGATCCTCCGGCCTGCTCCGCATCCTGTTGCTGATCACAGTTGTGCTGACGGTGCTGATCGCGCTGGTGTTCACCAGCGTGATAAACACCGGCGCCAGATCGGCCATCATCGGGCGCTGGCAGGCCGATCTCGGCTATGTGATGCTCTGGGGCGATGTGACGGAGAACCTTGAGTTTTTCCCGAACAGCTTAGTCACCTCGAACCGGGAGATCGCAGTTTTCACCGGCCGCTATCAGTGGCTGGATGACCTGACGCTGCGCATCGACTAGAAGGAGCAGGGGATCTTTGGTCACTCCGTCAGCGAGATCTGGCGTGTTAAGGTGAGTGGCGATACGATGCTGGTGGTAAACACGCTCTCGGGCACGACCACTGAGTACAGACGAGCGCCATAGGAGCGCTGCGGTGGCTGCGGCACGGGGCGTAAGAACCTATCCGAATAACCCGGCGGCATGCAAGGCGATCACGCCACAGGCGACGTGAAGGAAGGCAAGATAATGCTCGGGCTTTTTCTCTCAGCGTATCAGCACGCGGCGAAACCGATTGAGCCAATGATGACTGCTTTCGACGACCCAGCGCCGTGCGCGCTTGCCGGCTTCGTGTACGATCTCCCTGGCTTCCTCGCCGTGACTGCGAATGTGCTGGTGAAGCCAACTTCGCGCATGGTCGTGCGCACGTCGTCATCATCAGCGCCTTTATCCAGGCCCATGCCCTGCGGTCGCTCCTCCGTCGGCGCCGGTCGCTCCACGACGATGCTTGCGATCGTTGCGCGCACCAGTTTCATGTCGTGGCGATTGGCGCCCGCAATCGCTGCCACAATGGGGACGCCATGCCCCTCGGTCAGCACCGACCGTTTGACGCCCGCGTTCCCGCAGTCGGTCGGATTGGGGCCGGTTGTTTTCCCTCCGAGCGGCGCCCTGGTCATCGCCCCGTCTATGCTCAGCCAATCCCAGTCGATGCCCTTCGGTTCATCAATGAGTATACAAGTTTTTCGGATAGGCTCTATGGAAATATGCTTTCAGTTAGCCAGCACTCATTGAGGGAAAGGTCGATGGCATGAACAATGCAGATTTCGGCTACACGCTGATCCATTGCATGATTGTACTCTGGGTTGGAAGCGCGATCGCTAGCATGATCCGAATTGGGATGAAGGGCTACTTCACGGGGATAACCAGAAACGCTGGCTGCATGTTCGTGCTGTTTGGCTGGTAGGCGATCCTACTGCTGCTCATTCTGGGGCCGATCTGGCTGCTCATCGCTGCATTTTTGAAATCGAAGCAGCGGTGCCCGCACTGTAAGGCGATAATCCCCGGCGACGACTTGCGCTGTAGCTTCTGCCAGGGCGAGGTGACCCCAATATCAAGTCCAGAGCGCCCTTGAGCATCCCGACGAACGCCACGCTGGCGCTGGTTACGGTCGAGCCGGATAGAAGGCATCTGAGGTTGCGACTCACCTCCGCTCGCGGGTTCAAGGATGGATAGAAATTATGTTCGTGGTGCAAGATGATGTCTCATTGCGAAAGGAACGCCCACCAATGTGATGGTTGTGATCGACTGGTCGTGTCACCCGCCATCGCGCTGTTTGTCACCGCCGCGTCACCAACGGGCGGGCGCCCGACCGACATTGATCGGCGTATGGATAAAGGCGAAAGGTTCTCTTCAGGTACCGGAGTACGAGAGAGGGCAATATGATGACAGGAAAGACAGACAAAGGTAGGCGTATCTGGACGACAATTGGTGGGTTTACTGGGCTGCTAGCAATCGTCAGTATTGTCATAGCATACCTTCAGCTTCGTCAGGCAGATAAAGCCAGTCTATCTTCAGACTTTACTCAAGCTTCAGTGATTGCAATTATTAATGAACAACTTGCTGTGCAGCGTGAAATCGCAACTGCTCAGGCAAATCCTGTTCAATCCGGCCCTACGGCAACCATCGTCGCTGAGCGAATAGCACAGTTAGTGAGCACCCAGGAAGCTTTGGAGATAGCGCGCAGGCAGATTGAAGCCACACAAGCGGCAATAGTACGGCACGGAGTAAATACTGGAGGTTCAGCAACGCAACTCACCTCACAAACTACACCTACAGTCCCTTCACAAGCATCAATTGCCACTCCCAATTCCGGACAAACTCCCGAACTGGTTCGTTGTCCCCAAAGAATTGATTTTGGCCTGACTATTCAATGCTCGATAGACACAGCATCCGAGATCGATACGTACACCTTTGATGCTCAGGCCGACGATCGAGTCGTGCTCCGGGTGGCACGCGCATCAGAAACATTGCAACCCTGGATTCGTGTCTTCGCGCCAGATAAAGCGCAAGTGTGTGAATCCTATGCCGAGAGACTTGCGGATCTCCTCGATTGCCATCTACCGCGCAGTGGAACCTATTCTATCCAAGTAGCTGACTCTAGCCGAGAGAGGAAAGAAACAGGAAACTACACTCTCTATCTCCAACGGCTCAACAATCCCGGAATAACGCTGCCTATCGCCTTTGGACAGCCTCTTTCCGGCTCGATAGGACGTCCCACGCAAATCGACACCTACTCCTTTGAGGCTAATGTAGACGACAGGATACTTATTCGTATGCTGAGGGCATCAGAGACAGTCCATCCGTGGATTCGTGTGTACGCACCCGATGGCAGGCTAGCCTGTGAAGCCTATGCCGAACGCTTTGTCGAGAAGGCTGATTGTATCATTCCTCGCACTGGACTCTACACGGTATTAGCCAGTGATGCAAGTCGGGCACGAACTGAAACAGGGAATTATACATTGTATATACAGCGTCTTAACAATCCAGGGAGAGCGACGTTGATTTCCCCTGGACAAGCGCTCTCTGGTACTATCGCATCACCCGCTGAGATACATACTTATACCTTCGAGGGCAGGGCCGATGACAAAGTAGTTCTCAGGATGAACCGAACATCTGAGACCATTCAACCTTGGATGAGAGTTTACGCACCCAATGGAGTATTGACCTGTGAGGGCTATAGTGAACGGCAAGCTGAGGCATATTGCACACTTCCACGAAGTGGAATCTACACTCTTTTAGTTGCGGATGCCAGTCGGGCAGGAACCGAAACAGGAGCTTATAGTTTGTCCCTGACACGCCCATAAAGCATGTGCGCACTAAACCCGTCGTGCAATCCAACAAGCGCTAAGGAGGGCCATCGCCATCCAGAATCGAGCGAAGCCTTTCTTTATCCTGGTTCTATCGCAATGCTCCTGAATCGGCTCTATCCGAGATCATGGTTTCTGATGACGCTCTTAGAGTTGACATGCTCCGCATGCACCTCAACCGCAGGCAGTTGGGCACAACAATTCCCAAATAGTTGAAAAAGAAAGAAGCACAGCGATGAAAGCCAGAATGTTCTCAATGTTCGCCCTCATCATTGCCTCGGCCCTTCTTCTCATTTTCACATTGACTATGGTCGCTCAGGGGGCGGAAATACAGGACCCAAGCTAGGTGGTGATGCCGGATATGGTATCTTATGGGTTGGGGGCTGACCTCTCGCAGGCTTCTCAAAACCAGGCGGGTTCAGGCTATACTTCTGAAATCACTTTCACTCCGGTCGCCGCCGCTTATCTGCCAGCAGTGTTCAGGAACTACGGGGTCTGCTCAACAATTCCCACACTTCTTAGCCCTGCCAATGGAAGCAGTTTGAATACCATTGCCCCCTTGTTCAGGCGGGATAACGGCAATAACCCGAATGCGACGGTGTTGCGTTTGCAAGTATCAAAGGCCGGTTATGTTTGGTCTTTGCGGTCCAGTCGCGCCTCTGGCGTGAGTGAATTCCGCTTTTCAAGAAACCTGAACCCTGCTGCTACTTACTACTGGCGAGCCTGGTTGATGTGTGGCGATGTCCAAGGCCCATATTCTGAAGTATGGTCTTTCACCGCAGGTTCAGGGGGAACCATCTTGCCCGCTCCCACTTTGGTTGCTCCTACCAATGGTAGAACACTGCCGACCACAACGGTGAATCTGCAATGGTCACCTGTATCTGGCGCGATAGAGTACCTGGTGCGTTGGCGTGAGGCTGGCTACGGGGGATACTTCGTTCGGTCGGTGAGTGCCACGCAGACCACAATTAGCCAGCTGAAAGCTAACACCACTTATGAGTGGTTGATATCTGCACAAAACGATTACGCCATCGGCACTGATTCAGAGACTTGGCGGTTCACCACACCAGCCGGGTCTTCGTCTCTCTCACCCCAGAACCTGAACCGCAACTCTGTGGAAGAAGACGGCAGCACAACTATTGTCTTTGAGGACAGGACAGCAAGTAATGAACATTGAATTATAGCAGTTCCCAAATAGTTGAACGATGGTCAACTGTCGGTATGCGCGCATATGCTCGTGACCTTCGTGAACGAGTCGTCGTCGCTGTCCAATAGGGGATGTCCTGCCATGTGGCGGCCGCGACCTTCGCCGTCCGTCTGTCCAGCATCAAACGCTGGCCTGGCCCGGCGCGCACGGGAGCGACCCTCGCGCTGGGCCGTTCGCCGGGCCGTTTGCCACGCTTCGATCGGCACGACCTGGACGTGCTGCGCGCCCGCCTCGAAGCGGCGCCCGACGCCACATGCAACGCCCACGCCGCCTGGAGGAATCGGCAGCATCCCGACTGCCCCGTAGCGCGATCTACCGTGGATCGCGCCATCACCCGCCCTGGTTAGTCAAAAAAACGCTGCACGCCGCCGAGCGCGATGAGGCAGCGTGCGCCGCCGTCTGCACCCGGCGGGGCGCCCGTCCCGCCGATGCATTCGTGGTGGTGGACGAGTGCGTCAGGGCGCAGCGCCGCTGCGCCCCTGACGCACGCCCCGGTATGCGCGCGCCCCGCGCACCCAGGACGCACGTGGTTCAATCATGCTGCCCATCGCTCTCAGCAGTGAGAACGCTAGAGCTCCGCAGGGGCTTCCCCACGCTCAGGGAGGGCTTCAGCCCGACGGCACGAGGCGCATACCGGATGTATTGCTCACTCTCCATCAGCCCGCAGTCTCCGCATGCGGGCGGGGACGCCCGCGCACCCAGGACGCACGTGGTTCAATCATGCTGCCCATCGCTCTCAGCAGTGAGAACGCTATAGCCCCGCCGGGGCTTCCACGTGCTCAGGGAGGGCTTCAGCCCGCACGAGCAGCGTCGTGCGCCCGCGCAGGCGGGCTTCGCCTTGACTTTGTCTCTCTCCATGCTGAGCAGGATGCTCACCGCTCTAGCTTGCGCAGCGGGCTTCGCCTTGACTAGCCGAGGGCTTCAGCCCGACGGCACGAGGCGCATACCGGATGTATTGCTCACTCTCCATCAGCCCGCAGTCTCCGCATGCGGGCGGGGACGCCCACGCACCCAGGACGCACGTGGTGGCAATCAGGCTGTCCATCGCTCGCAGCGGTGAGAACGCCAGAGCCCCGCCGGGGCTTCCACGCGCTTAGGAAGGGCTTCAGCCCGCACGAGCGACGCCGCCCCCGCGCAGGCGGGCTTCGCCTTGACTAGCCGAGGGCTTTAGCCCGATGGCACAAGGCGAATACCGGATTAGCAGTTCTCATACGAGGTTGAACTTGGTGAACGAGGCTGAACACTCCCGGAATCGCACCCTCCACGCGGCGACCGAAATGAATTTCGGTCTACACTCCGCCAGCGGAAGGCGCCTCACGCGACAGGGCGGATAGGAACAATGGTCAATGTATCTGAGAACTGCTACAGTGCTCACTCTCCATCAGGTGCGCTGGAAGTAGGCGCCGCTGCGCCTGACCCGGAAACGCGCAACGCAGGACGCTGCACCGCTACGCCAACCAGGAAATGGGGAATCCCTGTGGTCTTATAAGGGCGGTTTTTTTGGAAGCTCCTGCGTTCCTTCTCTCGTTTTGGGCTTCAGGATGCCCAAACTCTCCCTTCTCCCCTTGTGGGAGAAGGGGGTTGGGGGATGAGGGGCAAAAGCCCTCACTCCCACGTGCGTTCATCAACGAATGTTCTGGCGCCTTCGGGCAACCCGGATACGATCTCGACCCGACAGTGGAGTTTGAGCGCATCGTACAGTGCCTGTTCGGCGACCGTCTTCAGTTCTGTTGCATCAGCATCGGTAGATGGTACAATGCGGCAGATCAGATTGTCGCGGTGGTGTTCACGAACGACGACGGCCTGGTAGCCTGCGACTCCGTTTATCCTGCGCATGGCTTCATCGACGTGTCGCGGATGAACGAAGATTCCGCGCACCTTCACGCTGTCGCCGCTGCGACCGAGCCACCCGACCAGGCGCGGCGTCGGGATGACCGTCGGTTGCCCTGGCTCCATCACCGCCGATAGATCGCCGACGGCGAAGCGCACCAGAATGTAATCGCGTCGGAACAGCGTCACCACAACTTCGCCAGTCTGTCCAGGCGGCAGCGGTTCGCCAGTGTTCAGATCGCACACCTGCACCAGCGCATCGGTCGGCAGGTGCCATCCCTGCCGTTCTGGTCCGTTGTACCCCAGGTTGCCGGTTTCAGCAGTGCCATAGCCGTCGTAGACGAGGATGCCGTACTGTTCCTCGAAGAGCGCCCGCAATGAAGGAGGGAGCGGTTCAGCGGCGACAAATGCCTTGTTCAGCGGCCAGGAACGCGGATCGTGCCCCTGTTCGGCGGCGCGTTCCAGCAACGCCTTCAGGTAACTGGGCAACCCGGCGTATGCCGTAATTCCCAGGTGCGCCAGCGCCTCGATCTGCTGTGCCTGACCGCCAACACCGCCTGGAATGACGGTGCATCCCACTGCCCGTGCGCCTTCCTCGAACATCACACCGGCAGGTGTCAGGTGGTAGCTGAAACAGTTCAGAACGAGATCATCAGGACCAAACCCGGCGGCGCGGAATGCCGGCGCCCAACGCCACGAGTCCGGCTCATCCGGCTCCGGGTCGTAGATCGGACCCGGCGATTGAAATATTCGTCGCAGCGCCGAAAGCGGCACTGTGAGCATACCGCCCAACCCTGGACCCTGACGCTGAATCTCCACCAGTTGCTCCTTGCGCAACACAGGCAATCTGGCGAGATCGGCGACAGTCTGGATGTCATCCGGCCTCAGACTAGCCGCGTCCATGCGTCGCCGAAATGCAGGGGAGTGGTCATATCCGTAGGCAACGATCTCGCGCACCTGCGCGTCGAAGCCAGCGTAGAATGTCTGGAGATCGATCATAGCTGTATCCGCGCTTTATGAGAGCCAGCGTTTGCGCCGTTTGTAGGTTTTGACCTCGCGGTAACTCTTGCGCCGCCCGACCTCGTTGAGTCCCAGATAGAATTCGCGTACGTCTGGGTTGTCCTTCAGATCAGCGGGCAATCCTTCAAGCACGATCCGACCGTTCTCCATAATGTAGGCATAGTCGGCAGACTCGAGCGCTAGTCGTGCATTTTGTTCCACCAGCAGGATGGTCACCCCGCGATCCTGATTGATTTGCCTGATGATCTGGAATATTTCCTCCACCAGCAGTGGCGCCAGCCCGAGCGACGGCTCATCGAGCATGATCAGTTTGGGATGCGCCATGAGCGCCCGTCCAATCGCAAGCATCTGCTGCTCACCACCGCTCAGAAAACCCGAAACCTGGCGGCGGCGCTCTTTCAGGCGCGGAAAGTAGGAGTAGACCATTTCCAGCTTCTCATCGAACCCTTTCCAGCCACTCGTATATGCTCCGGCGCGTAGATTCTCTTCGACCGTCAGGTGTTCAAAGACACGTCGCCCTTCCAGCACCTGGAAGATACCCATGCGCACAATCTCGGCGGCGTCCTTTTTGTGGATCGGTTGACCGAGGAAGCGAATCTCGCCATCAGTCACCTCACCGTTCTCCGGCTTCAGCAGACCGGAGATCGCCTTGAGCGTCGTGCTCTTGCCAGCGCCGTTGGATCCGAGCAGGGCAACAATGCGCCCCTCCGGAACTGTGAGCGACAGTCCCTTGAGAACGAGCACCACATCGTTGTAGATCACCTCAACATTGTTGAGGGCGAGCATTGGCTGCATCTGCGTTCCATCTTCTCTGCCATCTGCGTTGCTCCGCGACAGGTGTGGTTGTGCGCATCGCTGGCACACAACCACACTGCTGCTCGACGGCTATCTCACGCTCACGTGGTTGTGCGTATCGCCGGTCCACAACCGCTATTTGACGGCTATTTCGCGCTAATGAAGTCGGTGATCGCCACCCATTTCCCATTCTGCACGCGGAACATCCGCAGCGACTTCAAGCCAGCGTGGTCGGTACTGCTAAAAACGACTGGCAACGTCACACCACCAGTATCGATCGGTCCCATCGTCTCAAGGGTGTTCTTAATATTCTCGCCGGTCAACTCTTTCCCATCTTTCAGGGTGCGTTCGATGCCAGCGACCAGGATGGACATGGCCGTCCATCCCTGCACGAAGGTGCTGTCAGCGCCGCCATAATCGATCCCCTTCTCGCGCGCGAAGTTGAGTGCCACTTTTGCACCTTCACCTTCTGGGCTGAACGGAATGGCGCCGACCACCCCCTCAGCATCCTGGCCGGCGAGTTTGATCAGCAGTTCATTGGCGCACCAGTTCAGGCAGACGAACTGCACGTCAAGACCCAGGCTCTTCGCATTCTTGATCGCCAGCGCCGCCGGACTCGACACATTCTGGAGGAAGACGTAATTGGCACCAAAATCGCGGATCTGAGTCAACTGCGGCGTCAGGTCGGTGGCACCACGCGGCGACGGCACTTCTAGCGGCGTCTCGACGCCGTTCGCTTTGGCAAAGGCTGTTCCATCGGCCAGCGGCGACCGTCCGAAGGGGCTATCGTTGATCAGGTACGCGAACTTTGGCACGCCGCTCTTTCCTTTCGCCTTCCAGTCGTCGAGCGCCCACTTCATGGCGATAATCAGTTGATCAGAGTAGGTAGGAGCGACCAGGAAGTTGTAAGGCGTCTCAGCCGGGTTCGCCAGCGTTGCCGAGTACGATGCCGAGATGAAAGGAATCTTATCAGCAGTGATCTTGCCCTTGAGCGCCTCGGTGTCGCCGGTGCCCCAGCCGGAGAACACCACTACCTTGTCCTGCGTGACGAACTGGGTATAGAGTTCCTCGGCGCGCGGCACCTCATAGGCGTAATCCTGGCTGATCAGTTGCAACTGGCGACCAGCCACGCCGCCATTGGCATTCTTCCACTCGATGAAGGCAATCTGTCCTTTGGAGTAGGGTGTTCCAACGTCCGCAGTAGGCCCGGTCAGGTCGAAGATCGCGCCAATCTTGATCGGCGGTCCGCCGGTTCCGCCACCGGTGGCGGGGGGTTGCTGCTGTACGCCGCATGCTGCCAGCAGCAGTGCCAGTGCCAGCATCAGTGCGAGCATGCTGAACCATCGTCGTTCGTTGCGCATTCCGTCCTCCTTGTCGTGAACCTAATAACTGAACGGCCATAACCGGAAGTAATCCTTGACGTTGCGCCACATTTTGACAATTCCCTCAGGCTCGAAGATTAGGAACAGGATGATTGCCAGACCAAACGCACCCTGCTGAATGAAGGGCAGATAGGAGTTGATATCCGGCACGACACCGCTTACGGAGCGCGCCAGGTTCGCCAGCATCGCCGGCAACAGCACCATGAAGGCTGCGCCGTAGATCGACCCGGACACGCTGCCCAACCCGCCGATGATGATCATCGCCAGGTAGAGAATACTCGTATCGATGGTAAAGCGTTCCCACGAAATGATGCCGCGGTAGTGCGCCGTCAGCGCGCCAGCCAGCCCGGCGAAGAACGATGACGTGGCAAAGGCGAGCAGTTTATAGCGGAAGATGTCCACCCCGATAACCTGGGCGGCGATGTCCTGATCACGAATTGCCACGAATGCGCGCCCGGCGCGCGAGCGGAACAGATTGCTTACAAAGATAACTGTCAGCGCCAGGAAACCGACCGTTATCCAGTAGAAGACGAAATCGTTGTTGCCGAGCGCATTGAGCGGCACGCCAAAGAGATTATTTGTCGCAGGCGGCAGGGACAGCGATTCGCCGATGCCGAGCAATTTCCCATGCGTGAGCAGCCAGATAATGATCTCCTGCGACGCCAGGGTTGCAATCGCCAGGTAGAGACCTTTGAGACGCGCCGATGGCAACCCGAAGAACGCGCCGACCAGCGCGGTGAACAGGCTGGCGACCGGAATAGTGATCCACATCGGCATGTCCAGGCGAACGGCGAGCAGCCCCGCAGTATACGCGCCGACCGCCAGGAATCCGCCGTGGCCGATACTGATCTGACCGGTATACCCCACCAGGATGTTGAGACCGATTGCGCCAATCGCAGCAATAGCAATGGTATTCGCCAGGTTCAGCCAGTAACGGTCGGCGAACCAGGGGAAGATGAGCACCGCAATCAGTACGATGGCAATCCGCACCCGCTGTGGCCAGTAGGGTCGCAATGCCATATCGCTGGCATACGACGTATGGAAGGTTCCGCTTTGCATAGCGACGCCCCGTTTCTACACGCGCTCGATGATCCGCTGCCCGAACAGACCGTAAGGGCGCACCAGAAGTATCAGCAAGAGCACAATGAAAGGAGCAACCTCACCCATGCCGAGTTCGGGCGGCAGGTACCCGCCAGCGAACGATTGCAGCAACCCGATGATCAAACCACCGACAATCGCTCCGGGAATACTGTCGAGACCGCCCAGGATCACTACCGGGAAGACCAGCAGACCAACGCGGGCAATCTGACCGGAGACCCCACCAAAGATGCTCATCAACAGAATACCGCCGACCGACGCGGTCACTGCTGCGATGGCCCAGGCAATCGCCCACACCCGCTTGACGCTGATCCCCATGCTCAACGCCGCTTGTTGATCGTCGGCAACGGCGCGCATAGCGATGCCTTCACGACTGTAGCGGAAGAAAAGGGTCAGCAGCACAAAGAGCGTCAACGCCAACGCAAACGCCCAGAGCCGGTCTACTCCGACATTCGCCCCAAACAGGGTGATCGTATCGCGGGGAAGGAACTGCGGCGCAGTTCTAGGCGTTACACCCCAGATACCGCCGATGATCGCGCGCAGCAGCAACGACAGCCCGATGGTGACCATAATGACCGAGATGGTCGGCTCGCCGATCAGCGGGCGCAGCACAAGTTGCTCGACCAGCACACCAATGATCGCTGCCAGTACCACGGCGATAACCACACCGATGGGCCACCACAACCCGATCATCTCTACAGTGGTATACGTCAGGTAAGCGCCGATCAGCAGCAACTCGCCCTGCGCGAAATTGATCACATCGCTGCTCTTGTAGATCAGGACGAACCCCAGCGCAACCAGCGCGAAGATCGCACCATTGGCAATGCCGCTCAGCGTCAGTTGGATGAATTTCTCCATACGCCTCTCCGGGAACGCTATCTGGCAAGCGCACGCGCCATCCGACCATTGGTTTCAACCGTCGCTGCTTCCTCCAGGTCTTCGATACGCAGGCGCGTTTTGATCAACGCCGTCCGACCATCCTGATAGGTGATCGTTGTCTCGACTTCCATCTCACGCTGATCGCTGTACAGCGTTTCCACAATCTCGCGGTAGCGCTCGGCGATCAGGCGGCGGCGGACTTTGCGAGTGCGTGTCAGTTCGCCGTCATCCGCGTCGAGTTCCTTGTGCAGCAGGAGAAACCGCTGGATGCGCGCTGCTGGCGGAAGATCGGCGTTCGTGCGCTCCACATCCCTGCGAATCAGCGCGTAGACCTCTGGTTTCTGCGCCAGATCGGTGTAGGTGGTGTAGGAGATCTGTGCATTCTCTGCCCACTTCCCCACATTGGCGAAGTCGATGTTGATGATCGCCGTGACGAAGGGCCAGTTGCCGCCGAACACGACCGCTTCTTTGACATAGGGGCTGAACTTCAGTTTATTTTCGATGAACTGCGGCGAGAAGATCGTTCCATCGCTGAGTGTCATCACATCTTTCGCGCGGTCGATCACCACTAGGTGCCCATCTTCGTCGAAGTAGCCTGCGTCGCCGCTGTGCAACCAGCCATCCCGCAGCGTTTCGGCAGTCGCCTCGGGGTTCCGGTAGTAGCCGATGAACACCGATGGGCTTTTGACCAGAATCTCGCCATTCGCAGCAATCCGGACCTCGGTATTGGGAAGGGGCGTGCCAACCGTCTGGAACTTGATCTGCCCATCGCGGTGAATGACACTGAGACCGGCGCTTTCGGTCTGACCGTAGACCTGCTTCAGATTGACGCCGATGGCGTGATAGAAACGAAAGACATCAGGACCAAGCGCGGCGCCGCCAGTGTAGGCGCGCTTGATGAAGCGCAAACCCAAATGATCCTTCAGTTCCTCGAAGACGATCAGGCGCGCCAGCGCATACTTCAGGCGCAAGAGCAGACCAGGCGTCGCGCCATTGAAGCGAGCGTCCGCCATAGCGTACCCCTGCCGCAATCCCCACTCATAGACTGCTCGTTTGAGCCGTGTGCTGTCCTGGATTTTCACCTGCACCTGCGAAAGCATATTCTCCCAAATGCGGGGCGGTGAAAACATTACACTTGGTCCGATTTCACGAATGTTCTCCTGCACCGTGTCAATCGATTCTGGAAAGTTAATCGTTAGGCCACACTGAAGACCGGCAGCCACGGTGATCATCTGTTCGCCAACCCATGCCAGTGGCAGAAAACTCACAAACTCATCGTCCGGTCCCAGCGGATCGACTGCCAGCAGTCCGGCACCCTGACTGATCAGATTGCGATGGGTCAGCATCGCCAGTTTGGGCTTGCCCGTCGTGCCCGACGTTGTCGAGAGAATGGCGATGTCGTCAGGATGTCCTTGCGACACTTCTGCTTCAAACAAACCGGGATGCGCGTGATCAAAGGCGCGCCCCATCTCTTCAATATCGGGGAAACTGGCGAGATACGGCTGGCGGTAACTGCGCAACCCCTTTGGCTCGTAGTAAATGACCTTGAGCACGCCACGCAGTCCGGGCCAGATTTCAATGATTTTATCGACCTGCTCCTGATCCTCAGCCACAATCACGCGCGCATCGGATGCCTCGACCAGGTACCGCACCTCTTCGGCGACCGAGTCCTGGTAGATGCCGATCGAGGCACCGCCGATCGCCTGGGTAGCCAGTTCGGCGTAGAGCCACTCGGGGCGATTGTCGCCGATAATTGCCACTTTGTCGCCACGCTCGACCCCTAGCGCGCGCAGGCCCATCGCGAATGCACGCACATGATCGGCGAACTGCCGCCAGGTGACAGTCTGCCAGATGCCGAAATCCTTCTCGCGGAGCGCAACCCGGTTGCCCAAACGTCGGGCATTTTCCATCAACAGGCGCGGAAGCGTTGCATTGTCCATAGCACCTCATCCCTGACGAATTGCATGCTCACGTCCAAGATAGGCATCGATTACTTTTGGATCGGTGCGTACCTCTTCAGGTGTGCCGTCAGCAATTAATTGACCGAACTCCAGCACAGCGACCCGGTCGCTAATGTCCATTACTACTCCCATGTCGTGTTCGATCAGCACGATGGTAGTTCCGCGCTCCTCGTTCACGTCGAGGATGAAGCGTGCCATGTCTTCCTTCTCTTCACTGTTCATCCCGGCCATTGGCTCATCGAGCAGCAGCAGGCGCGGCGACATAGCGAGCGCGCGGCCAAGTTCGACCCGCTTTTGCAGACCATATGGAAGCGTCCCGACTGTCTTTTTGCGGATGGACTGAATTTCGAGCAAGTCGATCACCTGCTCCACTACCTCGCGGTGGGCGATCTCTTCGCGCTGCGCGCGCCCCCAGTAAAGTCCGCCGCTCAAGACGCCGCTGCGCATGTGGATGTGGCGCCCCAGCATCAGGTTATCGAGAACGGTCATATGGCGGAACAGCTCGATATTCTGGAAGGAGCGCGCAATGCCAAGACGGGCAATGGCGTGGGGCGCCATACCGATAATGTTGCGCCCTTCGAAGCGAATCGCCCCATGTTGCGGGCGGTACAATCCGCTGATACAGTTGAGCAGGCTGGTTTTACCAGCGCCGTTCGGTCCAATGATGGCTTGAATAGTTCCGGGGTAGATATTGAAGCATACATTTGACAGAGCGCGAACCCCGCCGAAGTCAAGACTGACGCTGTCTATCTCCAACTGCGGTGGTGACAGAGACGCACCGTTGCCATTCGCCATAAAATCCGCTCCTGACCCTGCTACAGCGGCGAAGGTTCGCCCCTGAATGGGTTACCTGTCAGAACATATAACCAGCGTAACCGGTACATACGCTGAACAACGACCGGCTGTGCGCGACCTGACGTATGGTGCTGACCTGTGATGTATGCGTGACTTGATGGACGGATGCGGAGAGACTATCTGCTCCCATTGTAGCCGGATTCGTCGTTCTGGTCAATCCCAGATTCGGTTCAGCGCGTAGCGTGCCGGTTTTCCCCCTGCGACCGTTCAAACCTGGGGTGACACCCCTCTCAAGGGTAGATTTCTCGGGAGAGATGAGTGATCTGCTGCATTCCCATACGCTTTTGCCCCTCTTCCCCCTGCCCCCTTCTCCCACAAGGGGAGAAGGGGGATTTTGGGCGTCCTGATGCCTGAAACGGTAGATGACACGCAGAGGCTTCCCCAAAAACCTACCCCTGTAATGGGTAACACCCTGGGTGCGCGGGCGTCCCGCCTGCGTCGCGTCTCCGAGGGGAAGATGCCCTCGCTGAGCGCGGGCGTCTCCTGGGTGCGCGGGCGTCCCGCCTGCGTCGCGTCTCAGAGGGCAAGATGCCCTCACTCCCAGGAGAAAGGTGAACGCTTTCCCTTTATCTCCACTCCTTCAGACAGCGTGTGCGTTTTCAGCCAGGCGGCAATCTCGGTCATCTTCGGTCTGGAGCGGGCGAGGACGTCCGTGCACCCGGCAGGAATGCGGTGCGATCCTGCGGCACGCCGCTACAGAGCATGTGGGCGACGGCGCTGCCGTTGTCCCCGCTGGCGCCAGCGCCCGCTATGCCGGGGAGTTGCTCAACGGGTGCGTCTCGTGGATAATGCAGGCAGATCAATCCGAAAGGAGCACGCGCAATGCGCACGCTCATCGAAGTTGATGCACAGGGAGCAATTCAGTTGCCTCGCGCCCTGCTGGACGCAGTGAAGCCGCACACCCGCTTCGTGCTTGAAGTACAGGGGGAGACGATCATCCTGCGCCGGATCACACTGTTCTGGCTGACCGCAACCCCGCAGGAGCGGGCTGAAGCTGCGCGACAATGGGCTGGGCTCGAGCGTCCGTCCGCGCTGCCTATCCCAGACGAAGCTTTGCGCCGTGACCAGTTGTACGACTGATGAGCGCATACCTCACTCGATACAAACATCTGGCTACGCGCCGTGCAGCGCGCATCGCCCCATCACGCGCTCGCCGTCGATGCCCTGGTGGCGTTGCTTGAGCGTGGCAACGAAATCTATTTGACGGCGCAGAACCTGATCGAGTTCTGGTCTGTCGCAAGCCGACCAATCTAGGCTAATGGCCTCGGCTGGCCAGTCGCTACGGTGCACCAGGAAATTGATCGGCTCCTCGATCTGTTTCCACTGCTCGAAGAGACACCGGCAATCTTTGTGCACTGGTGCCAACTCGTCACCAAACATCAAATCACCGGTAGACACGTTCACGACGCACGACTGGTTGCGGCGATGCTTGCCCATGAGGTCACACATCTGTTGACGTTTAACGGCGATGATTTCCGAGATTTCGACGAGATTATCGTTGTTGCGCCTGCCGATGTGCTGACGAGTAACCGTTCACACCTGGAGTGACACCCTGGGAGCGCGGGCGTCCCGCCCGCGTCGCGTCTCCGAGGACAAGATGCCCGCGCTGAGCGTCCCCTGGGTGCGCGGGCGTCCTGTGGGAGCGCGGGCGTCCCATCGCCGCCGTGTTGATGAGCGCGTCAATCGCAGGTGACACCCTGGGAGCGCGGGCGTCCCGCCCGCGTCGCGTCTCCGAGGACAAGATGCCCGCGCTTCCGGGAGAAGTGTGAACACGTATGCCTGTGCCTCCGTCCACCAAGGAAGCGTGACATCTTCCGCCCCGCCTTCACTATAACCCCGAACTCCCTGGAATAGAACACAGATTGGAGCAGATTGGGACAGATCGGCGCGGACGTATTGATACCATCCGCGTCCATCCGTCCTATCCGTCCCCGTCCGTGGTTACTTCTACAGCTACGCATCTAGGCGATCACCAACTCCTTTGGGAAAGGCGTCAGGCTCTCGAAGCGACCGTCTGGTGTACAGTAGCAGGTATCCTCGATCCGCACGCCAAACCCCCGGCTCGGATAGTACAGCCCCGGTTCGACAGTAAAGACCGCGCCAGGTTCAATGGTGTCGCCCCGGTCGACCAACGATGAGAAACTCAGGTCTTCGTGGATCTCCAGCCCCAGCCCATGACCGAGTGAGTGGATGTACCCTTCTTCAATCGGATAGGTGCGGCGGATCGTGTCATGACCGCGCTCCTCGAAGTAGGCGCACACCATATCCTGGTACGTTCTGGTCGGTGCACCTGCCTTAAATGCGTTCATCACCATCGTAAATGCGCCAAGTACATCGTCGTAAGCCTGTTGGAGTTCCGGTGGGGCATACCCGATTGCAAAAGTGCGGGTCATGTCGTGGAAGTACCCCCCGCCAGCTTCACGCGGAAAGAGATCGATCACCAGCGCCTGCCCCGGACGCAGAGGCATGGCATCGTCGCCGCGCGCATGCGGCAGACCGGCATCACGCCCCTGGGAGATGATCATGCCAGCGGGCGCTTCCAATCCAAGCGCCGCCATCTCGCGCAGCATCAGCCGTCGCACATCGCCGATCGTTAGCGGCGCGCCGTCGGCACCGCGCACAACGTCATCGTCGATCCGCCCTGCCCTGATGAAATCGACTGCCGCCTGCAACACTGCGCACGTTTTGCGCCCGACGGCGCGCATGCGCTCGATTTCATCCGCATCTTTGGTCAACCGCGCCATCGAGATAACGTCCCGGTCGAGTTCGGCGACGATCTCCAGGTCGTCGAGTTGCTGTGCCAGGCGTGTCATAAGCGCGAAGAAGGGACCTGCCTTGACCGTCCCGTAAATGCCGACCCGCCCTCGGACACCGAGATCAGCAAAGATACGGCGGCGCTGCTCCACCCGCGCCTCCAGGCGATCAGGAAACTGCTGGAGAATCTCACGGATGTTCCAGCGGTTGAGCAACACAAGCGTCAGCCCAGTCTGTTCGGCTTCGTTCTGTTCCCAGGGACCATGCAGTAGCATGGCAGGTTCGCCACGCTTTTTGATGATCAGTCCGGGAATGTGTCGCCCGCCGACGAAGTAGTTGTAGTCGGGATTGGCGCTCTCCAAGCCGTCGGGTCCTTCGACAACGATTGCGTCCAGGTTGCGTTCAGCCATCAATCGGTCAAGATCGCTTTTCAAAATGTCCTCCGGTGAGCTGAGAACCAAGAACTGAGAATCGAGAACTGAGAACTTGCCGTAAGTGGGAGATAGTCTTTGAAGCCGAGCCGCTGTTTGGTGGCAAGCGGGGACTCATTTAGCGCCCCAAAAATAAGTAAACGGCAAGTCTGACTTTCAACCTTCAACCCTCAACCCTCCCTCTTCCCCCCAGGCGACGAAGCGGGTGATGCCGGCGCCGCAAACCGGGCAGACGCCGCGGGCGATGCGACGTCCACTGACATTGGTTGTGTACGTGACACGCTGCATTGGGTGGTGTTCACGACAGCGCGCGCACCATCCGATCAGTTCGCCGTTGCGAGTCTCCTGCGCCTCTGCTTCAGAGTCGTCCGACGCCGCAGCAGGCGCGGGGGAGTCCGTCACCCCGCCCTCCCGTTCCGATCCAGGCGACGTCGCTTCCTCCAGCGACTCAGGCGCACCGGGCGCGGCGGGCAGCATTACGGCGGGCACGGGTGCAGGCGATGCTGCGGGTGGTGTCGCTTCCTCTAGCGATCCAGGCATACCAGGCGCGGCGGGCGGCGCCAGGGGCGGAGCGGCAGACACAGATACTGCGCGGCGCGCCGCGATAAGTGCCTCCCGTCGCCGGGTGACTTCCCGCCACACCAGCCATAGGATCGCCACAATTGCCACCAGGCGCAGCAGACGCCCAATAGGTGAAAGTTGGCGGGCAGGGGGACGCGACTGGATTGGCGTGCGCGCAGTTGCTGGCATGGTACGCCGCCGCCGACTGCGCCAGATCTCGCGAACGATCAGCACAGCGATGTCGATCAACAAGCCAGAAGGAACGGGCACAGCGTGTCACCTTTCGTCGTCATGCTCCGATTGCCCATTGCACAGACTGCGCAGTGTCGCCAGATTGCGCACATCATCGGCAAGGTCATCGCCTTTGGGCGTTTCCAGCACCATCGGCAGACCGGCAAAGCGTTCGTCGTTCACCAGCGCGCGAAACCCTTCCAGCCCGATACACCCTTCACCAATATGGGTGTGGCGATCAACCCGGCTGCCCAGCTCTTTCTGCGAGTCGTTGAGATGGAAAGCTTTGACGCGCGCGATGCCGATCACGCGGTCGAGTTCTTCGATCGTCGCCGCATAGGACTCAGGCGTGCGAATATCGTACCCGGCGGCAAAAATGTGGCAGGTATCGACGCAGACGCCGAGACGTTCCGGATGGCGCGAGTATTCGATAATGCGCGCCAGTTCCTCAAACCGCCGCCCCAGACTACTCCCCTGCCCCGCGGTCGTTTCCAGCAGCACGATCACATCGCGCCCGACGCCGGTCTCGAACACCAGATCGAGCGCTGCGGCAACGCGGCGCAACCCGGTGTCTTCGCCGGAACCAATGTGCGCACCGGGATGGGTGACCAGGCAGGGGATGCCGAGCAGTGCGCAGCGTTCCAATTCCTCGCGGAACGCCACAATCGATTTGTGCCACAACTCATCATCCGGCGCTGCTAGGTTGATCAGATACGAATCGTGCACCATGACGACTGGAACACCTTCGGTGACCTGCGCTTCCTTGAAGCGCGCAATTTCCTCATCGGTCAGCGGTCTGGCGCGCCACTGTTGCTGGTTCTTGCTGAAAATCTGAACAACATCGCACCCTGCGCGTCGTCCGCGCTCGCAGGCGGTGTGTAACCCACCACTAATCGACATGTGCGCGCCGAACCGTCGCTGTTTCATAGGTTTCCTCAATTGCGCCATGCAGGTCTGCTGGCGTCCCCGCCCGCAGGCACACCCTGGGAGTGCGGTCGTCCTCGCCCGCATCGCCGCACCCAGGGTACGCGGATGTCTCACTCGTATACGCGTTCCCGCCGGTCAACCAGGCTGCACTTCACTGTATTATAAAGCAACCAGAAGATAACATTGCCTGCCGGATCGCCGTTCTGCGTCTTACCCCGGCAGGGTTCCGGCGACAGGGGAAGCGGCAATAGGGGTAGATTTTTTGGCAAGCCCCTGCGTGCTATCTCCCGTTTCAGGCATCAGAACGCCCAAAATCCCCCTTCTCCCCTTGTGGGAGAAGGGGAGTTGGGGGGATGAGGGGCAAAGGCGCATAAGAATGCAGAACATCGCTCATCTCTCCCAAAAACTCTACACTTGAGAGAAAGTGGCGATGAGGGCGCAAGAAGATCACGGCTGTTCAGCATCCTACCCCGAAATGTGTTCCAGCGACTCCGCTAGCTTGCGGTCGGGCGCGCGCGGAAGGGAGATCACGACAGTTGTGCCGACACCTACCGCGCTTTCTACAGCGATACGTCCTCCCAGCATGGCAGCAGTGGCCGTCACATTGAGCAGGTAGGCGCTGCTGGCAGCCCAGAACCGGACAGCTGTCATCCAGAGCGACCCATTATTGACCACCCTTCCGGTGGAAACGGCGCAACCGACCATCGCTGCGCCGCCACCCATCCCGACACCGCAACCGCTGGCGCCGGCAGAGTCGCTGAGCGTTGAGACGGTCGTCGCCACCCCGATGCCGCCGGTGAGCGCCAATGCTCTGGCGCTGCGCGACGTTAGTGCGCCAGTGACGGTCAGCCAGCCGGTGCAACGTCCGGTTCTAGTGGTCGCAACCCGCTCATCACGGTAAGGATTTCACCATGCAATCGATCACCTTCTGCCTAGCGATTGTTGGGTTAAGTTTTTTATGTCAAAATTGGATTGTTGGATGACGCGCCTAGCGACTGATCCATTTTTCTCCGGTTTTACCGTCTTCATACCGGTGCTGACACATGGTATCTGGAGCAGCAGCGATAGATAGCACGACCGATCTGGCGCGTGCGATCTATCGGGGAAGCGGCGGCAGCGTGCTGTTTCCGACCGTCTACCGCGTCCTTGCGGTGAGGATAAGGGTGGAACGTTGAGGATTGCAGGATGATGTGTGCGCTGGAGCATTGCGAAGCGCCCGCATTCATACTTACACATATGACAGCATACATACAGCAAAGCAAGGCAACCCGCACAGGCGGTGCGAGACGAATCGCTGCTATGGTTCTGGCAGGCTTCGTGGGGGTGCTGCTGATCATCCAGTTCGTCCCGTATGGCCGCGACCATACGGATCCGCCGGTTATTGCGGAACCGGCATGGGACAGTCCGCAGACACGCGCGCCCTTCTTCCGCGCCTGCGCCGACTGTCATAGCAACGAAACGACATGGCCCTGGTACAGCACTATCGCGCTTGCTTCGTGGCTGATCACCCGTGATGTCATGGAAGGACGCGCAAAATTCAACGTTTCCAATTGGGGACGACCGGACAACGAAGGCGACATGCCGCGGAAACCGTTCAGAACGGCGAAACGCCGCCCTGGTTCTCCCTGCCGCTCTACCCCGAAGCCAGTCCGTCACCCGCCAAGCGGCAGCAGTTGATTAACGGTGTGCTGGCGACCTTCGGCAGTAACCTGGAACGTGGAGACGACAATTGAGGTGTGACGTGAATACATAAACCTTCCCCAAGGCACAAGGGCGAACACTAGCATATTCGTCATCTTCATCATTGCGGACGCCCCGTGATCGCCCCCACCCTGCGCAACGGCAGCGTAGCCTGCAAATGATTGGGGGCACCCCGTGATGACGAACGTCCCGTTCCGATGAGCCTTTACCCCCTTATCCCCCTGTCCCCCTTCTCCCACAAGGGGAGAAGGGGGAGATGGGCCGTCCTGATACCTGAAACAGGAGATGGTACGCGGGGGCTTTCCAAAAAATCCACTTCTGTAAGAAATGAATGCAGGGGCTCGTCGATAGATAAGTGAAGGATAGCGGCAAGGCGGAACGTACCTGCCAGAAGACATAAGAAGGTCACGCTCTAGCATCACCCAAACCGCAATTGCGTCTGACCGACCTGGAGCACATCACCACGACGCACCGGTGTCGGTTGGGTAATGCGAACACCGTTGAGGTACGTACCGTGACTGCTGCCGGCGTCCGCCACCGTTACCTGGCGCCCGTCGTTGCGCACAATAGCGTGACGCCGCGAAACACTGCCGTCGCCGATTAGCACAATCTGACACTCTTCGCTGCGCCCGATCAGCACCTCTGCGCCAGCGAGCAAATAGGTGCGCGGTTGCGCAGCGCCAGCGATCACCATAAGTGTTCCCCAGGCGCCGGTTGGTGGTTGCGGTGCGGCAACGGGCAGCATTCGGTAGGGTTGCGGCGGCGTGGGCGCTGGCGGCGGCGTATAGACCGGCACAGGCGCTGGAACTGGAACAGGAGTCGGCGCGCGCCGCTGACCTCCCCGGATAAATGTGAGCGTCATCGCCACTAGTGCCAGCACAATGCCACATATGCAGAGCGCCAGAAGACCAAGGAACGACTCGCCGCGCACCGTTGATGGAGGCAGCGCTGGCTGCGGCGCCGCTTCCGCTGGCGGACCGCCAAACGACTTGCAGGCATCGATCCGCCCCGTCCCCAGTTCAAATCGGGGGTTCAGGTCGCGGATGTTTGTGGCGTTTGAGCGGATGGCTTCGGCGACCTGCGCTGGGCTCCAATCAGGATTCGCCGAAAAGAGGAGCGCTGCCAGCGCCGCAACATATGGTGTCGCCTGCGAGGTGCCGCTCATATAGTCGTAGTTACGGCGAAAACGTTCATCAGGCGGCAACCGATTGCTGGTCAGAAACACCTCGTAGGTTGGCATTGTGGAGAGGATATTGACCCCCGGCGCGCTGACTGCTACCCACGGACCAGAGTTGGAGAAGGGCGCCTTGCGGTCACGCTCATCGGTCGCAGCAACCACCAGCACATCCGGGTTATCGACCGCAATTGCGTTTGGCAAAGGTACCGCATCATTCCCCGCCGCGACGACTACCAGCGCCCCTTGCTGCTGCGCATAGACAATGGCGTCATTGACGAGCGCCGACGGTTCATCGGCGTTGAGGGTAAGGGTCGCGCCCAGGCTGAGATTGATCACTTTTGCGCCTTTATCGGCGGAAAAGCGAATACCACGGGCAATCGCGCGGTCTGAACCCCGACCACGTGCATCCATCACGCGCACTGGCAGAATGGTCACCCCTGGCGCCAGTCCCGCTACGCCTTCGTTGTTGTTGAGAACGGCGGCAACAATACCTGCGACGTGCGTTCCATGCCCGTTTTCATCGCGTGGGTCGCTGTCATCATCGACAAAATCGTAACCATCCGTGCGCAGTCGATCCACCAGATCGGGGTGGGTCGGATCAACCCCGCTATCCACAACGGCGACAATCACATTCGCGCTCCCGGTGGTGCGATCCCAGGCGCAGAGCGCGCCGACTTTTCTCAGCGCCCACTGCCTGTCGAAACTCGGATCGTTGGGAGTAGATGGGGCGGCGAGCAGGATGATCGCCAGGGCAAGCAGAATGCGAAGCGACATGATCTATTGCTGTTCCGTTGCTGGCAGTTGCAGGCTGCGCAGATACCACGCCCCCTCCAGCAACACCAACTCAAAAACGGTGTCAAAAGGACGTTCACCCGAATAAACCGTACCGTAATCGACAGTGTAACGCACGTTGCCGGTCAGCCGGACATGTGCAATCGAGCCATCATTGTCGAGTAGCGTATAGGTTTCATCATTGAATTGAAGGTCGGCGATGTACTCCATGTACGAGCGCAGTTCCGGGCTGATCTGTCGTTTGATATCGGTTGGCTCGATGTAGGAGAGCATCCGCGACACATCGCGCGCTTCGACGGCTGCAACAAATTCCTGCACCACCTGCACTGGTCGCGGGTCGCTCATCGGGTCAGGCGGGCGGGTCAACCACCAGATTGCAAGCCCTGCCACTATCAGCGCAACCGCTCCAAGCGCGACGGCATTCCATTGCGGGGCGCGGCGGCGTGATGGTGGCGGCTCCGGCAGGGGGGGAAGCGGCGGCAACGAACCAGTATCGACTTTCTGGAATGATGTTTGTTCCTGGGTCATACAGCGGAGGTGTCATCGCATGGACGAGCAACCAATCGCCCGCCGCTGAAACTCATACACGGCGAACGGCTCGAACTTGCCAGTTGTCTCGACATAGACGCGCTGACTGATATGAATGGTCGAGTCCTTGATCATGAGAACGTTGTAAGCGTTCTTTCCTCGCATGCCTTCCCGAATACGCCGCGACGCGCTCGTGCCACTCTGACAGACGATGAATTTCCTAGCATTGCCGACGACATCGACATACGCAACATGATGATGCCCGCAGAGCAATACATCCACACCGCTGCGTTCAAGCATCTGCGTCACCTCATCGGCGTTGCGAACAATACTGCGCCGCTCGCATCCCGGTGGTCGCACCACACCATGGTGCAGCACAGCGATCTTACAGACATCGTCCGGGTAACGGGCAAACTGGCGCTCCATTTCGCGCTGTTGATCTGGATCGACATATCCCCCGTCGATGGTCCAGCCATGAGCACTGTTGCCGCCGACAACCACCAGACCGGGGCGCTCGAACACTGGATTAAGATCGGGCGAAATGTACTGCCGATACCGGTCGAAAGGTCGGAAGAATCGCTCAAAGAGGTGAAACAGTGGCACATCATGATTGCCGGGAATGATCAGGCGTGGCTCGGGCAGACGTTGGAGATACTGAACGATCTGCTCCCACTGCGACATAAAATCGGCTCGCTGCACCAGATCACCAGAAATGATCACCAGATCGGGACAAAGATCGTGCGCTTCGCGGGCGAGTTGATCCGCCACACGCGGATGAAACGCTCGTCCAGCATGCAGGTCGGAGATGTGCATCAGGACGGATCGCACGGAGCGTCACTCTTTTGTAGGAGCGGTCTGTGCAGCGCGCGCTTTTTCTCGCGCCACATTAATAATCGCACGCGCGATCAGCGCTAGCTCAACAACCAGCGCAACAATGAAGCCATACTTCACAACGTAGACCACAGTCTCCACGGCAGCCTCCTGCTCATTCGTTTCATCCGGTTGGCTGGGATTGTAGCATAAAATGTGCCGTTTTGTGCCGGTGCTATAATGGCATCCTAGTCATTTTGCGTTATCGTCTCGTACCAGACAAAGATGGCTTCACTGCAAAAGCGCACTTTAGAGTCACCGGGCGCGCAGAGGTTTCCATCAATTGCTCTCTGCATCCGCTGCGCCACTGCAGGGTGGAAATAACTTTTTTGCAGTGGGCTGATGTGCAGGTGTATGCGAGGGAGATATATGACGATCAATTACACCGCCTGGCTGCGCAGTTATGTTGGTCATCAACGCCTGCTGCAACTTGCCGCGAGCGCATTTATTCGCAATGATCAGGGGTATGTGCTGCTCGGGCAACGTTCTGACGTAATGCTCTGGGCGCCGCCATCGGGGGTAGTGCAACTAGGGGAAACGCCAGCGCGCACGCTGGTGCGCGAAGTGCTGGAAGAAACCGGCTTACACGTCGTCGTTGAGCGCCTGATCGGGTTGTACACCGGGCGCGATTTTGAGTGGACCTATCCCAACGGCGATCAGGCGCAGATCGTCAGCGCCTTCTTCGAATGCCGCGTTGTTGGCGGCATGCTGCAACCAGACCATGCCGAATTTGTGTCGCTTGACTATTACCCCCCTGACCGGTTGCCACCGTTGATGCCGCGCTACGTGCGTATGCTGCGCGATGCGTTCGCCGGGCATACCAGGGCGATGTTCGATTAACCATGAAACGTATCGCTTACGCTTCACCGGTCAATCCCGCGCCGTCGGGCATTTCCGATTACAGTGAAGAGTTGTTGCCGTACCTCGGCATGTATTTCGACATCACGCTCTATGTCGAGGATGGGTTGCGCCCGACAAATCCACACCTTGCCCGGCATATCGAGATCCGCCCGGTCAGCCGCCTGGAACGCGACCATCGCCGCCGCCCGTTTGATGCCATCGTGTATCACATGGGCAACAGCCCGGCGCATGTCGGCATCTGGCGCGCATTGCAGCGCACCCCTGGCTTTGTCGTCCTGCACGATTTTGTGCTGCACCATTTTATGCTTCAGGAGATGGTGGCGTTGCGCGGGCAGATTGATCGCTACCGCGCGGAAATGCGGCGACGGTATGGCGCAGAGGGGGCGCACGTGGCGGAACTGATGCTGCGTGGGCGCTTTCCTGCCGCAGCGTTCGATTTTCCGTTCTGCGAAGATGTGCTAGAGCGTGCCATAGGCGTTCTGGCGCATAGCCGGTATGTGTTGGATCGCGTTGCAGCACTCAAGCCAGAGCTGGCGACTGCCCTCGTGCCGATGGGGATTCCGTTGCCTCCGCTCATCCCGCGCAATGAAGCGCGCGCGCGACTTGGTCTGCCCCACGATGATCTCATCCTGGCGTCGTTTGGGCATATCAACCCGTATAAACGGCTGGAACCGGCACTGCGTGCGTTGCGCGACCTGCGTGACATCCGCCCGGACGCGCGCTATCTGCTGGTTGGCAGCATTTCGCCAAACTACGACGCGCGGCGTGTCATCGAACGCCTTGGGTTGACCGAGGCGGTCACGATCACCGGGTATGTCGCACGGTCTACGTTCGAGGAGTATGTCGCCGCAGCCGATATTTGTTTAAACTTGCGCCACCCGACGGCAGGCGAAACGTCTGCCAGCCTGCTGCGGCTGCTCGGCGCCGGACGACCCACCCTGGTGACCGCTACCGGCGCCTTCACCGAACTGCCGCCAGGGGTCGCGGCGCAGGTCGATCCGGATGAATCGGAGAGTGACCTGATCCTGGCATACTGTCGCCTGCTGGCGGAACGACCGGATATTGCTGTAACGATGGGTGCCGCGGCACGCGCGTATGTGGAGCGCTTCCATACGCTCGAAGGTGCAGCACGCGGATATGCGACGTTTCTGGCGCATCAGTGCGGGTGGGGCGATGTGCGCCCGTTGCGCGCGACGCCGCTGTGGGACGTGGAAGCGCGCCACGTCGCCGAAGTGCGCGCTGGCGATCGGTCCGCTTCTCATCGGTTCACCGATCAGGCACCGGTGCAGCGACCGGTGTCTGCATCCGCGCCGTCGTCGCTGGTGCAGACTGTCGCCGGGGCGCTGACGGAACTGGGGTTGACCGAGGACGACCGCGACGTTCTCGCAACGGTCGCGCGCGCCATGCACGAGACGGGAATGGTTCCCTGACGCAACCTGTGCTACACTATTCTAACAGACCCGCCAGAATGACCGCATGATCGCGCACATCGACGTTACGAGTTGCGGATACGCCGGAGAGAAAGGTCATGACCGTAGCCGCATACACGCCTCCAATGCGCCTGGTGATCGCGGGTGAAATGACCGATATTGACCTGACCGTGATCCAGGGGATGTGGAGCGTTGAACAGTATTTGCGCCTGACCGATCACACGAACCGTCTCATCGAGTATTCGGATGGATGGATTGAGATCCTGCCCATGCCAACCGAACGACATCAGGCAATACTCGAGTGTTTGTTTCTCTTCTTTCGTGCATATGCGGACAGTCATGGCGGGAAAGTGCGCTTTGCGCCGCTACGTCTGCTTGTGCGCGATGGGAAGTTTCGTGAGCCGGATATCCTTCTGTTGCGCGACGCGCGTGATCCCCGCCGCCAGGACCGCTTCTGGTGCGGCGCCGATCTGGTCGCCGAAGTGGTCAGCGAAGACGATCCTGAGCGGGATACGCAGATCAAGCGGATCGATTACGCTGAAGCTGGCATTCCTGAGTACTGGATCGTCAACCCGCTGGATGAAACGGTGACGGTGCTCACCCTGAGCGCCGAGTCCTACTCGGAATATGGCGTCTTCCGGCGGGGCGACGAAGCGCGCTCGAAACTGCTCGACGGCTTTACAGTACGCGTCGATGCGATCTTCGATGCGCAGTAACCCGGTTCTGCGGCTGGCGGATGTCGATCAATTCCCCTTCCTTTCCAGCGCAGGCATACCGCGCACAGCCCGGATGAGCAGCATATGGAAGGAACGCCTATGACAGTGACGGCATACAGCCATCCGATGCGGATCGCCCTGGCAGATGAAATAACCGATATCGATCTCGCCGTTCTGCAGGGAATGTGGAGCGTTGAACAGTACCTCGCGCTGACGGCGCAGACGAATCGCCTGCTTGAGTACACTGATGGCGTGATCGAGGTTCTGCCGATGCCAACCGATAAGCATCAGGCCATTTCGCTGTTCCTATTGCTCTGTTTTCTGGCATTTGTGCGACCACGCGGCGGTGTGGTGTTCTATGCGCCCTTGCGTCTCGAAATTCGTCCCGGAAAGTTCCGCGAACCCGATCTGTTGATCCTCGTGCGAAGCGACGATCCGCGGCGGCAGAATGACTACTGGCGCGGTGCGGATCTGGTGGTGGAAATCGTCAGTCCCGACAATCCGGCGCGCGACCTGGAGGAAAAACCGCGCGACTACGCCGAAGCTGGCATTCCTGAGTACTGGATTGTCAACCCGCTGGATGAAACGGTGACGGTGCTCACCCTGACCGATGGGTCCTACTCGGAATATGGCGTCTTCCGGCGGGGCGAAGAAGCGCGCTCGAAACTGCTCGATGGTTTTACGGTTCGTGTTGATCAGATCTTCGATGCACGTTAGCACCATCTCTTTCTCCGGTTTCTTCCTGCGTTCTGACGCGCCGTTGCCCCTCATCCCTCCTGCCTGTTCTACCGTGTCAGTGCAACTTTCACCACTGCCTGACCACTGATGGTGATATGCACCGTGTGCGCCAGGTAACATCCATCGACGGTGGGCAGGTTCTCGCGCGCGCTGAAGATCAGGTTGTGCTCAGGATCGCTTTTGCGCTGACGACGTGGATTGTGTTGCGCCATGATCCGTAACGGCAGGGTGCCGCCACGGGGAAACACCCGTTGCAGCACGTCGCGCGCGCGCTGGAGTGCATCGCGCGGCGCTTCTGCTTCATTGAGCACCACACGCATGCGTGGCTTTGGCATACGCTCCAGTGCTGCAACTGTCCGGTCTGCGCGCCAGGGTTTCGGCTCGATGTCTGTGTCGTAGAGTGTGCCCCACGGATCGCCTAGCAGCACAAACTCAATGAGCGTTTTGATGTCCACATCATCGAGGAACCCCTGACGGCGGTACATTTCCTGCGCGAAATCGAGTCGCGCCTGATGCAGCGCACGACCGATCGGTTCACCGCGCGCCAGGTGCACCATCATCCGCTGAAAAAGGAGATCGGCGCCGATCACCTGATCGGTCAGGCTGCCGTATGCGTTGACTGTCGCGCCGACCACTGCCAGTGCGCCATGCGCCAGTGCGCGCAACAGAATAGAGTCGTCCACAGTTCGCCCGACAAGCTCAGCGCCGTAGCACGCCTCGCTGAGCAGCAGCGCGCCATCTGCTATGCTGGCGTCGATCTGATCGGGACGCAGCGCCACCGGCAGGCGCGTCGCCGCGCCGGGCCAGACGGCATGGGGTTGACCGTAGAAATTGGGTAGCCCCGATGCGCCGTGGAGGTTGAAGTAGAGCAACTGTCGATCACGAAACACGCTCAGATCGAGGTGTTCGGCGAGATGCGGCGGACTTGTGTTCAGCAATACGCCAGACGCCAGCGCATCGAGAACGGCGCGTGAGGCATCTTTCCAGATTTCAGCGCAGTACCCCGCACTCAACGCACTTAGGTCGACCCCGTCGCACTCCTGACGCTGCCCCGATGCACGGGGCATCTTGCGCGATTGCGGACGACTACCGTAGTGGTACGCCGTCAGTCGGTCGAGTTGCGCGAACAGGAGCGAGGGATCGTTTGTATTGCCGTCGGGCAGCCGGGCAACCATGCGCTGCGGCGCCGTGTATGCCGGATCGTCGGTAGCATACGGATTATCAGAGAGCACGGTTATATCGTCATCGGGCAGGGGATTGGGCAGACGATGGAACGGCACAATCTCATCGCCGCCGACCAGGATGACGGCGCCTAACTTGCGCCCATGATCGGACAATGCGCCGGAAAGGGTGCGCAGCATGTCGCGCAATGCATCCGCCCCGGCAGCAACCGGCGCAGCAGCGATGCCATCATCGAGGTGCAGTGTGGCAGGGTCATCGCAATAGCAGATGTGCACTGCCACGCCACGTCGCCGCAGCGCGGCAGCGTACTGCTGCAACCGTCGATCTACGGCTGCGAATCCGTCTGCACCGAAGCGTCGCCGGAGCGCCTCGCGCGACGACAGCACAACCTGAGTGAATGTCCGCCCATCGGCATACGGGAGAAGCGGACGCGGAGTGACGCCGATCGTAGTCAGATGCTGGCGCACACGTTCCACCGTGGCGATGAGATTCTTAACTTCCGGATCTGTGGTGCGCTCCGATTGGACAGTGCCGTGATCATCGGCGACCAGCAGCGATGATGAGCCGCTTGCAGCCTCAACTGCTGTCTGCTGATCATTGGGGAAACGCTTCACCGCTGACAAAGGTTGTGTTGCGTGACCGTTCGTTGCTGGCAGAACGATCTGCTGGACAGAAGTCTCAAGATAGGGCAGTAGCGGCTCGAACTCCTCATTCCAGCGAACCACAGGGACAGGCGGCAGCGTCCAGGGCGGCGTTTCTGGCGCGAAAAAGCGCCGGGTCAGGCGTCCATCCGGGTCGTAGCATGTGCAGCGCATTCGCGCGGCCTGATCATGCGCATAGAGCGCTGCACGTACAAGGAGCGCCGGTAGATGATCCGCATTGCACTGAGCAAAGATGCGCCGCGCACTGGCAAGATCGCCACTGCGCCGCAGTGCCTCGACATAGTAGAGTCGCAGGTCGGTGCGGCGGGGATGCCGCGCCAGTGCAGTCGCCAGTTCATTGGCAGCCAGTTCGACGAGACCGCGCCGGAGGTATTCGATGCCTTTACCGGCAGAAGACGGTTCGGGAGCGATGCCGGGGGTGAGGGCGATGGCGCTCAGCGGATCGTGGAGCGCAGCGCGGCTTAACGCTGCCGCGGCTGCCCCTTCCTGCCCAATGCGCGCCAGCGCGCCTGCCAGCCCCGCCCAGGCAGTGGCATCGAGTGGATTGATGCGGAGCGCACGACGGAAATAATCGATAGCGACCGTGGCATTACCGGCATCGAGCAACGCCTGCCCCAGCCAGACCTGCGGCATGACTGCCTCTGGAAAGGTGCGCCACAGCGCGTGCGCCGCACGCCAGGCTGCACTAGAGTTGCCCAGGCGCAGCGCCAGCTCAATGGCGCGCACAAGATGGTGCATTTCGATCATTTCCTGCGAAAACGAGTAACCGGTCATTGCAGAACGAGTCCTTTCACCATATGGTCAGATATTCCAATCCGGCGGCGGGTCGGGTTCGGGATCGGGGGGATGCGGATTGGGAAATGGGACGTCTCGCATATGAGTTCGCATGTTTGCATCTCCTTTCTGCGATGTTCAAGTAGCGTCGCTCTCTCCACGCACATGCTGGGCAACGAATGCCAGTGGTCCGAGGGTGCTCAGTTCGATGATCGCCTCGCTGTAGCCAGGACGGAGTTTGACCGCGCGACGGAACCGTTCGATTGCCCGACTGTACTGCTTCAACCGACGATGTATCCGCCCTGCGAAGAAGTGGTAGCGCGGCTCATCGGGTCGTTGGGTGATAGCGCGCTCAAATGCGCTGAGTGCTTCGTGGTACAAACCGACTGTCAATGCTACCTCGCCGTAACGCGCTAGCAATTCCGGGTTGTCGGGAATGCGTTGCAATGCGCGTTCAAGCGCCTGCCGCGCTTCGTCGAAGCGCCGGAGATGTGTGAGCGCCTCTGCGAGTTGTATCTGGAACGCCGGTTCATCAGGGCGCAGTTCGGCAGCGCGCTGGCTGTGGATCAGCGCAGCGCGGCTATCGTTGGTTTGGGCGAAGAAGCGCGCCATTGCCGCATGCGCGTCTGCCGAATCGGGGTCAAGCGCCAGCGCGCGCTCAAGCAACTCACGTGCGGCGTCCAGGTTGCCTAGTTCGAGTTGGGTACGTCCAAACCGCCAGCAATTTCCAGCGTTCTGCGAATCGCGCTCAAATGCACACTTGTAATGCCACGCTGCACGTTCGATGTTGCCCTGTGCTTCGTGGATCGCACCTGCAGCGCTGTGCAACGCTGAGTTGTCGCCGAAACGTAGCAGCGCCCGCTCGACCGTTTCGCGGGCAGCGTCGCGTTCGTTGCATGCGATCAATCCCTCCACTAGCCCCAACCAGTGACGCGGTTCGTCAGGCGCCAGTTGCACGGCGGCAGCGTAGTGCTCGATCGCCGCCGGATCTCCCTGCTGACGGATCAGTTCTGCCAGTTCGTAGCGCCAGGCACCCTGGTGCGGTTCGCGTCTCACTGCTTCCTCGAAGACCTGACGCGCCTCGGCGATACGCCCCTGCCGGATCAGCAGACGCGCATGGGCATGACGATAGTCGGCGTTGTTAGGCGCCAGCTGTATTGCACGCGCATACGCACTGCACGCAGCATCGATCAGTCCCATCTGCTGACAGATCTCACCCATTTGCGCATGCCAGACGGCAACATCGGGTTGCAGGGTTAGTGCGTTGATCAGTGCGGCGCGCGCTTCCTGGAACCGTCCGCTGGCGGCGTAGAGCGTCGCCAGCACCTGATGGTGCGCGCCGACCGAGGAATCGAGCCGAACGGCGCGTTGCGCAGCGGCAATCGCTCGTTCACGCCGACCGGCAGCAGCATACGCCAGACTGAGTGCGGCAGCAGTCGGCGCATGATCAGGGCGCAGTTCGACGGCCTGTTCGAGGGCTTCGATTGCTGCGTGCGGCTCATTCAGCGCCAGGCAGGCGCGTCCGAGAAAGAGTCGCGCTTGGGCATGCGTAGGATCAACCAGTGCGGCGGTCAGTTCCACGCGTGCGGCAGCTGTTTCGCCCTGATCGAGAAGGATGCGCCCCAGCAGGTAGTGGTCGGCGGGAATCGCTGCCTCGTGTGCAATCAGGGCTTCGAGATCGGCGCGCGCATCGCTGAGACGATCAATCAGGCAGAGCGAGCGTGCGCGACTGCGTCGGATCGCCGTTTGATTAATGGCTTCAGGCGACGGATAGATGCCGGGCGTACAACTGGCAGTTTCGCTGCCAGAGCAGGCAAGCGCCTGATCAAACGCCTCGACAGCGGCGGTATGGTTTGCCGATTGTTGCATGACGAGACCGAGTTCATACCACCAGAGTGCGCGATGCGGATCAATGGTGATCGCCCGATGCAACGATCGTTGGGCAACAGTCAACGTCGCGCAGCGGCTGGCGGACGTAGTGCGTAGTTCATCTGGCTCGGTGATCAGCGCAACTGTCATGCGATGCGCAATGCCGAGATACCCGTGATGTGCGGCTTCCTCCGGTGCGGCAGCGGCGGCTGCGGTAAGCGGCGCAACTGCTGCGGTCGCCTGCCCCTGTTCGAGCAGAGTCAGTCCGAGCAGGAAAGCGACCGGCGCCGCTTCTGGATCGAGTTCGTAGGCGCGGCGCAGTGCATCGACCGCTTCCGCACACGCTCCCTGCGCGCGCAGCACCACGCCAAGGACGCGCCAGTGATCGGCGCACTGCCCCTCTAGTGCCACAGCGAGTCGTGCTGCTTCGATGGCAGACTCAAGATTCTCTTCACGACCATCGTTACAGGCGATCAGCGCCTCTGCCAGACGGGCATGTGCGGCAGCGTAATCGGGGCAGCGCGCAATGGCAACGCGAAACTCATTGGCGGCAGCCGTTGGCTCACCAATCCGCATCAACACATCACCGAGACGGAATCGAATGACGGCATTATCCGGAGTAGCGGCGACCGCGCGTTCAAGTGCGGCACGCGCCGCGGGAAGATGATTGAGCGCCAGATAATCATCGGCAAGTTCCGCCCACCACTCCGCCGGGCTGGTATCGTTCACCACGCTGCTGAGCTGTTTGATGGCTTCGTCACGTTGACCAACGGCGCGCAGCGCACGCGCCAGCAGATGCCGGTGCTGCGGTTCAGCGGGTTGCAGGGCAACCGCACGTCGGGCGCTCTCCAGTGCGAGCGCCGTCTGTCCCAGGTGGATCAGGGTTTCAGCGAGCAGCGCGTAACTCTCGGCGTCGCGCGGGTCGCGGTGTAACGCTTCAACCAGATCAGCACGCGCTTCCTCGTGCTGACCGATTGCTATCAGTACGCGCGCGCGCGCGCGCCACGCATCCGGAAGATCCGGCGTAGTTGCGATCACCCGGTTGAGCTCGGCGAGCGCTTCACCATGCCAGCCGCGCGCCAGATGCACCAGCGCCAGGTCAATCCGCCAGGCAGCCGCATCGGGGCACAGATGCAGTGCATGTTCGATCGCCTCGGCGGCAGCTGGTAGATTGTCGAGCGCGCGCAGGCATAGACCAAGCGCATGATAATCATTGGCAGTGCCAGACCCTGCCGCCGCGCGGCGCAACGCATTCAGCGCCGCTGCATAGTTGCCAGTGCGGTAGAAGAAATGCCCCAAACGCCGTTGCCAGTCGATGCGCTCCGGCTCAGCAGCCGCAGCACCTTCCAGTTCCGCAATCGCCGCTGCCAGATCACCCTTCCCTTCCAGTGCATCGGCGAGCAGGGCACGGTATTCGCTGTTTCCAGGCGCACGCTCAACACTAGCGCGCGCATACACAATAGCCTGTTCCCAATCGGTAGCACAGGCGCATACACGACTGAGCAAAGCGTAGATATGGGCAACAGCGCGGTCTGACTGTTCCCCGGCATTGGCGCAATCGCTCAGGCGAAGGGCATGGTGCAACGCCTGTTCCGCCTGTGCCAGATCACCTGTCAGCAGCGACAGTTCACCAAGCCGGACAAGATGCGCTACATTGTCGGGAGCAAGTGCAACCGCACGCTGCGCCCACATGACGGCTGCGGAAGGGTCGCCATTGCGCGCCAGGAGATCGCGCAGCGCAATGCAGGCGGGGATCAACGTTGCATCGAGCGCCAGCGCCTGTTCCAGCAACGGGCGCGCTTCGTCATCACGTTGCAGTGCTATTAGAGCTTCGGCTGCCAGCACCAGCGGTTCTGGCAGATCGGGGGCGAGTGCATGCGCCTGATTCGCGGCAGCCAGCGCTGCCCCGGCGTGACCGGAAGCCATGAGCGCCCGGCTTCGCTCAATATGCGCTGGCACGAGCCGTGAGTCGAGCGCCACGGCGTGGTCGAGCAGTTCCAGCGCCTCGTTCACACGCCCCAGCCGCAGCGCAATACTCCCGGCACGCTGCTGGATCACGGCATTCCCCGGCGCCAGACGAGCGACGCGCCGCCCGACGGTGTACGCCGCTTCGAGACGACCGTACGCCTCCAGTGCTTCCCGGTAGGTATCGAGTGTCTCGACATCATCAGGATTCGTACGGAGCGCGCGTTCGAGTGCGGCGCATGCGTCCTCTGCCCTGCCGAGGCGCAGATATGCTTTGCCTAGTGCACTCTCGTACCGTGATCCACCACTCAACCGCACGGCGCGCTGAAAGGATCGCGCCGCAAGATGCCACGCGCCAGCAGCGGCGTGCAACAAACCGGTCTGAAACAGGGTTTCCGGGTCACGACGGGCGCGGCGTAGTGCTCTAGCCAGCAGTGTCCGCGCTCGCTCGATTTCGCCGCGGCGCAGGAGCAGTGCGCCAGCAGCGCGGGCATAGTCGGCACGCTGCGGAGCGAGCATCGCTGCCCGTTCATAGGCAGCGAGTGCAGCGTCCCACTGTTCGATGCTTTCAGCTACCGTGCCGTAGTCATAGTGCAGATCAGCGCGATCAGGTGCAAGCGCAAGCGCATCGCGCAAGGTGCGCTCGGCGTCGCGCGCCCGCCCGACCCGGTGGTACGCCAGCGCCAACGCACGCGCATGATCAGGGGAGGTAGGCGCCAGCGCATACGCGCGTCGGCAGGCATCGAGCGCCTTCTCGCTCTCGCCGGATCGCCAGAGCAGTTCCGCCAGTTCACCATAGGTCTCGGCGCTATCAGGGCGCAGTTCGAGCGCAGCGCATAATGCTGCTGCTGCACCATCGTAATCACCACAATTGCGCAATAGTGCGCCGAGACGACGGTGGTAAGCGTCGCACTGCGGGTCGAGTGAGACCGCAGCACGGTACGCTGCCAGCGCATTGCCTGTTTCGCCGCACGCCTCGAAGATCTGTCCCAACTCATCGTGCAGTCCGGCATTCGAGGGATCGAGTTCGACGGCGCGTTGCAGGGCAGCGCGCGCACCGGGCAGATCGCCAGCGCTGTGGCGTAACTGTCCCAACCGTGCATACAGCGATGGATCATCGGAGCGCAGGGCGACGGCGCGCGCATAACTCTCGATCGCTTCAGCGCAACGCCCGGCATCGGTGTACACCTCGCCGAGTTCCGCATATGTCGCCGCGTCGCCACCGGACTCGGTGATCAGGCTGCGTAACTGCGCTTCCGCCTCATCGATGCGTTTCAGACGACGCAGCGCCGTTGCCACGCTGCGCCGGTACGCCGGGTCGCCGGGTTGCTGTTGCGCCGCTTGTCGGTACGCTTCCAGCGCGTGGACAAAGCGCCCCTGTTGCAGGTACACATGTCCCAATTCGTGGGCTGCCGCTGCCAGACGTTTTTGCTGGGCATCGAGCACTGCTTCCAGCGCCGCCGCCGCCTGATCCAGTTCACCCATTCGGCTGCATACAACGCCGAGTTGCTGGCGGTAGCGCAGGTCATCGGCTTCCCGCGCCAGCGCCTGCTCGTAGGCGATGCGCGCCAGTCGCCACTGACCGGAGCGACTGTAGAGATCACCCAGGCGACCGAACAGTCCTGCTTCGTCGTACCCCTCGGCACTAGCGCGTTCCAACTGCTCCAGTGCGGCGCGTTCCAGCCCTTCGGCAGCGAACGCATCAGCAATCATCACGCGCAGCGGCGGCGTCAGTGTACCACTGCGTTCGAGCAGTTCATCGTAATGAATGGGCGCTTCTGCATCGATCAGGCAGCGTGCCGTCAATCCGACCGCGCCGCCTGCCAGCAGGCGCCGCAACACGGCTTCACGATCATCGGATAGGCTGTAGGCAAAGATGACCGCATCCATCCACGCGCGACTCAGAATCGTGGAAGACCACTGATTGGGATTGGTGCGCGCCAGCAACATTGCCTGCGCGAAGGAACGCAGAATGGGATGCCGGAAGCTAACCGTGCGTCGCTCAGCGTCGAAGACGAGAATACCGGCATCAATGAGCGTCTGGAGAGCCGCCTCACCTGTCGTTGCACACAACGTTCGCCCGTTCACAGGTACCGATTGGTGTGCTATGCGCGTCGTGAGCTGGGCATCAGGGACGTAAGCGCTAACTTCGATGGCAGCGATAGCAGCGTCGATAGCGAGAGTCTCCTGGGTCTGTTGGTCGAGCATGCGCGCGATCTCGACTAGCGCATGCACTGCCTGGGCTGACGAGATCATCCGGGGATGCGCCAGCAGTGCAGCCGATGCGACTGCTGGAATCCAGGTTGCCAGCAGCTGCCCGCGGCTCCGGATCGGCGCGGTCAGAACGTCACGCACCTCGATCAGCGCCGTGAGCCAGCGTGGACGGGTCGCCAGGTGCACGATGTCGTCGTTGCGCTGGATCCAGGTGGCAGCTGCATCGCCGACCTGACGTTGAACCTGCGCGATGACATCGCGTGGACGGAGCGGTTGTAGCATGCGGACTTCGGCACCGTTCAACCATGGACGAAACAACCCCAGAAACTCGCTGCGACACGTGCTGATCCAGCGGGTCTGGGCGCCGGTCGCGACCAGGGCATGGGACAGCGCTGCCAGACCGGTGAGTTGCGTTGCAGGCGGCAATTCGTCCAGTCCGTCGAGTAGAAAAAGGAGCGGGCGCTCGCGCGCTAGTTCTTCGAGCGGCGGTGGATCACTGACGCCAAACTCAGCTGCCAGGGTTGCCTCGACACTCCCCTGAAACCGCGCCAGTTCGATGTACAGCGGCAGCGGTGCATGCGCGTTCCCCCATGCTACGCGACTATCCCCGGAAAGAAGTGCTTCTGCCAGCCCGATCGCCAGGGCGCGCAGCGTCGTCGTTTTGCCAGCGCCCGCCGGACCGATCAGCGCCAGACGGGGAAACATCTCCGCCGCCATCTGAATGGTCAACGGCGCAGCGATGGGCGCTCCGGGTTCCGCAGGATGACCGGAGTCGGTCGCCAGCCAGAGTGGTGCGACCGTCCGCGCTGCATTGAAACGGGGCTGTGCGCAAAGCGCCTCGAGATACCGATGCGCCCAACCGGTAAGTTGTACAGCCATACGCTTTCGTCCTTCGCCGCCCTATCCGAAGTCGGCAGTAGGGAGCGCAGCGCTGCTGAGCCCGTACACGTAGGAGCGCAGCACCGCTGCGCCCGTACTGGTCAGGATGTGCCCTGGTTACCGATCAGCAGCATCATCCAGAAAGCAAGTCCGCAAATGATCGTTCCCAGCACACAGAGAAATGCGCCTGTGCCAATCGCTGTCTGCACCAGGCGGGTGATGGCTTCGAGCAGGTGGGCAGCGCCTTCAAGCGCCGCCTGCACGCCCATGTCCGCCAGCGCTTTGCTGCTCAGCCGCGATGATTGCCCCGCCAGTGAGCGCATTGCCTCCTGGTACTCACGGGTCATGATGATCACCAGTCCGCAGATCAGCATCCCGATACCAGTGATGAACAGAGTGATCGCCATGCCAGTCTGAATGGTTGTGGTCATCGACTCCATGTCATTCTCGCTGTTCGATGCCCTGGTGCGACTGTTGCGTTCGTCCTCGCTGTCAGCATTCGACACGCGTCAACCGCTCGGCAACCAGATCGCCGAACAACAAGAGCAGCGCTTGCAGCGCGGCATCATCAACGGCGCCCCGCGCCGCCAGCACAAGCGACGTTTCCCCTGCCACACGCACCGGCAGAAATGTCAGTGTCTGCCCCTGCTCGACGCGCACCAGCGCTCTCCCGCCACGTAGCGCTTCAGCTGCCAGGCGGATATGTACGGGTTGCAACCGGGGCGCTGGTCCATGCCCGTTCCCGCGTGCGAACAGGAATGGTGCGGGTATCTGACGTTCGTCGAGACCGATCAGTGCCAGCCACTCCAGATCGAGTGCGGCGGCGATCTGCTGACAGACATCCGACAGTGTGGCGCGCAGATCGGGAGTGGCGCGCAGCAGTCCTGCCCCTTCCCAGAGCACTGTCAGCGCCTGTTGGTGACGGTACAGCACCGTGATCGACCGTAACGCGGCAGCTCGTTGCAACGCGATCTCGATCAGATGGTCGAGCGAGTCGCGCTGCAATCGGCTGAGTTCTGCGGAAGCGCGACGAATGACCAGACGCCCCACACCTGCGATGGCAAGGGTATGGCACGCGGGTGACCCAGGCATGGTTGCGTCATCCAGCGACACGGGGGCATCGACGACTAGCGCGGTGCGCTTAACGACACAGTGCCTGAGTTCATCGAACGAATCGCATGCACCGAGCTCCTTCAGATTCTGACGCTGCCACTCCAGGGCGCGGCGCAACTCAGCACGCTCCTGATCCGCCTGCGCACGCTGCGCGATGTCTTCCCGCAGACGGGTTAGCGTCAGGCGAATCTGGCGCGATCCCCAGAGCGCAGCGATGCTCACGATCACATGCACTGCCACGATTTCGGTTAGCAGGTTGGTCGTGCGCACCGGATCGAGCACAGCAATCAGCAACAGCAGCGTGATGCCGATTCCGGCGCCGACAAGCGCATCCCGTTCTTCGGCAAGCAGACTTGCCTGAACTACCAGCGCCGGAACGAGCAGCAACAGCGGGCTTGCAGAGCTGCCCGTTGCCAGAATGAGTGCGCCAACCGCAGCACCGTCGGCGACCAGGAGCATCCGCGCTGGCATGGTGAATGTTCCCCCTGCAATCAGCGCACCGGACGCTATGACCAGTGCAACCATCAGAAACGGTTTTTCGAGCGGCGTCGTTTGAGATACAAGCATTTCGATCCCGCAGATCAGTAGCAGCACCGCACGAAAAAGGATCGCCCCGTACTCGCCGATGCGATGGATGCGCGTGTCCATCGTGGCATCGCGCGCTCGACGCAGCACACGCAGGTCTGGGGATGGGATGGTCTCTGCCTGATTGTGGGGAACTGGAATGAACATCGCGCTCCTCCGTCGGCTGGCCCAGTTGATAGAGGTCATTGTCGTCACACAATTTCGCTCAAGCGCTGGACATTGTCCCACTCTCCGATAGCGCAAAAGAGCACATCGAGAGCAAACGCTTCTGCCACATAGTCGCGTCCATCGAACGACACGCGAAAACTGCGACCGAGCGGCGCACCGGGCTGGCAGCGAAGTGCGTGTTGGTGCAGAGACCAGTTTGGGCGCCACTGGCTGCCAGCGCGTTCATACAGACGTTCGATCAACGCCATTGCCAGCGGATCACGCTCGCCCTGCGACGCGATCAGGTCGCTGAGGCGACTGATCGCCTTCCAGCGATTGACCGGGCAATAGATAACATCGAGTGCATAGATTGCCGCCACCCACTCGTTGTCATCGATGCGGATGCGGAAACCTGGACTCAGCGGCGGACCGATCAGCGCATGCTGCGCATACTGATGAAATGCCCAATCCGGGCGATACGTCTCGCCCACCTGCGCATAGATTGCGCGCAGGAGAGCTTCACGCAACGGTTGGTGTTCTGGCGCCGTCAGCATACTCAGCCGATCAACCCGTTTCCACTCGGCGATGGGACTGACCAGCGTCTCACGACCAAACGACTGCCCGATATAGCTGCGCCCAGCAGCCGTCACCTCAAACGAGGGAGCAACCGGCAACCCCAGCCCGGCTGCACGCGCAGTGCGAAACATCGCCCAGTCGGACCATTCGACTGCGCCGACCTGACGGTACGCTTCGTGCAGCAGCACCTGGCTGAGTGTGGCATACCTGATTGGCGGAATGGGATGATCCGGCAGCGCGTTGATCGGCTCCGAGAAAACCTGACGCAGGAATTCGTTCCACGGAAAACCGGCTGGATCGCTCTTGCGCCCGCGTGGAATGGCGATATCCAGGTGGCGCACGACCATATCAGGGGCAATGCGGTACTGTGCAACCTTGTCGCGGGTGAGTTGAACGAGCGATTCCATCTGCGCCACTGGATAAGGATCGCGTCCGTCATTGGCGTTCTCAAGTTCGATGCCCAGCGATATCTCGTTAATTGCCGTCTCACCGCGCCACGCTGCCCGACCGGCATGCCAGGCAGCGTATTCATCCGGTACCAGCTGGTAGATCTGACCGGCTTTATCGATCAGGTAGTGTGCCGATACCCGCGATGCCGGATTGGTTAGCCATGCCAGCGCACTGCGCGCCGCTCCTGCTGTGGCATGGATCACAATCATCGAAATCGACCGCCCATTGCGCGATCCGTAGTTGGGAGAGCGAATTGACGTATTGATCGCAGCTATCATTGCGTTGAAATCTCGTAAAAACCTGCGTATGCACCATAGCATGCCTGCAGTTCGGTGTGCTATGATGGATTTGTGTATTTTTTCTTCCAGAAACAGGGAAGATGTGCATTACTGATTTCAAGTACCCGGAAACTGAGAGATCGAGGGGTGACGACGAAGGGGATGACATGCTATTTCTCTTTATGGAATACGGTTACGATCCTTCAGGCGAGAGTACGCTAGAGAGTAAATTGCTCTACCCAGGTCCGGTTTCTCTGCCTAATGGATCGATCACGGTGATGCGCAGCACTGTTTGGAGACATTGAGGACGCACCATGGCTTCGCGGCGCGCGCGGATTGTGCTTGCCGACCAGCAGCATCTGTTTCGACAGAGCCTGGTGCAACACCTTCGCAGCGGAGGGCATGCTGTCGTTGGCGAGGCGGACTCGCTCGACGGCCTTGAACGTTGCCTGATTGATACCGAACCGGAAATCATCATGCTGGATCGGTATCTTCCCGGCGGCGATGTCTTCGAGTACATTTACATGCTCAACACGCTGCAACCGCAAACTGCCGTTCTGCTGCTGGTAGCATACGAACACGAAGCGTCCGGTTTGCAAGGGCAGGCGTTCCTTGCCGGCGCGTCGGGGTGCATGTCGAAAGAATTGCCGGCAATCGCCTACCTGAATGCAATCCGGCGTCTCCAGGACGGGCAACTTCTCTTTCCGGCAGAGGTGTTGCGTCGAGCCGCTCGACCGCCATCGATCAGCGGACCGGTGGCAAGTTTGAGTGAACTGACATCACGCGAACTGGAGATTCTGCAACTGATCGCCGAGGGGCTGGGGAATCGTGAGATTGCTGCGCGGCTCGACATCACCTACAACACGGCGATGAAGCATGTGAGCAACATCCTGGCGAAACTGAAGGTGAGCAACCGCATGGAAGCGGGGTTGCTGTTTCTCCGCCATGCGTCGGATGGAACGCTCCCGGATGTGGCGCGTCAGCAGCGATTCAGGTAGCGTTAGCGGGCAACACGCTCGAACCGACGCCCGGCGCGCGCACCCGGCACCGCCACTGCCTTCAACACATCTGCGATGACTTCTGCCGCACTGACGTTCCGAATGCGCGCCGAAGGGCTGATAATCAGGCGATGCGCCAGCACCGGCGCCGCCAGCGCCTTGACATCATCGGGGATGACATAGTCGCGCCCGGTGATCGCTGCGAGCGCCTGCGCCGCCCGGTAGAGCGCCAGTGATCCGCGCGTACTGGCGCCGAGATACACATCTTCGTGGTTGCGGGTCGCCGTCACAATGGAGACGATATACTCTTCGATCAGTTCATCGACATACACCGATTTGATGCGTTCCTGCAGATCGACCAGTTCTTCGGCTGCGGCAACCTGCATCAGGGTGTCGATTGGGTGCGCCTCGCGCTGGCGACGCAGGATGGCGATCTCATCGTTTCTCGCCGGGTAACCCAGGTGCACGCGCATAAAGAAGCGATCAAGTTGCGCTTCAGGCAGGGGAAACGTTCCTTCGTACTCGATCGGGTTCTGCGTTGCCAGCACCAGAAACGGCGTCGGCAGCGGGTAAGTGACGCCGTCCACCGTGATCTGGCGCTCTTCCATTGCTTCAAGGAGCGCACTTTGGGTTTTGGGCGTCGCGCGATTGATCTCATCCGCCAGGACGATCTGTGCAATGACTGGACCGGGGCGGAACTCGAACTCATGGGTGCGCTGGTTGAAGATCGAGATGCCGGTCACATCCGATGGCAGCAGGTCGGGGGTGAACTGGATGCGCTTGAAACTGCATCCGATCGAACGCGCGATAGCTTTGGCGAGCATGGTTTTGCCTGTGCCCGGCACGTCTTCGAGGAGTACGTGCCCTTTGCACAACAGAGCAGTGAGCACCTGCTCGACGGCATGCCGCTTCCCGACGATGACCTGCTCGACATTGGCGGCAATGCGTTCAATCGTGGCTTTGATGTCGTCCATTCTGGCATTCCTGTACAAATGTTCATCTTCCGGTAGTATACCACGCTGCATGGAAGTGGGCGAACGTACAGGGACAGATTTTTTGAAGTCCCCGTGTTCCTTCTCTCGTTTCAGGCATCAGGACGTCCAGACTCCCCCTTCTCCCCTTGTGGGAGAAGTGGGTCGGGGGATGAGGGGCAAAAGCGCATGGGAATGCAGAAAACCGCTTATCTCTCCCAAGAAATCTACCCTTGAGATGAGTGGGCGAAGGCACCCCATGCACCCATCCTGTCTATGAGATGACTTCCAGTTCAGTTGCTGCGTGCAACCGCGTCACATCATCGAGATTCAGACGCCCGGCGCCGACCGTCAGCGCATTGGCGCCGCCGCACGCAACCCCCATGCGCAGCGCGTCGGCGAGCGCGCCGCCGTTGTGCAGTACGGCGATGATTCCTGCCAGAGCAGCATCGCCGCTGCCCACCGGACTGATCGGTTCAACCGGCGGCGTGTGCGCTCTCCATGCGCCGTGTGCATCAACAGCGACGGCTCCTTGAGCGCCGAGCGTAACCACCACCCGCCGCGGACCGCGTTGCAGCACAGCGACGGCAGCGGCGCGCGCCTGGTCGGGCGTTGTGATCGGCTGTCCGAGCGCGGCGCTCAGTTCGTGCATGTTGATCTTCAGCAGGTCCAGCGGCAGATCGAGCGCCGCCGCCAGCGTCGGTCCGCTCGTATCGATGCACACGAAGGCGTCCGAAGACAGACCGCGAATCAGTTCCACATACTCCTGCGGCGCGACGCCGGGCGGAACGCTGCCAGAAACTGCAACGAACGTTGCAGCACGCGCCTGCTGCCAGACCAGTTCCATGAATCCGTGCCAGTCATTGGCGTTGACCGTCGGACCAGTCTCGTTGATCGTCAGATGGTCGCGCGCTTCGGGGTCGGTGATCAGCAGGCAGATGCGCGATTCGCCCTGCGCAATCCAGCTCCATGCGCCGTCGATGCCTTCATCTTCAGCCAGCCGCGCTATCCGCCTGCCGTTCTCACCGCCAAGCAGCGCGCAGGCGCGCACTGGCAGACTCAGGGTGCGTGCCACCCGCGTGACATTGAACCCCTTGCCACCAGCCGAGTCGATCCGTGTGATGACGCGACAGACATCGGCGTGGCGAAATCCGGGAACGATCAGAACACGGTCGATGGCAGGGTTGGGAGTAACTGTGAGTAACATGAGGTTCCCGTTCGCATTTGGGGTAACACACGAGCCTGGAAGCGAGGGCATCTCGCTCTCGTCGAGTCTATGAGAGTGAGATGCTCTCGCCCCCAGGCGAAATTTGAACACTTACTACCACGAGTTCCTCTTGACGATTCTACCAGACATGATTAGAATCAAAGTGCAGTGCGGGAGTGGCGTAGTGGTAACGCGAGAGCCTTCCAAGCTCAAGTCACGGGTTCGATTCCCGTCTCCCGTACCAACTTTTTTTCTCCTCTCATACAGCGTCGTTCCTTTGAAGCTCTCCAATATTCCAACGGTAAGGGCGTCCCGGCTCAGGACGCTTATGGAGATTAAGAATATAATCCGGTATCCGCCTCTTGCCGTGGGGCTGAAGCCCTCGGCTAGACAAGGCAAAACCCGCCTGCGCGGGCTAGAGCGGATTATTTATTTCAAAGACCATTAGCGAGACAGCAGCTGAGGAGGCGGATCGAGGCGAGGTAGAGCCAGTATGTAGTAAACCGTGCTCTTGGGCAGAAACGAGCGCGGCAGTAATTCCTACTGGCGCCCGCTCTTCAACTTGTAGAGCAAACCGTTGAGCACTGCTCACAGGTTTACCCACTGCTTCGGTCCGGTCCTGGTCTGCACCTCGACATACGGGCGGAGCATCTCCCATTCCTCATCAGTCAGGTCGGTCGGGGAGCTCTCCAGGTGGACAGCCGGGCTCGCCAGCGCTACCATCCCGGTGCCCCTCATGGCTAGACTGTTGGACTGAGCAATCTCAGTCTACCCCTAGCGAGAGGAGGATACATAATGCCTCGGCTAGCAGCGTGTTTGTGGTTATTCACTACTACCTTTTTTCGGATGCGGGATTGCATCAACCAGTTCATCGCTGTCCTCAAAAGAGTCACTACATAACATACGCCTGTACGAGGAAGTTTACAAGCCACTCTGGTTTCTAGTTCGTCTACTGCTGTACCCTCTTTTCCTACGAGCGAAACTGGTGTTTCTAATCAGAGATGAGCACGATTCTTTATATCGAGTATTCATACTTCCAACTCGAAGGCATCCCGCCCTATCCCAGTCCATATGTAACGATAGATGGTCGAGATTATGAAAATAGACACTATGCAACCCCGCCTCATTGAGATAACAAAGATAGTATTGGCAGACGACAAAAATATAGTTCACAGCTCATATCGCCTGGTTCGATGGGAAATTATCGATGAAACACAAGCACCCAAGAATAGACATCATCAAGATTTAATGATATACTATTTTTGTGCAATCTGAAAAAGGGAGAAAAACAATGTGCAAGCATCGATCCATTATTGAAAATCTGAAAAAATTATGACTGGGCTGAACGCCGATGAGTTTCACGCGCTAGTTCCAATCTTCCACGCTGCATTTGAAGCGTATATGAAACGTCGTACGATTGATGGTCACGTCCGATATTGTCGATGCTACGTCTCTTATGCAAACTCGCCGCTTCCGATAACAGAAGATACATTGAACATGTCATAGGCAATATCAAACGGTATCGGATTATTCACGATATTATCCGTTTCGTTGTTCCGAATTTCGGGATTTGGTCATGGGAACGTGTTTCGGGTTGCATAACTTCCGAACTCGACTGAAACGCAAAGAGTGTTTTGAAAATCAAAGTAAACCTTGATGAAGTCTAATGTTTTTGAAATAAAGTAATTAGTTTTGCAGGGGTTGCGGTCAAGAGAGACGTATCCGCGCCGCGATGACCATGCAGACGAAAGAGCACATCCTGATCCCTTATTCAGGAGCATCAAAGCCAGATCAAAAACCGGGTCGTCAAAAGACCAGTCCTGTCTGGCTCCTTTGTACGTCGCCAACAGGATAGCGATAGCGATAAAGACACCATGGCAGAGTTCGAAGCGGGTAACACACGCGACTGGAGGCAAGGACGTTCCGCCCTCGTCGCGTCTACGAGGGCAGGATACCCTCGCTCCCCGGAGAAATGTGAACACTTACCCCACTCCTTGACGTTTGACGATCCCTCACCCTATGAGTATACTACTTCACTATGGTATCGACATACAACGTTACTGTCATACGATTGCTGATTCGCCATGGTTCTCGACAACAGTCGGGCGAACGCTATACTGCCCTCTGCGTCCAGTTGCGCAGAGGGTCTTTTATTTCCTATACCGTAAGGAGGGCATTGTGACAATTGACTGGGACGATAAGTATGCCCGTGAAGGGTTGACGTTTGACGATGTACTCCTGATCCCCGCCGAATCGCAGGTTTTGCCAAGCGATGTCGATGTCACAACACAGCTGACCCGCTCCATCCGCATCAACATTCCCATCACTAGCGCCGCCATGGACACCGTCACAGAACATCGCCTGGCGATCGCGCTGGCACGTGAAGGAGGCATTGGCTTCATTCACAAGAACATGTCCATCGAGGCGCAGGCGGAAATGGTGCGCAAGGTGAAACGCTCCGAGAGCGGCATGATCACCGACCCGATCACCATGGGACCGGACAAGACGGTCGGCGATGCGCTCGATCTGATGGCGGAATATCGCATCTCCGGGATTCCGATCACGACGCCGGACGGCGACCTGATCGGGATTGTCACCAACCGCGATCTGCGCTTCGAGACGGATCGCAGTCGTCCGATCCGTGATCTGATGACGAGCCGCAATCTCATCACTGTGCCCGAAGGCACCACACTCGAACAGGCAAAACAGATTCTACACGAGCACCGGATCGAAAAACTGCTGGTGGTCGACCGCCGTGGCAAACTGTCGGGCATGATCACCGTCAAAGACATTATGAAGCAGATCGAGTATCCGAACGCATGCAAAGATGCGCAGGGACGATTGCGGGTTGGCGCAGCGATCGGGGCGTCCGGCGATTATCTGGAACGTGCCGATGCGCTGGTGCGGGTTGGCGTGGATGTGCTGGCAATCGACACGGCGCATGGTCACGCGAAAGGGGTGCTCGATGCAGTAGTACGGCTGCGTGAACGTTACCCGGATGTGCAACTGGTTGCCGGGAATGTGTCGACTGGCGCGGCGACTGCTGCGCTGTGCGAACGCGGCGTCGATGCGGTGAAAGTCGGGCAGGGACCAGGCAGCATCTGCACGACGCGGGTGGTGACCGGCGCAGGGATGCCGCAGATTACGGCGATCACTGAGTGCGCCCGGGTAGCGGCGCGGTTCGGCGTTCCGATCATCGCCGATGGCGGTATCCGCTACAGCGGCGACATTGCCAAGGCAATTGCAGCTGGGGCGCATTCTGTGATGATCGGTTCGCTCCTTGCTGGCACCGAAGAGAGTCCCGGTGAGACGATCCTGTACGAAGGACGCAGTTACAAGAGTTATCGTGGTATGGGTTCGATTGGGGCGATGCAGCAGGGCAGTGGCGACCGCTACTTCCAGGGCGGCACAGGGCGTAAGCTTGTGGCAGAGGGGATCGAAGGGCGAGTGCCGTATAAAGGTCCGCTGAGCGATACGATCTTTCAACTTGTCGGCGGCTTACGCGCTGGTATGGGGTATGTCGGTGCAAAAGATATCGAATCAATGCGACGGGATGCGCGCTTCATCCGCATCTCAATGGCCGGGTTGATCGAGAGCCATCCCCATGATGTGACCATCACCAAGGAAGCGCCCAACTACGAGCGGCGGTGAGACTGGCGAGGGGAGCGTTGACCTGCTTCCCCTTCGCCCTCACGATGTCATACGAGAACGGTTACTTCATCGTAACCAGCGTCGTTGATCGCGCAAATCAGGTCATCAACCGCAACCTGCTGGTCGTGATCAATGCGCACACTTTTGTCGCTTAAATCGACAACTACCCGCTGAACTCCTGGCAACGCACTGACTGCTTTTGTAATGGCGTTGACGCAGTGCTGGCAGGATATGGCAGGTACATAAAAGAGATCAGTGATCATTCGTTCCTCCGCCTGCTAGTGCAACACAGTATAGAATCCCTATTGCTCTGTGTCAACCGGCGCGCAGCGAGGGCGCGCCATGATATAATAGCCGTTATTCCTGAAACGGACGTTTGCACAACCCGATCGGACAATCGCGCAATTTTCAACAACGTCGGGAACTGACGATTGCGGAGTTCATGGAGTTTCCTATGCGCGTGACAGTCACTGCTGGCGATCCATTGACTGCTGAAGCCGACCTGCTCGTGCTTGGCTTGTGGGAAGAAGAACCGCCTGCACCACCTGTGGCAGACCTTATCGAACCAGGCGACTGGTCGGGGAAAGCAAAACAGACCCTGCTCACCTATCCGCGCGGCGTCATACCGGCGCGGCGGGTGCTGCTCATCGGTCTTGGTAAGCGTTCCTCGCCCGATATCGACCTTCTGCGTGAGGTTGCAGCAATTGCGACCCAGCGCGCGCGCGATGTGAAGGTTGAGCGGTTTGTATGTGCGCTGCCCGTTGTACCAGAGCATACCCCCGAAACAGTTGCTGCTGCGCTGACCGAGGGCAGCTTGCTCGGCAACTATCGCTTTCTGGCATACAAGACCGATATAAAACCGGAAGAGCGTCATGACATTGATGAGATGACGCTGATCACTCCTCCAGACGCAGCAGAGGAAGCAACGCGCGGCGTTGCGCGTGGTAGCGCCGTCGCGCGTGGCGTGAACCTGGCGCGCGACCTGGCGAATCTTCCGCCCAATGTGCTAACGCCAGCGCAACTGGCAGAGCGTGCGCGCGAACTTGCCATTGCGTTCGATCTGCCTGTCACCATTCTTGGTCCAGCGGAAATGCGGGAACAGGGTTTTGGCGGCATTCTCGCTGTCGGTCAGGGTTCGGCGAATGAACCACGCTTCATCGTGATTGAGTATGGCGCTCATGATACCAATGCGCCCACGATCTGCCTTGTGGGAAAGGGGATAACGTTCGACTCGGGCGGGATTTCAATAAAGCCTGCCGAGAATATGGACGCCATGAAGATGGATATGAGCGGTGCGGCTGCGGTGCTCGGTACACTGCACGCCATCGCCGAATTGCGCCTGCCCTTGCACGTTGTGGCGCTGATCGGCGCGGCGGAAAATATGCCTAGCGCGTCAGCGTATCGCCCTGGCGACATCCTGACGACCCTTAGCGGTAAGACCATCGAGGTGCTGAATACCGATGCCGAAGGGCGGATCGTGCTGGCGGACGCTCTGACCTACGCGCAACGCTACAACCCGACAGCGATCATCGATCTGGCAACCCTGACTGGCGCCATCAGCGTAGCGCTTGGACCGCATGCAATCGGGCTGTTTGCAAATGACGATACCCTGGCGCAGCGTCTGTTGCGTGCCGGTGAAACAGCCGGGGAACGCGCCTGGCAACTGCCGCTGTGGCAACCCTACCGGGAGATGGTGAAGAGCGAGATTGCCGACGTGCGCAACGCTGCCGGACGACAGGGCGGCGCGATTACGGCTGCTGCCTTCCTCAACGCCTTCGTCGGTGAGTATCCATGGGCGCATCTCGATATCGCTGGCACTGCCTGGACCGACTCGAAACCAAAGGCGTATCAACCGAAGGGCGCAACCGGCGTCGGCGTGCGCTTGTTGGTCCAGGCGCTGCGCGATTGGACAGGATAAACACAACGTTTTGGTGAATGAGAGATGAATCCTCCTCCTCGCTATGATCGGATCGTATCGCTGGTGCTGCTGGTGATCCTTGGGCTGGCGGTCGTCTTCCTGATCGATATCAACCCGAATATCTTGCGTGCGCGCTTCGGTGGCGACTTTCCGAGCATTACTGTCTCGTGGCTGCTGATAGCATCGCTTGTGGTGATCAGCAGCACCGGAGCAGACGTGTTTATCCGACTTCACCCTCATATGCAGACACGATCACTGCCAACGGTGAATCTCGGATTCGTGCAGATCGAACTTGCGCCAGCATTCTGGATTCTGCCGTCGTTTGCAATCATTGCCTCGTTCGCGTTCTTCCGCCTGTTCAGCGCCAGCCTCGAAACGCTGGCATTCGTGCTGGCGCTGATCGCAGCCAGCGGGTTTCTGTTTGGTTCGCTCGTCGCCCAGCACTATTCGCTTGACCGCCGCGCCGCCGTGCGCCAGGGAGCGCGCCTGGCGCTTCAGGCGATGACGCTGCTGCTGGCGTTTGGAGTGTTTAGCGCCGTATATTATGCTCGTATGCGTACGCTCTATTCAGCGGCGCTGATCGGAGCCAGCGCTGCGTTGCTTGCGTATGCGTTGCTCTCCCAGACGCCAACGCGCAATCCGTTCACGCTATCGTTGCTGGTTGGATTAACCCTGGCAGAGGCGACCTGGGCGCTCAACTATTGGGCAGCATCGTTTTTAATTGGCGGCGCGTTGCTGCTGGCGCTGTTCTATATGGTTACCGGTATGCTCCAGAGTTATCTCGAAGGAACGCTAACCTGGCGGGTGATTTGGGAGTATAGCGCAGTTGGCGGCGCTCTGGTGCTGGCGAGCGTTTATGTGACCTTACGATGATAGAGCCTTCTTTCCAGATAAGCGCAGGACGGATTGCTGCTACAGTCGCCGCAATCCTGTTTGAGACGCTGTTTCCGCTTGCAGCAGCACGGTTCATCGGGCGCAGGCTGCGGGTTTCCTGGCGCTACTTCGCTTATGGCGCCGTTATCTTTCTGATCTTCCAGTTGATCACCCGTGTCCCGCTGGTTATGGCGCTTCAGGGAGTAGTGACGCCTCATGTGCAGGCATCCCGCACGCTGATGTTCGGCTGGCTGGTCGCGCTGGCGCTGGCCGCCGGGCTTGCGGAGGAGATCGGGCGTTACATCGGATATCGCTGGCTGTTTCGTGAAGAGAAGACCTGGTCGCGCGCCGTTATGTACGGGCTGGGGCATGGCGGTTTTGAGTCAATCGTGCTGGTCGGCGGGCTGACGCTGCTTGGGTTGATCAATCTGCTGGCGTTGAGCAGTGTTGATCTGGCAACGCTGCCGTTGACCGATGAGCAGCGGGAACTGGCGCGGCAGCAACTGGCAGTAGTCGCCACCCAACCCGACTGGCTGCCGCTGGCGGGGGCGTGGGAGCGTCTCTGGACGTTGCCGTTCCACGTGGCGCTATCGGTCATCGTGTTGCAGGTCTTTCGGCGCGGGCAGATGTGGTGGCTCTGGCTTGCAATTGCGATGCATACGCTGGTAAACCTGATCGCCGCGGGCATAGCGCCAGCACTTGCGTTGCAGGGAACCGCTGCGATCCTGATCCCGGAAGCCATTGTCATGATCGCAGGACTTGCGGGATTGTGGGTGATCTGGCGACTGCGCGAGGATGCGGGACGGCAGGAAGCAATGGTTGCGGTCTGAACCGGAACCCGCAAACGGCAGCGCGCTACGTCAGCGCAACGAACTGCGGCGTCTGGACATTGTCCGGCACGGTCAGTCGTTTCTGTTCGACCAGCGAGATGAACAACGCGGTCAACTCTGGATCCCACTGAATGCCGCTCCGCATGCGGAGGCGCTGCACGGCCTGTTCGGGAGTCAATGCGCGACGGTACGGACGATCAGTGGTCATTGCGTCATAGGCGTCAACAATAGCGATGATGCGCGCGCCAACCGGTATCTCCTCGCCACGCAAGCCATATGGATAGCCGCTACCGTCCCAGTGTTCATGGTGCCCGCGCACAATTGGTACGACATCACGCGCGAAGCGCAGGGGCGCAATAATGCGCGCGCCGTATTCGGGATGTTGTTTGACCTGCGCATACTCCTCCGGTGTCAACGGTGCTGGCTTTTGCAAAATGCTGTCCGCCACACCGATTTTGCCAATATCGTGCAACAACCCGCCTTGCCATATTGCACGACTGGCTTCGGCACCCAGACCAGCGGCGATTGCAAGTTGTTTACCGTAGTGAGCTAGGCGCCACAGGTGCCCCTCAGTGTACATATCTTTTGCCTCAACTGCCAGCGCCAGCGCGACAATGACGCTCTCCGTCCGCTCGAGTTGGTCGGTCAGGCGTTTGGTGCGAAGTTGCGACTGAAGGCGGGCGCGGAGCAGGCGCTCATCGAATGGTTTGGTCAGAAAATCGTCGGCGCCAGCTTCGATGCCGTACCGGCGATGTTCTGGAGAATCGAGGACGGTCAGCATAGTAATTGGGATCAACGCCGTGCGCGGATCATCCTTCAACTGGCGGCAAACCTCGAAGCCATTAATGTCCGGCATCGTCACATCGAGCAACACCAGATCCGGCAGTTCCTCCAGCGTCAGAGTCAACGCCTCACGCCCATTGCGCGCCGCCAGCACGGTGTATCCCTCGGCTTCAACAAAGCGGACAATCGCTTCGCGCATTGCCTGATTATCATCTGCTATCAGGATTTTTGCCGCCACTATTTGCTCCTTCTAGCGGAAGGTCTTCACGCCGCGTCGTATGCGGCAGCTTACACCCGGAATATAAGCCCTGCTGTACCGGGCTGTATAGTACAATACATTTTCAGTTCTCCTGTCAGAGGGCACGCCGATTGAGCGTGACAGTTTCATCACAGAACTCTGGTATGCTGAATACCGAACGTTCGCTGTATCACGCGAACCGTTCTATACAAAATAATCGTGAATGCACGCCCAAAAGATTCGGCTGTGAAAGGAATCAGGGAGCACCATGCGGTACAACTTCGATCAGGTCTTCGATCGTCGCCGCACCGGAAGCATCAAGTGGAATTTCTATGACGATGACGTTCTGCCTATGTGGGTGGCGGATATGGACTTTCCGCCACCGCCGCCGATCCTCGCGGCGCTCCACGCCCGCGTCGAAATCGGAGATTTCGGGTACGAGTTGCCGTCCCCTGCGCTGGGTGAACGCATCTGCGAGCGCCTGCACCGCCGCTACAACTGGAATGTGACTCCGGATCAGATTGTGTACATCCCCAGTCTGGTCACTGGCCTCAATGCTGTCTGCCGGGCAATTGGCGAACCAGGCGACGGAGTCCTGGTGCAAACGCCGGTCTACCCGCCATTCCTCACCGCACCGGTGAATCAGGGGCGTGTGGTGCAGATGGCGGAACTGGAGGCGGTTCCCAACGGGCGCACATTCGGGTATCGCGTCGACTATGATCGCATGAATGCGGCAGTAACCGACCGCACGCGCCTTTTCATTCTGTGCAATCCGCATAATCCGACTGGCGAAGCATACAGCCGCGAGGAGTTGATGCGGATGGCGGAGTTCTGTGAGCGGCACGACCTGATCATCTGTTCCGATGAGATCCACTGCGATCTGTTACTCGGCGATACACGCCACATCTCGATTGCCACCCTGGCGCCCGAAATTGCTGAACGGACCATCACACTGATGGCGCCAAGCAAAACATTCAACATCCCCGGTTTGAAAGCCAGTTTTGCCATTGTCACTAATCCTGTGCTGCGCAAACGTCTAATGACTGCGATGGAGGGCATTGTTCCCTGGCTTAACTCGTTTGCGCTGGCGGCAATGGATGTCGCCTATCGCGAATGCGACGACTGGCTGAATGAACTTCTCGCCTACCTTACTGCGAATCGCACGGTCTTGATAGAGTTCGTGACGAAACATATGCCTTGGATTAGAACGACGGTTCCACAGGCGACGTACCTAGCATGGTTTGACTGTCGCGACGCTGGTATTGAGGGGAATCCGTATGAGTTTTTCCGACGTGAAGCGAAGGTGGCGCTGAACGACGGGATACCGTTCGGCACTGGCGGCGAGGGGTTTGTGCGGCTCAACTTCGGGTGCCCGCGTTCGCTGCTGCTGGAAGGCCTCGAGCGGATGAAGGCAGCGCTGGAGCGGATGGACAGGAACTGACAGGATCTCATCTAGCACATGAGTTGACCGAAATGTGTTTCGGTCCTCTTTTTTCCTTGACAGAGCCGATGTCCGGCGTGTATTGTTATACAGGCGCCTGAACAACAAGGGGAACTGCATCAGTCCCTCCCTGTCCCGACACACTCCCCGAATGAGAAGCAAATCTGTCGGCGCGCTTCGCTCGATGCGCGAAGCGTGCGTCTGTGCGCCAGACATCTGAAGAGGAGACTTCCAGTTATGGTATACGCTACTCGCCGATTCGAGTTTTCTGCCGCCCATCGCTACTGGCGACCTGATTGGAGCGCCCAGGAGAATGAGCGTGTCTTTGGACCATGCGCCTATCCGTATGGTCATGGGCACAACTACATCCTCGATGTTACCATTACCGGCGAACTCGACCCGCGCACCGGCATGGTGATGAACATGACCGAACTCAAATCACTGGTGTCGGAGGTGCTGAATGAATTTGACCATAAACATCTGAACGAAGATACGCCCTACTTCCGCGACCAACTTCCAACGACCGAGAACATTGTGCGGGTGCTGTGGCGGTTGATTGCGGCTCGTCTGCCAGCTGCGGTTCGCCTGGTACGTCTGCGCCTCTACGAGACCAGTGACCTGTGGGCTGAATATGACGGTGCTGACGAGACGACCTTTGCGCGGGTTTACACATTCTCGGCAGCGCATCGATTGCACTCGCCGCTTCTCTCCGATGAAGAGAACCTGGCGATCTACGGCAAGTGCAACAATCCGAACGGGCACGGTCATACGTATACGCTTGAGGTGAGCGTCGCCGGTCCGGTCGATCCCCATACGGGCATGGTGATCGACCTGACAACGATGGATCGCACCGTGCGCAGCGTTCTCGACCGGCTCGACTACCGACATCTTGACCGCGAAATTGCCGCATTCGCTACGAAACCCTCCACAGCGGAGAATATCGTGATCTACCTGTGGGACGAGCTTGCGCCGCGCTTTGAAGGACGGCTGCGCCATCTCAAGTTGTGGGAAACGCGCAAGAATGTGTTCGAGTATGCCGGTCCTGACGCCCGCCATTATGAATGACTATGCCTGCTTCCGGCGGGGAAGCAGACGACAAATGTGCATTCGGGATACGCACGAATGCCATCGATGCGCGATGCCAACCGCAGCGAAGCAATCTTGCAACGACACGGCTTGATAGCAACATCTAGCACGTTATCACGAGGCACTGTTGAAGAGAACGGAGATCTGGATTCATGGCATTCCGTAATAGCACGAATGGTTATCATACCGACCACGCGCTTGCAGACAACGATGGGCGGGAGTACGAAGCGCTCATTGTTCAGGGGCGCGGCAAAATCGAAGGAGTGAGTTACCACTCCGATCCGGCGATTGAAGACGCAGTGCGCGTTATTCTGAAACAGATCGGCGAAAACCCCGAACGTGAAGGGCTACTGAAAACGCCATCGCGTGTCGCCAAAATGTATGCCGAACTGACCGCTGGCTACCATATTGATCCCGAAGCGCTGATCAACGGGGCGATCTTCAGCGTCAGTTACGACGAGATGGTGCTGGTTAAGAACATCGAGTTCTCCAGCTTGTGTGAACATCATTTGCTGCCCTTCATGGGTCGGGTGCATGTCGCGTACATTCCCAATGGCAAAGTCGTGGGATTGAGCAAGATTCCGCGTATCGTTGAGATGTTCGCGCGTCGCCTGCAAGTGCAAGAGCGTATGACGGTGCAGATCGCCGATTTTATCAATCAGCGGCTCGAACCACTTGGTGTGGCAGTCGTCGCTGAAGGTGTGCATATGTGTGCCGTTATGCGCGGCGTGAAAAAGGCTGGCGCTACAATGGTCACGTCGGCTATGCGCGGCGTCTTCCGCGACGATCCCAAGACGCGCAGCGAATTCATGGCGCATATCGAGCGCTCCTGATTATGAGGCAGTGGACATGGCGCAGGCAGCGCTATGTTCATCCTGGCGCGACTCCTGTCGGGACAGGGACGAGACCCGTCCCGACAAGGGAACGAGACGTAGCCTTCCGCAACCAGTATCGAAAGAATGTCACATGACTTTGAGCGCTCTGAAAAGTATTGTCATCACCGGCGCGAGTCGCGGCATCGGTCGAGCGACGGCGCTGGCGCTCGCCACGCCCGGCGTGGTGTTGACGCTGGCAGCCCGCTCGGTCGATCAGCTGGAAGAAGTAGCAGCGGCAGTCCGCGCTGCCGGATCAACTGCGGTGATCGCACCATGCGACGTGACTATCGAAGAAGAGGTGCAACGCCTGACAGCCCAGGCAGCCAACGCTACTGGGCGGATCGATCTGTTCGTGCACAGCGTCGGCGGCGCTCTGGTTGCGCCGGTGACGCAGGTTACCTGCGACGATTGGGACGCACAGGTGCGCATTCATCTCACCAGTCTCTTTCTCGTCTGTAAGCATGCGACGCCGCTGATGCACGACGGTGGGCTGCTGGTGTACGTCGCTTCAGTGGCGGCGCGTCAGGTCTTTCCCGGCTGGTCCGCCTACTGCGCAGCCAAGCATGGCGCGCTAGGGCTGCTCGGCGCAGTGCGCGAAGAACTGCGCCCGTATGGAGTGCGAGTGACCGCGCTGCTGCCAGCGGCGACCGATACTGGCTTGTGGAACAATATTCCAGGCAACTGGAACCGCGCAGCGATGCTTCGGCCAGCCGACGTTGCTGCGGCTATCGCTAGCCTGGCAGCCTGTCCGCCGCACGTTGCCATTGAAGAACTAGTGATCGGTCACACTGCGGGGCGGCTGTAGGTCTGCGCATGCAATATTCACACTTTCTTCTGTTTTTATTGACAATAGCCGGATCGTCTGGTATACTGCACCATGAGTGTGGAGGGACAAACGATGGCACTGGCGCAGTATACTGAAGACTCGCCTGCAGGGAAGATTCTGACTTACCTGCGGCGCAATGGCGAAGCGACGATCAGGGATCTGGAGGAGTTACTGGGTATCAGCACGACAGCAGTGCGTGAGCATCTGGCGCACCTGGAAGCGAAAGGGTTGCTTGCAACGCGACAGGCGCGCGGCGGTCCCGGTCGCCCCAGGTTGGTCTATTCGCTTACCCCGCGTGCTGAAGATCTCTTTCCGAAGGAGTACGACACACTGGTGACGCTACTCCTTCGCGAGATTGCCAGTCGCGAGGGGGAAGAGCGACTCAATGCGTTGCTCGATGCTGTCGGGCGACGCCTGGCCGAGGAGTATCGCAGTCAGGTGAGCGGCGCAGACCTGGACGAGCGATTGGCTCACTTACGCGCTACGCTCGAAGCACGCGGCATCCCGGTCGAGGTGCGGTCAGGCGGTACGCTCCAGGTTCTCGCGTGTCCGTACCATGATGTTGCCCAGGAGTACGCTAGCGTCTGTTCGATGGAGCGACGGATGTTTGAACAGGTGCTGGGCGAGCCGGTGCAGATCGAAGGGACGATCCGCGAGGGTCGGCGCTACTGCCACTTTCAGATTGCGCGGTCTTCTGAATAGCAGTGCGGTTGTTCAACCCATTGATTGATATAGTACACAGGAGTTCCTGCATTGAACAGCGATCTGGTCATCAAGGATTTGCACGTGAGCGTTGAGGAGAAAGAGATCCTCAAAGGAGTCAATCTCACCGTCAGAGCCGGGACGATCCATGCGATCATGGGTCCTAACGGCAGTGGCAAGAGCACCCTGGCGTATACGCTGATGGGGCATCCTGGCTACACTGTTACCAGCGGCGAGGCATGGTACCGTGGTCAAAACATTCTCGAACTCGAGCCGGATGAGCGCTCGAAACTCGGACTGTTTCTCGCCTTTCAGTATCCGGTCGCCATTCCGGGGGTGACGGTAGCGAATTTCCTGCGCGCCGCAATCAACGCTCATCGCGCTGAGGAAGGGAAAGACCCTAAAGAGACAGCAATTCCTATGGCGCAGTTTCGCAAACAGTTGCGCGAACAAATGACAGCGCTCGGGATTGATGAGAGTTTTGCTCGCCGCTACCTTAACGAAGGGTTCTCCGGCGGTGAAAAGAAGCGGATCGAGATTTTGCAGATGGCGATGCTGGAACCCAGCATGGCGATTATGGATGAGACTGACTCGGGGCTGGACATCGACGCGCTGAAAATCGTGGCGCAGGGTGTCAATACGCTTTACGAGCGGCATCCGGAGATGGGCGTGCTGGTGATTACGCACTATCAGCGCTTGTTGAACTACATCAAGCCGCACTTTGTGTCAGTGCTGATGGACGGTCGGATAGTGCGCGAGGGGGGACCCGAACTGGCGCTTGAACTTGAAGAGAAGGGGTACGACTTCCTCCGCGAGGAGGTTGCAAGCGCGTGACTATGAAAACGTTTCCTCCGCTTGCCGAAATTAGCGACGCTCTGGTGATCGAGCGATCACGCGCAGCAGGTGAACCGGAGTGGCTTACGGAGCAGCGCGTGGATGCATGGCGGTTCTTTGCTTCTGCCGAACCACCGTACTGGCGTCGCACCGATCTGTCGAAATTCAAGCCGGAACAGGTGATTGCTGCTGCCGATACTGCCGCTACTAGCCTGTATCAGGAAGAAGACCTGACGGATCAGGGGGTGGTGTTTACAACCCTGGCGCAGGCGATCCATTCGCACAGCGATCTCATCCGGCGGTACTTTGGCACTGCCATTGAGTCGAAGCGCCACAAATTTCTGGCACTCAATGCGGCGCTCTGGCAGGATGGCGTCTTTCTGTATGTGCCGAAGCATGTCAATGTCGAACTGCCGTTGACAGTAATGTTCTCGATGCCCATCCCAGGTGGCGCGATCGCACCGCGAAACCTGATCATCCTGGACGACGGCGCCAGTGTCACGTTCGTCGAGGAGTATCATTCAGTTGCTGCGTCGGATCAGGCGTTTGCCACACCGGTGACGGAGATGTTCCTCGGTAATGATGCAACGTTGCGCTTCGTTGCCGTGCAAACATGGGGTGAGGATGTGTACCACATCGGTGCACAAAAGGTGCGCGTTGGTCGCGGCGCGTCGGTCGAGTGGGCAGCGGTAAACCTGGGGGCGCGGGTGCAGCACATCGAGGCAGAAACTGCCCTTGAAGGCGATGGCTCACGCGTTGAATGGGTAGCAGCCACCTTTGCCGCCGATCACCAGAACCTGCTGACTGCACCCTGGCTTCGGCATATTGGCGCAAAGACGGAAGCACATATGGACTTCAAGACCGTCGTGAAGGATCAGAGTTATACGACCTTCGACGGCATGATCAAGATCGAGCGTCAGAGCCGTGCAACCGTCTCGCGTCTTGAGGAACACGCGCTTCACCTCTCGCCCAAAGCGCGCAGCGACTCTATCCCTGGTCTGATGATCGACACCAACGATGTCGCCAAAGCGGGGCATGCGTCGACCAGCGGTGAGGTGGACGAGGAGCAGTTGTTCTATATGCGCTCACGCGGTATTCCGCGTGATGAAGCTATCCACCTGATCGTGATGGGTTTCTTCGAGCCGGTGCTTGATCGTATTCCCAACGATACGCTGCGTCAGCGGATCGCAGAGATGATCGAAGCAAAGATATGATGTGCGGTATATGTCTATAAGGTGCGCCGATGACTGCTAACGCCAGCCTGACCCTGTTCGATATTGTTACACTGCGGCGTGAGTTCCCAATCCTTAATCAGGTGGTGAACGGGAAAACGCTGGCGTTCCTCGACAGTGCAGCATCGTCGCAGAAACCGCGCCGCGTGATCGATTGCCTGGAGGATTATTACCGACGCTACAATGCGAATGTCCATCGTGGCATTTATCGGCTGAGTGAGGAAGCGACGTTTGCCTTCGAGCGGGCGCGCGGCAAGGTGGCGCGCTTCATCAACGCCCGTAGTCAGCGCGAGATTGTGTTCGTGCGGAATACGACCGAGGCGATCAATCTGGTGGCGCGAAGTTGGGGCGATGCTAACCTGCGCGAAGGGGATCGCATTCTGCTTAGCATTATGGAGCACCACTCAAACCTGGTGCCCTGGCAAATGCTGGCGCAGCGCACTGGCGCGAAACTGGAGTTTCTGTCGATCGATGGCGAGGGTCGCCTGGCGCTCGACAACCTGGATGCGCAACTTGAGGGGGTGCGCCTGGTGGCGATCACGCAACAGTCGAATGTGCTGGGAACGATCAATCCGGTGGCGGAGATCGCGCGACGCGCCCACGCCGTCGGTGCACTAGTGCTGGTGGACGGTGCCCAGAGTGTGCCGCACATGCCAGTGGATGTCCAGGCGCTCGATATCGATTTCCTGGCGTTCAGTGGTCATAAGATGTGCGGTCCGACCGGGATCGGGGTGCTGTGGGGTCGGCGCGCGATCCTGGAACAGATGCCACCGTTCCTGGGCGGCGGATCAATGATTAAGGTGGTAGGGCTGCATGAATCGACCTATGCTGATGTTCCGGCGCGCTTCGAGGCGGGCACGCCTGCAATTGCCGAAGCCATCGCGCTCGGCGAAGCGGTCGATTTTCTTCAGGAGATCGGGATGGATCGGATCTATGCCCACGAGCGCGAGCTGCTGGGATATGCGCTCGAACGCCTGACCGAAATTGAAGGGTTGCGGGTGTATGGTCCGAGAACAACCGAAATGCGCGGCAGTGCAGTGAGTTTTACGCTCGAAGGGGTGCATCCGCACGATGTCGCCGCAGTGCTCGACGGTGAGGGGATTGCGGTGCGTGCCGGGCACCACTGCGCGCAGCCGCTGCATGCGCACTACGATATTCCCGCCACCACACGCGCATCATTCTATCTGTACAACATACCGGAAGAGATTGATCGACTGGTTGCCGCGCTGCGCAAAGTGCGCACACTGTTCGGGTGATTTGGGATGGATGATCTGTACCGCGAACTTATTCTCGAGCATTATCGGCATCCGCGTCGTCGCGGTCGAATTGACCATCCCGACATCAGCGCCGAGGAGCATAATCCGCTGTGTGGCGATCGAGTGCGGATCGACCTGCGGATCGAGAATGGCATCATTACCGATGCGCGCTTTGATGGGCGCGGCTGCGCTATCAGTCAGGCGTCAGCATCGATGTTGACCGAGGAAATTGTCGGGATGCCGGTTGAACAGGCGAAGCAGTTCAGCAAAGAACAACTGCTTGCACTGATCGGCATTCCGTTGAACCATAATCCGGTGCGCATCAAGTGCGCTTTGCTGCCGCTCAAAACACTCAAGGTCGGGTTGTATGGCGTGGGTCGTGCGCCCGATGACGATGAGATGTGATTACTTCTGGAAGAGGAGTGTATCCAATGGCTGTGACAGCGACGAATCTGGATTTCGATTACTCGAAATACGCATTCCGCAACGAAGAGCGATATATTTTCAAGTCTGAAAAGGGCTTGAACGAAAAAGTCGTGCGTGAACTGTCGGGGATGAAGGGTGAGCCGGAGTGGATGTTGAAGCGTCGGTTGCATGCGCTTGAAATCTTCCGCAAAAAGCCGACGCCCCTGACCGGCATGTGGGCAAACCCTGAACTGGCAGAATTGAACTATGATGATATTCACTATTTCGTGCGCGCTGGCGAACGTCCGCAGAAGGACTGGGACGCCGTTCCGCCGGAGATCAAGAACACCTTCGAGCGGTTGGGTATTCCTGAAGCGGAGCGCAAGTTCCTGGCAGGCGTCGGCGCGCAGTACGAGTCGGAAGTTGTCTATCACTCGCTGCGCGAAGAGTGGGCAAAGAAGGGAGTGATTTTTCTCGATACTGATACCGGGTTGAAGGAGTACCCGGAGATCTTCAAGCAGTACTTTGGCACCGTCGTCCCGGCGGCGGATAACAAGTACGCTGCGCTGAATACGGCAGTCTGGTCGGGCGGGTCGTTCGTCTATGTGCCAAAGGGGGTGCACGTCGATATTCCGCTTCAGGCATACTTCCGCATTAATGCGGAAAGAATGGGTCAGTTTGAGCGCACCCTGATCATCGTTGACGAAGGGGCATCGGTGCACTATATTGAGGGATGTACTGCGCCGATCTATAGTACCAATTCGCTGCACTCGGCAGTAGTCGAGATTATCGTGAAGAAGGGTGGCAAGTGCCGCTATACCACGATCCAGAACTGGGCAAACAACATCTTCAACCTGGTGACCAAGCGTGCCATCGCCTATGAAGAGGCGAGCATGGAGTGGGTTGATGGCAACATCGGTTCGCGCCTGACGATGAAGTACCCGTCAGTCTACCTGATGGGGCGCGGTGCGCGCGGCGAGGTGCTCTCGGTAGCGTATGCTGGCAAGGGGCAGCACCAGGACGCTGGCGCTAAGATGGTGCATATCGCGCCAGATACGACGAGCCGTATTACCAACAAGTCGGTCTCGAAGAATGGTGGCAAGACGACATACCGTGGTCTGGCGAAGGTTGTGCCAGGTGCGACTGGGGCGAAGATCAATGTGAACTGTGACGCGCTCATCCTGGATGAGAAGTCGTCATCTGATACAATCCCGTATATCGAGATCGAAGAAGACCGCTGCACCCTGGCGCACGAGGCGACAGTAGGGCGCATTGGTGAGGAGCAACTGTTCTACCTGATGAGCCGCGGCATCAGTGAGTCGGATGCGCTGTCGATGATTGTACTCGGCTTCATGGAACCGTTCACGCGCGAACTGCCGATGGAGTACGCGGTTGAACTCAACCGCCTTATTCAACTCGAGATGGAAGGGTCGGTGGGGTAAGAGGCGAGTGGCTGGCGAAGGGAGGGTAGGCGTGTTCCACGTTGGACGTGCCAGGTGTATGGATAGCACAAAGACCAAATAGACGAGACGTGGCAGGAATGAAATCACGATCGCACCTACAACACGTCCAGCGTGCAGCACTGCTCAGATGGGTAAGTGAGCCAACCCAAGATAGAAACCTGCCTCCCTTCTCGCTAAAATCAGTGCTCCGAACGAGCAGTCGACGTGGTACAATAGTACCGTTTGTACGACCGGTCGTCGCTCGTTGGAGGTGCTGCGCCAATGCAACCCATAGCTTTAACCCCAGAACTCGTTGCTCGCGCAGGCAAACATATTGCAGCTGCGCTGCGTCGCAATCCTGGCATTGATGCTGCGGCGCTGTGCGCGCTGAATGGTCAGGTCCTGTGGGCCAGCGATCCGGTTTTCGAGCGCGCTGCGCCTTCCATCGCCCGGATCGGCATCATGTCGCTCAAATTGTGGGTCAAGGTGCGTTCGGGCAAACTAGACCGCATTGGTCTGGTGACGGGAGAGGGTACAGTTGATATTATTTTTGTACCGCCGATCGGATCGGTGCTGGTTGCCAGCGGGCGCGACGCGGGAACTGGATGGCTGGAGAATGAGCCGCTGGCACTGCTTGAAGCGCTCGGTCTTTCGATGCTATCATCTCCCGTTTCACCGAATGGTCGCCCGTAGGGTAGGTGCCGGGTTAGGTCTCTAGCGCGCAGCATCGTGTGATGCCGCGCGTTTTGTTGTTTCTTGATGCACGGATGAGGTTGAGCGCAATGGCTGAGTTCGTCAAACTCGCAACAATCCATGATCTGCCGGACGGCGGTATGCGGGCTGTGGAGTACAACGGTCGACGGATTGCCCTGTTTCGCGCTGGCACGACGATCTATGCCACTGATGATATCTGCTCCCATGCATATGCGGAGTTGAGCGAAGGGTTCTTCGATCCCGACGACCATACGGTGGAATGCCCGCTGCACGGCTCGCGCTTCGATGTGCGCACTGGTCGCCCGTTAACCCTGCCAGCGTTTGCACCGATTGAGGTGTTCGAGGTGCAGGTGCAGGGAGATGATGTGCTTGTGCGCGTTGCCTAATGGAAACACATTGCTTGACTCTTGCTTCCCCCGGCAGTACAATATAGTTGATTAAATTAAGCAGCCTACTTCAGAATTGAGTGGGGGAGGTTCTAATGAGTGGTTATGCTCACCCTGAGGCACTGGTTGATACTGCATGGGTTGCCGAGCATTTAAACGATCCGAAGGTGCGGATCGTGGAGTGCGACGAGGACATTCTGCTCTATGATCAGGGGCACATCCCCGGTGCGGTGAAGATTGACTGGGTAGGCGAACTCAACGACCCAATCATCCGCGACTATCTGGATCGCGAACGGTTCGAGCAGTTGATGGTCTCGAAGGGGATCAGCAACGATACGACGGTAGTCTTCTACGGTGATAAGCACAACTGGTGGGCAACCTACGCACTGTGGGTTTTCAAACTCTTCGAACATCCCGACGCACGGATCATGAATGGCGGGCGCGCGAAATGGATTGCCGAAGGGCGTCCGTTGACACGTGAAGTCCCTTCTTACCCGCCTGGTGAGTACCGTGCGCCAGAGCGCAACGATGCCGCTATTCGCGCATTCCGCGATCAGGTGCTAGCGCATATTCGGCAGAGTGGCACGGCGCTGGTTGATGTACGCAGTCCACAAGAGTACACCGGCGAGCGTTTGCACATGCCGGAGTATCCGCAGGAGGGTGCGCTGCGCGGCGGTCACATTCCTACAGCGGTGAATATCCCGTGGGCGAGCGCCGTGCGGGAGGATAGCACCTTCAAGAGCGCCGACGAACTGCGTGAACTGTACGCTAGCAAAGGCATCACGCCGGATAAGGATGTGATTGCCTACTGCCGCATCGGTGAGCGATCTAGCCATACCTGGTTCGTGCTGAAGTACCTGCTTGGCTATCCGAAGGTCCGCAATTATGACGGCAGCTGGACTGAGTGGGGCAACGCGGTTGGTCTGCCGATTGAGAAATAAGCTGTATACCTATGTCTGACCTGTCATCCGCTCTGCCGCCGCGTCTGCGCGCGATTGTCGCTGAGTTTCAGGCGGCGGACAGGGCGGAAAAACTGGAGCTACTGCTCGAATATTCGGATCGACTGCCGCCGCTGCCGGATCATCTGCGCAATAATCGTGCTGCAATGGAGCAGGTGCACGAATGCGCTACTCCGGTGTATGCGGCAGTAGAGTCACACGATGGTCGGTTGACGTTTCACATCGATGTTCCCGAAGAGTCGCCGACGGTGCGCGGCTATGCAGCGCTGTTGTGCGATGGCCTTGAAGGTGCGACGCCGGAAGACGTGCTTGCGATTCCGGGCGATTTCTTCTACGCAATGGGGTTGCACCAGGTGCTTTCGCCACAGCGATTGAACGGCATCAGTTATCTGCTGGCGTATCTGAAGCGGCTCGCTACTCGAGAACTGGCGAAACGGAACGGGTAGTGGATCGTGCGACGCTCATTGCGCGTCTGCTGAACCATTATGAACATCCATGCCATCGCGGTCCCCTCGTCGATGCCGATGTGACGCTGACCGGCGGCCATCCCGACTGCGGCGACGTTGTCACCATTTATTTGAAGGTTGAACCGCCGGATCACATCGCAGCAATCTCCTTCGAGGGGCACGGGTGCACCATTTCGCAGGCGGCAGCTTCGATACTGACCGAACTTGCCGTCGGTGCGACATTTGCAGCAGTTGAGGCGTTGACGCTGGACGAGATGATCGATCTCCTGGGACGTGAAGTGGTCGGAACGCGACCGCGTTGTGCAACACTGGCACTGCAGATATTGAAGGCAGCGATCTCAACCTGCCGGATGGGAAGGGCGTCGTGAGTCTGCGCGTATTTGAGGAACGGATAGACCGCCGTAGCACGCTGATCGATCTGGTTGGCAACACGCCGCTGCTGCGTCTGGCACGGATCGATCCCGATCTGCCGCCTGGCGTTGCTGTCTATGCCAAGGCAGAATGGTACAATCCAGGCGGTTCGGTCAAGGATCGGCCAGCATTGTGGATGATCCGCGATGGTGAACGACGCGGTTTGTTGCGTCCCGGCATACGGATCGCCGATGCAACCAGCGGCAACACCGGCATTGCATATGCGACGCTCGGTGCGGCGCTCGGCTATCAGGTGACTCTGGCAATGCCTGCCAATGCAAGTCCTGAACGTCGGCGGATTCTCCGTTCTCTCGGTGCAGAAGTAGTGCTCACCGATCCATTAGAGGGCATGGACGCAGCGATACGCAAGATTCGCACACTAGTGCAAGAACACCCGGAGCGCTACTTCTACCCGGATCAGTACAACAACCCTGCCAACCCGCGCGCCCACGAGGAGAGCACTGGTCCTGAAATCTGGGCGCAAACCGACGGTCGCGTGACGCACTTCGTGGCAGCGTTGGGTACCAGCGGTACGTTTATGGGCATCGGGCGCTTTCTGCGTACACGCAATCCTGCCGTGCGCCTGATCGCTGTCCAACCCGATGGACCCTACCATGCGCTGGAGGGCGTCAAGCATATGGCATCGACGACGCTGGTTCCTGGTATTTATGATCCGACGCTCGCGGATGCAACAATCGAGGTTCGGAGCGAAGAAGCCTTCGCAATGGCGCGTCGTCTGGCCCGCACCGAAGGATTGATGGTCGGCGTCTCAGCCGCAGCCAACGTTGCTGCTGCACTGCGCGTCGCCCGTGACTTGCGCGAGGGAGTGGTGGTGACGATCCTGTGCGACGGCGCTGCCAAGTATCTCAGTGATCGCTTTTGGGAAGATGGCGATGGACAGGATGGTGAGGGGATCTGAGAGTTGAAGGTTGAAAGTTGAAGGTTGCGGGGTGAAGGCCGGAGGTTGAGCATTGGGCATTGAAGGTTGAACGTTGTCGGCTAAACGTGCCAGGGAGCGAAGGAGCGTTCCCGACTATTGAGATCTTTCCAACAGGAACATGCCTGAATGATAATCATTCTTTCCGACCATGTTCGTTATGCTATCGTGCGGCACGCTGAAGAAACCTATCCCAACGAGTGTGTCGGGTTGCTGATCGGGCGGATCGATGAATCGCGCATTGCTGTGAAAGACATCTTTCCGGCGCTGAACCGCTGGACGATTGAAGTGGGATTGACGCCAACCGATGCTGAACACTCACAGCGGGACAGGTTCTATCTCGATCCGCGCGACTATCTGCGCGCCGATCGCGCTGCGCGCGCGCGCCATCTCGACGTGGTCGGATGTTACCATTCGCATCCTGACCATCCGGCGACACCGTCGCCGCGCGACCTGACCGGGGCTCAGGGGGTTGGAGGCGGTTCCGGGTTTGTGTTCCTTATTCAGAGCGTGTGTGACGGTCGCGCTACTGAACTGACCGCCTGGACGCTGGACCCGACCGGATCGCGGTTTGTGGCGCAGGAGATCGATATCGAACGCTGAACGCTCGATGCCTCCGTGCCAGGTAGTGCGACCCGCCATCCGGGGAAATAGCAGACGCGAACGATAGTCACTGTATCCGAGAAATGCAGTAAGGTCGGCAGGGAAGCACAGATAGAGGCAAACACCAAACATCTGACTCCTGCACCCGACTCCCAGTTCCTAGTTCTCAGTTCTCAAAAGAGGTCACACCCATGGCAGTTACCGTTACTATTCCAACCGCGCTTCGCCAGTACGCCGACGGCAATGCCAGCGTCTCACTTGCAGCCGGTTCTGTAGGTCAAATACTGGCGGCGCTGAGCGAGCAATACCCGCAACTGGGCAGGCATCTCTACAACGATCAAGGCACTCTGCGCAGTTTTGTCAATATCTACGTTGGCGATGAAGATATCCGTCACCTGCAGGGGATCGAGACGCCAGTTCCCGACGGCGAGACCGTGAGCATCATTCCGGCAATCGCTGGCGGCATCTGACCCCCGAAGTTTGTCGCCTGCGCAATGGCGCGCAGCAAACTTCGGGGCGCGTATTAGCAGGAGAGGTGTGAATGGTCTCTTCCTAGAAGTTGTGGAGCAGCATATGATTTCACCTTCTCTATCGAACGAGGAAATCCGCCGCTACTCACGGCATCTGATTCTGCCTGAGTTTGGCATGGAAGGACAGCGCAAACTCAAGCAGGGCAGCGTGCTGCTGATCGGAGCTGGCGGGCTCGGATCGCCGCTGGCGCTGTATCTCGCTGCCGCAGGCGTGGGACACATTGGTCTGGTTGATTTCGACATCGTAGATGAAAGCAACCTGCAGCGCCAGATTATTCACGGCACATCCACGCTAGGCATTCGCAAAACCGAGTCGGCAAAAATGCGCCTGCGTGATCTCAATCCGCATATCGACATTGCTACCTACGACGTTCAGATCACGTCGGAAAATGCATTTGACCTGATCCGACCATACGATGTGATAGTGGATGGTACCGATAATTTTCCCACCCGCTATCTGACGAACGACGCCTGTGTGATGCTGGGCAAACCCAACGTCTACGGCTCGATCTTCCGCTTCGAAGGGCAGGCAACGGTGTTTTCGCCAAAACACGGCGGACCATGCTACCGTTGTCTGTACCCGGAGCCGCCGCCGCCTGGTCTGGTGCCGAGTTGCGCCGAGGGTGGCGTACTTGGCGTGCTCCCTGGCGTGATCGGGACGATTCAGGCGACTGAGGCAATCAAACTGCTCACCGGCATTGGCGAGCCGCTGATTGGTCGTCTGCTGCTCTACGATGCCTTAGTGATGCGCTTCCGCCAACTGAAACTGCGGCGCAACCCCGATTGTCCAGTGTGTGGCGATCATCCGACAGTCACTGAACTGATAGATTATCAGCAGTTCTGCGGTATTTCTCCCGAAGAAGCGCATCGTGACGGGACTATTGAGATAACTCCCGCCGAAGTCGCCGAATGGCTGCGCAGCGACAACCCGCCCTTCCTGCTTGATGTACGCGAACCGAACGAGTGGGAGATCTGCCACATTCCTGGCGCCGTGCGGATCTCGGTCAACGAACTGGCGGAGCGGATGAACGAACTCGATAGTGCTGTCGAAATGGTCGTCTACTGTCGCAGCGGTGTTCGCAGCGCCCGCGCGGTCGAATTGCTTCGCCAGGCAGGGTTCCGCAAAGTAAAGAACATGGCAGGCGGGATCTTGCGCTGGTCCGATGAGGTCGATCCGAGTATGCCAAAATACTGAGGTTGGCATTCAGCCATGCCGATGCTATAATACCGCCTCGTGATACAAGGTTCGTACCAACAGGATCGACAGGTGAAGATCGCACTTTACAGCGCACTTATCATTGTCAGCATAGCGCTAACCTTTCTGGTCGTCGTGCAGGGGCGCACCGCCGGTTTGCAACAACGCGACACCATCTATCGCACGAAGCGTGGCATCGAGAAGACGATGCACCAGGCGACGATCGTGCTGGCGGTCGTATTCCTTCTGTTGGCGCTGATTGCCAGCCTGCCGATCTGGTAAACGGCGTGTTGAATGCAGCAGGCGCTGCCGTACAGGAGTAAAGCGGCGCTTGCACTTCCTTGTTGACACATTTATGGCACGCCGCATTCGCTGGCAAATCCTGATTGCGTCGATCAGCGCCCTTACGGTGCTGATTCTGATGAGTTACCTGGCACTCACCCGCGCATCGGTAGCGCGCCCGCTTGCGGGAGGCGATTATATCGAAGGGGTCATTGGCGCGCCAGTGCATCTTAGTCCCCTGGTCGTTGATCCAGCCACCGATCCAGTCGCTGCCGACATCCAGCGCCTGGTTTTTGAAGGGTTGACTCGCCCCGGTCCCGACGGTCTGCCTATGCCAGCGCTTGCCGAGTCGTGGGCGGTTGATGAGAGCGGGACAGTCTACACCTTTACGCTGCGAAACGGTGTAACATGGCACGATGGTGCGCCGGTGACGGTCGATGACGTGCTGTTCACGCTACGCGCCGTGCAGGGTCCAGCGTTCGCCGGTGATCAGAACGTTGCCGCCTTCTGGCGCACTGTCCTTGTTGATCGCGCCGGAGAACGGAGCGTCAGTTTCCGACTGGAAGCGCCATTCGCGCCGTTCCTGCAGTTGACCGGTTTCCCAATCCTGCCTGCACACCTGCTGCGCAATATTCCACCAGAACAGTGGGAAGCGCATTCGTTCAACCGCCTGCCGGTCGGCGCTGGTCCGTACCGCCTGGTGGAACTCGATGAACAACGTGCGCTGCTACGTGCCAACCCGCGTTATTTCGGCATGACTCCGTTCATCGAAACGATCGAACTGCGCTTTTTTCGCACTGAACAGGAAGCATTCGCAGCGCTGACCCGTGGTGAGATTCAGGGCCTGGCATTCACTGGCACCAGCGCACTGGCGGATGTCAACCTGCCGCGTGGTGTTGTGCGACGTCAGGCGCTGCTGGATGGATACACGGCGCTCTCCTTCAACTTGCGCGACGGTCCGCTTACCGATCTCGGCGTGCGACGCGCACTGGCGACTGGACTCAACAAGGATGCCCTGATTGCCGATGTACTTGCGGGAAAGGTGATGCGACTCGATACGCCGATTCTGCGTGGATGGTGGGCGGAGACGTCTGATGTGTCTTGGTATGAGCCAGACGCTGCCCGTGCTATGGCGCAACTTGACATGCTGGGGTACGTTCCGGGCGCTGATGGCATCCGTGCTCGGGACGGTCAACCGCTCGTCTTTTCGCTGCTGACCGATAACTCCCCCGTTCGGCGTGCGGTTGCAGAAGCGATTGCCCGTCAGTGGAACACCATTGGGGTACAGATCGTTGTTGAACCAGTCGAACCCGGCGAAGTGCAACGTCGGCTGGAAGCGCATGAGTTTACCATCGCGCTACACGGATGGCAGCGGCTCGGTTCCGATCCCGATGTCTTCGAACTCTGGCATTCGAGTCAGGCGGAACGCGGACGCAATTATGCAGGTCTTGAAGATGCCGCTATCGACGAACTCCTCTCCAGCGCGCGCAAAATCTACGACATCACTGATCGTGCCGAACTCTACCGCGAATTTCAGGAACGCTGGGTCGAACTGGTGCCAGGGATCATTCTCTATCAACCGATCCTCTTCCATGCTACAGTTGTCGACCTTGGCGACACGATTACCATCCCGCCAGATGCAGCTGCTCCGCCACATCTGCTGATCGGGCGCGAGGGGCGTTTTGTGAATGTCAACCGCTGGTATCTACGCAGCGCCCGCGAGATTCGCGGCGATCTGCGGTGAGCAGAAGAAAGTACACTGGTATGACCATCGACCATCTCGTATCTCCTGTATGGCTCCTGGAGCGCCTGAACGACCCGGACATCCGCATCGCCGATCTGCGCTGGTATCTTCTCGAACCCGGACGTGGACGCATCGAGTATCTGGAAGCGCACATCCCCGGCGCTGTGTATCTTGACATCGACACTGACCTGGCAGCGCCGCCGTTTCAGGGACCGGGTCGCCATCCCATTCCATCACCCGAAGCATTCGCAGCAACTGCCTCACGCGCGGGGATTGCTCCCACAACCCACGTCATCGCCTACGACAGCGTCGGTGGCGCCTATGCTGCGCGTCTCTGGTGGCTGTTGCGCTATTTCGGGCATGAAAAGGTCTCACTGCTCGACGGGGGATGGCCTGCATGGATAGCTGCCGGTTTCCCGGTCGAGTCGGGTGATGTAACCCCACAGCCGACAGTATTTATCCCCCGCCCCAACCGCTCGATGGTTGTCGATGCAGACGCTGTGGAGGCACTGCGCCACAATCCGCGCGCACTGATCATCGATGTGCGTGCGCCGGAGCGCTACCAGGGGATCGCCGAACCCCTCGATCCGCGTGCCGGTCATATTCCAGGCGCGGTTTCCGCACCCTACGCCGATGTCATCGATGCCGACGGGCGGTTGTTGCCAGCAGACGCGCTGCGGGCACGCTATGCTGCACTTGGTGCTGATCGCGCCGAAATGATTGTGTGTTATTGCGGTTCTGGCGTTACCGCAGCGCACACCATCCTGGCACTCGAACGCGCTGGCTGGAAGAATGCGCTCCTCTATGAAGGCTCCTGGAGTGACTGGTCACGCGATCCTGCACGCCCCGTAGCGACGGGACCGGAACCCGGAGGCGGTGAAGGGTGAAGGCGGTGAAGGTTGAAGGTTGAACGTTGCAAGGTTGCACGTTGAAGGTTGCACGTTGTTCTCAGTTCTCAGTTCTTGGTTCTCAGTTGTTGGTTCTTGGTTCGCGGTTCCCGGTTCTCAGAGGGCGATCAGAAACCCAGATGGATTTGTGGTTTCATGATGGTGAACATGCCGTTCTGATGGGGAGCAATCTGTTATGCCGAAACGCGAGCGCCGACTCTATCCGACGAATTATGCGACCGATCTGACCGACGCGCAATGGGTCGCCATCGCGCCACTCGTCACCGTCACGTCGCCAAAGGGCGACCGCCCGACCGAAATCGATCTGCGGGCGATCGTCAACGCGCTGCTTTACAAACATCGCACTGGCTGCCAATGGCGACTGCTTCCAGCTGATTTTCCGCCGATGAGTTCGGTTCGCTCCTATTTCGACAAATGGAATCGTGATGGAACATTCGTCAAGATCAATGATACGCTGCGTCAACTGGCGCGACAAGCGCTGGACTGCGACCCAGAGCCATCCATCAGCGTCCTGGACTCCCAATCAACCAAAACGACCGAAGCAGGCGGCGAGCGCGGCTTAAAAAAAGGTCAACGGGCGCAAACGGCAATGCTGGGTTGACACGAATGGTTTCTTGTTGCGCGTGCTCGTGCATCCAGCAGACATCTCGGATATCGACGGGGCGGAATGGCTTTTGGCCGCACATCATCAATCGTTTCCTCGGATGCGAGAGATTCGCGTTGACGAGGGGTAGAAACAAGGGTGAGATGCATAGATGGAAAAGAACACAGCAATACGCCTGAATGTCACTGGAAAACCTCTTGGACAAAAGGGACGTGCCGTTATTCCGAAGCGTTAGGTCGTCGAACAATCGATTGTCTAGGTGGGACGCAATCGTTTGGCTAGCAAAGAATACAACTGCAATCCAGAATCGAGCGAAGCCTTTCTTTATCCTAGTTCCATCGCGATGATCCTGAATCGGCTCTATCCGAGATCATCGTTTCTGATCACGCTGTGAGATCTTGAAAAGGAAAGCAGCAACTTGGGCAGGTTATCCAGAATAGTATTTTATGATTGACAGTCAATAACATCTGAATTAAATGAAACGATCGCATCAGACGGGAAAGTTCCTCTACGTCGTTTCTCTCCATCGGCTTTGAGATTTTCCACATCGATTAATCGTTGATTTTCCAGTTGCTTAAGAACCTCTTTCATATGTCTTTCGAGGAATATAGTCTCTTTTTCGGTATACTCTCTTATCTCTCGAACAAAAACTCTCTTTCGACAAAATTTCTTAGAGATGTCGGAAATAAGAGAAGATATATCTCCTTTTTCAAAAAGTATAAGCCGGTCAGGGTTTGTAGCATCAGAAAAACAAAAACCTGCCCGCTTATCCACCTTCCAAAAAGCCTCTTTCATTTTTAAGTACCCTAAATGGTGGTTACTTGCAAAGAAAAGGCAATAGATAATCCGATCCTTACGATCTCCCATTTCGAAGTAGCGCACGAATTTTGCGCTTTTCCGAAGCTGCTGCTGGTATAACAATCTTAGATCACGATCTCTATCTGGTGATATTCGGGGGATTTCTAATACCTCGTCTGTTCCATAAAGGTCTTTAATACTTTCTCTCACACTATCTTTAGGATGACTCAAAAATATGTTTATTGCACTTATCATTATGTTGACAAATACTTCGGTCTTTTCGTTTCTAAGAAATTTCTGAATGGAAGTCCGCTAAAACTAAAGGGATCTATAAAAATGAAGGCTGGATCTGAATTTATTTTTAGATCATTAAGTATTTCCTCGATTTCTTCAAATTTACCGTGTAAAGGGCATATTTCTCCGGAATATTTAGCCGATTAATCGATGCGATCTTTACGCTCATCAAGGAATAAGAAAATAATTTCATGGCTGGCAAGTCGTTCACGAGGGTTCATGGCTTCTTTCAGGGCGATTATGGGAGAGCCGTCCTCGCCCCCCTCATACCGTCCAGGACCACAGAAACCATCGATATAGACAAGTCGTCGATTACCAGATCCCAGTATAGGGAACCAAGCGCCCAAATACCGACGAAGAATTTCATGCTTGGCGCGTGTGTGGCTCGATCTCCCACGAAGTGCTGTCTGGTTTTGCCATCACCGTGACCCTTTAGTAGTATGGCATTGCGTGTCGAGTGATCAGACAATGGCATTCAGTCTGTTGCATAACTGCCGTAGCTTTGCTTAAGCTACTCATTGGCAGACTTGATTGTTGTTATCATGTCAGGTTTGACCTATATGTGCACACTCTACCAAAGAATACGGCTGACTATCAATCAGCGTTTGCTACGGAACGGTCATTGCAAGAGTTGTAAGCGGCGGTCAGCGACATCGAGCGGAAGATTGCTTCGCATGACAGCAGTGCGCAGTTGACCCAGAAAGGCGCTAAACTAGACCTTTTTCATACTCGACTCCGATATTCAGGTTGATCTGCTGCCCGGTTCCTGGTTCTTGGTTCTTGGTTCTTGGTTCTTTGTTCTCGGTTCCTGGTTCTTGGTTCCATGTGATATAATACCCTGCAAAGGCTGTGACGGAGACGAGTAGGTGGCAGTGAACCGGTCAGCGAGCGCGCGGGTGGTGAGAGGCGCGTCTGAGTTCGGTCGCCGAATATCACTCCTGAGCTGGGAGGTGAACGCGCCTGGTGGACAATCAGCGCGTCAGTAGCCTGCCCCGGTTACGCCGACCGTTATCCCGGCGGAGGCGTGTTGGCGCCTCAATGAGTGCAGCCGCATTGGCTGAAACAGGGTGGTACCGCGGGGTTTTTCACCTCGTCCCTGTAAGGGGCGGGGATTTTTTGTTGGCAAGGAGGTTGCACATGGCGTTTCAGCCCGTCGATACCAGGGTCAACTTTCCGCGACTCGAAGAGCAAGTGCTCGACCTGTGGCAAACCAAGCGGATCGTCGAGCGAAGCCTGGAGTCTGGCAATAAACCGTTTGTCTTTTACGAGGGTCCGCCGACGGCAAATGGTCGCCCCGGCATCCACCATGCAATCTCGCGCATCTTCAAGGACGTCATTTGCCGCTACCGGGCAATGCAGGGCTACCGGATCATTGGACGACGCGAAGGATGGGATACCCACGGTCTGCCAGTGGAGATCGAGGTCGAGAAGAAACTCGGTTTCAGCGGCAAGCCCGATATCGAGAAGTATGGCGTGGCAGAGTTCAATGCACAGTGCCGCCAGAGCGTCTGGGAGTATATTCAGGACTGGCGACAGTTCACCCGCCGCATTGCGTACTGGGTCAGCGAAGATGCCTATATTACATATGAGAACAACTATATCGAGTCGCTCTGGTGGATCTTCCGTCAGTTGTGGGATCGTGGATTACTCTTCCGCGACTACAAGGTATCGATGCACTGCCCACGCTGCGGAACTTCTCTCTCGGATCACGAGGTATCGCTTGGTTTCAAGGACGACGTTGATGATCCGAGTGTGTGGGTAAAGTTCCGTGTGCGCGAAACCAGCCACGATGCACTGCGCGGTGCGTCATTCCTGGCGTGGACGACAACGCCATGGACGTTGCCAGCGAACGTGGCGCTGGCAGTCAAGCCTGATGCAACCTATGTGCTCGCGTCGTTCGACAGCGAGCATCTGGTGCTGGCTGAGGCGCTAGTCCATACAGTGCTCGGCGATGGTGTGACGATCGAGCAGACATTCCGTGGTGCCGATCTGGTAGGAACACGCTACGAAAATCTGTTCGACGGCGTACCAGCCCCTGGCGACACGGTCGACTGGTCGCGCGCCTATACTGTTGTCGCCGATGATTTCGTGTCGCTGGAGGACGGTACTGGCATTGTGCATATTGCACCTGCCTACGGCGACCTTGAGATTGGCAGGAAGTACGGCTTGCCGACCCTCTTCTCAGTTGACCTGTCAGGCAACGTACTGCCGGAGTTTGCGTCGCTCGGCTTTGCTGGCAAATTCTTCAAACAGGCAGACTCGGATATCACGCGCAACCTGAAAGCGCGCGGCTTGCTGCTGAAGAGCGGGCGCGTTAAGCACTCGTACCCCTTCTGCTGGCGTTGCGATACGCCGCTCCTCTATTATGCCAAACGTTCGTGGTACATCCGCACTACTGCGATGAAGGATCGACTGGTAGCGAACAACCGGTTGATCAACTGGGTGCCAGAGCACATTCGCGAAGGACGGTTCGGTAACTGGCTGGAGAACAACATCGACTGGGCAGTGAGTCGTGAACGCTACTGGGGTACGCCGATCCCGATCTGGATGGCAGAAGACGGCTACGCTGAGTGCATCGGCTCGCTGGCAGAACTAGAGCAAAAAGTGGGGCGCAGCCTGAAAGATCTCGATCTGCACCGTCCCTATGTCGATGAACTCACCTGGATCGATCCGCAGCACGGTCTAATGCGGCGCATCCCCGACGTCGCCGATTGCTGGTTCGACTCAGGTGCGATGCCAGTGGCACAGTGGCACTATCCAATGGAGAACGCCGAGATCTACGAACAGGCAAAGCAGGCGGACTACATCTGCGAAGCAGTGGATCAGACGCGCGGGTGGTTCTACACATTGCACGCGATCTCGACGCTATTGTTCGACCGTCCGGCGTTCAAGAATGTCATCTGTCTGGGGCACATTCTCGATGCTGAAGGACAGAAGATGAGCAAATCGCGTGGCAATGTCGTCGATCCCTGGACGGTGATGAATGAGCACGGTGCAGACGCGCTGCGCTGGTATCTGTTTACTGCCGCACCCCCTGGCAGTCCGCGACGCTTTTCGGCAGGGCTGGTCGCCGAGAGTCTGCGCAAGTTCCTGCTGACGCTGTGGAATACCTATGCGTTCTTTGTGACTTACGCTAACCTGGACGGCTGGACTCCGAGGAACAATGGCGTTGCGGAACACCTCGATCCGGCAACGCTCACTCCGATCGATCGCTGGGCGCTGGCGCGGCTGAACAGTCTGGTGCGCGATGTGACCGCCGCCTTTGAAGCCTATGATGTCACGACAGCGGGTCGCGCCATTGAGGATTTCGTTGATGAACTGTCGAACTGGTACGTGCGGCGCAACCGGCGTCGTTTCTGGAAGAGCGAACACGACCGTGACAAGCAGGCAGCATATGCGACGCTCTACACGTGCCTGGTGACAGTTGCGAAACTGGCGGCGCCTTTCATTCCGTTCGTGGCAGAGGCGATCTACCGCAACCTGGTTGGGCTGGAGACACAGGAAGCCTCTCCTGATACGCCGGAGAGCGTTCACCTCGCCACATGGCCTATTGTCAACGAGGCGCTCCTCGATGACCGCCTGGTGGACGATACAGAAGTGCTGTTGAAAGCCGTTTCGGTCGGACGCGCAGCGCGGCGTGCAGCTGGCATCAAAGTGCGTCAACCGCTGCGCGAGATGTGGGTGCGCGTCCCAACACCTGCCGCGCTCGAAGGGTTGCGTCGCTTTGAGGCAGAACTGCGCGAAGAACTCAACGTCAAAGCAGTGCGCTACCTCGACAGCGCAACCAGCCTGGTTGAATACCGCTTCAAACCCAACCTGCGCCTGGTTGGTCGCAAATACGGTAAACTGGTGCCAGCACTCACCGCGGCGCTCCGCGACCTGACGGGCGACGCAGCGCGCTCCGCAGCGCAGGCGGTTGAAGAGGGGCGGAACATCACTCTCTCAGTTGAAGGGCAGACCATCGAATTGCTGCCGGAAGAGGTGTTGGTCGAAAGCAGTTCTCCGCAGGGGTACGCGGTCGCCGAGGACGGCGGCATTCTGGTCGCGCTCGATACGACCCTGACGCCGGAATTGACAATGGAAGGGCTGGCGCGCGAACTGGTGCGCAATATTCAGGACGCACGCAAAGATGCCGGGTTTGCTATCAGCGACCGGATCATCGTTTTCCTGGGCGGTGCCGACGGCGACGCCGAGGTGGAAGCCATGCTGCGTGCCTGGGGAGACTATGTACGTGAAGAGACGCTGGCGGATGACCTGCGCCTCTGCACACCTCCGGATCACGTGCACACTACAACGCTCGAACTCGATGAGGGACGCACGCTCACCATCGGCGTCAGCCGTCACTAAGGGGAGAAGGTCTGTTACCCTTGTTACTCATATGGTTGTGGCATTTATCGCGCCTGGAAATGTAAAGGCGCGTCTTCGCTCCTTCCTGGCTGCGCCTGGCGTGACAAAGGGCGCTGCCAGGAACGTCACTCTTCGCAGCGTCACCAGCGCAGTTCTTCCTCAAGGGCACGAAGGCGTGCTTCAGCAGCGGCGCGAAGACGTGCTTCAGCTTTCCCGCGCCGCTGCTTCCCTGCGTGCCTGCTCCTCGGCAGCAGCGCGAAGACGTGCTTCGGCTTCCCGCGCCGCTGCTTCCTGCCGTGCCCGCTGCTCTGCCTCCTCTACCCGCCGCACCATGGTCGCGTAGTCACCGAACGCCGCACCATGCTCGTCGTAGCAGACGACGTGGTCGCCTTCAATTCCCAGCCACAGGTTGGCAATCACCGGATGCACCCGCTCCACAGCGTCCGGCGGGCGCAGTCGATACACCCTGTCGGCCAGCCGATAGTCCAGCAACCGCAGGTGGCGCGCTCCCCTCCGACCCTGATTGTCCACGATCACATACTGCGTGACCCCTGCCCGCGCATAATGGTCATCCTTGATCTCCAGATCGTTCTTACGCGTCTCCGGCGAGGTAATTTCAATGATCAGCGCCGGATGTGCGCCTTCGACGGCCACGTCGAACGTGCTTCAGCCCTTGCGCTCCGCAATTCCTGGAATAATATCCGGTCCATGCAGGCGCAGGCCGGGCCGTCCCACGCAATACGCACATCACCGAGCACAATCGCCGCGCCGAATTCCTCCAGGCGGGCGCGCAGCACAGCGGTCAGGTACATCCGGTCGGTTTCGCGGTGGTCGCTGTGTACGATGAAATTTCCCACTTCCGGGTGCAGGACATCCTCAAGGGTCAGCGGCACCTGTTCCAGATGATGCGGATTGTCGGGAGCTGGACGCAGTACGAAGCGCTACCCGTAGCGAAACGGGTCGTCGGCAGGCGGCGCACCCGGCGCAGATGCGGGGATCGTCGTTTGCGTCATAGCGGTTCTTCCCTGGTACACCCGGTTGACGTGTGGAACATATCAGTCAAACGGCACTGCGCCGCACTATTACATCCGCACACGTGTACGTGTCGGGAGCTGTGATGGGTCGAGCGCATACAGGCGCTCCATCGCCCCTATTACATCCGCACACGTGTGCGTGTCGGGAGCAGGAAGATCGAAAGTTGAACGTGGGAGCGCACAGGGAAACATACATAATGGACACACGCAGGACTGTTGCCCATTGGCGCTGGAATATTCTCTCGCACAGGTGACGATTATTATCCCCCGGTCGGGTCGATCAGTACGCGATCACTACGCTCCTCATTCTCGTCTGGCTCTTCGACGCATAGCGCCGCCACACGGTCGTTTGGTGCCAGGTTAACAATCGTCACTCCCTGCGTGTTGCGCCCGAACATCGAAATACCGTCGGCTTCAGTGCGCATCACCATGCCGCTCTCAGTGATGAACGTCAGCAGCGAATGATCGTGCACGACATGAGCGACGGCAACCTCATCGCCGGGGCGAAGCCGGATCGTAATGACTCCACCGGTGGCGCGCCCTTTGACCGGGTATTCCTCCAGCGCAGTGCGCTTACCGTAGCCATTTGCAGTTACCACCAGCAGCGCTGCATTTTCGCGCGCCAGGTCCATCGAGACCACCCGATCCCCTTCGGCAAGCGCGATACCAATGACACCGGTAGCCGGTCGCCCCATCGGGCGCACCTCTTCCTGGCGGAACCGGATGGTCTGCCCACGTGCAGTAGTAAGCAGCACATCCTCGTGCCCCTGGGTCATCGCCACCCAGCCCAATTTATCGCCCTCTTCGAGACCAATGGCAATCAATCCATTGGAACGCACCTGACTGTACTCTTTGATGGACGTGCGCTTAATCTTGCCGCGCACCGTCGCCATAATCAGGTATTCCGCCTTCTCAAAATCGGGGACCGCCAGCACCGACGTGACCTGTTCGCCCGGTTCGAGCGCGATCAGATTGACCAGCGGCAACCCTTTGGCAGTTCGACTAGCATCGGGGAGTTCGTGCGCCTTGATCTGATACACCTTGCCACGGTCGGTGAAGAAGAGCAGGTCGTCCATCGTGTTGGCGGCCAGAATGTGCCGCACCACATCCTGTTCATGAATGGTTGCGCCGCGGACACCGCGTCCGCCGCGTCGCTGCGTCCGGTAAACATCAGGCGACTGACGTTTGACATACCCGCGATCAGTGAGCGTGATCAGCACCCGGACGTCTGGGATCAGATCCTCGTCGCTCACTTCGCCATCCGCATCGGGAATGATGCGCGTGCGACGCGGATCACCATACTTTGCCTTCAGGTCGGCGAGGTCCTGCTTGATCAGATGCAGGATCTTACGCGGATTTGCCAGGATATCCTCAAGCTCGCCGATCAACTGGATAACCTCACGGTACTCCTCTTCGATCCGCTGACGCTCGAGCGCGGCGAGCCGCCCCAGCTGCATCTCCAGAATCGCGTTCGCCTGCGCCTCACTGAGCGCAAACCCGCTCATCAGGTTGGTGCGCGCATGGTCACGCGAGCGCGAGTCGCGGATTGTTGCAATCACCGCGTCGAGATTATCAATCGCAATTTTGAGACCTTCGAGAATGTGGGCGCGTGCGCGCGCCTTCTCGAGATCGAACACAGTCCGACGGCGGATGACTTCACGACGATGGTCGATATACTCCTGCAACAGGCGCTTGAGCGTCAACAAACGCGGTTGCCTGCCTCCTTCGACCAGCGCCAACATGTTGACGCCGAACGTCGTCTGCATTTGCGTGTGTTTGTAGAGCGCATTCAATACCTTTTTGGGCTGCGCGTCCTGCTTCAGAATAATAACCAGCCGCATGCCGCTACGGTCGGACTCATCACGCACATCGCGAATGCCTTCGATCTTGCGATCGCGCGCCAGTTCGGCGATACGCTCCTGAAGGCGCGCCTTATTGACCTGATAGGGGAGCTCAGTCACAACAATATGGAACGCACCCCGCGCTGCCTCTTCGATATGCGCCTTTGCACGAATAGTAATATGACCGCGCCCAGTGCTGTAAGCATTCATGATGCCTTCTGTTCCCAGGATCATGCCAGCAGTGGGGAAGTCAGGGCCGGGCATGATTCTGGCAAGGTCTTCGACCGTTGCATCAGGGTTATCAATCAGATGCGTGATCGCGTCACACACCTCGCTCAGATTGTGCGGCGGGATGTTGGTCGCCATACCGACGGCAATGCCAGCAGCGCCGTTGAGCAGCAGATTGGGAATACGCGCAGGCAGAACGACCGGTTCACGGTACAAACCATCGAAGTTGTCGCGAAAATCGACGGTATTCTTCTCGATGTCAGCGAGCATTTCTTCCGCGATCGGTGTAAGACGCGCCTCGGTATAGCGCATCGCCGCTGGCGGGTCGCCGTCGATGCTGCCAAAATTACCCTGCCCTTCGATAAGCGGGTAGCGCATATTCCAGGGTTGTGCCAGGCGCACCAGCGCGTCGTACACTGCGCTATCGCCATGGGGATGCATCTTGCCCAGGATTTCGCCAACAATACGCGCACACTTCTTGAACGGCTGATTTGCCCGTATCCCCATGTCCCACATGCCGTAGAGGATGCGCGTCTGAACCGGTTTGAGACCGTCGCGCGCATCGGGAAGCGCGCGCGAGACGATCACGCTCATCGCATAGTCAAGGTAAGCGCTGCGCATCTCGTCGGTAATGTTGCGCGGTCGAACGATCCCGATTTCCATACGATCTCCTGAACATGATCAACGGCGGCATGAAAGCCGCCGGAATAACGCTCTGCCTGCATCTGTTCCTGAGCGTAGTATACCGTTAAATCGTGTGTTTGTCCAGAATTGCCAAACCTTTGTTCTACTCCATGACAGGGCGTAGTCCGCGCACCGCCACTGGTCCAAACCCCAGGTAGTCGCAGGCGGTCAACTGGTAGTAGACGCCGTCGACCAATCCCTGCATCGCAACCGCCCAGTCTTCAGGACGGTGCAGATGCCCATACACGCAGGCGGACGCTCCCGCAGCCGCAATCCGGCGTGCGAATTCGGTCGGGCGACGCCCTGCAAACGGCGGGAAGTGGATCATAACGATGATGGGACGCCAGCCGGATGCCAGATGTTGCGCCGCTGCCAGCGCTTTGTCAAGGCGCATTAATTCGCGCTCATAATACGGGCGGTCGATCGACTCCTGAAATCCAGGGGTTTCCGGCGTATTCCAGCCGCGCGTAGCACATACCACCGCCTCGCCGATGTCAATCGCACTCGCCTCGAGAATATCAATGCTCGGGGGGAGTGAACGCCGCACTCGGTTGGTGCGCTCCGAACTCCACCAGTAGTCGTGGTTGCCGCGCGAGATGATCTTGCGCCCCGGAAGCGCCGCGATCCACTGAAGATCAACCAGCGCGTCCTGAAGTTTCATTGCCCACGAGGTGTCGCCGGCGAGCAACACAACGTCGTCAGACTTGACCCGCGCGCGCCAGGCGGCGGCAATGCGCTCCGGGTGGTCCTTCCAGCGACTGCCGAAAATGTCCATCGGCTTGGGTCGAGCGAAGGAAAGATGCAGGTCTGAGATGCTCCATACCATAGTCGCGCATGGTACCAGACTTGTGCGGGTATGCCAAATAGGTGGCGACCTGTAAGTGTTCGTATTGCCCCTGGGAGCGAGGGTATCTTGCTTTCGTGGACACGATGAGGTAGAATGCCCTCGCTATCAGGCGCATGTGTTAGGTATGAACAGTTACGGCGACCTGCATGCTTTCTGGCTTGCCAGCGATCAATGCCGGGAACAAGTACATTAACCCTCCGGGCGTCACAACCGAGAACGCGTTTCTGGCAGTGGATAACGTATGAAGCGTTCATTGTCACTGTTTCGCTGGCTGTTGATTATGAGGTAGGGGTGCAGGCGAGATAGAGAGTACGGGCGCAGCCGCGCTGCACTCCTGTTCCTTCATCATCGTATCTCTGACCGATATAGACTGCTCAACTTTCACCCTGTATGCAATCCGCACTCGGTCTTGGCAAACCCAACCCAACGTCCAGCACGCGGGTTGCTGGCGCTGGCAGGGCGGGTGCAGGGAATACAGCCAATACTGGGGTACCCCTGGTCGAGTAGCGGATTGTACGGAACCCGGTGCGTATGAATGTAGGTCCAGACCTGCCGGTCGCTCCAGAACGCGAGTGGATTGATTTTCACCAGGTTGTGGCGTGTGTTCCACTCCAGCAGATGAACCGTTGCACGAGTGTTCGACTGATCGCGGCGAATGCCGCTGATCCAGGCGTCGTAATCACGCAGTGTTTCGGCGAGCGGCGTTACTTTGCGAAGATGACAGCACCGATCCGGATCACGGGAGTATAAATGCGGTCCTTCTTGACGATCCTGTTCTTCGAGCGACAGTGTAGGACGGCGGCGCCGGATCGGTATGCCATAGCGCCGCTCGGCGAGCGCGGCAAGTTCGTATGTCTCAGGAAAGAGAAGATCGGTATCGAGAAAGATAATCGTGATGTCAAGCCCTAATCGGGCGACCATATCCAGCAGTACCATCCCTGATGGTCCGCTGAAACTGCACGTGAGTGCAAGGCGAGGGTGGAACGTCTGCGCCGCCCAGGTCAGCAGTGCCTCCGGCGGTTGGTTCTGAAAATGTTCATTAAGTCGCTCAAGTTCTTCCGTTGACCACACGGCATGCCTCCAAGAACCGAGAACCAAGAACCAAGAACTAAGAACCAAGAACCAAGAACTGAGAACCAGGAACTGAGAACTAAGAACCGGGAACCGGATTATGTTATATGGTCGGGGTTAGATCGCTCGATGGAACCTGTAACCCGCTCCTGCACCATCCTCAACTCTCGACCTCTGCTCGCAACTTTCCGCCTTCCCCACTTCCACCTTCCCAACGTCCAACGTTCAACCTTCAACCTTCAACCTTCAACGTCCGACCCGTCCTTCCCTGGTAAGATACTGTTGAATGGCAAGAAATGAAGGGCGTGGGCTGCCATCGGCGTTGAGAATGGCAAACGATGCCTGCTCATGAAGCGGTTGACCGCTGCGCGCGCAGGATGGCAAAGTTCAGACTCCAGAGAAACATTGCTTCGACCCACGGATACTGATCCTCCGTCAACCGCATCGCTCCGACAATGTATTCTGCCTGTTGCTCAAACGATACCTGATTGCCATACTCAAACCCTGGCGTCGTGTTGCGCGTTGCCCATCCGAACTCAGTGATCCAGATCGGGATGTCCCCCAGACCGTAGGCGACCATCAGGCGACGCACGTTCTCAACGTGGCGGAAATAGAACGTGGGATGGTCGGTCCAGCCCCGTGCTGTGCTCGGATTGATAGGCCATAGGGTGTCTGGCGGGTTCGCCGCGCCGCCAGGATGCACCGCCTGCGCGTCCATACAGTCCCGGATGATGCTGTCCCGGTAGGTATACATTGCCGAATAATACACCATATCGTTCACTGCGATCCGCACATCGGTGATGCCGGTTGAGGAGGGCGCGCCCGCCAGAACAACGATTGATGGATCAATCGCTTTGATGCGCGGATAGGCGGCGCACAGCAGTTCAACGTATCGTCCGGCATCGTCGATGGTTACGCGCCCGCCATTTTCGTGTGCCAGGTTCTGTTCGTTCCAGATTTCGATTGCGTGGATGTCGCCGGGGAAACGCTGAACCAGCGCTTCGACGAAGTTTTCCAGATGTTCCGGTTTATTCGGCATACCATACGTGCCGCGTGAATAGAACGCTGGCGCGCGCACAATCGTGATGAGCAGACGGAAACCGGCGGCATTCACGGCATCGATAACAGCAGGCAATTCGCCCCAGGCATAACGGCCCGGCGGACCTTCCAGGTCTTTCCAATGGATCTGCTGGCGAATCCAGGTGAAGCCAGCTTCGCTGGCGCGCTGTAGCGGCAACCGACGCTCGGTATAGAACAGATGTACTGCAGCGCCAAACTGGAGTGGTCTAGCGCGGACTGGCGCTGGTGTAGGCGTAGGAGGCAATGTAGGGGTCAGGGTTAGCGTAGGGATGGGGGAGGGAGCCGTTGTGGGAGTGGGAAGTAGTGTGGAGGTCGAGGTTGGTGTGGAGGTGAGGGAGGACGTCGATATGGCAGTTGGAGAAGACAGGGTGGAAACAGCGGAAGATGGAGCGGTTGCTGGCAGCGCAAAGGCAGTTGGTGTCGCGCCGCACGACATCAGCAGGACAGTAATCAGGGTCAGCTGAGCGATGTGCATGATCGCGCGATTGCTAGTACTGGATCATCGAAAAGAAAGAATATTTCGCCAGGCGCTCGCGCCCCTTGAGAAACGTCAGTTCGATCAGAAACGCCACTTCTTCGACGACCGCACCAGCCATTTCGACCATCTGACATGCCGCAGCGACTGTTCCGCCAGTGGCAAGAACATCATCGATGACGACGACACGTGCGCCTGGCGCCAGGGCATCGCGGTGCATCTCGAGTTTATTCGTGCCGTACTCCAGATCATATTCGACCGCAAATGTCTCCCATGGTAGTTTACCTGGCTTGCGGATCGGCACCAGTCCGATTCCAAGGCGGTAAGCAAGCGGTGCGCTGAAAATGAACCCGCGCGACTCGATACCAACAATAGCATCGAGCGCACGACCTTCATAGCGCGCCGCCAGCGTGTCAATCACCTTTTTGAACGCTGCACCGTTTTGCAACAGCGGGGTAATGTCCTTGAACTGGATGCCGGGAACGGGGAAATCGGGAATATTGCGGATTAGGTCGGACAGGTTGGTGGTCATGAGAAGCCTCCGTGAGAACCGGGAACCACGAACCAGGAACTGAGAACCAAGAACCAAGAACTGAGAACCAAGAACTGAGAACCAAGAACCGAGAACCAAGAACTGAGAACAACGTGCAACCTGCAACGTGCAGCGTGCAACCTTCAACGTGCAACGTGCAACGACCTTCCCGCCTTCAACCCTCTCACCTCACGCCTCAAGCACACAATTATCGATCAATCTCGTCGTCCCGATCCGCACGGCGAGCGACGCCAGAGCACGGCTGGTCACCGTTTCCAGTTCGTGGAGATCGTCGAGGTCGGCAACGCTGACGTAATCGGCACGCGCCAGCGGTTCGGACTCGATCACGGCGCGCATGGCAGCACGGAGCGCATCACCGTTGCGTTCGCCAGTGGCGAAGCGTTCCTGCGCTGCGCACAACGCACGGAACAACACCGTTGCAGCGCGACGTTCCTCCGGGTTCAGGTAGATGTTGCGACTGCTCATCGCCAGGCCATCCGGCTCACGCACAATCGGGCAGACGACAATCTCGACCGGAAGGTTAAGGTCGAGGGTCATCCGGCGGATCACCAGCGTCTGTTGGGCATCTTTCTGCCCGAAATAGGCGCGGTGCGGCGATGTAATGGCAAACAGTTTGCAGACGACCGTTGCAACGCCGCGGAAATGACCGGGGCGCGCTGCTCCTTCCAGCGGTGCAGCGATTGGTCCCACATCGATGAAGGTGCTGAACCCCGGCGGATACATCTCAGAAACGTCCGGTGCGAAGACCAGATCGACCTTCTCGGCTTCCAAGAGCGCCAGATCGCGCGGAAGGTCGCGTGGGTAGCGTGCCAGGTCTTCTGAAGGACCAAACTGCGTCGGGTTGACGAAAATCGTTGTGATAACGTGATCATTCTCGGCGCGGGCGCGACGCACCAGTGAGAGATGCCCTTCGTGCAGATACCCCATGGTTGGCACAAGTCCTGTCGTGCCATGGAGAGCGGCGCGCGCAGCGCGAAGCTCAGCAATTGTAGTGATCACGCGCATAGCAACCTATGACAAGCCCTCAAGCGCCTCGCGCAGTTCCGCTTCATCCATCCGACTGCTGTGTTCGGCAGTCGGGAAACTGCGCTCACCGACAGCCGCCACATATGCAGCGACGGCGGAGCGAATCAGCGGCGCCAGTTCTGCGAAACGGCGCGTATGGCGGGGTTTGAAATCGTCCCGCAATCCGAGAATATCGGTGAACACCTGAACCTGACCGTCGCAGTGCGGTCCCGCACCAATGCCAATCGTCGGGATGCGCAACCGTTCGGTGATCGCGGCAGCCAGTTGCGCTGGAACCAGTTCGAGCACCAGGGCGAACGCCCCAGCAGCTTCGAGTGCCAGCGCGTCTTCGATCATGCGACGCGCAGCTGTAGCGGATCGTCCTTGAACGCGCGCCTTGCCAAACAGGTGAACCGACTGTGGCGTATATCCCAGATGCCCCATCACTGGAACGCCGCATTCAACCAGGCGACGGACAATTGGAACCATTGCCTGACCGCCTTCGAGTTTCACTGCCTGGGCGCCACCTTCCTGCATCAATCGCCGCGCTGCAGTGACTGCCATTTCCAGCGTTGCATACGTCAGGAACGGCATATCTGCAACGATTAGCGCGGATTGTGTACCACGCACCACAGCCGCAGTATGGCGCACCATGTCCTCAATTGTAACAGGAATAGTCGAACTGAAGCCAAGGACATTATCACCTAGCGAGTCGCCAACCAGCAGCATCGGCACGCCAGCAGCATCGAAGAGGGCCGCAATCGTTGCATCATAGGCGGTCAGCATCGCGATCGGCTCACCGCGCACTTTCATCTGCTGAATATCAGTAATGGTTTTACGCATGGCAAGCTGGAAAAAAGTAGCGAGGAAGGATCACCGATCCGACCTCGCCGATGATATCTGCGCTCGAATGAAGCACTTAAACCAGGCTTAGCAACTCATTTGCAGTGCGCTTCATCTCGAGGAAAACGAGACCAAGTTTCGCCTTGCTGGCAGCGAGCGCAGTCAGCACCGCTTCTTCACCGATCGAGACCAGCACCACATACCCTTCTTCGCCACGAACGAACACCTGATCGAGCTGCCCGCGCTTCAATTCACTGGCGATCCGTTCCCCAAGCGACAGCATGGCGGCGCTCATCGCGGAGACGCGATCCTCTTCTACATCAGCCGGCAGCGCCGAGGCCATGATCAGGCCGTCTACACTCACGACAGCAGACGCCTCAATATCGGGGGTGTTCATCTGCAAGGCCTTGAGATGCCGAACCATCTCCTCGGTTCTGCTAGCCATTCAGGTCCTCCTCAGGACAATTGGAACAAACGAATGCTGGTTTTTTATGCCTTGCGCGGGCGGCTTAATATCGTGACGCTCACGACAGACGCCCGTATGGTGCAAGTCGCTGATATTCTACTACACTTTTTGACAGAGAGCAACTGGCAATAGGAGTGATTTACAGATGTGCAAGCGACACCGGATAAAAAAGCATCACAGCGCAAACCGAGTATATCACGGCGCAGGTTCGAGTCGTTCACGCAGGCGGCGGTCAGCCTCAGCAACAACATCGGCAGGCGTGGCGATTCCGAGCAACGCCTGGCGTTGCATACGTCTGATTTCCTGCTCGACGAAGGCGCGTGTGTTTGCGTTTGGCATCGGCAGCCCCTGTTCCGCCTGGGTGCGGAAAACCTGCGCAGCCGTGATCTGGGGCGAATCTCCGGTCAACACCAGGGCGCGCGACGCCGGTTGTATGTCGCTCTGGATCAACGCTGCCTGAGCTTCTTCACCAATCATGAAGCGCAGGAAGCGCACCGCTGCGTCACGTTCGTTTGCACCGACCAGACTGTTGATCGCCAGGACATCAGTACGCACATATGGACGTGGCATCTGACCGGTTTCACTCAAACGCGGTAGCGGCGCAAGACCGAGCTGATTGCCCCAAAGCTCACGGTAGATGCTGATCTGATGCGCCCAGTCGAACGTCATAAGCGCGCGACCATCTTTCAATTCGCGATCAACCAGGATGCTGCTGTCGCTGCGTGCCAGAATGCGCGGATCGTTGTGCAGCTGGGTGAGCCATGCCAGCCATTGCTCGGCGCCAGCACGCCCTTCCCTACCAAGTGCGACCCGTCCGTCGTCATCGAAGACACGCCCATCGAAAGCGTATAGATAGCCAATAGTGTTGTCATACGACAGGTTGAGCGCCAGTCCCCAGATGGGTGGTTGCGCCTCCGGATCGCTCAATCCGCGCCCGACAGCGATCATGGTTGCGGTATCTGCAGGGGGTTGGGTCAGATTAGCGGTATTGTAGTAGAGCACAATTGTGTCAAAACGGATCGGGACACCATACAATCGCTGCATCCCGGCAGCGTCGCGCAGCCGGGCACCTGCCAACGCAACCGGCAGAAGCATGTTGGTCTCCTGTGACGGAAGCAGATCATCGAGCGGGAGCATAACGCCCGCTTCTGCAAGCGGACCGATCCAGGTGTTGGGGATGAGTACCAGATGCGGACCGCTCCCTGCCGCTACTGCCGTGCGCAATTCAGCGGCGAAACTGGCAAGCGGCACTGCCTGCAGCACAATGCGACCATCACGCTGCTGGCGGTTGTACTGCTCAACCAGTCGCCCAAGCGCCTGCCGCTCGTTACCTGACCATCCATGCCAGAGCAGGAGTGGTCCGACGCTGGAGGAGTTTGCCTCAATCGTCGGAGCGGAAGAGGTTCCGGGCGCGCCATTCGACCCACACGCGGCGAGCAGCGCAGCAATGAGCAGAATGGCAATTAGACAGCATCGCATGATCCGGCGCAACACTCTCATCATCCGCCGGATTATAGCACACCGACCGGAGCACTGCTCAGTCGATGGTCACGACGATCCGCGGTAATTCCACGAAATGATCCATGCCGTCAGCCTGATACACATAGGTGCGCTCTTCGGCTGTGGTCATTGCGCAATGGTTGCCGTTTCGATCAATGGCTATCAGGCTCATCGTATTGGGCGTACCGCGCAGGATCGGGGCAAGGGCAAGATCGCGAAACGCTTCGCGGCATGCTGCTTCGAGCGAGTATCCAAACTTGAGATAGATTACGACACTGCGCGCAGTCGCCGTGCGGATCGCCGCTTCGCCCCAACCGGTGCATGCCACCGCGCCATAACGGTCATCGGCGTAGTTGCCACTGCCGATCATTGGCGAATCACCAAGCTGCCCCGGATATTTCCATGCCCACCCACTGGTACTGACCGCCGATGCAATGCGCCCCTGTCGATCCTGCGGATGAAGAAGTTGACCGTACCGGTGACATGTTCGGGATCCTGCGTCAGCGCGGCGCTGCGCTTCAAGAGTGCAGCAAGCAGTTCGGGCGCCTCCTGCCAGTCAATCAGAGTGCGCCCTTTCAGACCGGCGCGCCGGACCCGTTCAGAATGGTCTGTCAGCAGATTCTCGCGCAGCATGCCGATTTCAGCAGCAAAGCGCACAGCGCCGTCGCCGACCAGCACAACATGTGGCAGGTGTTCCATCACACGCAGGGCTACGCTGATGGCGGCACGATACCCTTATTAACGCACCCACTACCCCGGCGCGCAGCGTCGTTCCATCCATGATCGAGGCATCAAGTTCGACTTCTCCCAGCAGGTTGGGGTACCCACCATACCCGACGGAATGATCGTCAGGGTTGTCTTCCACCAGGCGCGTCGCCGCTTCAACGGCGTCCAGCGCCGAACCGCCTGCCTGCAGGATTGCCCATCCGGCGGCAATCCCCACCCTGCCATTGCTGCTGCCAATAATCATGTCGCCTCACTCGCGCTCTGTTGCGAATCTTTCTCAAATGCAAGCACCATGTAGCGCATGAGTCGCAGATGGTGCAACCATCCAAAAATGGTGAATAGTTCTGCCATGCCATAATAATCCGGCAGCAGATAACGAATGAACCTCCGCCAGATTGGGAAGGTCGGCAGCAACCCGTGGGTCACGTCATCGATCACGACCGGTCGCAGCCCGATGCGGAGTGCGGTCTGGTGGTAGGTATGCAGGGTATAACTGAGATCGAAGTGACCAAAACTCGGCTTGATGATTCGCTCGACTGTTCCACCAAGCATCCAGAGAGCCAGGCGCATAATCGGGGTTGGCACAAAATCGGAAAGCGCCAGACGCCCGCCAGGGCGCAGCACCCGGTGCGCTTCGCGCAGAAAAGCCTCGCGGCTGGCAAAATGGAAACTGCACTCCACCGCGAGCACTGTGTCGAACGACTCATCGGCATAGGGCAGGCGCAGAGCGTCGCCAACCGAAAAATCGACAACGTTGCCGGGTCGGGAGCAAACAACATGCCGCGCCTGTTCGATCTGCGATAGATCGATATTTAATCCCAACAGTTCGACCTGCTCGAAACGTTCGTTCAGCATTGCCAGCGTGCCACCGATACCGCAGCCAACGTCGAGGATGCGCTGACCAGGACGTACCGCGCCAGCCTCGATGATCCGCAGCGTCAGCGCATCGGCAGCGCGAACAAAATCAGCAACCGAACCATCGGCACGCGCCGGGTCTTCCCAGATCCCAAAATGCACATGGCGCCCAAAGGCTGCCAGCACCAGCGGATCGGCGGCGCGTCGTCGTTCCAGCACACGATCGAAGTAGGTCAGCCCAGCCTGTGATTGACGCTTAGTGATCGTCTTCATACCGCCGAAACAGGACAACTGCATTCTGTCCGCCAAACCCAAACGCGTTGGCGAGCGCGACCCGCACATCCTGGCGACGTGCTTGGTTGGGCACGTAGTCGAGATCGCATACTGGATCGGGCGTTTCGTAGTTGATCGTCGGCGGAACCATTCCGGTTTCGATGCTTTTGATGCATCCGATTGCCGCCAGCGCACCAGCTGCGCCCGCCGTATGCCCGATCATCGACTTAATGCCGCTCACCGTCACACGATAGGCATGATCGCCAAGAGCGCGTTTGATCGCAGCAGTCTCGGCAGCATCGTTGAGCGGCGTGCCGGTTCCATGGGCGCTGATGTGGTCTACGTCTTCTGGTCGCAGTCCGGCATCATCGATGGCGCGACTGATGGCAAGCGCGGCGAACTCTCCGCCGGGCGCAGGCGCCGTGAGGTGGTAGGCATCCTCAGTTGCCCCAAAGCCAGCCAGTTCAGCGTAGATGCGCGCGCCACGCGCCCGTGCATGCTCCAACTGTTCGATGACCAGAATCCCGCATCCTTCGCCACCAGCAGTTCCCTTGCGGTTCGCATCGAACGGGCGCACGGCGCGCGCGGGGTCGTCACCCGCTGGCGCAATTGCGCCAATGACACCGAACGCCATGGCGTTGAGCGCGGTCACTCCCGCATCGGTTCCACCGCAAATGGCGACCAATGCCTCGCCACGGTGCACCATGCGCGCCGCTTCGCCGATTGCATAGGCGCCGGTGGCGCACGCGAGCACCGGCGTCGTGGTGGGACCATGCAATCCATACTGGATGGCAACCTGGCATGACGCCATGTTGTAGATGAAGGTCGGCATATAGAAGGCATCGACCCGTTTGCGTCCTTTTGCCATGAAGACGAGCGTTTGCTCTTCCACTTCAGCGGTTCCGCCAAGCGACGTGCCAATATCGACGGCGATGCGGGTGCGATCAATGGCATCGAGGTTCAAGCCGCTATCGCGGATCGCCTCGCCAGCGGCGGCAACGGCGAACTGCGCAAAGCGCGCCATACGTCGCGCCGCTTTTGCATCCATGAAATCGCGCGGGTCGAAGTCACGCACTTCAGCTGCGATCACGTAAGGGAAGTCGGTGATGTCGTAGCGCGTCGCCAGCGCCACGGCGGATCGTCCCTCCAGCAGAGCGTTCCAAAAGACCGGCACGCCAATGCCAGACGGCGTAATCGCACCCATGCCGGTGACCACAACGCGGTGTGTTGGTCTCGATTTCATACAGGTCGCGCGCCTGTGGCACGCAGGCGCTCATCAATCCAGGCGAGGTCTTCAGTGCTCATAACAGGCGGTGGCGGCGGTTGCGTATCATCGATCAACAGGTCGTGCCTGACCGGCGCAAAGCAGGCATCCATCTCTAGCATTATAGCACCATGTCCGGCGCGAGGCGCGGGGTTGAACGTTGAACGTGGGGCAGGTTGCAGGTGCGCAGCGCAATCGTCGAGGCGCCGTTGGTGGACGCCCGATGCGGGGCGGCGGGCGGGAACGCCCGATGCGAGGCATCCGCGCCACCGGTCCCTGGTCGCGCCGGTACGCCACCGGCGCCGATCTGGCCTATGCACTGCTGACGGCGATGCGCATCGATGCGGCGCGGCAGAGCGGGGCGGCATAATCGAGGAGCGCAGGGGATCTGGGATTATCTCAAGTGAGACGAAAGTTGCGGTCAGCGCAAAAAAGCGACTGAATTCAGGGTATTACCCTAATTGACACAGAGAATCAATATTGCTGTAGTAACCACTGTTGCTGGCAGTCTACGCAGAAATCAGTAAAGGAGGCAATGACGTGTACATGCGCATCTTCTGCTCCGCGCTCGTTATGGTTTTGCTCGTAGGAGCTTCCTTCGTCACTCTAGCATCAACCTTGGCAAAACCGGTGCTTCTAAATAAATTCACCGTTCAAACTTTCGTTACTGGAAGCTGTTGGGTTAAAGTGAGGACCCCGATGTATCAAAGCGCCAATAAAGTTGTGATCTATGATCATGAAATCCAGTGAAGCAAGTCCATGAAGGAGATTGGAATAACCGGTTATATCGCATGGGCGCCCTTAGGTGGAGGCGGATCAATGAAAGTCGGTGGTTCCGACGCTTATAACAAATGTACGAACCGGAAAGTCTGTCACGCTCGATCAACAGCAACTCCCGCAGGGGTCGGCATATATCACGGTTGGACAAGTGGTAGTTGGGTGGATGAGGATGGTCAGAGGCGCTATGTTCCCCAAACACAGTCCAACTGTCTCACTGTGAACCAAGGACCACAAAGGATGCGGGAAACCATAACGATGACGCTCAGCAGCTCTTGTTTGAGATAAGTTGTCCAATACGTTGCTGCCACCACGTAAGCGAGCAGATTAACAGTAGCGTGGTTCTCTCAACTCCGTAGCATCAGTTGCGAGAACCATGTTGCGGCGTCATACGTGCTGATTGGAAAGGAGCGGAAATGTTATCTCCTAAAGCATTTGTGGAAAAGGGAGTGTATGATGACCCTGATGTTGTACCGAACAGCTTTCGATGAAGTCTACTGCTTAGGAATACGCTAGTGGGAGCGAGGGTCCATCGTCATCTATCATTTACTTCCGAACAGCACCCACCTGGCCCGCTGGCGGGTCAACTCCTGCGAATGTTTATGTGCCAGATCATCGAGCGAGATCCGCATCTTCCTGATGGATGGCATCCCGTTGGGGGCAGTGGATTTGACCCGAGCGATCTTCCCTCGCTAGGGCAAATGCTCCAATACGCATACGGAACTGGCAGCGCGGGGCCTTTTGCTCTTGTGTACGGCTATAGCCTCTCTGCTCAGATACACCCTATAGAAGTGGTGTTTGTCAACGGCGATATTCTACAAGACGACGTAGCCGATAGTGTGTTTGCCCTGCTCTCCCCTCATGACACCTTTCCATGTGAGCTGCGTGCATTTGCTCAAGACGGTCGTATATTGTGCCGGTATAGCTTATCGCGGTCAGATTAAGGCGTAAAGTACTCGTGGCGGGTTTTCTTGCTACGTGACTACACGTTCGAGGGTGTATGCGCACTGCAATCTGATTGAACACTGCACGTTGCCTCCCCGTTGCTCAAACGTTCCGTCTGCCCTTAAACTGCAAGGCGAGAAGGGGGTTGGGAGATGAGGGGGACATTGAGACAATCGCAGGAAGAACGTATGCAGCAGCGATAGAACGAACCTTACAAATCGAGAAGCGAGGGACCAGCATATACAAGTCCCTCGCTTCACACGCTCCATCAGAACTCAGAGAAGACGATCCGCGGCGCCTTGTTGCGTCCATGCTCAACATCCTCGAACGCCTCGTTCACCTGATCGAGCGGGCGCGTTTCAAAGAGGACGCGCGTCTTTCCAGCGGCATGTAACGCAAACGTTTCCGCCAGGTCTGCGCGGGTGCCGACGATCGAGCCAATAACGTGGATACCGTTGAGCACAGTCTCGAAGATAGGCAACTGGATGTAGTTATCGGCAGGAAGCGCCACAAACACAAGTCGCCCGCCGCGTCGCAATGATCGGTAAGCCTGCTCGAACGCCTTCGGCGAAACAGCCACACAGATTGCAGCATCAGCGCCGCCCCACTTCTTCAGTTCCTCGACCGGATCCTGAGTTTTAGCATTGATCGTAATGTCGGCGCCAAGTTCGCGCGCCGTCTGCAACCGCTCATCGAGCAGGTCGATCGCTGCCACCGTCGCCCCGGCAATTTTGGCATACTGCAACGCCAGATGCCCCAACCCGCCAACGCCAAAGACAGCCACCAACTCCGAAGGGCGCGCCCCGGAAACCTTCACCGCTTTGTACGTCGTAACGCCAGCGCAGGTGAGCGGTGCGGCATCGAGTGCAGAAACACCCGCAGGAACGATGCCCACGTACTTCGCATAGGCCTTAGCATACTGAGCATAGGCGCCATCGAGGAAATAACCGGTATTCAACTGACGTTCGCAGAGCGTTTCCCAACCTGAAGCGCAGTATTTGCAATCGCCGCACGCATAACCCAACCAGGGGATTGCTACGCGGTCACCTTCCTTCACGTTGGTTACTCCCGCTCCGACGCTTTCAACGATACCTACCCCTTCGTGCCCCGGAATAAACGGGAGTTTGGGTTTCACGGGCCAGTCACCGTGCGCCGCGTGGATATCGGTGTGACACAGACCTGACGCTTCGATCTTGACCACGATCTCGCTGGGTCCCGGCTCAGGCTTGGGTAATTCCTCGATACGCAACGGTTGCCGGAAGTCGTGGACAACGGCGGCCTTCATTGTCTTCATTGGCGTTTCTCCTTTCTATGCATGCAGACCCCCCTTTACTCTCCCGTCTGTATCGGAAGATAACTAATGGTGCGCAATTCAAACAAAAAGCAACACCTTTAGCCCTCAACCGGGGCGCTCTTACTCCGAAGTTCATGTAGGGAGGAAAGATACAAATTTCAAACCTGTGTGTCTAATCCTCTACGGCCTCTTCCCCGAAACAAGTCACGTGTAGACACGTCTTGCCACTGATATGTTCTATCAGTCTTCTGGCATTACCTTGAGAGCGCGGAGCAGGGTGTATCTGCAGAAGTTGCAGGGTGAATATAGCATATGGTCAAAAAGATGTCAATAGTTTCTATCCATCGAAAACGTCAGTTGCGTATGGCCAAGACCCGACATCGCACAGATTATCGCACTTATATCCTTTACCGGTTATAATTGCTAATGCACTGCGTTATAAACCGATTTACCGAGAAGTTGCACATTCTGCCTGTTCGCCTGATGAGTGTTTCATCTCCCCGCTCAGACGATGCCAGCTGGATCGGCACACCGAAGCAAGTTCTGGTTGCATTGGATACCGCGACGCCCTGAACACTTCACCATCGCTAGCAACCTGATTTGCCGGGATAACCTTTTCGCGGTACCATAGCATGTGTGACAAACGTAACGGATTATCTGTGTCTGACCGTTTCCAACGTCGCTATCGAGTATGGCACGCGACGGGTGCTTGCTGGCATTTCGTTCCAGGTTCGCGCTGGTGAGACTCTGGTGGTAGCGGGCGCCAACGGGAGCGGCAAAAGTTCGTTGCTGCGGGTGATCTGCGGCTTGCAGCGACCGACGCGGGGTGAGGTGACGATTGAGGTGGGGAATGCTCTTCTTCGCCCCGTGGATGCGCTGCCACTGCTCGGATGGGTTGCGCCTGACCTGCAACTCTACCGTGAGTTGACCGCATTGGAAAACCTAGCATTTTTCGCTGCTGTGCGTGGTATTCGTTGCACCCGCGCCGACCTGGAGGCGTTGCTTGCCGAAGTTGGCCTGGACGGGCGTGGCGATGACCTGCTGGCGGCGTATTCGTCGGGGATGACGCAGCGCCTGCGCTATGCCTATGCGCTTCTCCACCGTCCACGCATTCTGGCGCTCGACGAGCCGACCGTGACCTTTGACACGCGCGGTGTAGCGCTAGTTGAACAGGTGGTGGCGCAGCAACGCCAGCATGGCATTACTATTATCGCTACTAACGATCCGCGTGAAGAACGTTTTGGCGATTACATCCTGCGATTGGGTCGGTAACCTGCACTGCTGGCAATCCGGGGAATCAGAAACGAGACGGGACGATGGATCCGCACGTTTCATCCCAGAGCATAAGTGAAACCTCCGCACCAGCGACGCTGCCAGCAGCGCCGCTGCTGACTGCAGCATGGGCTGTCTTTCGCAAAGACTTGCGCAGCGAACTGCGGACGCGCTACGCGCTCAATGCGATTCTGTTGTTTGCGGTCAGCACCGTCGTTGCGATCAGTCTGGGAATGGGTCCGCTGACCGTCTCGCGCAACGCCGATCTGCCGCTCATTCAGGCAGCGTTGCTATGGGTTGCCATTCTGTTCGCAGCATTCACCGGGCTATCACGCGCATTTGTACAAGAAGAGGAGGCGCGCACTGCGGCAGCGTTGCGCCTGTCTGCCCGTCCGACTGCTATCTTTCTGGGTAAACTGCTGTTCAACCTGGCGCTGTTGCTGATCCTGGTTGGGTTAACAACCGTGCTGTTCATTGTTATGCTGCGGGTGCAGGTTGGCAACCCAGGGTTGCTGGCGGCGCTGTTACTGGCTGGCAGCATGGGTCTAGTGGCGGCGACGACGCTGGTTGCAGCAATCATTGCGCGCGCCAGTGTGAAGGGGGCATTGTTTGCAGTGCTCTCATTTCCCCTGCTCGTACCGCTCCTGACGGCTGCCATTCAAGGGAGCGCCAACGCGCTGGTAGGGCGCGGTTGGGAGAGCAGCATCGGTTCGCTTCAGGTGCTGGCAGGGTATACAATTGCTCTCTTTACTGCTTCACTTTTCCTGTTCAATATGGTATGGGAATCGTGAAGATCATTTGATTTACCTCACTACATGTAGTATCATTATACGCCACTAGCATCCGTGTGATGCCTAGAAAGAGCTGCTCCATGAGTGACAGGCTTCGCCTCAATCAGGCTGCCAAGATCCTCCTTGGCGTCTGGATGGCCGGGATCATCGTGGCGATGTTTCTGGTTGTACCGCAGTATGTCGGTCTCGGCGATGCCGGGCGCATCATCATTCTACACGTCCCCACTGCCTGGATCACAACTGTCGCCTTCGCTGTTTCCGCCGTGTACAGTATTCGTTACCTGTGGAAACGCCGCATAGCCGACGATGCTGGCGCCGTCGCTGCGGCTGAGGCAGGGTTCCTGTTCTGCGTTCTGGCGACTACTTCCGGCATGTGGTTCGCCAACATCGTTTGGGGGACGCCGTGGAACTGGGACCCGCGTGAGACAACGATCCTCATTCTGTTGCTGATCTACGCCGCCTACTTCGCACTGCGTTCCGCGCTCGATGATGTCGAACGGCGGCGGCGTCTTTCGGCAGTGTATAACCTGTTCGCTGCCGTTACGATGCCGTTTCTCTTGTTTGTTGCTCCACGCATGGCGGAAAGCACGTTGCATCCGAACTGTGCGTTCATTCAGGGTAGTCACTGCGATGGCATCTGGCTGGAGATGAATGGGACGCGCGTTGGGCAACTCGGTGATGTAGTGCTGGCGTTGCAGGGGATTGAGCAACACGGCGACCTGGCAGTCGTGCAGGTAGAAGTGCGTATGCCCGGTTTGCGCGATGTTGCATTGCTCACGCCGTCGTTCGAACTATCGAGCGGCAAGCCAGCGGATCGCCCCGAATTTCCCGGTCAGCAGTTCCTGCTGGCGGTTGAAGAGGTCGATCTGACCAATGGCCGGGCGTTGCTCAATATGGAAGCACCGGGAACTGGGCTGCTCAGTAACAGTCGCACGTTCTGGACATTCATGGCGTCGAATATCGGTTTTCTAGGGTTGTTTATCTGGCTGTATCGACTCCGCGCCGACGTGCTGCTGTTGCAGGAACGCCTGGCGCGCCGGGAGGTGACGTATGGACTTCCTGCTTGAGCCAGCAATTGCAATCTATACCGCGCTGGCAGTAGCGTTGACAGTTTGGGTGGGTATTTTTATCTTCCTGTGGCGCATCGACAGCGCCACCCGTGAACTGCGTCGCCGCCTCGATGAGGAAGCTCCTGCTGAGCCGCCTGCCACGCCGCAGGCGACTCTCGAAACGCGCAATGGCCACGCCCGCGAGACGACAGTGATGTCAGATAAGAAGTGATTGTCGCTATCAGGAGACGATTATGGCTACATTCTCTCCTCCTGTTCGCCACTCGATTGCTATTAAGCCGCTCCATCTGCTTGGTGCGGCGGTGATCGCGCTGGCGATAGGCCTGGGTTACTATGGGTTGACCACTTCGTACCGGCCATACACGGTGAGTATCGATGAGGCGACACAGAGCGGTCGCAGTGTGCAACTAGCCGGGTTCCTGGGGGATATGGGCAGGTATGATGCTGACGGCAATTTTGTGTTCATGCTCCAGGACAGTACCGGCAAGATGATCCCGGTGGTGTATGCCAAACCGAAGCCGTCGAACTTCGAGCAGGCGGTGAGCATCGTAGCGATTGGTCATTACGATGCGTCGCGCGGCGTCTTCCTTGCCGATGATCTGCTCGTCAAGTGCCCGTCGAAGTATCAGGAAATGCAGGCGGCTGTGCAATAACACTAGATTCGAGGCAGTATGTATCTTCTTGGTACGACACTGATTATTGCGGGGCTGGCTTCCGCCCTGCTGGCGACCGCTGGGTATGCGCTGACGCCGCGCGGTCACCTGGTAGGTCTGGCGTTCGGGCGGGTTGGAGTCCGCATGACGCTGGTGGCGGTGCTGGCGATTGTTGCGCTGCTGAATTACCTGTTTATCGCGCAGCGGTACGATATTGATTATGTCTATAACTATACCTCGCGTGATCTCGATCCGGCTTTCCGTGTAGCTGCCGTCTGGGCGGGGCAGCCGGGATCGTTTGTGATCTGGGCGTTGTGGGGCGTGATCGCAGCACAATTTCTGGTGCGCCGTACTCGCCACGCAGAGCCGTATGTGCTTTCGATCTTTATGGCAATCCAGGCGGCGCTGCTCTTCTACATCCTGATCCGTAATCCGTTCGTGCCATTTATGCAGAATGGCGTGGCAGTAACGCCGTCTGATGGAAAGGGGCTGAACCCGACCCTCCAGAATATGTGGATGCTCATCCACCCGCCGGTGTTATTCATCGGGTTCGCGCTAATGGCTGTGCCGTTCGCGTTTGCCATCGGCGGGTTGTGGCGGCGCGATTATGATGGCTGGGTGCACGATGCGCTACCCTGGACGCTGGCTGCCTGGGTGTCTCTCGGTCTGGCGTTGCTGCTCGGCGGCTACTGGGCGTATGAAACGTTGGGCTGGGGTGGCTACTGGGGATGGGACCCGGTCGAGAATTCATCGCTGGTTCCCTGGTTGACCTCAACAGCGCTGCTGCACGCGATGCTGGTGCAACGGACAGGGCACGGGTTGCGGCGCACGACTTTCGCGCTGGCAATTGCCACCTATGTATTGGTTTTCTATTCGACCTTCCTGACCCGCAGTGGCGTGCTGTCGTCGTTCTCGGTCCATTCGTTCGTCGAAGAAGGACTCAAAACCGTCCTGTTCGCGTCGCTGGTGCTGCTCGCCTTTGGCGGCTTTGGCATGCTGGCGTGGCGCTGGCGCGATATTCCGAGTAAGCCGCTCTCCGATAAACTTCTCTCACGCGATAGTTTTTTCGTGCTGGGGATCATCGCCCTGCTCGTGATTGCGACCGTCATCGGGCTGGGTACCTCGATGCCGCTCATTTCAGCGATCCCCGGCGTCGGTCACCGGTTGCAGTCACTCTTCGCCGGGTCGTTCAAGATCGATGATGGCACCACATTCAACCCCGATGCACAACCATTCACCGATGGACGCTTCGGTCTGGTGGGTGATTTCTACAGCACCACAGTGCCGCCGCTTGGGTTGATCCTGGTAATTCTCCTGATCATCGGTCCGCTACTTGGCTGGCGTGATACGAATAAACGGTCACTGCTGCGCGCGTTGCGTTTCCCGGCGCTCGGCGCCGTCGTCGCCGCCTGCGTGGGATTGGTGCTCGGCGTGCGCGATCCGTTGCCGCTGGCGTATGTCTCACTCTGTGCATTTGCGTTTGGCACGAACGTCCTTATGATTGTGCGTACACTGCGCAGCGGGTGGCTGCGGATCGGCGGTTACCTGGCGCACGTTGGCTTGATGGTGCTGCTGGTTGGGGCTGTGGCTTCGACGATCTACGCAACTGAAGAGGTGCGCCTGCTGGTGCCGGAAGGTGAGAGCGTTAGCGCCTTCGGGTACACGGTGACGTTCAATGGCTGGCGGCAGACGCCAGAGGGACGTGGCATTCTCGACCTGACGGTGACCCGCGGTAATGAGACGTTCCGAGCGACGCCGCAACTCTACTTTAACCAGATGATGGGCGCTACGATGGCCACGCCCGCCATTCGCAGTGAACTGTTCCACGATGTGTACATCTCGCCGTCAGAGTACCAACCGCCATATGACCGCAACATGGCGGATATGAGTATCGGGCAGTCGGGGACGGTCGGTCCGTATGAGTTTACCTTCCTGGGGTTCGATGTGTCGGATGCACATACGACCGGCAGCGCTGAGGTCGGCGCAAAACTGCGCGTGACCTATGAAGGGCAGTCGGTTGAACTGACCCCCCGGATTCGACTGGTGACCAGTCCATCAGACCCGGTGGGCGGCATTGTCGATATGCCGGCAGAACTCCCCGGCGGGCACAAAGCCACCCTGGCGGCGTTCGATCCGATGGAGCGACGGGTATTGATCCGGGTTGAAGGATTGAACCTGCCGGTCGATCCCGCTAAAGCGGTGATTACTCTGAGCCTGAAGCCAGGAGTGATGCTCGTGTGGCTGGGGGTGATCATCGGGGTGATCGGCGGCTTAATCGCCGTTGTGCGACGCACGCTCGAAGGGCGTGGCGCGCTTGAAGGGCGACGGGTGCGCCTGCCACGCGGATTTGGTGAACTGGCGCGCTTTGTCAGTTCGCGCTAACCATGGTGATACAGGATTACTACGAGATACTTCAGGTTTCGCCTGACGCCGATAGTGATACGATCAGTGCCGCTTACCGGCGTCTGCGCGATCAGTACGACCCGGAAAAACTGAGGGGTGCTGCGAAAGAACTGGTTGAACTAGCGCAGCAGCGGCTTGCGGTGATCGAAGAGGCGCACGCTATACTGTCCGATCCGCAAAAGCGCGCTCAGTATGATGCTCAGCGTCTTGCTGCGTCACCGGCGGAAGAGGTGCTCGACTACCGCCCGCTTCCTCCGGCGCAGCGCGCAGAGCGTCCACGGAATTTCAACCCGCGTCCGAAACTGGCGCAACCGCTCAGTACGGACCAGATTGCGGGTCCTACTGTAACGGTGATCGCCATTTTAGCAGTGGCGCTGACAGCAGTCATTTCAGGTCTGATCATCACCGGCGGCGGGAGAGCGCCGATTGCTGCCGCACCAACTGCGACAGCATCGATGATGGATGCGCTCGAAACCATGATCGCCCGCGCGCGCGAGTTTGCCGAACAGAACGAGAATGACGCGCAGGCATGGGTCGATTATGCGAACCTGCTCTACGACAGCGTTCAGATTGTGCGTGAGCAGGCGCCGGATAGTCTGCTCTACCAGCAACGCCTGCCGCGCTGGATCGAAGCTGCGAAAGCATATGAACGGGTACTCGAACTTGACCCGGAGAATGCTGTCGCCCGCGGCGATCTGGGAGCTTCGCGCTGTTTTTACGGCGCCGGATCAGGGGATCAGACGTTTGTCATCGAGGGGTTGAAAGACCTAGAAGCAGCAGTTGCGGCTCGTCCCGAAGATACGCGCCTGTTGCTTAACCTGGGATTGTGCCTCTCGTCAGTGCAACCGCCGCGCACCGAAGAGGCGATTGAGGTCTGGAAACGGATCGTCGCCCTTGCGCCAAGCGGCTCTCCCATTGCTGTCGAAGCGCAGCGTTTGATCGACCAGGCACGTAAATAAATAGGTGCGCCGACGGGCAGAGTACCGAAACTGGCGTTGTTCAGGAGACACCTGTTGCACATCGGATTTCCGAGCTACCGTGTCATTCTGCATCAACCGTCTGTGTTGTTCTGCTCTGATCAGCATCACACGGGGTGCGCGACTCCAGCAGAGTGCTCAGCCTCTGTAAGAACTGCAAGCACTGAAATAATGAGTTTTCAAAATCACAGCCTTAGATGCACTGACCATCGTTTTGCCGTGTCGCGCGAGACGCTTGCTGTAAGAACTACAATGCGCCGACATACACGTTGGCGTACTTCTCTCGTAAATCGAAATGAATTCTGGTCGCCTCCTGTAGACCGAAATGATGGTCTTTGATTAAACAACCCGCTTTCGCCCGCGCAGGTGGGCTTTGCCTCGCGTAGCCGAAGGCTTCAGCCCCACGGCTAGTCTGGCGGATTTAATACTCAATCTCCATCATTTTGGTCACTGTGCGAAGCGCACCCTTGTAGAAATTCATTTTGGTCGCCGCGCGGGGTGTGCGATGTTTACCGTGGTCGTCTGTGAAGTATCCATCTTCGTCCAAAAGGTTCAACCTCTGCGGGAACTGCGATAAGGCGTCGAGCTTGAGTAGTTCGTTATCCGGTCTAACCGAACTTCCTGAACCCGCTCCCGTAGTGTTGCGCCTTACCCATCGACGCCTCTTGCAAAGGAATGCACATCCTACCAAAATTCGGATGCCGCTGGATAACTATTGTCAAACCCCTATGCAGCATCCGACAAATGTGTTAAAATAGCTGCCATAAACGTTTACACCTATGAAAGAAAAAACTGCGCTTCACAATCGGGCGCTGCCTCAACGCAGAGGCATCAGCAGGCGGGAATTGATCACATCTGCGGCAGGCGCGCTCGTCGGTATTCTTCTTATCGGTTTGGTCTGGTTCGTAGTCGGGCGCGAGAATGACGCAGCCATGCCAGGTGTGGGTGAGCTCAACCGCCCCGCGCCTGATCTGACATTGCCGACGCTGGACGGCGACAACCTGCGCCTGGCTGATCTGCGCGGGAAGGTTGTGCTAGTCAACTTTTGGGGTACGTGGTGCGAGCCGTGTAAAGAAGAGACGCCTGCATTGCAGGAGGCGTACCGTCAGTTACAGGCGGAGGGTCTGGTAATCGTTGGCATCAATTTGCGTCGTCAGGAGCCAAGCGACGATGCAGTGCGTGACTTTGTGCAACAGTATGGCGTCACCTACCCGATCGCACTAGACGTTGAAGGCGAAGCGGCGCGACTGTTCCAGATCTCGCCGATACCGGTCAGTTACTTTATCGATCCAGAAGGCACAATCCGGTATGTTCGCATTGGAACGCTGACTGCCAATGACGTGGCAACGCTGTTTGCACGGTTACGGCGGAGCGCTGAAGGGGCATTACGGATTTCTGGACATCTGCACATATTGGCGCTATAGTGGCGCGAGAGGCAAGGTAAGCCATGCAGGGGAATGATCAGCGTCGGATCCTGATTGTGGACGACGAACCCGGACTGCGCGATCTGGTGCGCATTAATCTCGAGCACGAAGGATTCATTGTGCTGGAAGCCGAAAGCGGCGCCCAGGGTCTGCAGATGGTGCGGGAACAGCATCCTGATCTGATAATCCTTGATGTGATGATGCCGGAAATGGACGGATGGGAGGTCTGCCGTCGCCTGCGCGAGTTCTCGCAGATACCGGTGCTGATGTTGACCGCACGCACGCAGAGCAAAGATATTGTTACCGGTCTGGAGAGCGGCGCCGACGATTACCTGACCAAGCCGTTTAATATGGACGAGTTGACAGCGCGCATTCGAGCATTGCTACGGCGGGCGCCTTCGCCCAATCGCCCGATCGTCGCTGGCGGCGGTGAAATTGTGATCGATAAGCAGAAGCGCGAGGTTCTGGTGCGCGGTGAGCCGGTCGATCTGACGCCGACTGAGTACGATCTGCTTCTCCTGCTCGCCGAGCACGCTGGCGCCGTGCTCGACCACGAGACCCTGCTACGCGGCGTGTGGGGGCACGAATACACCAGAGATAACGATTACCTCAAGGTGTATATCTGGCATCTGCGCCGGAAAATTGAGCAGGATCCGCGTGAGCCAAAACTGCTACTTACTGAATGGGGTGTTGGGTATCGTCTTGCGCCGTAACGTCAACAACCGTAGTGTGAGATGCGAGAGCAGGGAAGTATCCCGGCTCTCATTATTTGTTGCTTCACGTCCCTCCTTGCCAGACCTCTGATCTGAAACGATGACGCAATTCCGTCGTATTGTGGTGAAAGTTGGCACCAACGTTCTTACCGCCGGAACTGATAAGGTGCATCGCCCCACAATTGTATCGCTGGTGCAGCAGATCGCTGCGGTACGCAACCAGGGGGTCGAGATTGTGCTGGTGAGTTCGGGCGCCATTGCCGTAGGACGTGAGCGCCTCCACTTTCCTGTGCGACGGCGCGACATTCCGCTCAAACAAATGCTTGCAGCAGTCGGTCAGAGCCGCCTGATGCATCTGTACGAGCAGATTTTTGAACTTTACGGCATAACGGTGGCGCAAACGCTGTTGACCCGCGGCGATCTGGCTGACCGGCATCGCTACCTGAATGCGCGCAATACGTTACTCGCTTGCCTGATGCACAATGTACTGCCGATTGTCAATGAAAACGATGTGGTTGCCGTGAACGAGATCCGCGTCGGCGACAACGATAATCTGTCGGCGCTAGTTGCCAACCTGGTCGATGCTGATCTGTTGCTGATCCTGACCGATATCGATGGACTCTACACCGCCGACCCGCGCCGTGATCCGTCCGCCACCCGGATTGCGATCGTTCCGCAGATTACGGAACAGATCTACGCAATCGCTGGCGGAAGTAACATCCGTGGCACCGGCGGCATGCTGACCAAAATTCAGGCAGCTGACCTGGCGACGCGCAGCGGGGCAGACGTGGTGATCGCCTGCGGCGCCGAACGCGATGTGATTACGCGGGTTGTGGCAGGCGAGTCGCTCGGCACACGTTTCCCCGCACAGGCAACGAAGGTCGAAAGCCGGAAACGCTGGATTCTGGCGGAAACTGTCCGCCATAGTCGTGTGGTGGCTGATGAGGGTGCAGCACGGGCATTGATCGAGGGTGGAAAGAGTCTCCTGCCAGCCGGCATTGTCACTGTTGAAGGCGAGTTCGCCCGCGGGCAAACGGTGCGGATCTATGCCATTGATGGCAGAGAGATTGCTCGTGGAATAACACAGTATGCTTCTGCCGATCTTCGTCGCATTTGCGGGTTGCGATCAACGCAGATCGCCGAAACACTTGGGTTCGACTACGGTCCAGAGGTAGTGCACCGCGACGATATGGTGTTGCTGTGACATGCTCAGGAAACTATACTATCCGTCAGGAGACCCTGTATGACGAATATCGAAGAGATTGGCGCGCGTGCACGCGCCGCCGGACGGCGCATGGCACTGATGCCGACTGAGCGCAAAAATGCTGCGCTTGAAGCGATTGCAACTGCTCTGATCGATGAAGCCAATGCTGCGGAGGTGCTGGCAGCCAATGCAATCGATGTCGCTGCCGGACGTGACGCCGGTCTGTCGCCCGCACTGATCGACCGGATGACGCTGACGCCGCAGCGCCTGGAAGCCATCGCTGCCGATACCCGTGCGGTTGCGCGTCTGCCCGACCCGGTTGGCGAGCGGTTCGACGCAACCGTGCTTGGAAATGGACTGCGAGTGCACAAACGTCGCGTTCCGCTCGGAGTCGTCGGCGTCATCTATGAGGCACGCCCCAATGTGACGGTCGATGTTGCGGCGCTCTGTCTGAAATCCGGGAATGCGGCGATCCTGCGCGGCGGTAAGGAGATCACTCGTTCATGCGCGGCACTGACGCGCCTGATACAGAACGCGATCACGCAGACAGGACTCCCTGCTGATGCGATTCAGGTGATTGATGATCCAGATCGCGCACTGGTGGAGCAGTTGCTGCGCCTCGACCAGTACGTCGATGTGATTATTCCGCGTGGCGGTGCAGGGTTGCACCGCTTCTGCCGCGAAAAGGCGACCATTCCGGTCATCACCGGCGGCATTGGTGTCTGTCATATCTATGTCGATCAGGCTGCCGATCTGGAGATGGTCGTTCCGATTGTCCATAACGCAAAAGTGCAGCGTCCATCGGTCTGTAACGCGCTCGATACATTACTGGTGCATCGTGCAGTTGCCGCCGATGTGTTGCCTGCAGTTGCTCGTGATCTGATCGCCAGCAATGTCGAACTGCGCGCCGATGAAGCGGCGCTGGCAATCCTGCGCGCTGCCGGTTTCAATACACCGCAGATCGTTCCGGCTCAGGAGAGTGACTTCGGCGTCGAGTTCATGGCGCTGATCCTGTCGATCCGCGTCGTGTCCAATTTAGACGAGGCGCTTGACCATATTGCGCGTTTCGGCAATCACTCCGATGCGATCATTACCCGTGACGCAGCAACGGCTGAGGCGTTTGTGCAGGCGGTCGATTCGTCGGCAGTGTTTGTCAATGCGTCCACGCGGTTCAATGATGGCGGGCAGTTAGGATTGGGCGCCGAAATCGCTATCAGCACCCAGAAACTGCATGCACGCGGACCAATGGCACTGCGAGAACTGACATCGTATAAGTGGGTCGTTGAGGGCGATGGGCACGTGCGCGCCTGATGTAGCCCCTTTCTGCCACTTTATAGCGCATTGGCGATCCGAACTGCTACAAATGGGTCGGCAAGTAGTGCCGAACCGACCTGCACTGCAGTCGCGCCAGCCGATAGAAACGCGCGAGCATCTTCGACGGTTCCGATGCCGCCACAGGCGACGACCGGTACGTGCGTCATTGCGCAGACATCGGCAATCGCAGCCAGCACCAGCGGTCGAATCGCAGGACCAGAGAGGCGACCGTGCAGGAGTTCGCCGGTGTGTGGATCTGGTGCGCAGGAACGCGGCGGAAAGGCAATCGTCAGCGCATCAGCGCCGGCATCGACAATGGATCGCGCTACAGCTATCAGCCGCTCGTGGAGCGGGAGTTTCACCAGCAACGGCAGCAGCGTCACCGCGCGCACTGCAGCAACGGTTCTGGCAGCAGCGATCAGTTCATCACCAAAGGTGATCTCCAGTCCGGCAATCCCTTCAATGCCTTCGAGCGCAGCAGCCACATCACTGTGATCGGCTGCGACGCTGAGAATAATCGGCGTTTTCCAGGTACGCCACACTGGCGCATACTCGCGCAGAACACGCTTCAGCCCCGGATTGCGCCACGTGCCCACACTCAGCACTCCTGCTGGCGTTTCAATCAGGCGCAGCGGCGGCAGAGCGTTTCTGCCACGCAGCGAGATGCTGCCAGTCACAATAGCGCCCAGGCACTCAACCGGCACAGTGCGTTCGTACTCGATGCCAAAACCGAAGCAACCGGCAGCAGTTAGAACCGGCGTTCGTAGCAGCAAGCCATACGGGTTGTCCGGCGCAAGATCGACCCGTGGCATCGCGAACGCTCCATCCCGGCAGGGTAAGACGCTGCCCTTTATCGTATCATATGTCAGCAGCGTCCGGAGACCCGTCGCCTCACATAGTGCGCCTGGTTGCCGATCGGCCACATTTCGTCTACAGTATAAGGTTGCCGGAGAAGAAGCATGCACCACACAACTGAACCACTGCCCGAACTCTGGAGTACAGCAGCGATTAATGATCCGTATCCGATCTACGACCGTTTGCGCGCAGATCAACCAATCCGCTGGACGGGCGGTGACTGGCAGATATTTCGCTATGCCGACGCTCAGGCGTTACTCCGCGATCCGCGCCTGGGCGCCGATCGTTTGCAGGTTGATCCGCAATGGTTGATAGCAAGCGGGTTGGAACCACTCTTCAAGACACGCGACAGCACGATGCTGTTTACCGACCCGCCTGACCACACCCGGCTCCGGACTCTCGTGTACCGCGCCTTTACGCCGCGCGTCGTCGAATCGTACTGTCCGCTGGTTCAACGCATCGTTGACCAGTTGCTCGACGCAGCCGCAGCGCGCGGCGCGATCGAGTTGATCAGCGAGTTCGCCTACCCGCTGCCAGTGACCGTCATTGCCCATATGCTCGGCGTCCCCGTCGATATGCACGATCAGTTTCGCCAATGGTCGGATAGCCTGGCAGCATTCATCGGCGGCACGACGCGACCAGAAGCCGACGTGCTCCCGGCGGCGCTGAAGGCAGTGCTGGAAATGAGTGATTTCTTTCTGGCGCTTGTTGCGGAGCGTCAGCGCGCACCACGCGATGATCTCCTTTCAGCTCTCGCGCAGACGAAGGACGGTGGTGATCGGCTGAGCGAGCAGGAACTGGTCGCCAACAGTATCCTGCTCCTGCTTGCTGGTCACGAGACGACAACGAACCTGATCGGCAATGGAACGCTGGCGCTGGTGCGCCATCCCGATCAGTTCGCGCTTCTGCGCGATCATCCAGAGTTGATCCCTTCCGCTATCGAGGAACTGTTGCGCTACGATAGCCCGGTTCAGCTGACGAGTCGCCGGGCGCTGACTGACATCGAATTCCGCGGGCATCGTATTGAAGAAGGTGAGGCGGTGACGGTGTTCATTGGCGCAGCGAATCGTGATCCGGCACAGTACCAGGACCCAGCGCGCCTGGATGTTACGCGCGGTGATGTGCGCCACCTGTCGTTCGGGCACGGTCCGCACTACTGCCTCGGCGCACCACTGGCGCGCCTGGAGGGACAGGTCGCTATCAGCACGCTGGTACGCCGCTTTCCTCATATGCGCCTGGTAGATAAGCAGGTCGTGTGGCGCGACAACTTCGCGCTGCGCGGGTTGCAGTCGCTACACATCGAACTGTAGCAAAACACGGATCACTCCCTTCCTCACCGGCGCACCCGGACGATATACCGCATTTGATACGCCTGAAACAGGCGACCCCAGGCAGTGTTGTACAACCAGCTCTCAAACGTTCGCATATCTGCGCCTGTCCAGCGACTAAAGCGATCCAGCGTCACACCGGGCACTGGATCGACCAGTCCCCAGCGATCCTTCAGCGCCTCCACATCGCCATAGCAGGTTATGGCACGGAGATCGGCGGTTCCCAGACCCTGCAGATGCGCTTTACGCAGGTAGGCGACATCACGCAAGGGATTAAGACCGAACTGCGCAGCAACGATAGCATCAAGTGCAACTGGATCGCGTGACGCCAGGATTGTGCTGCGGATCTCAGCATATTCCCCACCAGCATCACGTCCATCACTGATGGTGGTTGCGTCCGTTACCGCGATCAGCAGCGCACCTGTGCGACGCACCTGCTCTAGTGCGTCGCCGATGGAACCAGTGTTGCGGATCATTGCGCCGGGATGGAATAGCGCCGCCAGCGCATGAGTTGTGCCAAAGAGACCGTTGCGCGCATCAACGCGACCAGGAGCAAGCGCTGCAACCAGGGTCTCGCAGTCGAGCGGGGGCGCGCGGCGAAGGATAGCGCTTCCGAGCGCCGCTGCAATCGCCGTGTATCCGTACCTTTCGCTGTGTGGATCAGACAGTATCGTTGCAGTAGACGTGATGCCGCTCATCTGACACAGGCGCGTCATGATCTCGAGTTGCCATGGCGGAGTGCCTGAGCCAGGGAATGGCATGCGTCGCGCATGTCGTGGAACCAGAATAGCACGTCGCAGCGGCGCAGTCACTACATCCATTCCAGCAAGGCTAAGCAGGCGACGGTAGTCGGCATGGATCGTCTGCGGCGAGGTGTGTACGATGGCAACAACAGCATTTCGTAGGGGAACGGACATGGCGCCTCTATTAGACTTCCGGCGACTACAATCAGTCGGCATTGTGCACTGGCGTCTTTCGGAAACGTGAGCAGTATAGTACGACTTTTGCACTAGACAACAGGCAGAGTGGCGCGTCGTTATCCTACAAACAAGATTCTTCCTGTTCGATACGTCCTGCTGCACACCAGGACAAATGTCTCATCCGTGCGTTGGGTCTGAAGCGCATCGACCATGATGACGGATCGGTAGTATCTGTAACGTTCTGGGACAATAAGGAGCATGCTATGACCGAGTATCACGTTCGCATCCACGAACTTCCGCCAACCGACAAACCGCGCGAGCGATTGCGCGCCAGCGGCGCCGCCGCACTCGCCGACGCCGAACTGCTAGCAATTTTGCTGCGTGTTGGCATCGAAGGAATGAACGCCATTCAACTTGCGCAGCAACTGCTCGTCGAGTTCGGCGGATGGAATGGCTTGCAGCGTGCCAACTTCGAGGAACTGGCGCAACGCCGTGGCATGGGTGAGGCAAAGACTGCGCAACTCAAAGCAGCGCTCGAAATTGGGCGCCGGTTACTGCTGGCAGGCGGCGACGAACGGTTTCAGATCCGTTCGCCCACCGACGCAGCGCAACTGATGCAGGTCGAAATGGGCCATCTCGACCAGGAACAGTTACGTGCGATCTGCCTGGACACTAAGAATCGCGTTCAGAAAATCCAGACGGTCTATATTGGCAGCCTGCATACATCAATGGTTCGGATTGGCGAAATCTTCAAGGAACCCATCCGTCTCAACTCAGCATCGATTATCGTTGTGCACAACCATCCGAGCGGCGACCCAACCCCATCGCCAGAGGACGTTGTCGTCACCCGTCAGATCATCGAAGCCGGGCAGTTGCTCGACATTGATGTGCTTGATCATCTGGTAATTGGGTCGGGTCGATTCGTCAGCATGCGCGAACGCGGATTGGGGTTTGGAAAGCCTTGACAGTCGCATGCAGTCGTGCTACGCTTTACTCATCGCACCTGATCGCCTGCCGTCAAGGGTGTGAAGATACGCTGTTGCGTCGCCTGAGTTTCTACCATGTCGGAGAAGTACTATCAGGAGTATGGTCCTATCCGGCGGCGCAAGGGCGAGGGGCGGCTCCTGATCGATGAGCCGACGTCTGAATCGCCGCCTGAACCGTCAGAACCCAGGTTGCCGCGACGCAAACCGCAGGTGCGTCCCCGTCGCGCGCCGATTCTGGGTATTGCGCTGATTGTTGCTGCGCTTGGCATAGCGCTCTTTTTTGCCCAGCCATTTATCACCGATGTGCTCGCCGCCGATCGTGCAATGCCCGGCGTCAGCATTCAAGGTATGCCAGTTGGCAGTCTATCGCGTGAAGAGATCCGAACCGCACTGGCATCGCACTATGCACCGTTCATTGAAGCGCCGCTGACGCTGGTGTTCGAGGGGCGATCCTGGCAACCCTCACTCGATGATCTTGGTGTTCAGTTCGATTTCGATCAGGTTGCTTTAGCGGCGCTTGGCGTTGGACGAACTGGCAATCCATTGCGTCGGATCGAAGAACTGTGGAAACTGCGGCAGAAGGGAGGGATTGATATTGCACCTCGTCTACGGGTAGACGCAGCGCGGGTACAGCAGTATCTGATCGGTCTTGCCGCTGAGATCGACCGTCCGCCGCGCAATGCAGCGCTCAGTATTGCCGCTGGCAAGGTGCTGCCGACCGCTGCCCAGCCTGGACGCCAACTCCTAGTGGATGCCACAGCACTCGATATTTTGCGTGCGCTGCAATCACTCGAACCGCAGACGGTCACGCTCCGCACCCGCATCCTCGAGCCAACGCTGGCAGATGAAGATATTGCCGCAGCGGTTGTTGATGCTGAATTGCTGCTGAGCCGACCGCTCGAACTCCGGCAGGGGGAACGACGCTGGGTATGGGATCAAGATCGAATTGCAGAGATGCTGACCATCAGCGTCATCGACGGTCGCATGTTCATCAATGTTGACCAGGCACGGCTGGAACGCGCCGTCGACCGTCTGGCGCAATTTGTCGACTCACCGAGTGCCGAGCCGCGGGTCACTTTTCGCAATGGACGTCTTCAGATCGTCGAGTCGGGACGCGATGGCTTGCGCCTTAAAAAAGCCGAAGCCGTTGAAGCGATCCGTCTGGCGCTACGCACACCGGATCGTGTCGTCGAACTTCCAGTTGAAACAATCCGCCCGCAGATTACCACAGAAACACTGCCAACCCTCGGCATTGTTGAGTTAGTGGCAGAAGGAAAATCGAGTTTTGCCGGTTCTGCCGGGTATCGTGTGACGAATATCCGGGCTGGCGCTGCCCGAATGGATGGAGTGCTCATTCCGCCTGGCGCCGAGTTCTCCTTCAATACGCAACTTGGTGCAGTCGATGCAGAGCATGGCTTCGTACAGGGGTATGCAGTTATCGGCAATCGTACCCAACTCGAGTGGGGTGGCGGCGTTTGTCAGGTATCGACAACGGTGTTTCGCGCAGCATTTTGGGCTGGTTTACCAATTACCGAACGTCATGCCCACCCGTTTCATATTTCCTGGTACGATGCCTTCAGTTTTCCTGACCAGGCAGCGCCTGGCATGGATGCAACGATCTACACCGGGGTGCAGGATCTGAGATTCATCAATGACACTGGACACTGGTTGCTCATGGAAGCCGTCGTCGATACGAGTGCACAGGTGCTGAGTGTGCGTCTCTACGGCACGCGACCGGATCGGCGTGTAGCAGTGGTGGGACCGGAGATTACCAACATCGTACCCCCTCCAGCACAGGCAGTGTACATAAACGATCCCAGTCTGCCCTTTGGAACAGTGCGTCAGACTGATCGGGCGCGGCGCGGGATGGATATCAAGGTCTACCGGGTAATCACCGAGCAGGGGGTGCAGAAGACGCCCGAACTCTTCTTCACCCGCTTCAAAGCCTGGCCCGATGTCTTTGTGCGCGGAACCAGGCGTCCGTAGGGGTGGGGAACGATGGGTGCTGATGTATCACACAATCTTCGATGATACACCAGTAGTGGTTGCGTGGCTCTTCGGATCGCGCGCCGGTGGCAGTAGGCGCGTGCACGCCCGCAGCGATATCGACATCGCCGTACTGTTTGCACTCGAAACAGCCCCGGAAGAGCGCGAGTACCAGCGCCTCGAATTGATCGGGCGACTGAGTGCTACCTATTGCTCTGATGCCATCAACCCGACAGTTTTGAACAATGCACCGCCGCTGCTGCACTACAAAGCGATACAACGACCTCGCCACGTGCTGTACAATCGTGATGACAAGGCGGGGTGGCATTCGAGGTGCGCACCCTGCAGGACTCGACTGGGCACCACGCTACCGCCGAATGCTGCGCGCCCGCATGAAACAGTTCGCTGAAGGAGACGTGAGACTTGGTCCGTGACTGGCGCTCTGACCATTGCCCGCATCTTGCGCAACTCTAGGTCTATGTGGCGCAGTTGCGCAAGTTGCAACAACATTCGCGCGCTGATCTCGATCAGAATTGGCGCATACGTGCAACAGTTGATCGCACCCTTTAACTGGCAATCGAGGTCGTCATTAATGTATGCGACCAGTTGATTGCCAGTCTCTCATTACCGCCCGATAGTGGGCGTGACGCAGTGCTGGCCGTTGTCCGCGCCGGCGCTATTTCCGACGATCTCGGTGCCAGGCTTGTCAGGGTGGCTGGCTTTCGTAACATTCTGGTGCATCAGTACATGTCAATTGATTATGATCACGTTTACGATATGTTGCAGCATGAACTTTCTGCATTTGAACAATTTCTCAATCAGGTCGGAGCGTTTCTTGATGCACAGAGTCTGCTATGACAACGCTCAATGACGCCTTTTCGCTTGGTGTGACATACTGGCCGCGTCAGGCAGGTCCACTGTTCTGGCAGCGCTATGATCGCGGCGCAGTGCGCGATGAACTGGCGCACATTGCTGCTCTTGGATTTGACACTGTGCGCCTCTGCCTGGTATGGGAGGATTTCCAGCCAGGTCCGACGCGGATCAACAGTCGCGCAATGCGCTCACTGGAGCATGCACTCGATGCCGCCCATACTGCCGGATTGCAGGTGGTGCTGGCACTCTTTCCGGTCGCCGCGCTTGGTCAGTTGCAGATCCCGGCGTGGGCGAACGGTCCTGATATTATTGGCGCATTGCAGCGCGCCCATCGACGGCAATCGTTGCTGATCGTGCGTCCGCCGGGGCTGGTTCCAGTCTTGACCGGCGGGTGGTATCGCCCGGTGCGGTGCGGCGATCTGTTCAGCGAGCCGATGATCGTCGAGGCGCAACGCTATCTGGTGCGCGAAGTTGCTGGCTACTTTGGTGATCATCCGGCAGTCCGGATATTGCAGATTGGTGAGGGGTTCGAGCGCGTCCATCGCCCGGAGTCCGATCAGGCAGCAGATCACTGGTTCGAGACCATTAGCGAAGAGCTGCGACAGATCGCACCCCACGCAGCGTGTATGGGGGTTGTTTCGCCGGTTGGCCTAAAACGACGTTCTGGTCCGCGGCCCGAAGATGTGACAAAGCACTGTGCACTTGCTGGCATCGTCGTCGATCCGCCGGAAACACCCATTGAGAACCAGACGCGCCATACGAATCCGGCCGCATACCTGCACGCACTTGCCGCCGGGCTTGCCGAACGCCGGATGGTCGTCATTGGCGTCGGTATGCCCACCATAACCGAAGGTGAATCGGCTGGATGGTTCGAGGATGATCTCTTTGGGCAAACGATGATACTGTATCGCGGCACAGCCGGGGAACAGGCGGAGTTCATCAACACGGCGCTGGAGCGGCTCTACCACGATGGCGCCGCTGGGGTCTGGCTGCCAGCCTTCGCCGATTTCCCCCCTGATCGGTGGCAGACACCGCCACTGGATCGCACACGCCGGTATCGAACCATTGGCGTGATTGATGCACAGGGGCGTGAGAAACCGGCAGCCGCAGCAATTCGTGACATTGCCCGACGCTTCCGTGGCGCTGCAACAAAACGCTCGCAACCTCCGGCTGTCGACGCTGAACGGTACTGGAGCAACCCGGTACGTATGTTCCGCGATTGGTGGAAAGAATTCAATAGCAGAGAGTAGCAGGATTTGTGCAGGCTTTGCCCGGCGGAGATGCACAGAATGGAAGACATTCTCTCTGCCGCTGTTGCCACGAAGGAAAGACATCGCGCCTTCAACGGGTAGGCAAGGGCAAGATGCCCTCACTCCCGTAGGATCAGTGGTGCACAGACAGCAAGCGGAGTAATTTTCAAACTGCAAAAACCATCCTGCAGACCTATCGCCTGCAGGATGGCTGCTGATCGCAATAAACCTTGCGTCAGGGGATGGTTGCCAGGAAACGATTATCTATCGTGCTCTTTGCTCCCTCGTGGAACGGTGCACGTTCCCTGGCTACTCATAGATCCACTGATCGGTACTACGGCGCATCTCAACCAGTTCTTCAGGGCGGAAGAAGAGATTGATCTCCATCTCTCCATTCTCCGGCGAATCCGAGGCATGGATGAGATTGCGTCCGATCTCCAGCGCAAAATCGCCACGAATTGTGCCCGGCGCGGCTTTGACCGGGTTCGTCGCTCCAACCATTGAACGCACAACCTCGATGACATTCCTGCCAGCAACCACCAGTACCACCACCGGACCCGACGTGATGTATGTTATCAGGCTGTCGAAGAACGCCTTACCCTCATGAATGGCGTAGTGTCGGCGCGCCAGCGACTCATCGATCTGCATCAACTTCATACCGATGATGCGCAACCCGCGCTGTTCGATACGCGTTAGAATCGGACCGATCAAACCGCGCTGCACCGCATCGGGTTTCAGGATGATCAGGGAACGCTCCATGCCTCCTCTTCTCCTTTATTTTATCTGCAAAAGAACACAAACATCGCGCCCTGAGCGCACTGCTCATGGGCGCGAAACCAGCCTTATGGAACACTGTTGCACCAGACTCACGCGCTACGCCGGAGCAATGCACCGGACAGGGAGAGACCATTAGATCGGAACGGCTTCGCTAATCCGCTTGGAAGCCCGGCGCATCTCCATTTTGACCAGGCCGAGATTGACCATGCGCTGGGTAATAACCACCAGGATCAATTCTCGCGCTTCGAGCATCAGAATCGATCCCTGCTCCGCGTCGATGATCGAGTCAATCAACGCGCCAACGCCAATACGTCGGGTGGCTTTGTCAATCTCCCCAAACACGGCTGCCGACATAGCGCCCAGGATCTCGGCATCTTCCTCATCCATCAGCGTACTGGCGACAACCAGACCATCCTTTCCGACGAGTAAACTTCCGATGACCCCCTCAACTCGGATGAGGTCTTCAACGATCCGGCGCATATTTACAGTCATTGCTCTTTACCACTCATGGCGTCGCAACACAGGTTGCGCAGATTATCTCTGTCCCGGTATCCAGCTATATTCGCGCATTGCGTCACGGAAGCGACCCTGACGCGAGTAGGCATCGCCGAGGGTGCGATGGAGTTTACGCAGCAGGCTAATGTCGCTGGTCTCGGCGATCATGTCGCTGAGATCATCGACAATTTCATCAAGAAGCGCATTCTGCTTGATGAGACTGCGGTAATGCTGCATTGCAAATTCTATCATACCCACCTGTCCGCCGACCCGTGCAATTGAGAGGCGAAGAATATGATTATCCGGATCGGTATCCAGCATGCGCACATACTCTTGTAGTTCCGGAAAGGCGCTCAGGTCTTTTGGAGCGGCAGGTAGCGATGATGGCGGCGATGTGGCAGCAGTGATCGGCGTCGCTACTGCCGGAGGCGGCTGTTTTTCAGTAACTATCGGCGGCACGACTGACGCAGGCGCTTCTTTGCGATCTTGCGCTGGCGGTTGTGGTGTGACAGTCGCTTCAGTCTCGACAACCGGTTCGAGATCGGTCAATGAGAATGCCTCTGCTTTACTCGTGGCAGAAGAAGGTGGTGCAACATCAGGTGTTGCAGCAGTTTTGTCTATCTGAACTGCCTCAGCACTCGACAGTTTTGGTTCTTCCGGCAAGAGCGACGACTCTTTCACCAGCGGTGTTTCGACAGCACTGCCCGCGGCGCTGATCATTGCGATCTCGTCATCCGATAATCCCAAATCCTCCAGTGAGAAGGGGGTGAGCGACGGTTCTTCTGCTGGCAACGATGCATTCTCCTGCTGCTGCTCCGCGGCTGCGGCGGCCAGTAATGCGATCTCGTCGTCTGACAATCCGAGTTCCTCTAGCGAGAAGGGACGCATCAGGTCTTCTTCCTCTGATAGCGTATCGTCATGTGCGGGTTGCAGAGCATCTTCTACCGACGTTGGCGTCTCTTCCTCCGCATATTCGGCATCAAGGTCGATAATCTCATCGCCGTCGCGGATCTGGATTCGCGCAGCATGCAGTTTGCGCCCGATTTCATCGATCCGGTCGGCTTCCGCTTCGGGATCCCTCACTGTAGCAATAATGTCGGCAATATCAACATACCCCCGCTCATGACCAAGCCGGATCAAACGATCCACTGTCTCATCAATGCTCTCAAAGCCAGGGGATGATTTATCCGACTTGAACGATTCGACTGGCAGCTCGTGAGCAGGCGCAGATTCTGGCAGCCATTCGAGATCACCGCCCGTTCCCAGAGCAGAAAGTTCTTCCTCAGTAATGCCCAGGCGTCCTTCCTCGTACTCTAGACCGCCCTCTGCCAGGTCTGAGAGATCGAACTCCTCCAGTTCCTCTTCCGAAAGTCCCAGATCGGCAAGCGAGAACGGTTGGATGTCCTCGATGACAATTTCTTCTTCTCCCAATTCAGGCGCTACTGAAGTGAGAGACTCGGCTGGTGCCCCAGGCTGGAGCGTCTCAAACTCATCCGTTTCAGTCGTTGGTCGAGCTGGCGCAGCCAGTTCTGCAGGCGCAGCGGATGGTGCTGATGCTTCTGGCGTGCTGAGACCAAGCGCAGCGATTTCTTCCTCACTCAACCCCAGGTCGGCGAGTGAGAATGGTTGCACTTCACCACGGGCAAGCGCCTCTTCTAGCGTTTCTGCCTCACGCACCGGTTGCGCAGGCGTAACCGGCTCAGCGGGCGCAGCGGATGGTGCTGATGCTTCTGGCGTGCTGAGACCAAGCGCAGCGATTTCTTCCTCACTCAACCCCAGGTCGGCGAGTGAGAATGGTTGCACTTCACCACGGGCAAGCGCCTCTTCTAGCGTTTCTGCCTTGATATCCATGCGCTTCGACTCACGGGTTGTGACCGGCTCTTCGACACGTGGCGGAGCGACTGCGGGTTCTTCTTCAGCAACCTGCGACGTCAACCCGGCAGGTGCTTCAGCAGGGGACTCTGGCGCCTGCGCTGCCGGTTGTTCAGATGCGACGCTCAGCCCTAGCGCAGCGATCTCCTCTTCAGTCAGCCCGAGGTCGGCAAATGAGAATGGTTGAATGACCCCGCTGGCAAGACCCGCTTCGATATTTTCGACTTCTTCGATACTTGCTACGTGAGGCTTTGTAACATCACTAGCACTGACTGGCTCTTTCTGTTGTGGAGGTTCAGGCACGCCCACAGCATGCGGTAGTTGATCAGCCGCGACGAATGATAAACCGCCTTCTTCAAACTGATCGTCATCCCGAAGCGATACATCGTCCAGCGAGAACAAACCCAGATGTTCATCCGGTGTGATTGGAGGGGTAGGCGGCTCCTCTGCACCCGGCAGACGCACACTTTCGCGTTGCTTTTGCAACTTCTCGAAAATGGTGCTTGTTTCTGCAGGCACCATCGGAGATGCTGCTTGCAGGAATGCTGGCTCTGTACGTTGTGCTGGTTGTTGCCAGCTAAACCCCCGCGGAAAGAACGGCTCTTCGTCCTCAATCGGACTTTCAGACGCCTCCTCCGGGGTCAATCCTGCCATCCGCGGACGTTGCGGCGCCGGAGGTTCATCAAGCGAGAATGGTTGTAGTGATGGCGGCAACTCACCTATATCTGTCTGCCCGCTCAGTCCCCCGGTTTCCAGTTCTTCCATTGAAAACGGTTGCAGGTCCGGCGGCACATCTCCGACATCAAACCCGATACCTGGTTTCACTGCTGGCGTGTAACTCCCTCCCTCGATTTCAATATCATCGAGTGAGAAGGGACGCATATCGATGTCAACATCATCGGGCTGCGATGTTTCTGCCTGAGGAGGGAGTGGTTCGCCACTCAGACCAGTGATCTCTTCCGATGAAAGCCCCAGTTCTTCCAGCGAGAATGGTCGCATTGCCCCAATCTCAGACGGCGCTTCTTCGGCGGGCGGCGTGGTCACGCTGTCGAGACTGGCAATCTCTTCCGACGAAAGCCCCGGTTCTTCCAGCGAGAATGGTCGCATTGCCCCAATCTCAGACGGCGCTTCTTCGGCGGGCGGCGGTACGTCCTGTGAGGAAGGCGTCACCGTCTCCTGTTCACGCGCTTCGTCCCACGCACCAAGACGCTCAAGTTCTGCTTCGCTCAACCCCAACTCTTCAAGCGTGAACGGACGCGTATCTGCATCAATCTCAACCCCAGCTTCCTCGACGGGAGACGACGCCGCAGGCGGCACCGTGTCGATTGCCAGCAGCGCAGCAAGGAAATCATCGTTATCATCATAGGTGGATGGCGGCACTTGCGGAGGTGGTGGAGGCGCTATAGAAGCGGTCGGAGTTGTCGCCTCTATTGATTGTGTAGCGGTCAGTTGTTCAACAGGAGCGGTAACACGCCGGTTAATCCACTCAGCTTCGTCCCACTCCGGAATCACTGGCTCTGGAACATCAACGGGCGGAAGCGACTCGAACAGCATCCGCGCCATCGACTGGTACGGATCGATAGCAAAAGCTTTCCTCCAGTACTGCTCACCAGATGGATTGCCAGAAGCCAGTTCAATGTACCCCAGAATCAGGTTCGCCTTCAGCACATCGGGATGGCCGACAAGGATGGCGCGGCACACTTCGACTGCTTCGTCTTCCTGCTCATCGCGCCAGAGAACTTCTGCCAGCGCCACCCGCGCGTCGAGACGGTCGGGTTGATCCGCGACGACCTGGCGAAACTCGGAGATCGCCTGCGGCAGCATATGCCCTTTGGCGTACAATCGCGCCAGACCAGCGCGACTGAGGCGCAGATGCGCATACTCACTGCCCCATGCCTCGGTATAGAGTCGCAGTAACTGGCTGCGCAACTCCGGCAGGTCAGGCTTAATCTCAAGCGCACGTTCGAAGGCTGCAATCGCACTGGACAGTTGACCAAGCCGCTCACTGGTCATGCCAAGCCCGACAAGCGCCGGGATATGCTCTGGATCGAAACTTAGAACCTTCTCGAATTCGATACGCGCCTCTTCATACTGACGATTGGACAGAAATGCTTCTCCGAGCATCTGGCGGGCTTCCAGACACTTCGGATACGTATCCAGGATATGCTGCGCCATCCCGATTGCGCGATCAAGGTCGTTGGATTCGAGCCATTGCCGGGTCTGGTCGAAAGCCGCCTGCAGGCTCACATGTCCCATTCCAATCCTCCTGGCGCCCGAACTGCAGCGACGGCAGTGTCGTGTAATCTTTTACGCCCCGATGAGAAACTGCACGTGTCAGGGCGCACCAGCACCCTTTCATGCGTAAAACTAGAGGCATTATAGCGCAAGCGTCAAGGTGATGCAAGAGGATGCGCACAATAATCAAGCACATAACAACCTGCAACACAAGGAATGCAAGTCGTTATGGCACCTTGTGCGACACAGGATGGTCGGGGCGACTGGATTTGAACCAGCGACCTCCTGAACCCCATTCAGGTGCGCTACCAGGCTGCGCCACGCCCCGCAGTCCCTGGTATTGTAGCCGTGTCTGGCAGTTCTGTCAATTCGTTTGCCAGCGTTGCTGGTGGTGTTACCCAGACTCGGGTGAGCCGGAACCGTCGTGACAGACCGCGCAGTTCTCGTTCGAATGGCTCCAGGAAGACCCCTTCCTGTTCCAGCAATGGGCGCACTGCGGGATCGTCGATCAGCGCATCGGTCAGCACGATGTCGCCGCCGACACTCTCATTTTGAACCCGCGCCGCAATGTTGACCGTTGAGCCAAAGTAATCGAGCAGGTTGTTGGCATTGACAGCGATACATGGACCGGTGTGCATCCCCAGCTTGATCCGTAGCGCCGGGTTGCCGCGCGCTATTTCGCCGAGCGTGAATTCACGCTGTATCTCCAGCGCCGCAGCTACGGCGCTTCTGGTTGACGCGAACACTGCCATTACAGCGTCGCCGATAGTTTTGACAAGCGCGCCGTTGTGCGCGCCGATGATCGCGCTCATAACGGCAAAGTGGTCGCGCACCCGTGCATAGGCTGGCGTATCGCCGATCTGTTCATACATGGCCGTTGACCCCTTCAGATCGCTGAACAGAAAGGTCAGGCTGCGAATGGCGATGCCAACCCCCGGCGAAAGCGCCTCCGACGAGAACATCTGGCGAAACTCGGTGAGCGACGTCACCAGCGCGGCGCTGGTCGCCTGTTCGCTCCAGTCGCGCTGCTCGATGACGATCAGCGCCGACGTAGCAGTGGCGTTTTCGATGGTTACCGTTGCATAGCCCGATCTGATCACCGGCGGATCGATCAGCGCCTCGCCATTGTCGAACACAATGTGCGCCGTTGATGATTCGGCATGATCGCTCACATCGAACACTGCCCGCGCTGTCATTTGACGACTGCGCAGGCGATAGCGGTTGGGCGCCAGGCGCAGGCGCACCTCACGGCGTCCATGGGCGGGTAATGCGATCTGTGCAACAATATGCGGCGTATTCGCCGGTCCGCCGATGCAGTAGGGCACATCGACCGCATCGCGGATGTCGGGGTTGACGCTGAAACGAACCTCGATCGACTCATCAAAGTTGGTGTCGTAGCGCACATCGCACGATGGACAGTAGGCGTCGTGCTCGAGATCGCTGAGGGAGCGCACTCGCTGGCTTGCCCCGCGGCAACTGGGACAGAGGACATCCCATTCCAAGTCGAGCAAGCCAGTGCGGGTTGCATACAGGCACAGGCGCAGCACGTCTATCCGTGGCTCGCCCCATGCATCAGCCAGCGCAAAGGCGCGCATCTTGAGTACCTGTGGATCATCGGCGTTGATGAGATGGGAAACTAACCGCTCAATGAGCGACTCGTGGACGTCGAAGGAGCGTAAACGCTCAGCGGCGACGCGCAAGCGATCAAGATTAACACGCGGTTTGCGGACTGGCGGCAGAACCACTTGCTTCGACGCAGCAGCCAGTTCGCCAGTCTGGCGGTAGACGTGACGTAATTGGCGCAGCATTCGCTGCCCGATGATCAGGCGTCCGCCAATAGCGCCGACCAGGTTGCGCGGCGCGATATACACTTCGACATCGACTTTCGTGCGTTCTTCGGGAAGCGATGTGAAACGGGTTACCGTCTGCAAGCGTTCAACCGGTAATGGCAGGGCAAACTCGCGCTCGACCGAGAATTGCTGCTCGAAGATCCATTCGAAGGGGTGCTCGCGCCAGCTAACCGGAACGCCGAGAAAATGACCATACACAATCTGTACCAGATCGCGGTCTGGTCGGGTTCGTTCGAAGGCGGGCAGGCCAATCATACGATTGGTGCGATCCGTATCAGAGAGTAGGGGCCAGAGACGCTCAACAGGCGCGTCAAGAATGATGCTAGAGTGAAGGTAGATAGTGTATGGTTTCATGAACGTCGCCTTTGAGATTTGTATCAATAACTGCGCGCATAGTATGCACTCATAGATATATTATAGTGGCAGCACAACATACACTATGATGAGGGAATGATTACAAACAGATAAGTCCCCTGTAAAAAGTTCATCCCATAACAGAGGCGCAGAGAATGACTCTGCGCTCTCAGCGTCCTGGCAGTGCGTTTTTGTAGTGAAGTCAAACAGATCCGTTATGGTACGAAGCGTTCCTGCACCATACCACGCATGCCCAGCGTCTGCGCAATCAACTCGACCACTTCGCGCCGCGCCGAGGCATCGTGGGCAAAATCGAGGTCGTCGGTTTCAATGCGGAGCACCGGACATAACTCGAATCGTCGCAGCCACTCGTCGTAGCGGCGGTTGAGGTGTTCCAGATACGCGGGCGGAATAGCGCGCTCGGCAGGGCGCGCGCGTTCGTTGATGCGCCGGATCAGCGTCGGTACGCTGGCGTGGAGATGGATCAGCAGGGTTGGCGGGGCGATGCTCTGCACCAGCGCCAGGAACAACTGTCGATAGGTGCGAAAATCGCGGTGACTGAGGATGCGCTGTTCCAGCAACCCTTTCACGAAGACCTCGTAGTCTTCATAGATGCTGCGATCCTGACACACGGAGATCGGCGTATCGGCGATCTCGAGGTGCTGCTGGTAACGCTGGGTCAGAAACCAGATCTGCGAATGAAATCCCCAGCGTTCGCGATCCCGATAGTAATCTTCCAGATATGGATGGTCGGCAACCAGTTCGTAGTACGGTTGCCAGTCGAATTCTTCTGCCAGGATGCCGACCAGTGTGCTTTTGCCGACGCCGATATTGCCAGCAACGGTGATGTAGTAACGTCCGTTTCTCACGGCTCTACTCCAGCGTAACCATCACGGCGGCGTATATGCAAGAAAGAGTGTGCCCGGCTCCCGTTCGCCCTGGAAGCGCAGCGTCGTGCCACCGGGGAAACGTTGCGCCACCACTGCCAGTTCCGCTTCACGCTCCGGCAAAAAGATGAAGAGTGGTCGCCTTCCTTCCGGCGGCGGCATGATCTGCTCCGGATCGGTTATCGGTTCAAGTATGTCCATCCCCTGCAGGTCACGAACGATGAACCGGATCGAGCCATTCCCCAGATAGATGCGCGGCGGGGCGAAGAAGTACACATACACCGGCTCAGATTGGTCGTTGATGAGATGGGCGACTCTGGTGGCGGCTTCGGTGTTGGTCCAGCCATAGGTGCGACGGGGCGTGTACTCGCGGAAGTAAAAATTGATGCTCCATCCCGCCAGAAGCGCGAGGATCGCAACGCTCACCAGGGCATGTCTGGTTTTTGTCAGGCGGAATGCCCACTGCATCATCGTGGCTATCTGCTGGATGGCGAGCGCAATGAGCAGGCAGAGTGCTGGCGTGGTGGTGACATAGCGCGGGCTTTCGGGCGTGTTGACCAGCAGCATGCCGCCCAGAACGGCAGCGCCTGTCAGCCAGGCGATGAGGAGGAACCACTCGGAGCGGCGCCAGTTGACCAGAGCGAGCGCCACGCCCAGCGTCAACAACAGGGACGATACCGGATCGAGCAGGGCAATGCCCGGATCGTACCAGGCGGCACGGTCGGGAATGAAGGTATACGCGCCAAAACTCTGGCGGGTCTGATCAATGAGGATCGTGGAAAGCGAGACGCCTTCCGCCAGTTTTTGTTCCAGCCAGCCGCTCTGCACCACGCCGACCATTGCCAGGCGCGCGGTGAGGGCGGAAGGTTGGGCGATGAAATGGGCGATCAACGGACCAAACCCCAACCCGAACCCGACGATGATCAACGGAAGGCGTGGCGCAACTGCCCGAAAGCGTTGCCGGTCGCACAGCGCAAGGTGAGCGATCAGCGCCGCTATCAGCAGCGGCGTCAAACGCGAACCCATGTAAAAATGCTGCGCAACGCCGCACACAACGCCGGTCAATCCGAACGCGAAGGGTGACGACCGCCGCATGCCGTAGAAGAAGGCGGTAAATGCCGCCAGCGCCAGGAACGGATCGGCGATGTTGTTGACCCCCAGACGACTGAAGTGGATATGGAGATGATACGCTGCCAGCAGCGCCGCCGCGCCAAAGGCGACATTCCGCCCGAACAGCGGACGTGCCAGCAGATGCAGCATCGGGATGGTCAGCGTTCCGATCAGCGCCGACAGCATGCGCAGCCCGAAAACATCATTGCCAGCGATAGTCAGTGAGAGCGCCTGGAGAAAGAACCAGAGCGTCGGATGCGAGAGCCATCCGGTGCTGAAAGGATTGGTGATGCGTCCCTCCAGCACGCTGCGCGCCTCCATACCCATTTCGCCCTCATCACCGCCAAAGTTCTGCGGGATGGCGTCGAGCATCGTCACTCGCAGCGCCAGCGCTGCCAGGGTCAGCGCGGCAAGCGCCAGCATCTCACGCCGGGTCCAGGGTGCTTCTGCGGGCAGATCGACACGAGGAACGGCGATATACCGTGTGCCAGCCAGAAAGAGACCAATGCCCATTATCCAGGCGATCAGGGCGGGTCCCGGGCGCAGCGTCGGCGTCGCTGCGCACCAGAATGCAATGCCGCCGCTCATCAGCGCAAGTGCGGACAGCGGATAGAATGGGGAAAGACGTTCCAGAACTCCGGCGAATCGCGGCAGAGACGATGGAGCGCCGTTTGGCGCCGGATCACGCATCCATGCCCGCAGCGCAACGAATGCTCCACCGGCAATCGTCAACAGCGCCACGCCTGCCAGCAGATTCGGCGGCGTGCTGATCAGGAAGAACTGACCAACCGCCGCCAGAGCGATGATGGTCAGCAGCAGCGCAAACAGATTGACACCCATATACGAGCGCCGTTGGATAGCGTGTGTGTCGGGAGTGGGTTCAGCGGATGGCGAACCATTGTCGGATGCGACGACGTCGTCTTCAACCGGTGATTGTGATGGTGCGACGCTTTTCATGCACGTCCTTACCGGGGAGCGTCTATCCGGCGACTATAGCACGGGGCAACGATCCATCCATGACTTCACTGCAAAAACGCACCGCTGAGACGCCGGGAGCGCAGAGAACTTCAACAACGAAAGGTACGCGCGGCGAAGCATGGTGCGGTCGGAGCGACTCGCTCTGGCATCTTCCCCGGTGAACGCTGCGCCGCTGCGGTGAAATAACCTGTTTGCAGCGGATTCATCCTTGCATGCGCTGCGCTGATGCGAGCCGACCGTACCCCCGGGTAATGCATATGTGGCAAGCGATAGGTCCGCTGGTACGATCAGCATGGTTTCCGCGCTTTAAGAACGATGCTGACGAACGTTTTCTCATCGCCGCGCAGATGATCATTGCGCGCGTCTACCAGGCGAAACAGCCGCACGCCCAGATTGATCGGGTTGAGCAGACTGTTGCTGTTGTGCTCGCCGCGAAACCGGTCAGCGCCGTCGCGAAAGCGACGCGGCAGGAGATTCTTCTCAATCAGCGGTTTGCCGATACTATACACGATAAAGTGGATAAAGGGAAACGCATAATGGGTCTGTTCTTCCAGTGCCTCAACAGAGAACCCGGCACCGGAGACTACGTCGCGGAGCGTTTCGGGGCGGTACAATCGCCAGTGATTGCTCCACAACCCGGTAATCGGTCCCGGACTCTGGATTGGTCGCCCACCCAACGCTTCGATTGTCTTGTTGATCGGATCCCACCAGAACGGATAGTTGGCGTGCGGTACGCTAAGCGCCAGGATGCCACCAGGTTTAAGGACGCGAAAAACCTCGCGCAGTGCGCCGCGATCATCGGCGAGGTGTTCGAGCACCTCTGACATCAACACCTTATCAAAACTGTTATCGGCGAACGGCAGACGATGGATATCAACCCTGGCGAGACTGGCGGGCACATGTTCGCGCTCCGCCCAGCGCAAGCGCCCGATGTCGCTATCGACGCCTACCAGATTCAAACGGCGCAAACGCCCCATGAACATCAGATAGACTCCCATGCCGCATCCGCAGTCGAGCACTGTCTCGCCGTCGCGGAGTTCGAGATACTCTAGCAGGGTTATCGCACGGCGGCGGTATGCCATATCCGCCTCATTCTGCAACAGGCGTTCGAGCATTGCGCGATCATCAGCAGAGAGCGCAGCATGGGACGGCGCTCCAGTTGGGTGTGACAACGCAGGTGCAAGCATTGCTGTTGTTGTCGCAGTGACCGGTGCAGCGGCAATAATGTGGAGCGTACTGCGCACCAGGCGCCGGCTCGCGCGCGCATAGAGGTTGGTGCGGCTCCGGGTACGCACCAGCCGCTCAAGCAGTTGCTCGTATGCGTCAATCGTCTGACGGGTATTGAAAATGCGGCGCACACCGGCGGGTGTTGGAAGATACCGTTCACGGTCACGCAGCGTCTCGACGATAGTACGGGCGAGTTCTGGCGGATTGTACGGCGGCGCCAGGCGTCCGAATCCGGTTTCGCGCACCACCACGCGCGCACCGGGTATATCTGTTGCGACGACCGGCGTACCGCACAACATCGCCTCAACCTGCGTGAGCGCCATCATATCAGTATGGCTGGGCAGCACGAACAGATCGAGCATGGCATAGAAGTTGGCGAGACGGCGTCGATCCCGGATCAGACCAAGGAAGGTGATGTGTTCCTGCTGCGCTTCGATCAGCGGCTGGCAGACACGATAAAAATCATCGTAGACCACGTTGCGTTCACCGGCGAAGACCAGGTGCGCTTCAGGAAGTTCAGCACGAATGAACGGTAACGCGCGCAACAGATCGTCGAACCCCTTCTCGCTCACCCAACGCCCGGCAAACCCGATGAGTCGCTTCCCCTCGAGACCGAGGTCATGCTTCCAGGTAGCGGCAGCAGCCGGATCCGGCTGAGGAAATTCCACTGGCGGGTAGATACAGGTCAGTTTATCGCGAAAGGGCCAGAGCAACTTCGAGTGACGGGCATAATCTTCGCTGTAGGACGTGATACCATCAGCTGCGGACGCGGCAGCGCGCAGGATATGGAACGCAGCTCGTTCGATGAGTTGCTCTGTCAGGCTATCCGGCATTACGACGTCGCCATGATGGGTCATGAGAAGCGGACGCCCGAGCAGGCGACAGAGGGCAGCAACAATTGGCGCTTCGGGAAGCGGCGTATGGATCTGCACTACATCGTGCTCGGCGATCAACTGCGCTGCAGCCCAGGGAAATGCGGGGGTGATCATGCCGCGACTGAAGCGTGTGAGGGGCCAGAGACGCACAACGCGCACGCCATTAATCATCTCATCGCGTGCGAGTTCGGGACTGTGCCTGGTCGTGAGCACAGTCACACGATGCCCCCGTTCTGCCAGATGCTCCGCCACACGCACAGCATGAACAGTCAATCCTGTCCAATGCGGGTGATAGTAGGTAAGCACAACCAGAATATTCATTACCGCCCCGTTACCTAAGGTAAACATATCACTGCGGCAGAAACGCGGCAGCGAACGGTATTATAGCAGATGCATCGGGAGGATGGAGGAAGATCAAAGACCGATAAATAGGTTGAGGAGCGTAGAAAACTGAGAACAAGATTGCGGTTGACAAGCGGCATTAACAGGGCTATAATGCCATGCGCAAGCCGAGGTGGCGGAATTGGCAGACGCGCCAGGTTGAGGGCCTGGTGAACAGAAATGTTCGTAAGGGTTCAAGTCCCTTCCTCGGCACCATGGGCGATTAGCTCAGATGGCAGAGCACCTCGCTTACACCGAGGGTGTCGGCGGTTCGAGTCCGTCATCGCCCACCACGAAAGCGTATTGGTGCTTGCTGCAAAAATCAAGGCTTTCCTGCCAGGGTAGCTCAGTTGGTAGAGCGCGTGTCTGAAAAACACGAGGTCACCGGATCGTTCCCGGTCCCTGGCACCATTCATGTTACCGGCGACCAATAAGGTCGCCTTTTTCTTTGCTGCTGAATCAACGTACCAGAAACGGTGCATGCCCCGCGCATGAAACGCTGAACGCCCACCCCCTTACGACTGCAACGTTGCGCTTCTTCTGTGCGTATCATCAGTAGAACTGGAATAAAGATCGAATACGTGATTTCCGTAACCATTTTGTAAATGTTGCGTAATCGTGGCATCAAGACGCCATGCTATACTATTATCAGGATGTTACGTCTCAGGGTAGTACGTGCCGCTTCCTGATACATTCCAGCAGGTGACTTATGTTTGATCGACATCTCTGGCAGCGGCAGATCATCGAGTATCTAGATGTGTTCGCTCGTCATCCGCGCCAGGAGGTGCAACTGTCTGGCGGCGTCGGCGTCGTTCCACACCTGGCGCTGCACACGTTGACTCCCTTCTTTCAGGCTTTCCACACGTACCCGGTGGACGCTACCGTCACACTTGCAGCTATCACCCACGACGCGGGCGCCAACCTCCTGGTTCAGCGCGTGCTACGCAATCGCTATCCGACAGCGATGGATGTTGACCGTGATCTGCGCACCAGTCAGGAAGTATGTGTGACGGTCGAACATCTCGTGGTTGAGTTGCAGACGATTCCGCTGGCGATCCAGCGCCTCAATGCACAGCGCGGCTCCTGGTTGTGTAGCGAGATTGAGCACGAACTCGACACCTACCCATGGTCTTTTGTGCGGATCCGACACCTGCTGCGAGAACTGAACGAACAGAACCGCATCGAACCGCTGCGCCGCCTGCGCTCACGCAACGGTCGATATAGCGCCGACGATCTTGCGTTGATCGAGGCGTCGTTATCCGACGCAGTCGCCCAGGTGCGCGCATATGCTGCCCGATTACTTGGTGTTATGGTCGATGCACCCCCAATATCGCTAGTTATTCGTCTGTTGCAGGTCGCTCTGCGCGACTCCGATGCCGAGACGCGCTTTGCCGCCGCCCGCGCGCTTGGCTTGCTGCGTGAACGCGCTGTGACGAATGATGCGCTGACGTATATCGAAAGTCACCTCTGCCATGAAGACGCATTTTATCGCTCGGCAGCCGCGCTGGTGCTGGGACAGTTGGGCGATTATGCTGGTAAGCCGACAGTTGTGCAGAATCTTTGCCGGTTGCTATACGACGGTGATGCCTATGCGCGGGAGGCAGCGGCGCGTGCACTAGGGCGGATAGGGGCGCCAGCTGCGCTTCCCAGCGTTCTCGAAGCGCTTGCCCATGCTGCACAAGATAATGATGTCCAGGTGCACGAGGCTGCAACCGATGCGCTGACGTTGCTACGCCAGCACGCAGAACATTCAGTTCAGGTAGCAGCTTAGCGCCACGTATGTGCCAGACGCTATCCCTCGCCGGTTTGGGAAGCGGCGAGGGATGTTCTTTTTTCGCTTCGAGCAGCGACATTCGTGTATAATTATGAGGTACTGTAAGGTTTCCGGTGAAGCCTGCACCCGATTGTCGGGCGCAGCCCACACAGGAGCAGTGTGATCGTTCTCGTTATGATCGATAGCAGGCGCCTCGATGCGCTCTATGCAGTTCATTGCCCAACTATCGATGCATTACGTGCAACAGGGGCGTCGACGATGCAGGTGTAGAATGTTATGCCGTCGGTGACGCTTCCCTGTCGTATGTCGATCTTCCATAGCGTGCCACCAACGCGATGCGGTATTACAACCAAACACATTCACTCGCACGGCGCGCCCGCTGCCGGGATTGATCGAATAAATTGGAGCCGCTGCGTGACATAGTTCGCACCGAACAGGTTGTCTATAGTTACTACCACGATCTGCCGCTCGACCGGTTCTACCGGCGTAGAAGCCGTGCGGCTATTGAGGGAAGAAGGTGTGTTTTTCGATTTCGTCTTCTTCCACTTCGGTTCGGTTGATGCTGCCAGTCACGTCGCTGGCTGGATGTCGTTCGAATACCTGAACCAACTGCAGCGCATCGATGGGTGGCTGGGTTGGGTGCTCGATGTATTGCCGCCAGGCGCGACGATTGTGAGTGCAGGCTGTCCACGTCGGGCATGATCGGACCCACGGCACCGATAGCCCGGACAATATGATCATACCGTAGATTGCGGCTGGTCTCGCAATCAGGTGCAACTATTGAATTGCCGCTCCCGTCAGTCTGCTCGACACGGCGCCAACACTGGCGCGCGTCCTGGATATTTCGCTACACGATGAGCGGGAAAGTCGGATCATAAAAAATCTTTGCGGAACAATGAGCGCAGAACTATCAATCTACGAGCGCGCTGGTGGGGATGAGCCGTTTCGTCGTCTGGTAGACGCATTCTATGCACGGATCGAGCGTGACCCGCTGCTACGCCCGCTGTTTCCCGAAAACCTCGAACCGGGAAAACTGCATCAGTTTCTGTTTATCACCCAGTATTTCGGCGGACCGCCGCGCTACAACGCACTGCGGGGGCATCCACGGCTCCGGGCGCGCCACCTGCCATTCGTCATCGGGCAGGCGGAACGGGATGCATGGGTCAACCATATGCGTGCTGCTATCGATGAGGTTGGTTTTCCAGAGGATGTGCGCGCTACCCTGATACAATACTTCGAACGAACCGCCACCTTCATGATCAACGCTGGCGACAATCGCCTCGATTTGCGTGGCTGAAACTTCTGCCGCAATGCGTCACTCCGCTGTCGCCTGTGGTACAATCAGCACGCAATGGCGCAGCGAAAGGAGACAGTGCTATGTTTACTGTACGTGGCCGCTTCGACGGCAAAACGATCGAATTGCTCGAACCACCGCCAGTTGACGAAGAAACCTTCGTTCTGGTCACCTTTCTTGAAGGACCACTAGAGACTGCCGCCGCGCGTGAAAGTCGCCGCGCGGTAAGTGTTGCCATGTTTTCGCTGGATCGCTATGCCGGTCCGCTCAAGCAACGGTTGCGCGCCGGTCTATCATCTGCCGATGCACCGCGTCCTTTTACCGTCGGCGAGATTATGACCCGCAAAGTGATCAGCGTTGCGCCCGATGCCACTGTCGCCGAAGCCATCCATATCATGAACAAGCAGGGGATCACCAGTGTGCTGGTCGAACCGGATACAAGCGGCGAGTGGGGGATCATGACTATGCGCGACGTTCTGCAGAAGATCGTCGCCGCTGATCGCTCGCCAGAAGAAGTCACTGTCAATGAACTGGCATCACGGCCGCTGGTCTACGTCTCGCCAGAAATGTCGCTGCGCGACTGTAGCAAACTGATGATCGACCGGAACATTCGTCGCGCTGCAGTGCGGGAGCGTGATCGGATCGTCGGGATTATCAGCGATACCGATATTTTCCAGGTAGTCGAAGAGCGTGGCTGGGGACCGCTGCCAGCAACCGACGGATGATAGCCCTGGAGTCGTAGAACGACCGTAGAGACGTTGCAGGACAACGTCTCTACGACTGGAACGATGGTTTAGTCGTCCATATTGGCAATCATTGCGTCGGCAAACTGTGACGTCTTGACCTCCTTTGCTCCGGTCATCAGTCGGGCGAAATCGTAAGTGACGATCTTCTGGGCAATTGTTTTTTCCAGCGCACGGATGATCAGGTCTGCCGCCTCAGTCCAACCTATGTAGCGCAGCATCATATCGCCGCTCAGAATGACGCTGCCCGGATTGACCCGATCCTGATTGGCATATTTTGGCGCTGTACCGTGAGTCGCTTCGAAAATCGCGTGCCCGGTGATGTAGTTGATGTTCCCGCCAGGCGCGATGCCGATTCCGCCGACCTGCGCTGCCAGCGCATCACTCAGGTAATCGCCATTCAGGTTGAGAGTCGCAATCACATCGAACTCTTCAGGGCGCGTGAGCACCTGCTGAAGCGTGATGTCCGCGATGGCGTCCTTGATGAGAATTGCTCCAGCAGCTAGCGCTTCACGCTGCTCGGCGTTCGCCGCCGCTTCGCCCTTCTCCGCCTTCGTGCGTTCCCACTGCGCCCAGGTATACACCTGCTCGCCAAAGACGCGTTCTGCTAGGGCGTATCCCCAGTCGCGGAATGCACCCTCGGTGAATTTCATAATGTTGCCTTTATGCACAAATGTCACGCTCCGGCGACGATGAGTAATGGCGTACTGAATAGCGGCTGCAACCAGGCGTTCCGTACCCAACCGACTGACGGGTTTGATGCCGATGCCGACTTCGACAGCGCCCTCCCCGTCGCCATTGCCGAGCAAACTAAGGAACTCACGCGCTTTTTCCGCAGTGCCGAAACGAATCTTCTCAAAATCCTTCGGAAATGTGGTGCGCAGAAAATCGAGCACTTTCTGCGCTTCGGGCGTACCGGCGGCATACTCGATGCCAGCGTAAATATCCTCCGTATTCTCGCGGAAAATGACCATATCCACCAGTTCAGGGCGCTTGACCGGCGATGGAACCCCCTGGAAGTAACGCACCGGACGTAAACAGACATAGAGATCGAGCAACTGACGCAGCGCGACGTTCAGGCTGCGGATCCCCTTGCCCACCGGCGTGGTCAGCGGACCCTTGATGCCGACCAAGTATTGCCTGAACGCTTCGACTGTTTCGTCAGGCAGCCAGTTGCCAGTCAGATTGAAGGCTTTCTCGCCTGCCAGCACCTCGTACCACATCAACTTCCGCCGCCCGCCGTATGCCCGTTCGACAGCAGCATCGAAAACGCGCACGCTCGCCCGCCAGATATCGGGACCGGTGCCATCGCCTTCGACGTAAGGAATAATGGGCATATCTGGCACATACAGGCGCCCATTCCGTATCGATATAGCATCTCCTTCGGGCGCACGGTTGCGCGTCGTTGTCATAGCCTTGGGACCTCCAGATGTGTAACAGCGGTTTCGCTCCATTATAGCAGGCTTCGATAGAGTCTGATTACCTGCCGCATAAACGGTATTTTGACTTGAACTTGTTCATCCCCCTCCCTATAATGTTTATGTAACAGAGAGGATATCTTCTCCCATAGTTTTCGACCTGTTTCTCCTCGAATGCGAAAACAGGGTTGGATTAAGGCTTGAGCCGATGCCCACCTTCGTTAATGTCGGCATATGGGAAACAGAGCAATGACGCGCCAACTGTCAGCGCGTCTCACGAAATACGCGGTAGCCCTGTTCGTTATTTTCGTAAGCGCTGCTACGTCCGGACGGGACATCTTGCGTCCGGTTGGAGGGGGTGTCCGCGTTGTGCGCGCGACGCCGACCACCATCACGGTAACTACAACGCAGGATGAGCTCAACGGGGATACATCTTCATTCGAGGATCTGATTGATAATCCAGGAGGTGCAGGTATTTCGCTGCGTGAGGCGATTATAGCTGCCAATGCAATGCCTCCCGGTCCGCGCCTGTTTATCCATTTCGCAATCCCCGACACCGATCCCGGCTATGAGACTGGATCACTGATCTGGCGTATCCAACCCGGTCCGTCTGCATTGCCGCCGCTCACACGCGGCAATGTCTCGATTGATGGAACCACACAACCAGGTGCCAGTCTGGTTTCCCATCCAGTGATTCTTCTCGATGGTACGAATGTGTACGAAGGCGACAAAGGGCTGAATGGGCTGACCATCACGTCCTCCGGGAATGTTCTTCGCGGGATTGCGCTGATCCTGTTCTGGGATGCTGGCGTGCTTATCGAGGGGGCAGAAGCCAGCAATAATGTAGTGACCGGCTGTGTGATCGGTGTGCTGGCGCCTGATGGCAACCCTCAACCGAACTACTACGGGGTCGATATTCGTAATGGTGCGCGCAACAATCTGATCGGCGGATTCACTGCCGCTGATCGCAACATCATCAGCGGGAATGACTATGCCGGCGTGCGGATCGATGGCAGCACAACGATGAGCAACACCGTGGCAGGTAACTGGATCGGCATCGATGCTGACGGTGCACGCGCACGTGCCAATGCATACTATGGCATTGTCGTCAGCGGTGGGGCGCAACGCAACGTCATCGGCAGGGGTAATGTAATTTCGGGGAACAGTTACGGGATCATGGTGATGGGCGCCTCCGACAACCGGATTGTCGGGAATATCATTGGTCTCGCGCCTGACCGCACCTCGCTGATCGGCAATCGCGAAGGTGGTGTGTTTCTGGTCGATGGCGCTAGCAGGAATGTTGTTGGTGGCGAGACGGAGACCGAACGGAATATCATTTCAGGCAACGGGTATGGCATTTTTGCGGGACAATACTATGTCGCGTCACCACCAATTACGCGCTGGAATCATATCAAGGGGAACTATATCGGTGTGGATGCCAGCGGCATCGTCCCACGCGGGAATGTGCGTCAGGGTATTTTTCTGACCAAATTTGCAGAGTCGAATATTATTGGCGGAGATGATCGACGCGCAGGCAATGTGGTAGCCTACAACGGATTTGGCGGAATCACGATCAAAGGGGCTGCTAATCGGATCTCCTCTAACATTATCGGCGCTGGCGCTGACAACACAACGCCGCTGGGAAATCAGCGGCACGGCGCGTTGATCATTGGTGATGGCAATATCGTTGGACCGTCTAATACATTTGCGTTCAATCAACTGTCTGGGTTGCTCATCAAAGGGGATCATACGTTTATCCACGAAAATACCATTCATCATAACACCCGATCTGGCATATGCGTTCGAGGCGACGGATCGACGATTATGAGCAATACAGTGACCCTTAATCAAGGGATGGACGTACCATGGGATGATTTTGATGCGCAACGCGATGATTGCTCGCTCGTCGGCGGCATTGTGCTGACAGGCACGTTGCAGACTCTGATTCGAAGCAACACTATTAGGGATAACGCTGTTCCGGGCTTGATCATCTCCGGTGGCGAACGCAACCGTGTGTCAAGTAATAGTATCACAACCAATGTGGCCAGCGGAATTGTGCTTCTGAACGGCGCAAACCGCGGTATCTCCCCTCCAACGATCCTTGCCGTCGATCAAACAGAGGTGCGCGGCGTCGCCTGCCTCAGTTGTCGCGTCGAAATTTTTGCCGACCCTGATGGTCAGGGGCGTGAGTTTCTCGGCGCTGTAGACACGTCAGGCGATGATGGAACCTTTTCATTCGCTCTCTCCAGTAGCGTGCCAGCAATGTTGCAGATCACGGCTACCAGCACCGACGTCGATGGCAACACGTCCGCGTTCGCTGTCGGGATTGGTGCGCCAGCGCCGCCTTCGGTCTATACGCTTCATCTTCCGCTGGTCGTGCGCTGAATACCTCTTGGGTGCCAGGATGCGTTGTCACCTTTTTGACTCCTTTCTGTAAGGAGAGAACCTTTCTCAATATATGACTTCGCTGCAAAAACGCACTGCTGAGACGCCGAGGGCACAGAGAACCCTAAAAACGAACCATGATGGATGCGTGGCGAAGCATGCGTTTGAGTGACGCGCGAGAGAATCTTCCTCTGCGAACGCTGCGCCTCTGGGGTGAAATTATCTTCTTGCAGGAGACCTGAGAGCGCATCCACAAGGACATGTCACCATCGACAAGCGTAGCCTGCGCCCTACATCTGCTGGAGCCGCAAGGCTTCCTGCGGGCTGCGCACGGTGGCAATGTCGCTCAACGCGATATCCTGCTGCGTCAACGTCAGCGCAACTTCTGACGAGATGCCGCTGAGCGTCACGCGACACCCCAGCAACCTGAGCGCCTGCGCCGTGCTTATCGTCATTATTAGCACAGATCAAGTGTAAATGTAAAGCGTTTCCCCCACAATCGCCCCGCCACAAACCCGCCTGTAAAGCGTAAAACGTTTCTCCGGCGCTGCTCGCTCGCTCGGGCTGGCGCCCTCGCTCGCTCGCACGCTCGCTTCGCTCGCTGGCGCGCTCAGGGCTAACGCCCTTCGCGCGCGCGCCTGAGCACCCCGCCAGCTCTACCGCGCGCGCCACCGTCCTATGGCGCGTGCGGTGGCGCGCGCACCGGCACTCGCACCCGCCCGCAACGCCGTTACGCGCCTGGCGGACCCCAGCGGGCAAGCCGCCCGCGCCCGCTATGCGCGATCTCATCCCGCCAGCTCTACCGCGCGCGCCACCGTCCTATGGCGCGTGCGGTGGCGCGCGCACCGGCACTCGCACCCGCCCGCAACGCCGTTACGCGCCAATCGCGCAGGATTGCACAGGAAGCCCCCAGAGACGCCGAAGCCGTCAACCCGTAGGAGAATACGGGCAGGCACGCTTTCGCTTCTATACAGACCTTTACAGACCTTTACAGAAGAGATAGCGCCGCGATACCCAGGGAACCGCCCGCACGCGCGACCGTGTGTAAGACGAAGCGTAAAGCTTTACACTCTCGACCGAAAATCGCGCCCGAAACCGGCGCGATCACAGCGAGAAAATCCTTACACTCTGCGAAAACGCCGATTGCTCTTCTTTGCCGCCGATCAAACGATCACGCTGATGTTTTGTTCCTGGCGCTTTTTTAGGCTTCAACACTCCAAACGCGCTCACTCTCGCACTTCGTGCGACTCAGTTCGCGCGTTTGGAGCCAGTTCACGTGTACCGGCGAGAAAGATTGTTCAAGCGGTGTTTTACGTTTTTATGGCGCATTTCCCAAAAAACCGCGTGTGATTGTAGCGCGCGGCATTTTCGCGTTGTCAAGACCTCGCTTCGCTCGCAAGCGACAAAAACGGCGCGGCTTTTTTTGGAATAGCGGAAGACGCCGTTTTTGTCGGTCTTGACAGCGCTATGCCGCGCGCTGAACCTTCGGTTGCGGTTTTTTGGGGAAAAATGCGCGCGCGGCATCAGAACATTTGTTCGCCCGTGCTTGAACCGGTTCAGCCGTACCGTTCCGATTGCCCGTGCTGGCGCGTAGGAACCCTGACAAGCCTGTGCCAGATCGACGCCTGTACCTTCCACGACTGGCACACTCAAGCGACACCCGTACCCCCTACGCGCCAGGCAATGCGGTTTCTGGCATTGATTTCGCTGCACCAGGGAGATGCAGGGAGAAAACGGCGTGTCAAGAGAAATGAAGCAACCTACCGCATTCTGTACGGCAATTCGCCGACAATCGCGCGAAAAACTCTTTACACTTTTGACCGGCGAACGCGCCCGAAACCGGCGCGAACCGACGAAAAAACGCTTTACACTTCCGATATCGAATACTTTTTACACTTCGGAAAGACGGAGAGCGTCAGAAAGAGCACCTGGTGCACCCAAAGTGTAAGTGTGCTAATAATGACGATAAGCACGCCGTCCGGATCAGCGCCTGCGCCACCGTGCTATCCACCATTGAGACGCCGGCAATGTCGATGATTACGTGGTTGGCGCGCTGCCGGTGCGCTGCTTCAAGCAGACGCGCGGTCAGCGCCGCCGAACGGCGACTATCGAGATGACCGACGACCGGCGCAAACAGGACGTCCTCGGCGAGCGTGATGGCGGGAGTTTCCAGCGTGGCGACCAGGTCGAGCAGGCGGCGTTGCTCTTCCAGTTGCGCCTGCTGCGCGGCGTTGGCGGCTTCCAGGGCATGCGCCTGTTCTTCGATGCGCGCCTGCGCTTCCTCCGCGCGTTGACGAGACTCCTCCGCCCGCTGCACTTCGGTGTTCAGCACTGCGCGCGCCAGCAGAAGAAGAAGGACAAGCACGACGTAGATTATCAGAAGGGAGACGTCGATCATCCAGCCGCTTGTGATTGCCCGCACAAGGTAGATCCCCGTAGACAGGATCGCACTGGCGACAATCCACCGGGGTCTGGTCAACGCAAGCGCCAGCGCTGGTGGAATAATAAGCGGCAGTGGCAGGGTCGCCATACCCATCGCAGGTGTGATACTCAGGACAAATCCCAGCATTAATGCGGAAAACACGACGATGACAGAGGCGGCATGTTTCCACCCGCGAAGGTGTGCGATCAACAGGACAACAGTGATGAGGGCGGATATGCCGGTTGTGGCGACATACACCCAGAGTTGGATAAACACGAGAGCGATCATCAGGCAAATGTCGCCAACAATCAATACCCCAAGACTCAGGGATACAGCCTGACGCTGCGTAATCTTCATAGATCGTTATCTCCTGTGACAGTCGCAACAATGATGGAACGTATCCATGCGTATGATACTGTGAGCATCGGAGACCAATGATTGCAGAACAGGCGCGAATTCATTGCAGCCACGCTTATGATCCGCCATGGGTGATGGATACGACCCCTGCTGCACATCCCTGGGATCCCACCAGCACGTACCAGAACGCAGGAGCAGGCGTGTCGCGTGGCGACCGGCGCAGGCATTCATTCCATCGCACATTCATGACTCTCCTGAACTCATTGCTGAGAATCCGGTCGCGCAGCGATTTCCATCAATCGCTTGCTGCGTCTGCTGCGCTTCTGTGGTGACGTAACCTTTTTACAGGAGATTCATGAATGACTTCGCTGCAAAAACGCACTGCTGAGACGCCAAGGGCATAGAGAACCCTAAAAATGAACCATGGATGCATGGCGAAGCATGCTTGTGCGTGACTCGCTGTGGAGTTCGCCTCTAAGAACGCTGCGCCTCAGCGGTGACATACCCTTTTTGCAGTGGACTCATGAATCGAAAAGGAAGGTGGCGAGACGAAGGCGGTGCCTTCGCCTTGCCAGAGGTTGCGTGCATATCTGGAACACGAGGTGCACGATGTACGATGCCGTGGTTGTTGGCGCGGGACCGAACGGTCTGACTGCGGCATGTGTTCTGGCGCGCGCCGGGTGGCGGGTATTGATCATCGAGGCGCGTGAAACAGTTGGCGGTGGCGTTTCGTCGGGGGAGATGACGCTGCCCGGTTTTGTCCATGATCTGGGTTCGTCGGTGCATCCGTTCGGTATCGCATCGCCGGTTTTCCGTATGCTGGAGTTGCACCGCTTTGGGTTGCGCTGGATTCACCCACCTGCACCAGTTGCTCATCCGCTTGACGGCGGGCGCGCTGTGATCCTGGAGCGGTCGGTGCGCGCAACGACTGCCTGGCTCGGCGGCGATGGCGCTGCCTATGCGCGTGTCATGGCGCCGCTGGTTCATTCGTGGGATCGGATACAGCCGCTAGTGCTGCACCCATTGGGGTTTCCCCGCCATCCAGTCGCCGCAGCACGCTTCGGGATGCTGGCGCTTCTGCCAGTTACGCTGCTGGCGCGCATTCTGTTCCGCGACGAAGCAGCGCCAGCGTTGATGGCGGGGCTTGGCGCGCATTCGTTGCTGCCGCTGGAAGCACCGTTGACAGCGGCGCCAGCGCTGGTGCTCGGCGCGCTCGGTCACACGGTTGGCTGGCCCCTGCCCCAGGGCGGAGCGCAATCGATAGCCGATGCGCTGGCAGCGTGTCTGCGCGCCTGGGGCGGCGAGATACGAACTGGATGGCATGTGCAGCATATTGATGAACTGCCGAAAGCCAGGGCGTATCTGTTCGACGTTTCTCCCCGTCAGTTGATCCAGATCGCCGGTGATCGCCTGCCGCCAGGCTACCGCCGCCGACTGCAACGTTTTCGCTACGGACCAGGCGTGTTCAAACTCGATTATGCGCTCGATGGACCGGTTCCCTGGCGCAATCCAGCATGTTTGCGCACGGCAACCGTACATCTTGGCGGTACTCTGGAGGAGATCGCCGAATCGGAGCGGGCGCCTCACCACAATGAGCACGCGCTGTGTCCGTATGTTCTGTTTGTTCAACCAACATTATTTGATCCGAGCCGCGCACCGCAGGGAAAGCATATTGGCTGGGCATACTGCCATGTGCCGCACGGATCGACGGTTGATATGACCGCAGCCGTCGAATCACAGATTGAACGCTTTGCACCCGGTTTTCGCAATCGCATTCTGGCGCGGCGCGCCATGAATTGCGCCGACATGGAAGCCTGGAACCCGAACCTGATCGGCGGTGACATCAGCGGCGGGTTACCGGACTGGCGGCAACTGATCACCAGACCAACCTTCAGTTTGACCCCCTATCGCACCCCGGCGCGCGGCATCTATCTCTGCTCTTCCTCGACGCCGCCAGGTCCGGGAGTGCACGGCATGTGCGGGTATCACGCGGCTTCCGCAGCGCTCGCCGACAATGGTTGAGCGTTCGACGCTTCGCGCGGCGTATCGTCACCCGGCGCCAGGCAGGCTTCGGGCGCAAAATGTACGGTGATTGTCTCTCCCGGTTGCGGCAGGCGCAGATGCGGGTTATTGAAGATGTCCATCGACAGCCGGTTGGCTGCCAGACGCAGGCGCACCCGCACAATCGAGCCGAGAAAGGTGACATCTTCGACCGTTCCGCTCAACCGGTTCATCGCACTGTTGAACTGCCCGTCGAGCGCGATCAATTCCGGGCGGATGGCGATGTTTACCCTGTCGCCTGAGCGATGCTGCGGGAGGGGGCGAGCAATGCGGAATTGCTGACCTTCGACCGCCAGCAGTCCGATAGCTGCATCGACAACGGTTGCCTCGATCTGGTTGAGCGTGCCGACGAACGACGCAACGAAGCGGGTTGCAGGAAAGTTGTACACCTCGAAGGGCGTGCCGATCTGCTCGATCTTCCCGCGACTCATTACCACAATCCGGTCGGACAGAGCCATTGCTTCTTCCTGATCGTGGGTGACATAAATTGTGGTAATGCCGAGTTGTCGTTGAATGTCACGAATCTCTTGGCGGAGTGAGGCGCGTATTTTGGCATCGAGCGCCGAGAGCGGCTCATCGAGCAACAGCAGTTTTGGCTGGATCGCCAGCGCCCGCGCCAGCGCAACACGCTGCTGCTGCCCGCCGGATAACTGATACGGATAGCGCCGCCCAAACTCGGGCATATGAATGATGCGCAGCAGTTCCTCGACCCGCGCGCGGATTTCGTGTGCCGGACGTCGTGCGATCCGCAGCCCGAAACCGATATTGTCGGCGACAGTCATATTCGGGAAGAGCGCATACGACTGGAACACCATGCCGATGTTGCGTCGGTTGGGTGGCATATTGGTCACATCAACCCCGTCGATGACGATCTGCCCCGACGTCGGCTTTTCAAACCCTGCAACCATGCGCAACGTCGTCGTTTTGCCGCACCCCGACGGTCCCAGGAACGAAATGAACTCACCCTGTTCGACTGCCAGGGTGAAGTCTTCAACAGCAATGGTCGTTCCAAAACGTTTGTGCACATGAACAATCTCAAGAAATGACATACTGCCCCCGATTGACGAGCGCGTGGCTAGCGCGGTCCGGCCACCCGCGCCTGCGCACCCTGACCAAACCACTGGATTGCAGCGATTGCTGCCCACGTCAGCGCAAAACTGATGATCGCCAGCGCCGACGGTTCGTACACCTTACTGCTGGCGAGACGGTTCATGTACGGACCAAACGCCGGTTGCGCAAGCAGCGCAGCGATGGTGAACTCGCCCATGACAATCGCAAATGTAATGAACGCGCCGCTGAGCAATGCAACATAGATATTGGGAAAGATCACCCGCGTCAAAATGGTGAACCATCCGGCGCCCAGGCTCTGCGCCGCTTCGGTGAGATCGTGGATGTTAATCGAGCGCAATCCGGTATCGACTGCCCGATACATATACGGGAACGAAAGAATGACATATGAGCCGACGAGGAGCACCCACAACCCCTCACGGCTATCGGTGAGCGGGGTGCGGCTGTAGGTGCGCGCCAGGCTGAAGACCAGCACAACTGCCGGCACAACGAACGGCAGCAGCGTAAAGAACTCGATCACCGGGCGCAGGCGTGGCAGACGCAGTTGCACCCAGTACGCTGTCGGCACAATCACAATCGCGCTGACCACAATCGTCGCCAGCGCCGTCTGGAGCGAGAACATAAAACTTTCGATGAACCTGATATCGTTCAACACGCTAGTATACGCGGCGAAGCTCAACTCGCCGCGGCGGGCGCGCAGCGAGAAATCGAGAGTGGCGTACAGCGGCACGAGAAAGTAGGTTGCACCAACCAGAAACCAGAACCAGGGCCAGAAACGTTTCAGCATAGGGTTACGACCGCAACCAGCGCGCAGAGAGGCGCTGAAGCCAGGTATAGAGGCCAACACTGATGCCCATAATGACGATCATGCCGAGTGCAAGCGCATTGCCAAGACCAGGGTTGGCGAGCGCATCGCTGCTGATCTGCGCACCAATCAGAATGGTGATAACGTTTCCCTGACTGCCGCCGCCGGTCAACTGAAAGGCGGTGGCATGGGCGCCAAACGCATTGCCGAACAGCAGCACTGTCGTTCCAAGGATCGAGGGAAGCAGGATCGGCAGCCCGACATAGCGCCAGTACTGCCATCCGTTCGCACCCAGGCTCTCGGCAGCTTCACGCCATTCGCGCCGCATCCCCTCGAATGCTGGCGCCATAATCAAAACCATCAGCGGGATTTGAAAATAGATATAGACGATGCACAAACCCCAAAAACTGTAGAGACTGAATGCGGGGTACAGACTGATCCCAATCGAACGCAACCATTGGGTCACAACACCCAACTGTCCAAGCGTCGCAATGAATGCAAACGCCAGCGGCACACCGGCGAAGTTCGAGGCGACGCCGGAGAAGCTGATGACCGCATCACGCAGCGGGCGCGGCAACCCGCCAATCGTGATCGCATATGCCAGCAATCCGCCCAGCAACCCGCCGCCGATAGCAGTTACCGCGCTGAGTTGCACACTGTACACATACGAAGAAACAATGAATGGATGTCCCAATTCAAGAATGTTTTGCAGCGTCAGGCGACGTTCCTGGTCGAGAAAACTCTGCCCGATGATCGACAGGGTGGGCCAGATGAGAAAAGCGGCGACAAACAGAAAGAATGGCGCCACCCCCACCCATGTCCACGAAAGAGACCGGTGTGTGACGGTCGACTGGTTCGTTTTTGTCTGCGTCAGGGGCGCCATTCACAACCTCGTGGCAACCGTTTTCGGGCAATGATGTCCGGGCAACCGGCATCCCTGGTCTTGCCCGCATGGCTGGAACAGATCGCAATCCGTCTCAGCCATGCGCGTATGTTCACCCGATGAGATACATGTCCTGAGCCAGTGTGAGATGATGCGTGAAGCACGCCACAGCAAACAGACCGTCTTCTGCTTTCGAAGATTGCTCCGATGCCGTTAGCGTCTCGCACACCCCCCTGTTCCGCACGTTACTGCACCGTCGCGCCGACGACGGTGGGCCAGCTGCTCTTGATCTTGTCGAATGCGGCATTGATCTGATCGCCGGTCGGGAAGGCGACCGGTGCATCGGTTTTCGGCAGTTTGTCAAGCAGATCCTGCGGGATGAGTCCTGCCTTGCGCATCGCCTCGAACCGCGCTGGTGTCGCATACCCCTTGAGCCAGATCAACTGTCCTTCGTCGGAGTAGAGGAACTCCATCCACAGGCGTGCAGCATGCGGGCGCGGCGCATAGGCGCTGATCGCCTGCACATACACGCCTGCCAGCGACCCGCTCTTCGGCACCACCACGGCAATGTCGATGTTGCCAGCATTCTGATCGCGGTTCGCCAGCGCATTGTAGTCCCAGCGCAGCGCAATCGGCGTTTCACCTTTGGCGATGGTTGCCGGCTTGGCGACCACCGGCAACAGGTTGCCCATTTTGTTCAGCCGCTTGAAGAACTCCAGACCGGGCATTGGATCGTCGAGTGAGCCGCCATTGCCGAGCGCAGCAGCCCAGACGGCATTGATCGCCTGCCCGGAACCGGTCGGATCGCCTGCGAGCGCAATCTGTCCCTTGTACTCCGGCTTCAACAGGTCCGACCAGTCCTGCGGAATGTTCTTGACCACCTGCGTATTCACTTCAAACGCCATCACGCCGTAATAGTCGGCGTACCAGAACCCTTCGGGGTCTTTCAACGCATCAGGAATCTCGTTCCATTTCTCAACCTTGTACGGTTGGAGGAGACCCTCTTTTTTGGCAATATCGCCCCAGGCAAAGCCAACGTCGATCACATCAGGCGCCTGCGGTCCCTTGCTGCCAGCATTGGCTTTGATTGCTTCGATCTCCTGCGCCGAACTCGCGTCGGGGTTGAGGTCTTCGTGTTTGATGAACGGGTACTTTTCGAGGAATCTCTTCTTCATCTCTCCATAGTTCGCCCAATCGTCCGGCAGAGCGATGGTAGAGAGATTACCTTCGGCACGCGCCAGTTCGATCAATTTCTCCATTCCGCCGGCATCGGCTGCCGTCAGCGGACCGGGTGGCGGCGGTGGCGGAAGTTGCGCTGGCGCCGTTGCTTCAGCCGGGGCAGTCGTTGCTGCGGGGGCGGTGGTTGCTGCAGGGGCGGTTGGCGCGGTGGTTGTTGCCTGACCGCACGCAGCCAGGATGGCGCCTGCACCAGCGCCGACAGCGACACGCAGGAATGCCCGGCGCGACCAGCGCCGGTTGTTGCGTTGAACGCTCATTTCTCCTCTTCTCCTCTCTTCTCGCTGGGAGGGTATCTGCACAATGCACTGCACGGCGGAGGATTTCCGGCAACGTCATGCTTCGTATGGATTACGTGCAATGCACATCATGAGTGTATGGAACAAACATGAAGGTTGCGTTATGCCAGCGTAAAGAATATGTTAAGCGCTCCAGTCAGTCGCCACAACGTTGCGTGATTGACAATCCTTCCCGTCTCTGCGTGCGGGCAGGGACGCCCGCGCTCCCAATCGTCACAACGTCACGTGATTGACAATCTCTCCCGTCCCTTCTATACTGCGGCGCGCTGCATAGAAACACCCGGAGTGCGAGCCATGCGTCTTCACGAGATACTGAAGCATCTGTGTGAACCTGCGCATATGCCGCCTGTCAACCCGGAGATCACCGGCGTTGTGTACGACTCGCGTGCCGTGACCCCAGGGGCGTTGTTTGTGGCGTATCGCGGCTTTCATACCGATGGGCATGCCTACATTCCGCAGGCGCTCGAACGTGGCGCGGCGGCTGTGGTGTACGAAGACCCTGCGTGGGACGGTCGTGTGCCGGTTCCGGCGCTGCGCGTATCGAATGCGCGCGTCGCTCTGGCGCCGCTTGCGGCAGCCTTCTACGGGTACCCCGGTCGGCGAATGCGGATCGTTGGCGTGACCGGCACCGACGGGAAGACCACCACAACATTTCTGACCAGCGTGGCGCTCGAAGCCGGGGGTGCAATCACCGGCTTAATGGGCACAGTCGATTTCAAGATTGGCGGACGCATGTGGACCAACGACTCACGTCAGAGCACGCCGGAAGCGCCGGAGGTTCAGGCGCTGCTACGGGATATGGCAGAAGCAGGTTGCACCTATGCGGTCATCGAGGCGACATCGCACGCACTCTCGGCACGCTGGAATCGCCTTGCCGGAAGTGCATTCGATATCGCTGTGTTCACGAATGTGACGCAGGAGCATCTCGATTTTCACGGTACGGTCGAGCAGTATCGCCGCGACAAAGCGCGCCTGTTCGAGATGCTGGCGGAGTTCAACGATGCTGCCGCACCGTTCAAGCAGCGCAAGATCGCAGTCGTAAACGCCGATGATCCCCACCATCGCATGTTTCTCGATGCCGCCCCGTCATATGCCGAACGATTGACCTACGCCGTGTATGCCAGCGCCGATGTACGCGCAGAAGATGTCCGTTCGACCCGCGACGGATTGCGCTTTCGGGTGATGACGCCATGGGGCGTTGCTGATGCACGATTGCGACTCACCGGCGACTTCAATGTGTGGAATGCGCTGGCGGCGCTGACCGTCGCCTGTGCGGAAGGTGTGCCGCTCGACCGTTGCCTGGCGGCGCTGGAGCGGGTCCCGGGCGTGCGGGGCCGTATGGAACGGATCGAGGCAGGTCAACCGTTTACGGTGCTGGTCGATTATGCGCACACGCCGGGCGCATTCGAGAAACTGTTCCGCATTGTGCGTCCGCTCACCGAAGGACAGGTGATTGCGGTCTTCGGCAGCGCCGGGGAGCGAGATCGCGCAAAGCGCCCGTTGCAGGGCGAGATTGCCGGACGCTTCTGCGACCTGATGATCGTGACCGACGAAGACCCCCGCCTCGAAGACCGCATGGCAATCATTGCCGAAATCGCCGCCGGCGCCGAAGCGGCTGGCAAACGGGTCGGCGAAACCTGTCTGTGTATTCCAGATCGCGCCCTGGCAATTCGCACCGCCTTTGCGCATGCGCGCCCCGGCGATATTGTGCTGCTCCTCGGTAAGGGTCACGAGAGGAGTATTATCTACGGGACAACGCCTGTGCCGTGGGATGAGGCGGCAGAGGCACGACGCGCGTTGGCGGAATTGGGATATGGCGGATAAGATAGGCTGCGCTATTTTCGCAGTTTTTTCTTGACAAAATGTGAATATAAGAGTACGCTTACTCATGTCATGAGTATCCAGGAAGACGCCATCGAGTTACGCGCGGTCAGCAAATGGTTCAACCGCGATACACCGGCGGTTCAGCAGGTATCGCTGCGGGCGCCGCGCGGCATGCTGCTGGCATTGCTTGGACCGAGCGGATGCGGCAAAACAACTACTCTCCGCCTGATCGCCGGTCTCGAGGTGCCGGACACCGGCGAGATCTACCTGGACGGCAGGCGTGTCGCCGGGGGTGGGGATTGGGTGCCGCCAGAGCGACGCCGGGTCGGCATGGTCTTTCAGGATTATGCGCTTTTTCCGCACCTCTCGGTGCGTGAGAATATCGCGTTTGGTTTGAACGGGCGTCCGCCGCGTGAGCGCACGACGCGAGTCGCTGAACTGTTGGCGCTGGCAGGTCTCGAAGATCTCGCCGATCGTTATCCGCATCAGTTATCAGGGGGGCAGCAGCAGCGCGTCGCGCTGGCGCGCGCCCTGGCGCCCGCACCGCAGGTGATTCTGCTTGATGAGCCGTTTTCCAATCTCGACGCCGTGCTGCGCAAAGCGACACGCGAGGAGGTACGCCGCATTCTGCGGCAGTCGGGGGCGACTGCGGTCTTCGTCACCCACGATCAGGAAGAGGCGTTCAGCATCGCCGATATGGTTGCCGTCATGCGTAACGGCGCCATTGAGCAGATTGGTGCGCCGCACGAGATCTACCTGCGCCCAGCGACGCGCGCCGTGGCGACGTTCGTCGGTGAGGCGAATTTTGTTCCGGCGCGCGCTTTTGGTCGGTGTGCCGAATGTGTGCTCGGTAGAGTCCCGCTTGCCGCTCCGCGTGATGGACCGGTGGAAGTCATGGTGCGCCCTGAAGCGCTCGATCTGCATCCCGATGCGACCGGCTGCGGACTCGTCGAAGAGATAGTTTTTTTCGGGCATGATCAACTCATCGGCATTCGTATGTGCGATGGTTCGCTCATCCAGGCGCGCACCGGTCCGCGAACCGATATCGCTCCCGGCGTGCGGGTTGTCGTCAGGGTGCAGGGTGAAGTGGTCGCGTTTCCCTTATGACAACACCTCGCGCAGAAACCTGATCTTCTCCTGGTTCTGAAAGGTTCCGCCGCCCTCGTGCTGGTTGTACCGGTAGACGCGAATCTGCTTTGGTCCATTGTAGTGGTTGTATGCGGCATAGACCGTCGATGGCGGGCACACATCGTCCATCAACCCTACCGAGAAGAGTGCCGGCGCTCGGGCGCGCGCAGCGAAGTTGACCCCGTCGAAGTAACTCAATGTCTGGAACACTGCCTCGACCCGATCACGGTGCACCTTACAGTAGCGCGCAATTTCGTAGTACGGGTTGGTATCGGTGATCTCGGTAGCGCGACGGTAGTGACACAGGAATGGCACGTCGGGCATCGTCGCCCTGATGTCGTGCACCAGTCCGGCGACCGCCAGAGCGATTCCACCCCCCTGGCTGCCGCCGGTCACAGCAATGCGCCCGGCGTCGATTGCAGGATGGGCGCGGGCTGCCTCGACGGCACGCACTGCGTCGGTGAAGACCCGGCGGTAGTAGTAGGTGTATGGGCTGGTGATACCGCGCGTCATGAAGCCGGGGTGATGGGGATTTGATCCTTCCGGTTCCGGGTCGGGCGTATCGCCTTTGAGCCAGGCGCTTCCCTGACCGCGGGTGTCCATCACCAGGTGCGCATATCCTGCGGCGCTCCAGAGCAACCAGTCGGTCGGGAAGCCGCGTCCGCCGCCGTACCCGATGTACTCGACGACGGCAGGAAGCGGATGAGAGACGTGGCGCGGCAGCAACAGCCATCCCTTGATCGGCTGCCCGCCATAGCCGCGAAAGGTCACATCGAACGTCTCAACCGTCGCAAGCCCCGCATCGTAAGGCTCAAAATGCACATCGAGCGGATGCATGCGCGCTTCCTCGAGCGTCGCCTGCCAGAATGCATCGAAATCGGGCGGTTCTTCACGCGGGGGAAGGTACCGTTGTAACTCATCGAACGAGAGATCGAAGAACGCCATGCAACCCTCCTTATAGATGCCGGCAAGAACAATAGAGCATTATAGCGCCGACAACTGCCCATTTTTCCAGGTGGCATCCTGCGCATTCCGGCGATGCCGCGCGGCGCGCGCACCGGTATCATTCACGCAAGGCTACAGAAGGAGGATACCATGACAGCATCATCCGGCGCCGATCCTATCAGCGCACTTTCACACCAGATGGCGGACGCCGTCGAACGTATCCGTCGCTCGCTGGTGATGGTGAACGGCAGACAACGCCAGCCTGCCAGCGGCATCATTATTGCCGCTGACCAGGTTCTGACGGCAGACCACGTCCTGGAACGCGACGATGACCTGACAATCCAGACCGATGATGGGCGCACCTTAGCAGCGCGCCTGGTCGGGCGTGACCAGACCAGCGACCTGGCGCTGCTGCGGATCGATGCATTGGACGGCGAGATCGCAGCGCAGGCGCTCAATCCGGCGCGCGTCGGTCAGTTTGTGCTCGCCGTTGGACGACCTTCTCCAGGGGGACCGATGGCGAGCCTGGGCATTGTCAGCGCAGTCGGCGGTCCGCTACGCACCCGACGCGGCATGGTCGAGCAGGTGATCCAGACCGACGCCACGCCATACCCCGGTTTTTCGGGCGGCGCTCTGATCGACGTGACCGGGGCGGTACTGGGGCTATTCACGACCGGACTGATCGGTGGCGTGGCGCTGGCACTACCGGCGCCATTCGCATGGCGCATCGCCCATACCCTGGCGAGTCAGGGGCACGTCCGTCGCGGCTTTCTTGGCATCAGCAGCCAACCGGTCACGATTCCGGCGGGGCAGCGCGCCGGACGCAACCAGGAACGCGGGCTGCTGATCGTGCGCGTCGAGCCGGATAGCCCGGCGAGTCGGGCGGGACTGCTCGTTGGGGACATTCTGGTTGGGATCGATGGCGTTGTTTTGAACGACACCGACGATTTGCAGGCAGTTTTGAGCGGCGACCGCGTCGGTGCCACCGTACCGGCGGAGATTATTCGCGGCGGGGCGCTGATGACGCTGGCGGTGACAATCGGACAGCGCAAGGGTTCATAGAGCGGATTTCCAAGACTTTCGTCGCGGCATTGTCGTGTGGTCATCGTCACACCCGGAAGACGCGAAGCCAGGAACGCCCTGCACCTTCGCGTCTTCAATAGAGAAACCCAGAAAGGCGCATAACTTCGATGACTCAGGTGTTCTATCGTGCATCGGATATTGTTGCCGGTTTTGCCGATCTTGTCGAACGCGCGCGGCAGAGCGTCGTGCATCTCCACGGATCAGGCAGAGGCGCCGGCACAGGCGTGGTCTGGCGATCCGGCGGCGTTATTCTGACCAACAACCACGTCGTCGTCGGCGCGGGCGGCAGGTTGCGCATGCAAACGCTCGATGGGCGCGATCTGCCGGTACAGGTCGCAGCGCGCAACCCGGACCTCGACCTGGCGCTGCTGCACACACCGGCGGATGACCTTCCGCCGGCATCGGTTGGCGATTCGTCGCGTGTGCGGGTCGGCGAACTGGTCTTTGCGATTGGTCATCCGTGGGGACAACCATGGGTGGTGACTGCCGGTATCGTCAGTGGGCTGGGGGAGGCGGAGACGCGCAACGGGCAGCGTGTCGCGTTCATCCGTTCCGATGTACGGCTCGCGCCCGGCAACTCCGGCGGACCGCTCCTCGACGCACGCGGCAAGGTGATCGGGATCAACGCAATGGTGTTTGGCGGCGATCTGGCGGTTGCCATCGCCAGTCATGTCGTCGAACGGTGGTTGAACGATAGCCAGGGGCGGCGCGCGCGTCTTGGCGTCGGCGTGCAATCACTGCCATTGCCGGAAGGCGTGCTCAACGGACGTTCCAGGGGATTACTGGTTGTCAGCCTCGAGCCAGACAGCCCGGCGGAACGGGCGGGGATTCTGGTCGGCGACCTGCTGCTCCACGCCGATACGGTATCATTGGAGCAGCCGGAGGACTTGCACAGAGCGCTTCAGCACACGGACGGAACGCTCCGTCTCCGGTTGCTGCGCGCCGGCAATATTCGCGTGATCGATGTGACGCCCGGCACGGGATCATAGTGCACGAAAGCGCTTTAGATTACGGTGGGTCTCATCGAGGTTGAACCTCCTCAGCAAGTGCAGGCTCATGGAGACTGAGCATTTGTAGCAGTTCTCAGATACGTTGACCCTTGTCCAGGTCTGCTGTGTCGCACAAGGCGCTTGCTTCCGCTGCGCTCCCCATTTCCGCGCCTCCGCGCCTCCGCGTGAGCCGGTCCAAGGCACTGTGGAGCTGTGGAGGACGCGGAGCGATGCAGTCGCCACCCGCGGGCGTGGACGCCCGCCCAACCAGGATGCAGGTGGTTCAATCATTCTGCGCACTGCTATAATCTGCTATGCCAAATGAGCCGTGGGGCTGAGGCCCTTGGCTATGCCAGGCGACGCCCGCCTACGCGGGCTATTCCAGACAAACCTTCATCCGTGCTTATCCGTCACATCTGTGCCAATCCGTGTTCTATGCCAGCTCTTCGAGGCAAAGCCCGCCTGCGCAGGATAGACCGGATGATGTATTCAACGACCATCAGCCCGTCGGAGGCTTTTCACCATGATTCGCGTCCTGATCGTCGCGCCGACGCCGGCATTGCGCGCCGGGTTGCGCGCCCTGGTCGCCGAAGCGAACGTCGAGATCGTCGGCGAAACCGTATCGCTCACTACACCCGCCGGCATCCCGCCCGACACGGATGTCATCCTGGCAGCGGATGAATGTGTGCTGACCGAAGCAGATCGGGCGCTGGGAGAGGATCCGCGATACGCGGCGCTGCTGCTGAGCGATGACGCGCAGCAGGCAGATGTATTGCGCCGCCTGCCGCTGACGGCGTGGGGGCTGCTGTCGCACGACGCAGGTGCAGCGGAGTTAGCCGCTGCGATCCAGGCAGTCGCACAAGGGTTGATCGTCCTCTCGTCGGAACTGGCGCCGCGCCTGCTGCACCGTCGCCCGTTATCGGCAGCGGAACCGGCTAGCGAGCCGTTGACCGCGCGTGAACGCGACGTGCTCGAACTGGTGAGTCAGGGGTTATCGAACAAACAGATCGCACAGAAATTGCAGATCAGCGAACACACCGTCAAGTTTCACCTTTCGTCACTCTTCGCCAAACTCGGCGTTTCAAGCCGCACCGAAGCGGTCAACCGCGGCGCGCGCCAGGGCATCATCACCCTGTGAAATGCTCACGGTCGAAGCCGGCGCAGAATTGCCTTCAGGCGATCATAGTCATCCTTGAGAAGTGAAGCAATCTCGCGCCCTGCGCGCACAAGGAATGCGCGTTCATCGGCAACCGTGCGAGCCGCAGCGCGAATAGCCGCAGCAAGCACCTCGTCGCCGGGGATGTGCGGCGTAAACAGCACTGTGCGAACATAATCGAGCGCCTGATTGAAGCGTGCCACCTCGCCGGCGTCGCACTCGTACACACTGTAGTGAACCGGCGGCGGTTGCGGCGGCAAAAACTGGTGGATCGCATCACCTTCCGCAAACCCGACGATAATGGCAGAGAACTCAGTCTGGAGCACCTCTGCCAGATCGGGATGCGCGTGGTAGATTTCGGCATCGTACAACTCGCGCCCGTCATAAGTGCGCCCGCGCACCAGCGCCCGCCCGCCGATATCCCGACTTCCGGTGTGGATGCGGTATACCAGACCGTAGATCGCCATCCCACTGGCGCGTGCCTGCGCGCGCACCAGCGCGCCAAACGGCGGCGCGGCCAGCAGTTCATACGTGCCGGCGGTGAACTCAGTGCTGGTTGCTTCGATCACTTCGGCAATACGCTGTGACATACCCGGCAATGCTCGTTTGCGAGAAGGTTCCATAGTGGAGCAGTATATGACCTCAGCACACGTGTGTCAACATGCTGCCGATTTGCAATGTTGCACACTTGCTGGTATAATAGCGATTGTCGGGGCCGCGAGGAGTACGGGCCGACGTCAAGAGCAGGCCCCATCGTCTAGCGGCCTAGGACGCCACCCTCTCAAGGTGGAGATCGCGGGTTCGAATCCCGCTGGGGTCACCAAAACAGACGGGCCCGTGGTGTAGCGGTTAACATGGAGCCCTGTCAAGGCTCAGAGCGCGGGTTCAAATCCCGTCGGGCCCGCCAGAAGGCGGCACGAAGGCTCACGGTGGTGAGCCTTTTTGATTCGCCTTTTCCGGCAACGAGCAGGCAGGGCTTAACCGCTATCACCCTGCTGTTCCACCCATCGCCGCACCAGTTCTGCACGGAAGCGATAGCCGTTTGCGGTTTCGACGAGAATATCGCGCTGCACTAGTTTGCTCAGCACCACATTCACCGTCGCCGGATCACCGCTCCGGCGCACATCCTGCCGCAGTGCGATGGCGCGCATCACCGACCGCTGAATGTCATCGGTGTCGCGCCCGCGCCATAGTTCATCAAAGTACATCGCAGCGGAGGTCAGGACACATGCGAAGGCCTGTTCGATATCAGCGAGCGTAGCGTGAGTGCGGTTCTGGTCGTTGAGCATATGCACCAGATCGCGGCAGGTGGCCTGAACGAGGTAGGGCTGGCAACCGGTCACAGTGAGGATGTGTTCGACGGCATCGGGTTCGTAGGTGAGGGGGAAGTCTTCTATCGGACGAACGATCAGTTCACGGGCTTCATCTTCGTTCAGATGACCGATCTTGAGCGTGCGCACGTTGATGAAGTAGTCGCTCCACATGCGAGGCAGGTCGAGGAGCGTATGCGAACCGCTTAGCAGGAGCGTTATCTGCGGGTGATGCTGAATGATATGGCGCAGGTAGCCAAAGATACGCCGGTCAATGCGGCCAGCTTCGAGCATCTCTTGTAACCGCTCGTATTCGTCCAGACAGAGCAAGATCCAGCGTTCACCCAACGCCGCCTCGACCTGCGAGAGCCACGCGCCGAATGTCGGGTATGGATCAACCGCCAATGCATCACGGGTCAATTCTGGCAGTTTGAGGCGCCGGTGGGTCAATGCGTTTTCCCTGATCTGATTCGCCAGGTTGAAGAGCAATCCGCCTGCGCCTTCGGCATTGACCGCATCTTGCATATCAACCTCTACCGGAATGAGGCGAGGTCCGAGACGAACCGGCAGTTGCTTGATAGCCGACGTCTTACCGCAGCGTCGCCCGCCGAAGAGCAACAGGGCGGGCCGTTGTTCGGCTGCAGTTGCCAGTTCACGTTCGAGCGCCAGGAAGAGATCGTGCCGCCCCTTGAATACCTTGCTATTGGTCGCAAGCGGGTTTCCTGCCACGTACACATTCGGGATGCTCTCACGGTCTTTCAACTCCATGAGTTGCCGGGACAGGATCGCTTCCCAGCGTTCCAGGATGCGCCCGAACTGCACTGCTATGCGTCGATCATTCAGCGCCAGCCCTTCGCGCACACGCCGCGTTTGCTCGTAGGCATCACGCAGTTGGCGCTGTTTGTTGTAGAGCGTGTCACTCTCCAGCGCAGCCTGCACATACCGGGCAATGTCCCGGAAGGGTGGTAAAACGGTTTCCAGTTCGGCGGGCATAGTGGATGGCAGCCAGGTCAGGTGCCCGGCAACGCCGGCAATCGCCCGTACATCCTGCGCCTGTTCGAGATCGTAGGCGGTCAGTTCGATCAGCGCACTGCGCGCTGCCCAACCCTGACGAAACGATTGCGCAACGTCGGCGATCAGGGTTTGCGCAAGGCGACGGTCTTTCTTGCCGATGTCCACCAGCGTATGATCCAGCCCCCAGAGCGGCAGCCAGATGACTTCATCCCAGTAGAGTGGTATCAGGCGAAAGCGACGGGCAGCTTTTTCCGGCGGAGCGGATTCGGCCCACCGTCCGACGATCAGGTTCCAGGGCAGTTCAACGAGATAGAAGGGCAAGCGAAAATAGAACAGCAGAAAAGAGATCGTCCACGCCACGCCGACCGCCACGCTGCCCGCCACGCCGACCGCCACGCCGCTCGCCACGCTGCCCGCCACGCCGAACACCACGCCGACTGCCACGCCGCGCCTCACGACGAGCCCCACGCCGCCCGCCACGCCGAACGCCACGCCGACCGCCACGCTGCCCGCCACGCCGCCCGCCACGCCGCCCGCCACGCCGAACACCACGCCGACTGCCACGCCGCCTGCCACGCCGACCGCCGCGCCGAACGCCACGCCGACCGTCACGCCGAACGCCACGCCGACCGCCACGCCGACCGCCAGATACCAGAGGATACGGTAAGTATCGGGGGAGCCGGGGAGTTGTGGTATTGCGTTCTGAAGAGTCTCACCAAACAGGTTACTGATAGAATCGGGTAAAAAAAGGGAAACGAATACGGTAAGCACGTAAATGACTATTCCCCAAAATGCCAGGTTCACAAGCGATGTGAGCCTTTTCCAAAGTAGCCAGAAACCGATAATACTCCCAATGATCCAGCCGAACGCTGTCCCTATCCCTGGTATCCAGTCAAATGCAATGTCAGGAACACCGGCTCTAGCCAGCAAATGAATACCGGCGCCGATAAGGGGCGCCATGACCAGCGGTGTACCACAGATCAGCGTTAATGACAGCCAGAGCAGATGGCGCACACGCGGGTCGGCGCGCTGTTCATTCGACAGTTCCCAAAGCCTGAGTCTTTCATCAAGCTTAGGATCAATGCGCTGTGCATACGCCCGCAGGGTCAGCGGTTTGAAGTACAGCCAGTAGAGCAACCGCAGGATGTCGTGGGGAAAGCGCAGGGTGTCAGGCATCGCCGGATGTCTCCTGGTTAACAGTACTACGGGTTGCCACGAATACGCTCGATCAATTGCAACATCTCGTCGAGGTTGATCGTGATCAAACCGAACAGCAGCCCAATGCTCACTATAAGCAGAACCGCACCGCACATCCAGGCAGTGGTCTGGCTCACGTCGTCCTTCTTCAGACGCAGCACTACTTCATGCACGGCGCGTCCCAACCATGTAGGAAGGGTGATAACCAGCCAGGATAGAGCAGCGGTGAGGTGTGCGCCCATCGTTTTCCGCCAGGGTGTTGCCAGTCCTGCATGTTCGCATTGACGGTCAAAATCCCGCCGCAGGCGCGACCAGCGCACCGGGCCACCCTGAGCTTTGGCAAGGTAGAGCAGACTTCCCGCCAGTTGCAGTTTGTAGGGGTGTCCGCCCGCCAGCCGCAGGAGGTTCTCTTGTTCACGCGGAGTAAAGGGATGATCGCAGCGTGCGCCGCGTGCAATCAATTGGCGCGCCTCGCTATCGGTTAACTCACCCAACCGGATGGATGTAAACACATTGAAGAACGCCGACGTATATTTCCCAGCCTGCGCCAGATCGGGTAACGGCATCTTTGAGGCAGTGATGAAAGCCAGCGCATGCTGGTTCATGAGAGATCGCCAGGAATCGTAAACATCAACGGGAAATGCTGTTTGTCGTTCCACCAGCTCTTCAAACTCGTCGAGACAGATCACGGGCAAGAATCCGTCGTGTCTTAGCGCCGTGATAGCGTTTTGAAATGCAACCAGCGGTTGATGACCGATCCGGTCACGTACCCCCAATTGCGAGGTGATCTCGCCGAGCAATCCCGTAAGCGTATGGCAACGGGCGTTTTGCAGGTCGATGTAGACGAATCGATACTTCGAGGCATCCTGTAAGTAGTTATCGTACCGCCGCGTCACGTACCACAGCAGCGATGATTTGCCGATGCGTCGTGGTCCAACAACCGACACACTCTGCATTTGTCCGGTGTGGGCAATCTCCAGCGCTGCAAAGATACGGCGCAGTTCGCTCTGCCTGCCAACAAACTGATCCGGTTCAACCCGACCGCCGTAGTAGAACGGATTGGACATTGCTGCGTCTCCTCCTCATCGACGCAATTGTACATCATCCGTCCCTCTGCTGGCTGTTCGAGTACAGTCACGACCTTGTCGCGCAGCAGGCATCTTCGGTGGCCATGCCCTACCCGATCCGCGAGTCCACCGCTGTGTGAACGGTGATGTTGCGGAAGGCTCCAATATCCATCCGTTCCATCTCAGGATGTCGCTCCGCAAAGCTGGGGGGCGCGCGGCGGCTTTGCCTATCACAGCGATGAGCTTCTACAGGATAGCGCACTGGATCAATGCATCTTAACATGAAAGCCATCTCGTCTGTCCGGTTGAGAAATCGTTGGATGGCATCACGGGCTTCCAGGATATCCTGAAGATAAAGCCGCTCAGGTTGTCGCATACAGCACCTTTTCTTGCTCTAGGATGTGCGCTCGAATGCCAGGCTTCAGGCCCGCGCGGGGCGCCAGGTCAACCGGACGTTGGAAGAGATCTCTGCCAGTTCGCGCTGCATGCGGCTGAGCACCAGAAATCCGATCCGTGCGCCAGGCTCAAGCTCTACAGGACATCTATGTCACTGTCCGGTCTGAAATCTCCGCGCACTGCTGAGCCAAAGAGCGAGAGCCGTCGAATGTGATGCCTGCGGCAGAATGCTTCGAGTGCCTGAAAAGGCACATGGGAAAGAGGCGACATTGTTTGATCCATGTTGAACTCCCTGCTTATAGCAGTTCTCAGATACGTTGAACCTTTGTCTGGGTCTGCCGTGTCGCACAAGGCGCTTGCTTCCGCTGCGCTCCCCATCGCCGCGCCTCCGCGCCTCTGCGTGAGCCTGTCCAATGCATGCGGAGATGTGGAGGACGCGGAGAGGTGCAGTCGCCGCCCGCGGGCGGGGACGCCCGCGCACCCAGGATGCAGGTGGTTCAATCATTCTGCGCAACGCTATCATCCGGTATGCGCCTCTTGCCGTCGGGCTCAAGCCCTCGGCCAGGCAGAGCGACGCCCGCCTGCGCGGGCGATTCCCGACCAACCTGCATCCGTGCTTATCCGTCATATCCGTGCCAATCCGTGTTCTATTCCGGCTCTTCGAGGCGAAGCCCGCC